>ENA-UENX01000136-UENX01000136.1-marine-metagenome-genome-assembly--contig:-NODE-136-length-38933-cov-3.512905_pt1 | contig 38933 bp, 34 predicted proteins | sample MGYA00237875_ERZ529327 | MGnify/ENA primary metagenome ERZ529327 (study PRJEB26372, sample SAMN05368347) | marine metagenome | biome: cultured habitat; feature: ocean water; material: water; isolation... | reverse complement strand
AAGGTGATGCCCAATGCGATAGTCCTTACGGATTGATAGAATTGGCTGGTGGCGCTCGCTTCGGTAACATCACAGGCGGTAGAAAAGCGTCGAAACACAGCATTGCGGTGGCCAACATCTCTTATCACGACAGTTTGATCCTCAACAGCAGTAGGGGACCCGCCAGTGATGGTAGAATCAAGCCAGACCTGGCAGCGCCGGGTAGTGGTCAATGGACCACGGATCAGGCGAATACTTACCAGCTGGCCAGCGGTACGTCCGCTTCCGCCCCGACGGTAGCAGGAGGAGCAGCTTTACTATATCAAGCTTATAGGCAGGCGCATGGAGGAGTTGATCCGCCAGCAGCTTTAGTCAAAACGCTTCTATTGAATACAGCGGATGACCTCGGACGTCCTGGCCCTGACTTCGAATTTGGTTGGGGTAGGCCCCACTTGGGGCGAGCGCTCCGATGTATGGAGGAAGACCCCTTGTTTGCTGGGGCTGTGGAGCATGGTGCGCAACAGACCTATAACATAAATGTACCTCCAGGGGTGAAGCGACTGCGGGTGATGTTGTACTGGAATGATCCAGCTGGACTTCCTATGAACAGTAAGGCCTTAGTCAATGATCTGGACTTGGATATACAGGATGCAGGAGGCAATAGACATCTACCTTGGGTATTAAGTTCCTTCCCTCATCTAGATAGTTTGACGGCCCCAGCTAGCAGAGGTAGGGATCGACTGAACAACATGGAGCAAGTGGAAATGCTAAACCCTGATCCTGGAAGCTATTCCATCAATGTACAAGGCTCCTTAGTACCTGAAGGTCCACAGACCTACTTCTTGAGTGTACTCTATGATTCTGGAGCGCTCAACTGGGCTTATCCATTGGCGGGGGAGAGCTTGGTCCCAGGAGAAGTAGTAACCTTGCGATGGGACGAGGGAGATGAGGCAGCCTTGCTTGAGCTTGACTACAGTTTGGTTGACGCCGATCAATGGACTACAATCGGAAGCTCGATCTCAGCCGGTAAGGGATGGTACGATTGGACAGTCCCTGAAGGTATACATGGCGAGGTGCAGCTCCGAATACGGCAAGGGCAGAAGGAGGTGCTGAGTGATACGATCAATATTTTGGCGCAACCCAGTTTTGCCTACCTCCCCACCTCAGATGATACGGCGGTAATGTATTGGGATCCCGTTCCTGGAGCTGATTACTATCAGATCTATCACATGGGGTATCAACACATGGAGAAGTGGGCCATTACACAAGATACTTTTGTTGAGATACCAACTTTTCCAGGCAAGCGCCAGTGGTATTCCATTGCTGCCAAGAGCGAGGGTGGGGAAGAAGGAAGAAGGAATTTGGCTCAACTTTATGAACACTATGAATGTGATTTAGCACTGAACATACAATTTTTATTTGATCAATTCCCAGCTGAGAATCGCTGGCAAATCCAATCGCCGGATGGGAAGATCTGGGCAAGCGGAGGACCATATCCCAATAGTTTAGGCCATAGTAACAAGCATATTCCACTTTGTTTACCCTTTGGGTGTTACGAACTGAAAGTGTTTGATGCTTTTGAGGATGGTATGTGTTGTAATCAGGGCCAAGGAAAATTTACTTTGGCTTTGCAGGATGGGCGGATACTGGTCGAAGGAGGCGAATTTGGTGCCCAGGTGTCCCTCCCTTTTTGTTTAGATGAAATGTTACTACCGACCTTGCAAGCTGCCGTAGAGATTGTGCAGTCACCAAGTTGTCATGATGAAGATGATGGAATTTTACAAGTTAATTTAGCAGATCCCACGAACGAGCATATCCGATATGCCTGGAGTACTGGAGACTCTACCTCAAGGGTAGATGGGCTTAGTGAAGGGCAATATTACGTTACAGTAAGTCAAGAAAGTGAAAGAGTAGAGCTATCGATATCACTTAAGGGGCCTGATCCACTGGAAGTAGAGTTGCATGGCAGCCCACCCCTTTGTCATGGGGAGGCGTCGGGGTGGCTTGACGTCATGGTGATGGGTGGAACAGCCCCTTATTCTTTTAGACTAAATGGACAAGCAGAATGGACTCAATTAGACTGGGATGCACTCGATGCGGGTCTATATACGCTGGAAGTATCTGATGCTGAAGGTTGTGTTTCTACATCTTCGGTGGATCTTAGTCCACCCGATAGCTTGTCAATAAGTAGTGATTTGAAAGAGGATGATGGACGAGGGTATCGACGGTTTGTAGTAGAGGCAAATGGAGGTCTAGAACCTTATCAATATTACTGGTCTGATGGTACGGTGGGGGCCTCATTGGATGATCCAACATCAAGCCTGTATAGTGTAACCGTAGTCGATGCGAATGCCTGTTCCCATGTCAATCAGTTTACTATCCCGGAGCCTACTGAAATATGTAGCGGCGGAGCTCGAAGCTCTGAATATGAGTGGATTGAAGCCGTAAAGATCGACAGTATTCTATTTGAAACTGGAAATAACGGTGGCTATGTGAGCATGCGTGATCAGGCAGTTGTGCTGCAGGCTGGGCAAGGCTATACGCTGAATATAACTCCTGGCTTCGACGGCTTCCCTTTCAACGAATACTTTGGCATCTGGGTGGATTTCAACAGAGATTTGGACTTTACTGACCCAGGAGAACAGATCCTGAATCTCGAAACCTGGATGGGATCCATTGAGGCACACTTATATATTGGAACAGTTATTTCCCCTGGTCCACTACATGTACGAGTAGCTATGCAATATGGAGATGCTCCGAATTCATGTGGTGGCGTAGGATATGGGGAAGTGGAAGACTATCTCGTGATGGTGGAGAACCCATACTATAATCCGTTATACACGGCTAGCAGTTTTATTTCTGTAGAAAATTCCCGCTTGAATGTTTACCCGAATCCGGTGTCAACTGGACAGTTGAAGGCGGAAATGCAATTGAAGGAAGGAGAACCCGTTAAGTTGCTTTTGTTTGATCGGATTGGTCGGATTCTTGTGCGGAAGCGGAAAAAGGGAGGCGAGGGAAATACGCAGCTTCGGTTAGATGTAGGTCATCTTGAATCTGGTATTTATTGGATGCTTATGTTAGATAGACACGGTACACTGCTGGAAAGCCGATCAATTTTCATTCAGAATGACCAATTTAGATTCGTACAAACAGACGATTGATATGATGATGCGGGCAGGAACTTGCAAATGCAACTCCTGCCAGTACAAACCGAGATCTAATACTGATACACAATATTCTATACCTTGAATTTTCAATAGTCTTTTAAATGGCCTTAGCCGAGAAGATAAAGATATATCTAATCGGCTAAGCTTTTTTATTTCATAAAGAAAGCTTAGATCTTCCGTTTCCTTCTGGAACCATACTAAGCGCATTCTTTACTCGTGGATTAAGTCAGGAATATCTCTCCTACACCTGTCTAATAATTCTCCTGGTTTCGTTTGAATGAATAGATGATTCTATAAAGACGAGTTTCCCGCTTCATCTTGAGATACGTTCTATTAGCAGTCCTTCAAATGAAGAACCCTTAGCGGTTTTCCTTGAAAATAATTTGGCGGGAATGGAAGAAGGGAATGAATGTCTCAGTTACATGTACAGGTTCAATCTTGACCTGCTCATGAATCTTTTCGAATAGCCTTAAACGTAGAAATTCAACACCTGGAAGACTGGAAATGATTACAAGAAGAAAAATAGCAACTCATCTAGCTTCAGCGCAATTGTGAACTAGGTTAGTGAATGAGTCACCACTAAAGTGAGATGAGTTGCTAGCGAGGGTGCCAAATGACCCCACGCTGTTGCTATTATTACCTGCGGTATTTCTTTTTCAGTTCTCCTGCAGGATTTAGCCATTTTGGCAAAGCATAAGCGAACCCTCTTCCATCGAAGCTAATCTTAATGATGTTTCCTTTCTTATTAGCTAGCTTATGGAAAACAGCATTCAGCTTAGATTTAATCTTTGCTTCTGTCCATCCCTTTGCTCCTGCAAAGTCGCTCTTTACAATATCTAGGAATTCGCTCATAATAAGCACCTTATCCTTTGTTTGCAGGGTAGTAATGATAAACTCATCCCATGGACTTAGCTTTCTTACTCTACGAACTTGTACCGGATCTGGCATATTGACCTTTTTAGGGGCTCTAGGGCCAGAAGTTGAAGAGGAAGCTTTAGGTGGTGCAGAAGGAGTTAAGGAAGGTGCAACTACTTCTGGAGCTACTGATTTGGTGGCTACTACCGCCGGAGCTGCGACAACACTTTGTCTTTTGGTTGTGCTTTGTTTTGATAGGGCGGTTTCTAATTGTTCAATGTTCTTACGTACGGACAACACCCTGTAGTTGAGCTGCCTCAGCTCAGAGTGGTAGACACTGATCAACTGTTCGATCTCAACAGGATCAAGTGCCGTTTTAGTTTGTTTTGACATGCGCTTTTTTTATCATGTTTTAGTTAAAACGGACCGGCAACATGATCTTCTCAACCGCTTCCCGATTAACCAAAACACTAGTTTTGGAATATATTCCTCTAGAGTATTGTGTAGTTGCTCGGGAATCTTAAGTGAAAATCTTTATGTATTTATTTGGGTACAAAATTCTGAAAAAATAATGATCAAATAATACTGCTGCCTATTTATTCAAATTGCCTTAATTTAGGAATTGAATTCAAATATTAACACTAGTATAGCGTGAAAGTGAGTTTTGGGGCCTGCAAATGTAAAAAAATCAGCAATAAATTCAACTAGACTGTGTTTGAAAAGTGTTGTTTGCAAATACAATTTGCTAAAATTTAAAGCTACGGCTGGGAGTGTTTGTAGTCTTAACCTATTGGTTATTAGAAGGCAAATTAAGGTGTATTTAGAAATCCACCAATGTTCGTTGAAGTTCTAAATTAACCTAATTAAGTGGTTATACTGATTTAAACCTAGAAGGTTTCGAATCAAATTACAATTAATTTAGGAGAAAGTCAACGGGGTGATTGTGGATGATTAGATTCTTATATTAAAGAAAAAACACTCATGTTTTTTTAACTCAATAAATTATGAGAAAATGCCATGTATCCGCCAAGCTTGGAGGGGAATGAATTACCTTAATCTATCTCTTTGCTGCATCTTTTTTTGCCCACCCTCGGCCATAAGTGAAATTTTTGATAAACAAAAATTGGCCTGAAGACATTCTTATAGATTGCTGCGGTAATATGGCCAATTTTAAGCATAGAGTACTTCACATTCCAAAGTTTCTAAATACAGACAACTCTGTGATATGGCCAAAATTAATCAAAACATAAATTACGCGCCCAAGGGCCGTCATTTTGATCAATTAGCATATTTAGGGAAATAACAAGTATTCTTGTTCCTGAGAATTGTTAACGAGGAGATAAAAATCCTGCTTGTCTTTTTCTTGGCTAAGATATTTGGTCCAGAATGTCTATTTTGGCAGTTGACAAAAAATTACCTTTTGGGTTTTTCCACTAGGTATTGGGTAAAAAAAGACTACGGATAGGAAACAAACCTTAGGGAAAGTTTCTAAAGTTGAACCAATATGAAGAAATCAATTCTACTACTGCTTTTTACCAGTATAGTGGTACTGCTATCTGCACAGCGACGATATGAGATAGATTCCACCTTGAAGATGGATTTTGAAATCTATGACCCACCTTCAACTTTGGTAGTACCAGAGAATATCGTGACTAAGTCCAAGTTTCCGTTTGTTGATTGTCATAGCCACCATTGGAGAATGGCTACGCAAGACCTTGATAAGTTGATCCGAGAAATGGATACCTTAAACATGGGGATGATTGTCAATCTTTCTGGACGGGGCGGAGCAGCTTTGAAGGCTATGATGGACAACGTGAGAAAGCATGGTTATGAAGATAGAATCATCATCTTTACGAATATTGAATTGAGGAGTATTGATGAACCCGATTGGACAGAGAGTACCATTAAGCAACTAGAGTTTGATGTCGCTAATGGTGCCAGAGGATTGAAGATCTACAAGAGCCAAGGGATGACTAACAAAGATAAGGCGGGCAATCGGATTAAGATTAATGACCCACGGATAGATCCGATCTGGAAGGCATGTGGCAGACTGGGCATTCCAGTTTTGATTCACTCTGCTGATCCAAAGTCTTTCTGGGATCCACACGACGAGAACAACGAACGTTGGCTAGAATTAAAGCTGCGCCCTGGACGGAAGCGAACTGCCGATAACCCCGCCGCTTGGGAGACGATAATTGGTGAGCAGCACGATATTTTCAGGAAAAACCCGGGAACTACCTTTATCAATGCTCACATGGGCTGGTTCGCTAATGATTTGCAGACACTAGGAAAACTTCTGGATGAATTACCTAACATGCATGTCGGGATTGGCGCGGTGATTGCTGAATTGGGAAGACAACCCCGAAATGCACGGAAATTCTTTGAAAAATACCAGGATCGTGTCTTGTTTGCAAAGGACGCCTATAATCCTGAGGAATACCATACCTATTTTAGAGTCTTGGAAACGGACGACGAGTACTTCCCATATTACAAGAAGTATCATGCTTTTTGGAGAATGTACGGCTTGGACCTGTCGGATGAGATTCTGAAGAAACTATACTACAAGAACGCTTTGAACCTTATTCCTGGAAAGAAGACAGATCTTTTTCCCAACTAACTAGACTGCCATTAACTGCGGTTTCCCCGCTATTGCCCTGATCAACGGCAATAAGATATGTTCATTTTGAGCCTTCGAAGTTAACTCCTGGTCGCGATTTGTGATCAAGGGGCTAAGAGGCAGTTTAGAACATACTAGACTAGTACTTACCACCAACAAGGTTTAAGAAGAAATGGTGATACTAGACTAAAAGTCTTGATCCTACACAAGAATCGAAGATATGTTAACATCTGGAGCTTCTCGTAGAAGCTATCCCTCCGACAGTCAAGTTCAGCGTTTACCTTAAACATTACTACCTAAATTAAATATTATGCGCAAAGCTTTATTACTATTGTGTTTCGGCCTAGTGATATCAACTTCTTGTCAAAGAAAATCTTCAGCTGCCCTATCTGAGAAATCAGATGCTGAATTGATGTTACTAGCTAATGAATTGGCCCAAAAGTATATTCTCACCGATGGGCATGTAGACCTGCCCTATCGGCTTAGAGTCAGGAATTTTAGATTGACAAAAGAGTACCTAGGGATCCCTATCAAGACCAGTGAAGGCGACTTTGACTATGAACGAGCAAAGCAAGGAGGCCTGGATGCACCCTTTATGTCTATCTACATCCCCGCTTCTTATCAAGTAGATGGCGGGGCCAAGGTACTTGCCGATACGCTGATTGACATGGTCAACGGTATAGCCGTGGCTCACCCTGATAAGTTTGCTGTAGCTAAGTCTCCGAAAGAGGTAAAAGCTCAATTTAAGAAGGGCTTGATATCCCTACCGATGGGTATGGAAAATGGCGCTCCTGTGGAAGAAGATCTGGGCAATTTGCAGTACTTCAAAGACAGGGGAATCAGCTATATAACATTAACGCATTCAAAAGACAACCAAATCTGCGATTCCTCGTATGATACGACAAGGACTTGGAATGGACTTAGTCCATTTGGCCGACAAGTGGTAGCTGAAATGAACCGTGTCGGTATCATGGTGGATATTTCGCATGTTTCTGACAGTACTTTTTACCAAGTCATGGAATTGAGCAAAGCGCCTTGCATAGCCTCTCATTCCTCGGTTCGCCATTTCACTCCTGGTTTCGAGCGTAATATGAATGACGATATGTTGAGATTGCTTGGAGAGAATGGAGGCGTCATTCAGATTAATTTTGGTTCCACATTTCTTGATGGAGAAATTCAAAAACAGCGGAATGAACTGCGCGAAAAACTATTTGCAGAGCTGGCAGCGAAAAACCTAACAAGTAGTGACGAAGCAGCGAAGCCAGTTATTGCCGCCTTTCAAAAAGCAAATCCTTCGGTCTTCTCAGACGTGAAGATGGTAGCCAATCACATCGACCGTGTTGTACAAATAGCCGGAATTGATCATGTTGGTTTCGGTTCAGATTACGATGGGGTAGGGGATTCTCTTCCGACTGGTCTCAAAGATGTTTCTCAGTATCCAAATTTAATCTTTGAATTACTCAAAAGAGGATATTCTGAATCGGATATTGAAAAGATATGTTACAAGAATGTATTTAGGGTTTGGAATCAGGTACTGAAGGTGGCAGAATGACCAGCTAATTTACTAGCATGAATACTAACTAACAGAGTTTTACTTATTTTAGATTTTTATAACATAATACCAGCCGAGATCAGCGATTAATGATGGAAGTACGTTGCTGATCTAGCACAGATACGCTCTTTTAGTAGGAAGTTTTTTCTTACTGAATGATCGATACACCAAATTGAGTTTCCTTCGGGAAGTAAACCAAAGGAGCGCTACTTGCGATATTTAACTAGACAAATAGACCAAACTAACATTAGGGGATGGTTATTACTAACCGTCCTTAGCTGTGCTTCTCCCTTGTGGTTAGGAGCCCAAATGGATTCTCTTTTGTCCATTCTTAATAGTTCGCAGGGGGCTGAGAAGGTTAAAGTTCTGATCACCTTGGGTGAATCGGCATCAGATGCGAATAACTTTAACCAATCCCTTCAATTCTTCCAGGAAGCTCAAGAACTTTATCTTGATAGCTACAGCTGGGAGCTGGAACGCGAAATACTCTTTGGCTTATGGAAAGCTTATTATGAGCTGGGGGCATTAGATTCTGCGCGGATGCTAAATGATCAGATATATGCCATTTGCAGGGAGCAGGGGGATTCTGAATGTCTGATTGCCAATTACAATGATCAGGCCATATTGTATAATCTGGCCTTTAAGATGGACTCGGCGATTATTGTGTACCAGGAGGGATTAAAATTGGCCGAAGTGCTTTCCGACACTTTCTCAATGGCGCGGATTTCCAGTAATATGGGTATTACTTTCGGTATGCAAGGGCATCTGGAAAGGGCCCTTCAATTCTTCTACAATAGTTATCATCTGGCCAAAAATGCTAGCCTAAGCGGAATGACAATTACGGCTACTGTCAATATCGCTAGGACCTATATTGAAATGGATAAACTGGAAACGGCTGGTTTCCATCTAAAGAATGCTAGAGAACTGACCAAAGAATTCAAGGATTCCTCCTCCTTCTTAAGTATCATCAATTTTGAAGGACGAATTGCTTTGCAACAGAGGCAGTTTGAGAGAGCACAATCCCTTTTTGAGCAATTGCTAGCCTCTTATCAACAGACAGAACAATTAGTGCAAGTTGCTGAAATATTAACTTGTCTAACGGAAGTGCATCTCGGGCAAGAGGATTTGGGCAAGGCTATGATGTATTGTGATCAGGGTATTGCAATAGCGGAAGAACTCGAGCTAAATGAATTTAGACAAGACTTGTATGATTTCAAATCTCAGCTCTTAGCAGAAACAGGTCGCCCAAATGAAGCCTTGGTATACCTTCGGAACTATCAGGAGTTGAGAGATAGTTTCTTGGATGCAGCAAATGCCGCCAAGATGGCTGAGGTGGTAGCTAAGTACGATGCAGTGAAGAAGGATAATGAAAATCAGTTGCTACGAAGGCAGAAGGAACAAGAGGAAAGCAAAGCTACTCAGCGGACCTATTTGGCCTTGGCCTTCGGGGCTTTATCCTTATTGATCGCGGCACTTTTTCTATTTCGTTATCGGATGTATTTAAACCAGAAACGTTCGCGTTTGGAGCTACAGGAGACCGTGGCTGCCAGAACGGAGGAACTGCGTCTTATTAATGAGCAACTACAAGGATCCAACCAAGAGCTGCGCAGCTTTGCCTATATTGCTTCCCATGATCTAAAGGAACCGTTGCGCAGTATTTCAGGTTTCACCAGCCTATTGGAACGGAGACTGAAGGATCATTTGAATGATGAGACGCGGGAATACATGGCCTATATCAAGAAGAATACGGCACACTTGCATGCATTGATCGCGGACGTATTAGCCTATTCTTTAGTGGCTGATGAACCGCTCAAGTTGGAGGAAGTGGATTTAAGAGCCTTGGTGAATGAGGTCAAGGATAATTTGGCCGGTCTAATTGAGCGAAAAAACGGAACTGTAGATTGTGCCAAACTACCTAAGGAAAAGATTCTGACCAACTATCATCATCTTTTCTTGATTTGTAAGAACCTGATTGAGAATGGGCTAAAATACAATGACTCAAATCGACCCAAAGTCTCCATTACTTTTAAGCAAGATTGTAACAGTATTCGGCTACGATTTCAAGATAACGGAATAGGAATCGCTCCTGCTTACCATACTCGAATCTTCGAATTATTCAAACGCTTGCACAATCGCGAGAATTACCAAGGAACCGGAATGGGCTTAGCTTTATCTCAGAAGATTGCCATGCGACTAGGAGGGCATATTGAGGTGGAAAGCCAAGAATCTAATGGAAGTACCTTTACCTTGAAGATGCAAAAACAGGCCTCCGATGATTCTATCTAGTCTAATTTACTTATTTCAAATCTTCTATCATCTAATTGCTGCGGATGTCACATCACTGACTCATTTCTAACTCAGGGCGAGTTGCTTACACATTACTAAAAACACGGAAAGAATAGGGGCGTTTTTTTGTCTATCTTTACGCCCGTTTGAATCGTATGCTTTAGCGCAGCATTCCAGCATAGGCATTCGTTTCTAAAACGATCATTCACGACAACCCAATGTTGAAGTTGTAAGTTCGGCTTGGAACTCGACATTTTTTAAAGATCTTTGGTTCATGAGGCAAATTATTACCTTATTCTTTTTGGTCTCCTTATTTGGTACTGTTAATGCATTCGGCCAAGAGCAGGATACCATGATTTATCTGACGGTTCAGGAGGCTGCACGCTTTCCTGGTTGTGAGCAATTAGATACCACCAAAGCATTCATTGAGCAATGCGCAAATGCTAATCTACTCAACTTTGTATATAGTAATATTCGCTATCCACAGGAGGCTATCAACAACAATGTGGAAGGGACCGTGGTGGTTCGGTTTGTAGTAGAGCCTGACAGCACGATATCTTCTCCTGAAGTGATGAGAGATATTGGAGATGGCTGTGGACCGGAAGTGATCCGCGTTGTAAATTTGATCAACGAGGTTGGCGCTAAGTGGAAGCCAGGTATAAATGAGGGCAAAGCGGTCCGATCCTATTTTACTTTACCCATCAAATTCAAGTTGGAGGAGCTTCCTCCATACTCTATGGTAGGTACAGATACGGTGTATACTCGTTTTGACACGCCTTTGGATTATGAAGGCGGTCTGGATCAATTGAACATTTATCTGGCGGAGCGGCTAGAATACCCTCCTAGTGGTAACGATAGTTGTAGTATAGGGAATATCCAGGTCCAGGTGCTGATCCAGCCCAATGGAGATGTGAGAATTCTGGATGTCACCGACTTCAATGATCTTGGATTTGATTTTTGGTACGAATCCATCGACGCAGCGACTTCCACACTAGGAAAGTGGAAGCCAGCCGTGTTCGAAGGGAGGAACGTTCCTGCTGCCTTTGATATTACAATGAATTTTGCACCAGAAGATGCTGCCTGTAAGATGATTGTAGATCAATACAAGGAAGCAACTGACAAGGTTAATGAGGGCGCCAAACTGTATAATGATGGCAAAAAGGAAGAGGGGATTGCTTTGATGAGTGAAGCAATAGAGTTGTTCCCCGAAGATGCTAATTTTCTGTTGGCTCGCGGACAAGCCTATCTAGATATGAGCAGCTTTGATGAAGCCTGTTCCGATATATCTACAGCTCGGCGGATTGCTTTGATCAGGTGGTATGATAATGTTCTTAATTTGATCTGCAATAGATCGGCGATCTCAACTGGGGAGGAAACTGGGAACTAAGACTAGGCGCCACATTCTCCGGTGAGATTGACTACAAAAATAAAATAGCCGCACATCAGCTTTGTTAGCATGTGCGGCTATTTTTATGCAGTGGATCTGGTGTTTTAAGCGCCTAATCCTATTTTCATGCCATCCGGAAGGACGGCACCTTTTTTAATTACGATGATACCATCGCGGATACAATGGGTTGGTTCCTCCACATCCTGAAGAGCAACGCTACCGTGGATACTCACATTATTCCCCATACGCACATCTTTGTCAATGATCGCATTTCTAATGTGACAGTTGTTTCCTATCCCAAGATTCGGTCGCTTGCGGGTTGCATTGGCTTCAATCTCATCTAAGGACTCGTATCGATCGTTACCCATTACAATGGCATTGGAAATTTCCGTTCCTTCACCTATTCTAGATCGAATACCAACGATGCATCTTTCCATTTTCTTCGCTAGGATAATACATCCTTCTGCGATCACCGATTTGTTAAACCAAGTACCAAATATCTTTGAAGGTCCCAATAAACGAGGACGGGTATAGATTTGCTTGGTACTGTTAAACAGGTCGAACTTTGGAATATCATCGGTCAAGGCAATATTTGCTTCGAAGAAGGAACGAATGGTTCCAATATCCGTCCAATAATCGTCAAACGAATAACTGGCTACCTTGTATCCTTGCTCAATCGCATGTGGTATAATTTCCTTACCAAAGTCAGTTGCTTCTGGATTATCATCAAACAACTTCTTCAAGAACTTGCGCTTGAATAAGTAAATACCCATTGAAGCTAAATATAGTTTACCGTCCTTGGCATATGCTTCAGGAACAGCAGATTGCCATTCTCCCAATGTCTCCAATGGTGGTTTTTCTACAAAGTTCTCGATGAACCCTTTCTCGTTCACTTTCATGATACCAAAGCCCGGAGCATCGCGATCAATCACAGGAATAGTGGCAATTGTTAGATCTGCCTTTTGCTTGATATGATATTTTGCTAGATCCTCAAAGTTCATTTGATACAACTGATCACCAGAAAGGATCAATACGTAGTCATGATCATGATTATTAAGATGGTGCATACTTTGCCGAACTGCATCCGCCGTGCCCTGGAACCACTTGTCACTAGTGGGCGTCTGTTCAGCCGCCAAAATGTCTACGAAGCCGTGGCTAAACATATCAAAGTTGAACGTATTCTTGATGTGCTTATTGAGCGAAGCTGAATTGAATTGAGTAAGGACAAACATGCGCTTAACTCCCGAATTCAGACAATTCGAAATCGGGATGTCTATGAGTCGGTACTTTCCTCCTACTGGAACAGCGGGCTTTGATCTTTGACTTGTCAAAGGGTACAGTCGGGAACCGGAGCCCCCTCCTAAAATAAGAGAAACCATCTTGATCATAACGTATAACTTTTTTTGTTTAGCCAGTATAGGCTGTTGCTGTCATTTGTTGGTAGATATTGTTATATGCTGCTGCTGATTTCTCCCAAGAAAAATCAACATGACTAATCTTTTCGCGTACCTCAGTAAATTGTTGCTGCTGGTAGAAAAATTCATTGGCACGGTACAAGGCCAATTGAGCGTCATCCAAGGAAAAATGATCAAATCTAAAGCCTCTTCCACTACCATCCGGTTCCCCTACATCTGGAACGGTATCTCGCAATCCCCCCACTGATCTAACAATGGGCAAGGTCCCGTACCGCATAGCATACATCTGGTTTAACCCACATGGCTCAACCCGAGATGGCATGAATAGGTAGTCTGAACCTGCATACAGTTGATGAGCCAGTTTTTCGTCATAGCGGAGGGCAACGTCAAAGCGCCCTGGGAATTCGTGCGTTAGCTGTCCAAGCGCGTCGTGTAAGTATTGCTCCCCTGTGCCTAATACAATGAAAGAAACACCAATACCACTATGCAGGACCCTTCTGACGAGATCTGGGATCAAATCCGCTCCTTTTTCTCTAACCAGTCTACCGATAAAAGTGACAATTGGCGTCTGCAGATCAATACGAAAATGCTGTCCTAGGATTTGCTTATTGGCTTGCTTAAAGGCGGCCATATCATCCTGCAGGTGCACGTCGATGTAAGGATCGGTTCGAGGGTCCCAAACCTGGCTATCAATACCGTTCAGGATGCCAATTGATTTATGCTGCTCGTGAGAAATTAGATGCTCCAAGCCGTTAGAGGACTGCTTTAGTTCATCAAGGTAGGATGGCGAAACCGTAGTGACCCTCCACGCACATTTGATGGCCACCGCCAAAGGATTAATAGAATTATTCCAGTCCAAAATTCCACGAGCTCCAGCCTCAAAGAAGGGGAGTAAATAAAGCTTATCCCAACCGAAACTTCCGTGATATTCACCATTGTGTATGGTAAAGGCTGTGGGGATTCCACTAAGTGATTGATATTCCGGGCAATACTTGATCATAAATGGGATCAAGGCCGTATGATGATCGTGACAATGTAACAGCTTCGGTTTGCCAGGCGCGGACTGAATCCAGTGCAAGACGGCTTGCTGAAAGGCTAGGGCTCGGGAGAGCTCATCCCCATAGGGACGTCCTGCTTCATCCATATACACGCCCGGGCGATCAAACTTACCAGGGATATTGGCGACGAATAGAGGAAAGCCGAGCTGGTCGGTCTTTTCACGTTCAATGGCAAATGGGACATGCTCATTGTGAATTCTGACCGCTCCCTTAAAAACGGGGATGAATTCTTGTTGATTGATCCACTTAGTGCCATACTTGGGAATGATTACACCGGCTGAGGTGCCAATCTTGTTGAGATACTTGGGCAAGGCGCCCGCCACATCACCTAATCCACCGGCTTTAGCTGCCGGGTAGCATTCGGCACTGATGTGTAATATTTCCATACCGCTTGATTTCTGTCCTATTTGAAAATTGAACTAGTTTTTGTTTTTATTCTCCTAGAAAGTCCCGGAATCTGAGGCGAGATCCGAAAGACTGTCCCTAGTAGCCCATCTGCAAGGACTTTTTTAAAAGAAGTGTCTTGCAATACGATTCAGTTGCATTTTCTCCACCTACTCAGCTTGTACCTGTATTCAATATCCGGTCGAGACTAAACCAAAAATTTGATTTACTCAGGGTCTCGGATACGATCCAACTCAGCTGAAAGGAAAATTAGGCTATTCCCCGCGCTAAAATCAATCTATAAAATGTGTGATAAATCAACTCAGGGACCTGATCAGGAAAGTTATGTCCGACACAGGGATAACTACCTAGTAGCTATACATTCCTATGCTCGAAATATATAAAAACTTAGCTTAACAATGCGAAAACCAACAATAATTTTGAAAGAAATTTATTCGAGTGCAGAATCGAATCTATAGAGTTGATATTTTTCGATGGTATGGATAATCTGATTGGCAATATTTTTCTGCCCTGCAAAGTTGATTTTCTCTAAGGCCTTTGCCCAACCTTTATAGTTTTCTTCACCAATTTGCTGGAGGGAATTGTTGGAACCCGTGGTCAAGAAGAGTGAATGATCTCGGAAACTCGTCCAGGCATTTTCATAATCTCGAAAACACTGTCCTTCATGTTCAATGGTCCCCCCAATCCAGTCCTTAGTACACAAGAGCCCAAAATTGTTGTTATTGCTTTGTGCCATTGGGTGTTGACCTGCTTGACTTTGCAGCAAGGCATTGGCTAGGGTAATAGAGGCGGGTATTTTAAACTTAATTTGCTCATTTTCAGCTACATGGGCAAATCGCTTGATGTATTTCTTGACAAGCTCGATATCGATCCGCTTTAGCTGATTTTCAAGGGTATTGCTACTGGAGCCCAGGTGAGCAAAAGGGGAGATGTCAAAAGACTCTTCTATTGGTGGATGCTCCAAGCTAAGATCTTCCACCCCAACTTTATCAGTAAAGGTTTCTCTCTTCTCAGGTTTTTCGGCTTTCGGCAGATACCGGCGCTGTTCTTCTACGGGAATCTCTTGTTCAACCGGGGCCTTTAGATTTATTTGAAAGCTGAAGTCTTTCTTCAATACCAAGAACAACAATAAAATGCCTAAACTAATCTTGAACCAGTTTTTTCTTAGATAGATGATAACTTGTTGTGTGGGTATTGGAAAGCTTTGCATGGCATAAATTTGTTTTAAAAGTTTATTTATTTACAAATATAAAACAAAAAGTTTGTTTTTCAAACATGAAATTGTCCGCGATAAGATTTATCTTACCTACCAGATAACAACCAAATGAAGCAACACCTATGCCTGAAAGTAAATACGTGTATTACGATTTCACGCTAAGCCTCTGTTCTACCTGCCTAAAAAGAGTAGAGGCTAAAATCGTCTTTGAGGATGACAAGGTCTATATGCTAAAACGGTGCCCAGAACATGGCCGTGAAAAGGTCTTGATCGCCACCGATGTAGAATACTACAAGAATATTAGAAACTACAACAAACCCTCAGAGTATCCTTTACGTTTCAATACTAAAACTCATCATGGATGCCCTTATGACTGTGGCCTCTGTACGGACCACGAACAGCATTCCTGTCTCACTTTGATCGAGGTGACGGACCGCTGCAATTTAAGCTGCCCGACCTGTTATGCGTCCTCCTCACCAACGCATGGACGCCACCGTACTTTAGCTGAAATCGAGGAAATGCTGGATATCATTGTGCGAAATGAGGGAGAGCCTGATGTCGTCCAGATTAGCGGCGGTGAGCCCACCGTTCATCCGCAATTTTTTGAGATTCTGGATTTGGCAAAAGCTCGTCCGATTAGGCATCTGATGGTTAACACCAATGGGATCAGGATAGCTAAAGATATCGGTTTTGTAGAACGCTTAGCCAGCTATATGCCCGATTTTGAGATTTACCTGCAATTTGATTCCTTTAAACCCGAAGCGTTGGAAAGCCTCCGGGGAGAAAATCTGTTGGATACTCGCTTGAAGGCCTTGGAACATCTAAATAAGTATAATTTATCCACCACCTTAGTGGTCACCTTGCAGAAGGGACTGAATGACGATGAGATTGGTAAGATTATTGATTTTGCCTTACAACAGCCTTGCGTTCGGGGAGTAACCTTCCAACCTACCCAGATTGCTGGCCGCGTGGATAACTTTGATCCACGGACAGACCGCTTAACCCCAACAGAGGTACGGACCGCAATCTTGGAACAAACAGGAATATTTTCATCCAATGACTTACTTCCTGTACCCTGTAATCCAGACGCCTTAACTATGGCTTATGCCCTGAAGATCGATGGACAAGTACATCCTTTAACTAGATACCTGGACCCAGATCAGCTGCTGAATAATTCTCGAAATACCATCGTATACGAACAAGATCAGGGACTACATGAACAAGTACTGAAGGTTTTCAGTACGGCCCATTCTGTCGACGCTATTGAGGGAGATATGTATGAGTTGATGTGTTGTTTACCACATGTGAAAGCTCCTGGATTAGCTTATAACAATCTGTTTAGGATCATCATCATGAATTTCATGGATGCCTATAACTTCGATGTGAGAGCGATCAAGAAAAGTTGTGTGCACATTGTTCATAAAGATGGTCGCATTATCCCATTTGAGACGATGAATTTGTTTTATCGAGAGGCGGAACAAGAGGCCTACATGCAAACCCTAGTCGGACATCCGATATAAACCACTTATCATGAAAGGAACAGGACGAATCATTGGCATCAATTTAATTATTCTCGCCATCTACGCCATTATCTCTGCAGCGATAGCTTCTCAAGATAAAAGTGGGTATGCAGGAGTAGGATATGGACTGTTTATGATGACCTTATTGGCTATCCATGTGGGGATCCTACTTATTTTGAGCATTGTTTTCTTTGTTCGGAAAGATAGGGAGAAAGGAAAGACCTATTTGATAAGTCTTTTTGTCATATTGCTCGTTGGATTCTCCGCCTGCCTGGGTGGAATGGAAGCCATATAGGTATCCAGTAAGTGCCACTTACTAGTACGGAATGCAAGTACAATTAGTAGAACTAGGTATGGCTTTTGATCAACGGATAAGCGGATAGTTCTAGATTAATTGGAAAAAAAATGCGACTCGTACAATTTTTCACGCTACTAACACATTATTGATAGTAGACATTTATCCTTTCCCAAGACATATCTTCAATTCTACAGTATTTCTCAGGCAACTATGACTTGTGCAGCCTTCTAATAGGCTTAGCATGAACGTTGATTTGAACTGCAAAATTCTAATCCATATACTCCCAGTTAACTGCTCTTTTGTAGAGCAAGAGATATTCCCCGGTTATTTGATCGTCACGATATTCCATTATTCACCGATAAATAACCATCCCTATGTTTCGATTTTTTGCACTTGTATTGTTTTTGTCCTGTAGCCATCTTCTATCCGCTCAAAAGAGCTCCGAGCTTGGAATTCTAGCTGGGATGTCTGCCTACCAGGGTGATCTTTCACCAAGCCCTTTCGCCGCAAGCGATTTAGGAATTGTTGCGGGTATTTCTTACCGACAATTCTTCCATCCACGATATGCCTTTAAGATTGCTGGTGCCTTCACGCAGATCAGCGGGAGTGATACACCCTATGCCGCTAGGGAAGGCCGTGGGCTACAAATGGATGGGAATCTGATGGAGTTCACTGTAAATGCCGAATGGCATATCCTAGGATCTAGTCGATTCAATAATGTTGGTGCATTCTCCCGGCAATTTTCCCCATTTGTATCAATTGGTATGGGCGTGGCCAGGGCGAATGCTGAAGTCGGGTATGCTGGCAGCGCCTCCAATATGAAAGAAGAGAACGATGTTTCGACTTTTTTCATCTTGCCGATTAACCTTGGAATACGTTTTGAGATGACCAAGGCCATTACGCTGACCTTAGACGTTGGAACTCGCCCTGTATTCTCTGATTACCTGGATGGAGTCAGTAAAATGGGAGCAGATCATACCAATGATTGGTACACCATGGGGGGCCTAACCTTCCTGTATACCTTTCAAGCGGATGCTGATGGTCACTATTAAGCCATCATAATCGATATTTTTTATCGTCCATGCCAGTAGTGTGATAAAGATCACATAGCGGGGTGACATTCGTCATCCAGCTTCGGCCTCAATCCGTCTAGATTTGTGATATCAATAATCAAAAAGCTCTAGACATGATAAAGGTTGATATGTTTTCTCTTAGCATTGGTGGTGTTGTAATTCGCTTCTTCCTAATGATGGCCGTCATAATTGCCGGTGTCTTTACAGGCATGTATTGGTTAACTATCTTAGGACTACCCATTTTCCTTAGCGCATTAATGGGAGTGAAGGTAATGGCTCCTGCAGCCGCTGAAGCTAAGACTAGCCAAATAAAAGTAAGTGATAATCCGAGCTTGAAGAAAGCAAGCTAATGGCCACCTGGTCACGGTTTATTGTAACAGTTTTTAGGTTTCATGAAAAAGCCGTTCCGAGTTTGTTTCGGGATGGCTTTTGTGTTTCAATATAACTTCATTTTCCCGTCAAATCTTGATATACCAGTTTATAGAGCACTTGAAACGGCATAACCGGGTACCAGTTGGGAGTTTTCTTTGGTTTTTAATCATTTGATTAAAAAATTGAATTAATCATTTGATTAAAATGCAAAATCCCTTACCTTTGTAGCGTGTTAATCAATATTTGACGATGGCAGTAAAGGAAAAGGACACGGAACAGAAGATCAAGGAAGCCGCTAGGAAAATCTTCCAACAAAAAGGTTTTGCTGGGGCAAGAACTAGAGACATTGCAGAAAGTGCGGGGATAAATCTAGCTCTATTGAATTACTACTTCAGGAGTAAGCAGAAGCTGTATGATATCATCATGACAGAAACGATGCAGACCTTTTTTGGGGGAGTGATCAAGATCTTGGATAATCAGGAGACTTCTCTTGAGGAAAAAGTTGAGGCATTCGTGCTGCATTACATTGATTTGCTATCTGAAAATGCAAATATTCCACACTTCATTCTGAACAACGTAAGAGAAGATCCGGAGGGATATCTTGATAAGATAGGTTCCCTACAGCAGGCGAAACACTCCTTCTTCGTACAGCAGTTTTTACAAGCGGCAATGGAGGGTAAAGTCCCACCGATCAATCCCATTCACTTCATTATGAATTTGATAGGATTGGTGGTCTTCCCATTCTTAGCCAAGCCGATGATCGTTGCTACTACAGAAATATCCGATGAAATATACCGTGAAATGATCGAGGAAAGGAAAAGACTGATTCCTCTATGGGTCAATGCGATGCTAAAGGTCAAATAAGGACCTTTTTTTGCTTATGTATTAAACAAATGATTAAATCAAATGAATAGTCTTTTGTCGAATTGTAGAAAATACCATTTACTATTCTTTACGAGTTTCCTTTGCTGGACAGCTTTCGGGCAAGGTAATAGCAGTGCTCTACCCTTAACTTCCATTACCTTACCGGAGTGTTATGAATGGTCAAAGAACAACTACCCACTGGTCGCCCAATTAGACCTCCTGGCTCGATCTACCCAATATAGCTTGAGCAATGCCTCTAAGGGTTCCTTACCTCAAATCAACATCAATGGTCAGGCAACTTATCAGTCGGAGGTGACAGAACTAGCATTGGATATCCCAAATATTGAAATCCCTACCTTAGATAAGGATCAGTACAAAATTTCTGCTGAGGTATACCAGTCACTCACCAATTTCTCCAACATCAGATCTCAAAGGAATCAGATCGATCTGAATGGCAAGCTGGAAATGCAGCAAGTGGAGATCGATTTGTACCAACTTCAAGACCGAGTCAATCAAATCTACTTCTCGATCCTTTTGATGCAAGCTAAAGGTGAGCAACTGGCCTTCATGGAACAGGATATCGATAGCACACTGGCAAGACTGGCGGCGGCAGTGGCCAATGGTACTGCAACTCTAATGGATCAAAAGTTACTAGAAGTGGAGAAGATTAGAGTGTCCCAGCAGATTCAAGAGAATCAATCAAATAAGATTGCTTTTCTGGTCAGGTTAGGGCAGCTCACAGGCAAATCCATTGGAGCTACTACCGTCCTAGTGAAACCGGCAGCTATATCCATAGGAGATTTTTCGCTGAATAGACCTGAGCTCCGCGTATTTGATTTGCAAGAACAGCTTTTGAATGTGCAGGATGCTCAATTGAATAACCGGTACATTCCGGAAGTAGGCCTATTCTTCCAAGGCGGTTATGGCCGCCCTGCACTTAATTTTCTCAGTAACGACTTTACCCCCTACTACATCACTGGACTGAAACTTAGCTGGGGCCTATCCAGCTTGTACAAAACTAGAAATGACCGGCAGCGGCTGTCTATCCAGCGCCAGTTGGTTGATACTCGAAAAGAAACCTTTCTCCTGAATACATCCATGACTCAATCTCAACAGGATTCCGAAATCAATAAATATGCAGATTTGATCGAGGCCGATGAAGCAGCCGTAGCGCTGCGGGAGGAAATTAAGAGTATTGCGGAGGTTCAACTGCTGAACGGATTGATCACGACCATTGACTATATCAAAATCCTAAACGATGCCAATCGAGCGCAACAAGAACTTGAATTGCATGAGACGATGCAGTTACAAGCGCAATACAATCTTAAAACCACAACAGGCAATTAAAAAAGATATCATGAAAAAATATTTCGTTTACAGCGGGCTTCTGCTATCGATTTTGATAACATCAGCCTGCAATCGAGGCGGAAAAGACTATGATGCCTCAGGGAGTTTTGAGGCAATAGAACGAGTAATAAGTGCTGAAGCCACGGGAGTCATTAAGAAACTGGATATCCAGGAGGGGCAAATCATAAACGCTAGTGACACGCTAGGATATATCGACGTGGATAACCTCTTCTTGCAAGCAGAACAGGTGAGAGCCTCTATCGATGCTATCGATGCTAAAACCAATGACCCCGGACCACAGATCACTGTCTTGAATGCTCAACTAAAGACGCAGGAAAGCCAAATGGCTACCCTTGGTCAACAGATACTAAACATCGATAAAGAGATACAACGTTTCCAAAACCTAGTGAAGGCAAATGCAGCCCCACAAAAGCAATTGGATGATCTGATTGCCCAGAAGTTGGTACTACAAAAACAACTTGACGGAGTAGAAACTCAGAAGAGTGTGTTGCAGGCACAGATTTCTTCGGCAAGACAGAATGTAGCGATTCAAAACACAGCAGTATTAAGTGAGGAAGAGCCTAATCGAAAGCGGCTTGCATTGATTGAAAAGCAAATTCGAGATGGACTGATCATCAGCAATTATACTGGTACAATTACGACGCAATTGGCCTATGATGGAGAGTTTATTTCCATCGGGAAACCCCTGTATAAGATTGCCAACCTGCAAGAGATGAACCTAAGGGCCTATATCACGGGTGACCAGTTACCTCAAGTTACCCTAAATCAATCCGTTACGGTTCGGATTGATGACGGAGAAGGCGGATTTACAGAAGGACCAGGTAAGATCGTATGGATCAGTGACAAGGCAGAATTCACGCCGAAAACAATTCAGACAAAGGATGAAAGGGCCAATCTCGTGTATGCCATCAAGATACAAGTAGCCAATGACGGTAAATACAAAATGGGCATGTACGGAGAAATAAAGTTTTGATATTATGATCGATGTAAGTGTTCAAAATCTGTCTAAAACCTATGAGGAAGGGAGCGTCCGGGCCTTAACAGACATTTCCTTTGAGGTCGAAAAAGGCGAACTGTTTGGAATCGTGGGCCCAGATGGTGCCGGAAAGACAACCCTCTTCCGAATACTAGTGACCCTGCTGCTGGCAGATTCAGGTCAGGCCACGGTCAATGGCTCTGATGTGGTCAAGGACTACAAGGATATTCGAAGTAAAGTCGGCTATATGCCAGGCAAATTCTCGCTTTACCAAGATCTCAGTGTAGAAGAAAATCTAAACTTCTTCGCTTCGATCTTTGGTACTACCGTGGAAGAAAATTATCACCTGATAAAGGATATCTATGTGCAGCTGGAACCCTTTAAACGGAGAAGGGCGGGAAACCTATCCGGTGGGATGAAGCAAAAGTTGGCACTATGCTGTGCCCTCATTCATCGCCCGGAGGTGCTGTTTCTCGATGAACCTACTACGGGAGTCGATACAGTTTCGCGCAAGGAGTTTTGGGAAATGTTGAAACGGCTAAAAGCTGAAGGAATCACGATATTGGTATCAACACCCTACATGGATGAAGCCACCCTATGTGAGCGAATAGCCTTGGTACAAGAAGGCCAGATTATGTCGATCGACACGCCTGCTGGAATTATTGCTAGATACCCCGATAAACTATTCGCTATCAAGTCGGATAATATGAGTGGACTTCTGAAGGATCTCAGAAAGCACCCTCAAGTCACCTCCGCTTTTTCCTTTGGAGAATACCATCATATCACTATGCAGGAGGGCTTGAACCCCTTGGAAGGATCATCCCAGTTCCTTGCCTCGATCGTACACGAAAATGTAGAAATGCAGGCTATCTCTCCGACCGTGGAGGATTGTTTTATCCAACTAATGACCAATGATAGACACCAATAATATCGTCATCTCAGCGGAGAAGTTGACCAAACAATTCGGAAATTTTACGGCGGTAGATCAGATTAGTTTTGAAGTCTATCAAGGGGAGATCTTCGGATTCTTGGGAGCGAATGGAGCCGGGAAAACCACGGCCATGCGGATGTTGTGTGGGTTATCAAAACCTTCTGCGGGCGTAGCAACTGTGGCGGGCTACGATGTATACAAAGAGCCTGAGCAAATCAAGCGCAATATCGGCTACATGAGCCAAAAGTTCTCGCTGTACGAAGATCTTACGATCAAAGAAAATATCCACTTCTTTGGAGGTATTTACGGACTCAATGATCAAGCTCTTCGAGAAAAATCTGATAGCCTGATACAACAGTTAGGTTTGGTGGACCATGCCAATACCCTGGTGGGGTCACTGCCCTTAGGGTGGAAGCAAAAGTTAGCTTTTTCCGTGGCCATTATCCATCAACCATCGATTGTCTTTTTAGATGAGCCAACGGGAGGAGTAGATCCAATCACCCGCCGGCAATTTTGGGATTTGATCTACGAGGCAGCCGATATGGGCATCACCATTTTTGTGACCACCCATTACATGGACGAGGCGGAGTATTGTAATCGCATTTCAATGATGGTAGATGGTAAAATAGCCGCCTTGGATAGCCCGACGGCATTGAAGCAAGACTTTGCCGCTGAAACCATGGATGATGTGTTCTTCCAACTGGCCCGCCAAGCCAAAAGAAAATCGGATTAGCCATGAACTGAGCATGAGTCTGTTTGATCACAACCCAATCATTGGGGATGATTAAACAAAATCATGGGAAAGCGCAGTGGTAGCATTTATGCAGAATTATTGCTGCAAGATGCGAGGCAGCGGAAATAATTTAAACATATGAAACAGTTTTTCATATTTGTCAGAAAGGAATTTCTGCATGTATTCCGGGATAACAAAACACTGCTGATGCTTTTCGGCTTGCCGATTGCCCAGATTGTGCTTTTTGGGTTTGCCTTGACCAATGAGATCAAAGACTCTAACATTGTCATTTGTGACTATGCGCAAGACAATGCCTCCCGGCAATTGATCGACAAGATCGCTGCGTCTAATAATTTCATTGTTAAGGAACAGATGATCGATCAGCAGCAGATTGAATCGGTCTTTCAAGAAGGGGATGTCAAATTGGTCATTGTCTTTCCCAATGGCTTTGAGAGAGACCTCTTGCACGATAATCGAGCACAGCTACAAGTAATTGCAGATGCTTCAGACCCCAATACGGCCTCTACGCTGACGGGCTATATTAACTCCATAACCACTGATTTTCAGCAGCACTTGAACCAGATGACTACCATGCAGCCCGTGGTGGCGGCGGAGATACGTATGCTTTATAACCCCGAACTCAAAGGGGCAACCAACTTTGTACCCGGGGTGATGGCCTTGGTTTTGTTGCTAGTTTGCGTTCTAATGACCTCTGTGTCAATCGTTCGCGAGAAGGAAAAAGGTACGATGGAGATTCTATTGGTTTCGCCAATGAATCCTTTAACGGTTATCATAGCTAAGGCTATCCCTTATTTTTTCCTGTCCCTGATCAACCTTACCGTCATTTTGTTGATGAGTGTGTTTCTGCTTGATATGCCGATGAACGGCAGCCTGCTGCTGCTTTATCTGGTTAGTTCGATTCTGATTCTTTGTGCGTTATCGCTGGGGCTATTGATTTCCAATGTAACCGAAACGCAACAAGCGGCCATGTTGATTTCCCTGATGGCCATGTTATTACCTACGGTACTATTCTCTGGGTTTATGTTTCCATTGGAGAATATGCCTGTGGCACTTCAGGTCATCGCCAATGTAGTTCCCTCGAAATGGTACTACATTATTGTTAAAAGCATCATGATTAAAGGAGTAGGATTTCTGAGTATTTGGAAAGAAACCTTGGTGCTTTCTGGGATGACTATTTTTCTATTGTTAGTCAGTTTTCAAAAATTCAAAATCAGACTTCAATGAGGCCGCTGAAATTTTTATTGATTAAAGAATTCAAGCAAATCTTTAGGAACAGAACCCTGTTACCTTTGATATTTGTGATGCCTTTGGTGCAGTTATTGATCATGCCTTTGGCCGCCGACTATGAGGTCAAGAATATCAATATCTCTATCATAGACAACGATCACTCTACCTTTTCTCGGGAGCTCAGTGCCAAGATTTCCGCCTCTCAATATTTCCGTTTGATCAAGAGTGATCAGTCATTCAAGGCTGCCTATGAAAAGATTGAATCTAATGAGGCGGATTTGATCTTGGAGATACCCCAAGATTTCGAAAAGAACATCTTCCGGACAGGGTCACAGCAGGTTTTTATCGCTGTAAATGCAATTAATGGCACTAAAGCCAGTTTGGGAGGTTCCTATCTCAGTTCTATCATCAAGGACTTCAGCGAAAGCATTAGACCAGAAATCAACTTCTCTACTCCGATTTCTGTGCTGAAGCGGATTGAACTCACTGCGATCAATTGGTTTAATCCATATCTAAACTACAAGGTCTTCATGGTTCCTGCCATTTTGGTGATTTTAGTGACCATGGTGGGAGCCTATATGTGTGGACTAAATATTGTTAAGGAGAAAGAGGTCGGAACGATTGAACAGATCAATGTTTCGCCCATCAAAAAGCATCATTACATCTTGGGGAAACTGATCCCGTTCTTGATCATCGGTTTGATTGTATTTAGCATCGGCTTCTTTATCATTTCTTGGGGGGTCTATGGAATCGTGCCACAGGGGAGTTTGTTGCTTTTGTACGGATATTTGGCTCTCTTTCTGGTAGCCATCTTGGGTTTCGGATTATTGATATCCACCTATTCGGAAACACAACAGCAAGCCATGTCCGTTTCCTTCTTCTTTATGATGGTATTTATCTTGATGAGTGGTTTGTTTACTTCTATAGATGCGATGCCAGCTTGGGCGAAGGTCATTGCCTATACTAACCCAGTGACTTACTTCATTGAGGTAATGCGTATGGTGGTCTTGAAAGGGAGCACCTTCCAACACATCACTCAGCATATAGTAATAATGCTAGGTTTTGCCTTGTTATTTAATGTTTGGGCAATCCTGAGCTATCGCAAAACGAGCTAGGAAATATAGGCTTATGGAGATTGGGTTACTAGGCTGCTTTGCCCTAGTTTGGCATAGCCTCCAATTTATCGGCTGCAAGAATAGAAATACTTCCTCCTTCAATCTTGATCAAGCCTTCATTTTTAAAATCTGTTAAGGTACGAATGACGCTTTCTTTGGCAGTCCCGACCATGCTAGCTAAGTCATCCCTTAGAATACTGATGCCATCCTTGGCAAACCTTTCTTGCAGGACCAAAAGAGACTCAGCGACTCTTTTGCGAATCGAGTTGTAGGCCAGACTGAGAAGCTGTTCTTCCTGGTCTTCCATGTTGTCAGCAAGCATCTTGATGAAACGAGCGGAGAAATCCCGGTTGTTGTACAGCAAGGCGAAGAAGTCTTCCTTTGGGATCAGACTCAATTCTGTTTCCTCCAAAGCGCTGGCACTTTCGTGGTATTTGTCCTCCTTAATCAAGGCCTGGTATCCCAGGAATTCTCCAGCTTTATGGATCTTAATGATGTATTCTTTACCTACATCATTGGTTTTGAACGTTTTCACCTTTCCGCTGGCGATGAAGTAGAGTCTTTTGGCATACTGCCCTTCTTCATAAATAAAATCCTTCTTTCTGAAGCGTTGGATTTCGCGGTCTTCGGAGAGCTTAGTCAATTCCCGCTGACCACGAGCCTCGCTAATGAAACTGGTCAAGCCCTGGGACGTCCCATCAAAACTATTTTTGATGCGTTCACTCTTTTTCAAACGCATTTGAATGGCATCTAGCAGTTCTACATCGTCAAAGGGCTTGGTGATATAATCATCTGCCCCTAAGTTCATCCCCTTCCGGAAGTCGTCCTTTTCGGCCTTAGCCGTTAAGAACACAAATGGGACATCAGCAGTCTGCGGGTTTTGGTCCAGAATTCTAAGCACACCAAACCCATCCAATTCCGGCATCATAACATCGCATAATATGAGATCTGGCTTTTCAGCGCGGGCGGCCTGCACTCCAATTTTTCCATTTTCCGCAGTGGCTACCGCGTAACCGGATAGCTCTAGAATCTCGGCGAGATTTTCTCTTACTTCTAGATTGTCTTCGATGACTAAGATTTTCTTCATGCCTGATAGTGTGTTGGAATTTGAACGTAAAAGGTGGTGCCTTGTCCTTCTACACTATTGAAACTGATTTTGCCCTTCAAAAGATCGATATAGCTTCGAACAATGTTTAAACCGAGGCCTGTCCCTTGAATGTTGATGGCGTTGGAAGCCCTAAAAAAACGGGTGAATAAGTGTTTTTGGTCCGCTTCCGGAATTCCCATGCCCTGGTCTTCAATTTCAATGTGGATCATATCTTTTGCCATTCGGGTTCGGCAATGAATAGTGCTGCCCTCAGGAGAGTACTTTATGGCATTGGAAATCAAGTTAAACAAAATATTTCTGATTAACTGTTTGTCATGGAAGACTTCTGCCTCATCCGGTAGAGCTTCGTGATTAAGTTGCTGGTCTTTTTTGAGTAAGGGCCATACTTCCTCGAAGACAGCTTGACAGAACTTGTTGAACATGAATTCCTCTGGTACAACTTGTATCCGACCTTCTTCCAATTTACTGAGCGATAGAAAGTCATTCAGTACTGCCGTAAGCGTATTGACCATAGACTTGATCCGATCGATATGTTTCTGTCTACGATCCTGCTGAACCCCCTCGGTATATTTTCCAATCAATGAGGCGGAGGAGAGGATAGTACTTAAGGGGGTCCTAAATTCATGTGAAGCCATGGATACGAACCTTGACTTCAATTCACTTAGCTCCTTTTCCTTCTCCAAGGAACTTCGCAATTCCTTTTGACTGTCAATTAAGGCTTCTTCTACCTTTTTGCGTTCGCTGATCTCAATTTTCAATTGTTTATTGGTAGAAAGAAGTTTGTTGACCACCTTGGAAAGCTCTTCGGTTCTCTGGTTGACTCTGCCTTCCAATTCTTCATTCATGGCTCTGATCGCATCCTCGATTTCCTTTTGTTGGCTTAGATCATGGATCAAGCCCACGAAAAAGGTCTCTTGTTCCAATTGGATTTCACTGACGGCCAGCATGATGGGAAATGTATGCCCACTTTTGTGCCTAGCTGACACTTCTCGACCTTTACCAATTATATGTGCCTCTTTGGTCTCTAGATATCTTCTGATGTAGCCATCATGGTTTTCTTGATCCGGTGAACCCATCAGTATATTGATGTTTTGACCTTCCATCTCATCAATAGAAAACCCGAACAACTTTGCTGTAGCTGGATTAGCGATTTGAATAATCCCTTGCTGGTTTATTATTATGATGGCGTCGACTGCAGATTCGAAGATGGCTTTGAATTGGTTCTGAGAATACTGTAGCTCTTTTTCCTTTTGCTTAATATCAGAAATATCATGTATGATTCCAGCAAAAATCTTCCGGTCCTCTAGCTGTATTTCGCTGACACTTAGGAAGAAAGGGAATATGCTGCCATCCTTACGCCGACCCTTTACCTCCCGACCAATACCAATAATACGGGGTTCATGCGTATCATGATATCTTTCAATATAGCCATCGTGTTCCTCATGATAGGGAGAAGGCATTAGCATCTTAATATTGTGCCCAATGACCTCCTCCGGGGCATAACTAAATAGCTTGGCAGCGGCAGGGTTGATAGCTTCAACCACCCCTCGGGCATTAATGGTAATTATCCCATCGATAGCGTCTGCAAAGAGGGCTTTCAGGATTTGATCCGCTTCTAGCGGATGGCTGGTTTTAATGTATTTCTTCAAGTCTGATTCCACTTTTCCGCAAGGTATTTTATGACAGGGTTAATCTTGTTGAGCTTAATCAAGAAAAAAGGTGATAAAAGTCATTATTTCCGGTCCTGATTTCCTTGATCTTGTATCCGAAATAAATACTCAATCATTAAATCTGCCTTACTATGGATATTCTAGCACCAGTTTCCAGTATTATGACGACGGACCTACTGACCGTCAATCCGAAGGACAACTTAAAGGTAGTAAAAGAAATATTTGATGAAAATCGAATCCACCATCTTCCAGTGGTGAGACACAAGAAAATTGTGGGTTTGATCAGTAAAACGGATTTGCTGCATTTTCTGAAAGGGGCCAACCCTGAAAAAGAGAAGGTAAGAAATGAAAGACTACTAGAGAAGTTCGTAGCCGAGGATATCATGACCAAGGGGCTAGCCAAGCTTGAAAGTGATGATCGAATTAACGTGGCTCTCGAAGTTTTTAAAGAAAATCTATTTCATGCAATTCCAGTTGTTGACGGAGAAGAATTGAAGGGAATAGTAACCACCTATGATGTAATTAAGGCCTTGAGTGAAGAAAAGGTGAAAATAATTTAATCCAAATGAATTTAATCCAATTGATCGGCGTCGGTGACAACAATTACAACGATCTCAGAACAGCCTTGAGAGACTTGTTGTCCAATCATTCCTCCAGCCAAAAGCTTAAGTTGGAGGAGGTCAATGATATTGATACGATCATGGAGTTCAATTTAAGTGCGATCCCGGCATTAGCCATCAATGGGAAAGTTCTATATGAACAGAATGGGCATCATCTTAGCAAGGAGAAATTGGCCACTATTATAGAACCCTATATGCGACAGGTAAATGTTCGAAATATATTGGTACCTACTGACTTCTCAGCGGTATCCGCTAATGCCTATGATTTTGCGCATGATTTAGCCCTACGAAATGAAGGGAATATCAAGCTGGTTCACATCAGCCACCCTTCCTTCGATACCATGAATCCAATGGGGACCTATGTGCCAGGGAGTTTCGAAGACATCAAACGTAAACAACTCAAGGAATTCTTGGGGGCTGCAGAACATCGGAATGCAAAGCGAGCAGCTGCCGGAAAAGTAGCTGTCAATTCTGAGGTCATGATTGGGTTCGCGACCGAAGAGATTATTAGGATGTCCAAAGAAACCGAGGTCGACATGATCGTGATGGGGACGACTGGCGAAGGTGGGTTCTTGAACAAGCTGGTAGGAAGTGTTTCTTCCCGCGTGGCTCAGCAGGCCTGGTGTCCGGTTATGCTTATCCCCAAAAGCTATCAGCTCCAGCCTTTTAGAAACATACTATACGCTAGCAATAATCAGGCGATGGATGAAGTGATGATTCGGGAAATGGTAAATTTCGCTGTTTTCCATCAAGCTAATATTCACCTCATTCACGTCAAGGAAAATAATAAGACACCTTTTAAGGTGGCCAAATCGATTTTTGAGGAAATAGTAATTAAATCAGCACCAAATCTGAGTTATTCCTATACCGTAGTGGAAAGTCAATCCGTATTCCAGGGGATTCAAACCTATATTAAGAAACACGATATTGATTTGTTATCTATGGTTACCTCACATCGCTCTTTCGTGGGAGAGCTATTTCATAAGAGTTTGACCAAGCAAATGGTATTCAAATTAGATATCCCCTTGCTGGTCTTGCATTTTGACTACTAGAAGTACCACCTACATAATTAGAGCGTAGCTCAAAACTATCCTTGGCTGCCGGTCAGGCAAGGATAGTTTTGAGCTTAGACGCTAAGCTCCTCAGCCCTACCTCCTAAAGAGCTATACTTTCTGAGGAGGCAAGATGGGCTACTTTTTGCCTTTGCTACTAAACTCAACGCTACTTTGTGGATTCTCTCCGCCTTCTTGACGGACAGGCAAATTGTCGCACCGATGTTCATTGAACATCCCCTTGTGTTAGCATGATTTCCAACACTTGTGTACATAAATTAAGTCTTCGAGTTAGGGCATTCCGAAGATCCTACCTAGTAGGATTGTGGGATGCCTCTTTTTAAACTTATTCATCGCTACATTCAAAAGAGTATACTATGAAAAAGATATTAGTTCCAACTGACTTTTCTGGGCATGCACAAAATGCATTGTCCTTTGCGATCGGCATAGCCAATCGCTTTGGTAGTACAATTACCCTCTTTCATACCTACAAAGTAAGGAGCACGGCGGGCATGCTGGTCTCTCTAGACCGATACATGAAGGAAGATGCCGATGGAGATCTTACTTCAACCTTGGAAAAAGCAACCGCCCAACTTATGAACGGTGCCACTATAGAAGGAGTTGTCATAAAAGCTGACGCCGTTGACGCCATAGCTAATAAGGCCGATAAACAGGGATATGACCTCATCGTTATGGGAACGCAAGGGGCTACGGGTATGGCAGAAGTATTTATTGGAAGTACGACCAATGGGGTGATTCGCCAAAGCAAAACGCCAGTGCTGGCTATCCCCGAAGGCTGCGAGTTCAAGGCTTTTAGATCCGTGGTGTTAGCCATGGATAGCAAGGAGATTCAATCGGACCAGATTCTCAAAACGCTTGTTGATTTGGTGAAAGGCTATGAGGCTAGTCTATCGGTTTATCATAAGGTAGAAGGACCAGAGGACCAAGGAATTGACGCCGCGCTTTCCTATTGGTTAGAAGGTATCGAACATGCCAATCACTTTGATTTCAGTGATGAAAATGTCAATGATAGCCTTACCAGTTTCCTGGAGGAGTATGGAGGAGATCTACTATGTATGATCCGTCACAAGCGTGGCTTTTTGGCTTCTCTGTTTCACCAGAGCGTGACCCGAAAAGAAGCTTTCACCAGTAAGGTGCCACTGTTGATTCTACAAGACCAATAGTAATTCGATAGTAATAACATTACAAAAGCCCTAATGATCTGATGTAGATCACTAGGGCTTCTTACTTCCCTTTAGGTAGGGAACAATTTATTTGTCAACGGCAGGTATCACTAGTAGGGGAAGATGGGTGTGATAAGCAACTGCGTTTCTTTTGTGTCTGTGCCAAAACCGTTGCAAACGATCTCGGTGAGGCGCCATCATAGCAATCAAATCAATGTCTTGCTGGGCGGTGAAGAGATCTAATCCGTGTTCAAGTTTAGTTTCTCGAACCATATTGATGGTCTGCGTACCTAACTCTTGATTGGGTACTTCCCAAACTTCTTGCTTATTATGTAGAAAGTCATATGGCATAGTGTTTACAAACACCTGCTGTAGATCGGCTTTCCAATCCTTGGCTAGCTTTTCAAGATAACTTATCGTAGTTGTTTCTTCTCCCGTAATCGCATTTGCAAATGCGATTTTCTTGATGGGCTTAAATGCACACCCTTCTGGAATTACTAGTACTGGAATTGAACTCTGTATCAAAAGCTGGGTAGTCACGCTTCCAAAAAGATGATCCCACAAGGAGTGTTTTTTGCGTGTTCCGATCACGATCATATCAACTTCTTCCTCTTTAGCAGCTGCCAAAATCTCTTGGACAACCTGGCCATACCGGATTTCACAACGAAGGTTTTGAATACGGGTAAAAGCCTCCTCATTATGATCGGGATAGGGCGTGGTGAAACGCTTAAGGTGCTGGAGGATGGCCTCCTTTTGGTCTTTTTTGAAGCGTTGAATATGGTCTGTAGACAATGTTTCCTCATAAGGAGGTGAAGTTGCTATATGGACGGCGATTAAGTCATTGGAGTCTGCTACGGTTAACCATTCTGCAAACTCAAAACCGTACCTCGCGGCCGGGGAAAAGTCTATAGGAACTAGAATCTTTTTCATGATTTGCAATTTTTCTACAAGATAGGTAGAGCAGTAACTGTATGAGTTGATAAAAGTCATGATGGACTCTGATAAGGGTCAATGTTGTTGCCCTGGAAAGAGGCGATTTTTGACATGTAAGAGCGGCATAAACTTATTGCGCTCACTGTTTAAATCAATTGTTCCTAAAGCGTCAGATATGAAAAAGATTATACTTCTACTCATCGGTTTCATCTTTTTGGGGGCTTGCGAGATCAAGGACATCCACAAGGATATGGTACAATTTGATAAAGCGTACATTCCAGTACTATACCACGTATATCATCAGGATGCCAGCCGTGCTAAAAAAGCCGTTTTCGCCTTAGCTTTCCAATGGCAACAGTTCAATCAGACGCATAAGAATATGTTACCCAAGAATGAAGATTGGACAGAGACCTTCCGTATGGTTGATGGTTGGTTGCACGATGCCTTCGTTGCTATTGATGCCAATCGATGGGATTTAGCTTGGGTACAATTAGATCACGTAAGATTTGAATTCATGGAGTTGAGGATGCGTCATCGTATTCCTTACTATCTAGATAATATTTGGGAATTTCAAATGGCCTATGACTTGGTCATTGAGGTAGCCAAGGATCCTAATCTCTGCATGTTACAATGGAACGAATTTGAAGAACTAGTGTATGACCTCAACCAATTATGGTACCCCATGGAACATGAGCAGCCAGTATTGGCCGCCTGGGATTGGGACCCGGCTACTTTTGAGAAATTTAAAACAGAAAGGAAAACCATCGCAAGCTGTTTGGAACGGTTCAATGAAAGCGTTGCTTGCGCTGACCGAGAAAACCTTGCTTTGGACTGTGAAGATATCAACCCGGCACTTTGGCGCATGTTGGCCCTCTTCGGCGAAGTGAACCAAAAGGCCACCAATTTTGCCACACTGTAATAGATTAATGACTATGAATACCAATATTCCAATTTCAGAAATAATGAGCACCGAGTTGATTACCGTGAAGGAGACGGACAATTTGGCCTCCATAGAAGAGAAGTTCAAGGACCATCCCATTCATCATCTGCCAGTAGTGGATGCAAACTATCAGTTGGTTGGCATCATCAGCAAGGCAGATATGCTTCATATAGCCCGAATGATCGAACATGATGCCAGTGGGACGACCTACATCGCTAAGGTTTATGATAGCTGGACTGCTTCCAGGATCATGACGCCGCAGCCGCTGACCTTAGACCCTGACGATACCATTGGCTTGGTTGCTGATATTTTTCTCCAGAATAAATTCCATGCGATTCCTGTCATTGAAGACTTTCGTTTAGCTGGAATTGTAACCAGTCACGATTTACTACGACATGCCTACGCGCAAGTCTCTTTTCCAGAAGTAGAAGGGTAGGAAAGCGAATAAGTGCAAAGGAGGGGAGAAGCAGCAGTCATGTCCATCACTTAAATTTAAATATCATGATCGAAGATAGAAAAATAGCCACCATAATGACCGAAGAGGTAATAGTGGTAAAACCCGGTGATACGCTGGAAAAAGTACATGAGATCTTCCAGCACAATAATATTCACCATATCCCAGTGGTGAATCCTGCAAGAGAAGTGGTCGGCATTATCAGCAAATCTGATTATCATTTACTGTGCGATCATTTGACTCTATTTGGGAGGGAATGGAATCTGGAAAATAACAATAGATTCTTCGGCTCTCTATTGGTAGAGGAAGTTATGACAAAACAAGTAGCTAAACTGAAGCAAGAAGATTCTATCTTTTTAGCGGCTGCTTTCTTTCGAGAAAATCTCTTTCACGCCATTCCGATTGTAGATGAGCAAGAACGTTTAGTAGGGATCGTAAGTACCTATGATCTGCTCAATTATGCTTACAGAGACCCAGTCCCTGCCCTAGAACAATAGAAGAATAGTGGTGGCTACTCTTGTAGACCAAAATTTTCTCGGAGAGCCTGTAGTTGGCTTTCATTTCCTAGTACGATAAAACTAGTCCCCCTAGTGCAGACGATATCTGGACCAGGGTTGACGGAGTATTTACCCGCCTGGTTTTTGAAGCCTATAATGTTGGCGCCGGTCAATTCTCTGATTCGCAATTCCTTAATCGACTTTCCCTGGTGCTTTTTAGAGAGTTTCTCATATCTGATTTCTTCAAAGCCAATGTCAGATTCATATTCATTGGTGATGAAGGAAAAGAAATCTACAGCTCCAGGTTTGTTGACGAGAGTTGCCATGTAAAAGCCGCCAATTTGCTCTGGCATGATCACGTGATTCGCCCCTGCCATGCGCAATTTTCCCTCCGTTTTGGGGTGCAAAGACCTACTGATGATGTTCAATTGTGGATTCAGTTGACGAGCGGATAAAACTGTGAATACATTCTCGGTATCATCCCCTAAGGCACTAATTAGGGCCTTAGCCTTCTCGATTCCTGCCAATAGCAGAATATCATCATGAGTGGTATCTCCCTCCACGTAATGAATCTTATCCTGCCGTTCCTGTATTTCGGCAATCTTGGCAGGACTCCTTTCAATGACGATGAAATCGATGTTATGGTGCAGGAAGTTCTCTACCACTTCCTTCCCATACTTCCCATATCCACACAATATGATATGGTCTTTCATTTTATTGATTTGCTGTTCGATAAAGTTACGATGTATTTTGCGAAAAAATTCTCCGTGCGCCACGTAGCTAGTGAAGGCTGAAAGCGCATAAGCAAAGACACCCAAGTTTAAAATGATGTAAATCCCAGCAAATAGCTGTCCATCTGAACTCAAGGGTTTAACCTCTGTATATCCTACTGTGGAAATTGTGATGGCGGTCATATAGAAAGCCTCAAAAAGGGTGTAATCCTCAATTAACATGAAGCCTATAATGCCAATGAAAAAAGACAGCATCACCAAGAATACGGCCACATTTAGACTCAGGTAGGAGGTAGCGAGCGTGTACCAGTTGAAGAAGCTATTGTGCCAGAGATTTCTCATCGGCGGCAAGATAAGTTTTTCTTACAAATGAGGCTGAAACACAGGGCCCCTTACACAAAAAAGGATCCCGAAATTTAGCAGTAGCCAAAGATCGGGAAAGCTTTCAAAAGTGAGGTATGCTATACTTAGAGAAGTCAATATATTCTTCGCGCATTATTCAATAGTCAATACTGAGCACTGGTAACTGAGCATGGTTGACGAGCGCTTCCACATTGCTTCCAGAGAACATGCGTTTCATTGGATGACGCTGATGATTAGAAATGGAGACCAAGCTGGCTCCGATCTCCTCGGACAAAGCTCTGATGCCTTGGTCTACCGTATAGGCACTGAAATAGTGCGTTTGGCATTCAAAGGGCTTAGCCAAAACCTTCCATTCTTCCAGTAGTTCTTTAGTATGCACGTAGGGTAGGCCGAAGAAGGGGTCATTATTGATGTAGACAATGTGAATCTCTGGTAGGAAGTGCTTGACGAAGTCTTTGAAGCGAGCAAAGGCCTCTTTTTCCTCTTGATTCAAATTGGTAGCAAAGACTACTTTGTTGAAATCAACATTCTCTAATCTATCCTTAATAACCAGCACAGGAAGGTGTACCTTACGGACTACCTTCTGGGTGTTCGATCCAATGAAGTACTCATTCTGTCCGCTGGTTCCATGAGAACCCATCACGATCATGTCTATTCCAGTCTCATCAACGTACTGAGAAATGGCGGCAGGTAACTTGCCTTCGCGGACGTTTACCAGAAACTCCAGATCAGCTTGTTGTCCGGCAATTTCCTTCAAAAGTGTCGTGGCATTTTCTCGGGCTTGCTCATATTCAGCCATTTTTCTGCTGTCATTGCGATCCCGAGCTCTCAATGGAGCTAAGGTATGCAGAAGATGAATCCTGGACTCAAACCGTTTGGCGAGCAGGATTCCTGCATGTACTGCATTCCCGGCGCAAGCCGAGAAATCAGTAGGTATTAGTATGTTTTTCATGTCTTCGAGTATTGTGTTTCTAAGAAAGCGGGGTAGTGTGCCGGAAAGAACACTACCCATCAACTCCTAAAAAACTTGGCTATGAATATTAGATTTTTAATAGGGAAGCCAGCTCCTATTGTTGAACCCATTCATCTGCCTGGGCTCGGGCTTGGCTACCTTTATTGTTTTGTTCGGTTAGGGTCCATTCATCGGTAGAAGTGGTCTGTAGCCAGATTCCTCCTGAACGACGAAATACCTGCACATTGAGACCATACTGATCATGGAACAGTTGTTCTAAGCTTTTAACTTTTAGATGTCCATTGATGCTGATATCTCCTGTGTTGTGTTTAGTTCTGACATCCCCAATCTTAGATAAAGCCGGCAGCATAACCTTGTTAGAGGAACCAACACCGGTTGCGTGCGGTTGGGTGTAGAACTCCAATTTCAAATAAGGAAACTTGGTTTGAAATTCTCTTTGTATATCTACGAGTCTCTTTTTATCGGTGATAATCATAAGTCTGGATTTTGTTGAGCGGTAAGCTCTCCTTGGAGAGCTTACGCACTGCGATGATAGAAATCAGGCTATTTTCCTATTTGACCACCAGAGTGGGGATAGTCTCATTGATGGTCAGCAGCTTTTCGGTAACACTTCCCATCAATAATCTTTCTAAGGATGAATGCCCTTTAGCTCCGATGACGATGAGGTCAAAGTCATTTTCTTTGGCATAATCCAGGATGTAATTGGACAAGCCAGGGCCTTGTCTTTCGATGAGTACGCCAGGAATCTTATGCTCCTGCTTAGGAGCATAGGAATTGAAGAAGTTTTCAAAGGCCTCTTTTCGACTTTCAACAATAAACTCCTTGAATTTCTCTGGACTTCTTGCCAGGTTGTATGCGCTTAAATTAGGCATGTCGAATACGTTCAAGCAGGTCAACTCCACTTGATCACCAAGTCGCTGCTGAAGGGAGAAGGCGGTTTGGAAGGCCTTAACACTATTCGGTGAAAAATCGATCGGAACTAGAATTTTGGAAATTTTCACATCAGCCTGCTCCGGAACAATCAGGGTGTTGATTGCTGATTGACGAGCAAAGTTTTTGGCTAATATGCCATGTTCATAGGTGTTGGCCTTTTGTCCGATCAATATTAGGTCAGCCTCTCTTTTCTCCGCAATGCCGATCAATTCTTTAAGTGGGTATCCTTCGATAGCCCCATAAGTAGGACGGAGTTGTTGTCTGGCGAAGAATTTAGCTACTGTCTGGTCCAGATTCTTTAGGATACTATCCTTAACATCAAACCGTCCCGCAAGATCCTCATAGAATGCCTCTAGCAACTGAGGTGCTGGAATCACGTGGGCAAAATGGGCTGATGAAGTAGGGATTTGACGGGTCAAATATTGAGCGTAAGCAATCAGCTGATCATCCGTTTGTCCCAACTCTAATCCCACGACTAATTGTCGTATCGAAAAGGGAACAATAGCCGATGGTGCTTGTACTGCAACTGTGTCTCTCATGGTTAGGAATTTTTCGTGATCAATTTCTTCAAAGCTACAGGGATTGAGGTTGGTGCAGCATGATCTTAATCAATGCAGAGATTGACTTTGATCAAGGCCTCTGCTAGGTGGAGGCATTAAATTTGATATAACAATGAACCTCGTAAATACATGCTTTATGTTTTATCCTCACGAAATGATTAGCCGCCGTAACTTACCAGAACTAACACCTAAACCATTCCCAAAGAAAGGGGCTATCCTTCTTGATGTTCGCACCTTACCAGAATATGCCGAAGGGCACGCAGAAGAAGCGATTTTGATGCCCCTCGAGGACATTGATTTTTTCAAAGGAGTAATCAAAGAATGGCGTAGACCGATCCTGACCTGTTCTGGTACGGGGGTACGCAGTAAGAAGGCCGTAAGGCGCCTCCGGAAAGAAGGTATTCCCGCATTTGATGGGGGTAGTTGGGAAAAGTGGTAGAATTGCATTCCTGCTCACCGGGTGACTAGTCACCCGGTGAG
>ENA-UENX01000134-UENX01000134.1-marine-metagenome-genome-assembly--contig:-NODE-134-length-39017-cov-146.167530_pt1 | contig 39017 bp, 27 predicted proteins | sample MGYA00237875_ERZ529327 | MGnify/ENA primary metagenome ERZ529327 (study PRJEB26372, sample SAMN05368347) | marine metagenome | biome: cultured habitat; feature: ocean water; material: water; isolation... | reverse complement strand
AGCGATCGCTAACGAATATTTGCTCAAATATGATGCTAAAAAAAATCAGACAAACCTCAAAAAAGGGTATTTTTGGTAAATGACTTTTTTCTTTCTAATTTTTTATAAGCTGACCATTAGCACTCCCAAATATTTTAAGTTTGAGTAGGTAGCGATCGCTAACGAATATTTGCTCAAATATGATGCTAAAAAAAATCAGACAAACCTCAAAAAAGGGTATTTTTGGTAAATGACTTTTTTCTTTCTAATTTTTTATAAGCTGACCATTAGCACTCCCAAATATTTTAAGTTTGAGTAGGTTTAGTAATTTTAGGTTTCAGTTAGAAAGCAAAGATAGAAAATTGATTGAAGTAAAAAGTTATAGAGATTTAACGGTGTGACTAAAATCAATCGACTTGGTAGTAAGATATGATCAATTTGTTGATTTTTAAACCTAAAACCTGATACCTGAAACCTAACACCTTCATCGCACAAAAAACTTAAATAGCAACTTAACTATTATTTAATTTTCTTTGATGGTAAAATAGTGGTAAAATAGCTGTAAATATAATATATCCAGTTGCTGTAGTGTAAAGTAAGGTAGTGAATTGAATTATGCCTACTTATAATTTCCATCATTGTCTGCCCTTAGAGGAGTAGGCAGTATTTTCGGTAAGCTGAAGCCCAAGAGTCGAAGAGCTACTAGAAAAACAGAGCAACTAAACATATTAAATACGGGATATTCCCCCATGGTAGATACCTTTGTTTATAATTATCCTCAATTAGTACGAGATAATTCTGCTCCTTTTGCAAATGTGACAGATACAAGTATAAAGGTTGCCATAATAGGAGCTGGTTTTCCCGGAGCAAAAGCCACCTACGAATTGCATCAAGCAGGAATTACAGATATCATAATTTATGAAGCTCGCCAACAAAAAAATGGACAAGTCCTAGTTGGTGGGCGCGCATATTCTCCTACATTCAAAAGTAATAGAAGAAAATATGTGAATTAAATGGGGCCGATGAGAATTCCAGAAAACTCCAAGCTGTTTTGACACTACTTTTCCAAAGTTTTGGAGGCAAATGGTGGAGATCACTTTGGGACAGAAAAATTTCCCTGGCCCCGGTGTTGTTGCTACACAGCTAATTTTTCCGGGATTAAAATACAGTTGGAATGATATTGACGACTACTCTCAGGCAGAAGACCAAGAAAACTCAAACAATGTCAATGTTTGGTTTGAGCGATCCGAAACCTTGGGCAAATAGTAGAGCTATCACAGGTTGGCCAGAATATGAAGGAGAAGCAATCAAATGCGTTCTTAAAGATACCCTGGCACGACAAATATATTTTCTTGATCCTTATCCAGATCAAGATGATGCAGCTTTCAATATACTCATCAGGTATAACTGGGAAGATGATTCCACTAAGATGATGGCTACACGGAATTATGAGAGCTATCAGACTATTTACCCAAGTAAGAGTTCAGATTTTTTTCTGAATAAAGCTTATCAGTTTGGTCTGGAAGGATCGGACTCAGATAGCCCAATAACTGCTGCTCTAGATTCTATTTCTGAATCTGAAGATGATCGTCTAGCTTCTGTTGTTTAGCAAGAATAGCCAATGATTTCTGGAGTTTTTAAGATAGATTATCTCAAGCAATACTATGTCACAAATCAGTTGGTATAGCAATACCAGCAACTCAACAAATCAACAAATGAGTATATCTAGCTGGAAATAATAGCCAATGATTTCTGGAGTTTTTAAGATAGATTATCTCAAGCAATACTATGTCACAAATCAGTTGGTATAGCAATACCAGCAACTCAACAAATGAGTATATCTAGCTGGAAATAATTGCTCTTTTGCTGGAGGCTGTATTGAAAGTGCAATGCAGTCAGCAGTAAATGCAACTGCAGCAATTCTCAGGCAGATGCAAGCAGAAGGAAAAGCTAAAGATTTCCGAATGGATAACCTTTTCATTTCTAATCCATTTCAGGATGTGTTAGAAGATATTGAGAGGTAAGATACAGGTTATCGTTTAAAATTATATCAAACTGACTAATATATAGCTTTTTAAGCTAGTGAGGTACGTGACATAACCTATAAACTTGAACCTATAAACTTTATATTGAAAGGACTTACGAAAAGGCATTAATTATAGTGTAAATATATGAAATTTTTATCAAAAACACACCATACCAAGCAGCACTGCGTAAGTCCTGATTGAGTTAAGTTTTGGATGTACCTCAGGAAACTAGAACTCGTAAAAATTTTACTGCTGTTAAACCTCAAAAAGCTTTTGTCAAGTCAACAATTGCTTCCCTTCACCAAAAAGTTTTTCAGCAAAGCCTAAACAGAACAATTTAAACCACCTGATTTTTGACTAAAACGAGAATTTTCTCGGTAATCAATAGGGCAGTCTATCACAGCAGGAACATCTTGAGCAAGAGCCTCTTTCAGAGTAGGAATTAAATCAGCAGCAGACTCAACTCGATAACCTTTCAAACCAAAACTTTCAGCAAACTTAACAAAATCTGGATTGCCGAACTTAATAAAAGATGACTCCCCAAAATGGTTTTCCTGTTTCCACTCAATCAAACCATAACCACCATCATTAAAAATCAAAGTCACAAAATTAGTACCCACTCGTAAAGCAGTTTCCAACTCTTGACAATTCATCATAAACCCACCATCCCCCGTAGCTGCCACAACCTTACGCTCAGGATAAACTAACTTCGCCGCGATCGCTCCTGGAATCGCAATACCCATCGCCGCAAATCCGTTAGAAATCAAACAAGTATTAGGACGTTCACAATGATAATGCCTAGCAATCCACATTTTATGGGCACCAACATCAGAGATGACAATATCCTCCGGACCCATAACCTGACGTAAATCATAAATTAGTTTTTGAGGCTTAATTGGAAACCCATCATCCTTGCCATGTCCCTCATATTCATAGCGCATACTTTTTCTAATCTCTGATACAGTTGGGCTTAATTGATTTATGCGCTCGGAGCGTCGCAAAATTTCATTCAAAGAATCAGAAATATCTCCTACTATTTCAGCGATAGGAATATAACTACTGTCAATCTCTGCATATTTTGCCCCAACATGAATAACTGGAATTTTACCTTGAGGATTCCATTTTTTTGGTGAATATTCAATCAAGTCGTAACCAACTGCAATCACCAAATCTGTTTGCTCAAAAGCACAAGTAATAAAATCCCGTTGTTGTAATCCTGTTGTCCATAAAGACAGAGGATGAGTATAAGGAATCACCCCTTTACCCATAAAAGTATTAGCAACAGGAATATTTAATCGTGTAGCAAACTCCGTTACAATTTCACTTGCATTCCCTCGAAGAGCTCCATTTCCTACCAAAATCATCGGGTTTTTGGCTTTAGAAATTGCCACTGCTGCTTCGGTCATACTCTGATAAGCAGAATAAGATTTTTCCCGCTTGTCCTGCTTCAAGGGTTTCCCTTCTACAGACATCGCTGCAATGTTTTCTGGTAGGTCGATATGAATCGCACCAGGTTTTTCTTGTTGAGCTACTTTAAATGCTTTGCGAACAATTTCTGGTGTATTACTAGGGCGAAGAATTTGAGCATTCCATTTAGTTACTGGAGAAAACATAGCCACCAAATCTAAATATTGGTGAGATTCTATGTGCATTCTATCAGTACCAACTTGACCTGTAATTGCTACTAAAGGTGCGCCGTCCAAATTAGCATCAGCAACACCAGTCATTAAATTAGTAGCACCAGGACCTAATGTTGATAAACAAACTCCTGCTTTTCCTGTTAGACGACCGTAGACATCTGCCATAAAAGCAGCACCTTGTTCATGTCGGGTAGTAATAAATTGGATTGAAGAATTTTTCAGAGCTTCTAAAATGTTCAAATTCTCTTCTCCAGGAAGTCCAAATATATATTTTACCCCTTCGTTTTCGAGGCATTTGATTAATAATTCTGCAGTGTTCATTTTTATTGTTCTCCTCTCATAAAAGGTATTTAAAAACTTAATCAACATTATAAAAATCAGGACTTACGCAAAAACACTAATTGCAGTTTAAACATCTGAAAGAATTATCAAAAATACATTATATATAGAGGCCATACGTAAGTTCTGTAAAATTTAACAACAGGATATACAGTAATCCTAAATCATTAACAGACTATAGGTGAACTTTGAAAGTTTCTTTTTACTTCTTTTTTTTGAGAAACTTTAGTCAATAGCTGGACTTTGAGATTTTTCACACCGAAAATGGTTCTAAACCCAGTATTAGCAAGGGAAATACCAAGGGTACTAAAAATCGCTAATAAAAAATATATTTTACCAGAGGTAAATTTTAAAAATATATTTTACCAGAGGTAAATTTTAACGTAAAAACATTACTGTTAAAAATTTTTACCTTATTTACCTTATTGACAGCTTTACCTTATTTACGACTTTGTTGTGTGAAGGTGGCGATATAGCTGCCGCACAAACTCCCTAAGGCAAACCACTCCCCCAAAAAGTAACTAGATTTTAACCCATATAATTCTTAGGTTTACCTATTTGAATCATTCGGCTTAATATTGTACTATCATTTTTACACTATGGGCATCCATAGTGCAACAAAGCTTTATTATTTACCTTATTTTTAACCTATTTTTTCTTAAAGTACCAGGTAGTAAACGTGATTCTTGACTAATGGGTTTTCCCTAAGGATTAAGAAATATAAATTGTACTTTACAATCCCTAGAAATGTTATTTTTTTTTAATGATTATAAGTGCTTAATTTATAGGGTTTTAATTGACATTGAAAATATAAAACTTACCGAGTTTTGTAATGCATAACCAATCTAATTCCCTAATTTTCTCGAGACCAGCATTTCTAACTACCAACATTTAATGGAGGAAATAGACCGTAATAGTACTGAAATTATTCTGATTAATGGCCATCAGGATGGTATGGAGGTCATTATTAATGTTTTAGCCAAACGGCAGAACCTCAAAATACCCAAATATTATCCCACGGGTCTGAAGGGGTGTTGCATTCGAGTAATAGTCAGTTGGATAATGGCAATTTGCAGGATTATATTGTCCATTTAGATATCTGGGGCCAAGCTATAGTTGATGGTGGGGATATTCTATTGTATAAATGTAATGCGCTGAAAATCATAGGTCTTTTGTGGAGGACTTGAGTCGGTTAATTGGACGTGATGTGGCTGCCTCTAATGATTTGACGGGGAATAGTGTCCTTAGGAGTGATTGGAATTTGGAAGTTGAGACAGGGCCTATTGCGGGGCGATCAGTTGTGGGGCAAAATGCGATGGGCACATTATCCCCGAAAATCAATTGTTTGACAGTTTATATTGAATCAATCAGAATCAAAAAAACTGTAACCTTAATATCAAAGACGATGAAGATGATGATGAGACTACCCAGATAAAGAAACCTGATGAGAATGAATTAACAAAGACTTGCGAATTTGATGGAGGTAACTCAACTCCAGAAGATAAAGCAGGAGAATAGCTAATTATCGACCCCAAAAATCCACAAAAGTCTCCAGAATAGTAACCAGAAGTAGCTCAAGTTATTATGGGTACTAATTTTAGCAATATTTTGTCAGGTGATGTTGGAGTAGATTTACTTTGCGGAAAGATGCCAACCGTGTTTTCGGAGGTATAAGTAAGAATAACCTCTTAGGCAACAAGGGTAATGACTCATTTAGTGGTGGTCAGGGTAGCGATCGCTTTGTGTTAGCTCCAGACAACGGTAGCAATATTATTCAGGACTTTGAGGATGGTATTGATTTATTGCAGCTTAATGGGGGTATTGCTTTTGAGAATTTGACTCTAACCGAAGAATCAGGTAATACAGTGATTAATTCTGGCAGCCAACGTTTAGCCCTTGTTTCAGGGGTAGCCTCTAGTTTACTAACCCCAGAAGATTTTCTCATTGCTGAAAGTGAGAGCTAAACCATGTTTGGATAATTGTTTTTGTTGGTTAGTGGGAGCATCCTACTCCCACCCGTGAATGAGACCCTTATATTAAATCAGTTAGCATTGGTATAAATAAAGCATCAAAACCGAATTAATATTAAATACCCTATCATGTCGAAAATAATTATTTAACCCAAACAGTCTTAATATTGACAAATTCCAAAATTCCTTCCCTGCTCAGTTCCCGACCATAACCAGAACGTTTAATTCCACCAAAAGGCAGACGTGGATCAGACTTAACTAAACCGTTGATAAAAACAGCACCAGCCTCTAATTCTGAGATTAATCTTTCCGTCTCTCCCGTATCTTTAGTCCATGCACTTGCACCTAAACCAAAAGGTGTATTATTTGCCAAATTTATTGCTTCATCAATATTAGCAACGCGAAAGACTAAAGCTACCGGACCAAAAAATTCTTCCTGATAAGCAGGAGAACTTATTGGTATCTCAGCTAAAATTGTCGGAGGGTAAAAATTTCCAGGAAGGTCAGATAAAAGATGACCACCTGTGAGAATTTTCGCTCCTTTCTCCACAGAAGCTTCCACTTGAGCATTTAACTCTTCAAGAATAGATGGAGTTGCCAAAGGACCAATATTAGTATCTGGCAACATAGGGTCTCCTACTTTTAAAGCCTCAAATTTTTCTACCAAACCCTCTTGAAATTGATCAGCGATCGCATCTGCCAAAATAAAACGTTTAGCTGCAATACAAGATTGACCATTATTTAGCATCCTAGCTGTAACTGCTGTTGTAACTGCTGTTTCTAAATCAGCACTTTCTAATACTATAAAAGGGTCACTACCCCCAAGTTCCAAGACCGTTTTTTTAATAGCTCTACCTGCTGTTGCCGCTAAACTTGCACCCGCAGGTTCACTGCCAGTTAAAGTTCCTGCTTTGACCCGGTCATCCATCATAATACCAGACACTTTATCTGAGCTGATCAAAAGAGTTTGAAATACACCTTCTGGGAAACCTGCTTCTTGAAAAATTTCCTCAATAGCCAAAGCACATTGAGGAACATTAGAAGCGTGTTTCAATAAACCCACATTTCCTGCCATTAAAGCTGGTGCTGCAAAACGGAAAACCTGCCAAAAAGGAAAATTCCAGGGCATAACCGCTAGCACTGGACCAATTGGTTGATAACGAACAAATGATTTACTAGCATCAGTTTGTGCAGGAACATCAGCCAGAAACTCAGTAGCCTTTTCTGCATAGTAACGACAGACTAGAGCACATTTTTTAGCTTCGGCGATCGCTCCACTTATAGTTTTACCCATCTCTAGAGTCATTATCTTACCAAATTTCTCAGCATTTTTTTCTAAAATGTCTGCTGCTGCTAACAACCATTCTCCACGTTGAGTTATAGAAGTTTGACAATAGGCACGAAAAGTTTTTTCTGCTAACTCTAGTTTAGCCTCTATTTGTGTATCTGTAATTTGTTCAAAAGTTTTCAGGACTTCTCCTGTTGCTGGATTAACTGTAGCGATCTGCATTTTTTATTCTCCTCAAAAACACAAAATTACTCTCTCATAAGTCATAATTCAATACTTATGAAGATCAACATATCTTTCCCATAAAGTTATCATGTTTTTTTTCACAAGAACTTTAATTTTTTGTCCACTGACCTATTAATGTAGTTTAACTTGTTGCCTTTTCTCAACTTCAATTTTTCCAGAAATATTCCCAACTATTCGGGATAGAAAGGCAATGCTTGTTTGGAACCCTTAGGCCTGACAAATACCTGCAAACTATCGTGGGATTTAGTATTAAAGGATAAAAGCTTCGTGCTCAATTTACAGAAACTAAAACTTACATTAGTTTTGGAGTTATTGATACTCAATTGAGTAATCGATCTTTGAGTAAGTAGCTCCCCAATGAAGCCATAGCCCATCATTATAACCACCCATAAGTTCAAAACCGGGTAGCTCACCTAATTTCTTCATATTGAGGATAAATTTAGTCATAATCATAATATCGCTGATAATAAGAATCAGCTCGATCGCCATTACCCACAATTCCCAACATCGGCACACCTGCTATACTCAAATCATCCAGAGCTAAACTTAAAGCCTCTCGCTCAGTTTTGCCCAATCCCACTACTAACAGTAATCCATTAGTACAAGCTGCCAATATATTAGCATCCGCTCTTCCCAATAATGGAGCAGTATCACAAATCACTAAATCAAAAGTATTTACTGACTCTTGAATCAATTGTGACATTCGCCTTGAGGACAAAATTTTTGTTGGGTCAGATGGAATAGGTCCAGAAGTTAAAACAAACAGATTTTCATCCACAGGCGATCGCTGAATTGCTGCTTCTATTAGTAGACCATCAGTAATTACACTACTTAAACCCTCCTGGTTTGAAAATCCCATCATATTATGAATTTGTGGACAACGTACATCAGCATCTATTAATAACACTCGTTGACCCATAGCAGCAGCAGCACTAGCTAAATGACCCGCTACTGTAGATTTACCATCCCCTGGTAAAGCAGAACTAATTACAAGAGAATTAATCGGGTTTTCGATATTTAGTAGACGAATATTAGTATTTAAAGTCCGAAAAGCTTCTTGAAAAACTGAGGGATATAAAACCAAAGATGAACTTTTCTTTTCTTTCAATTCTTCATTTATCCACATTCTTTGTTCATGTATAGGAATGACCCCCAACAAAGGCAAACCAAGAGACTTTTTTACTTCTTTTGGTGTCTCAAAAACATCTTGCTTAAATTTCTCTCCCAACAGAGCTAATAATATTCCCAGCACTAACCCTATTAAAAATCCCATAGCCATATTTAATAATATATTGGGAGAGACTATTACTAACTCACCTTTTTGAGTTTTTAGCAATTCTGGTGGAGCAATTAATTCCCAAGGTAATTTTGTATTAGCTACTTCTATTTGTAATATTTGTTGTTTTTCTAATAAATTTTTAATCCTTTTATTTAATATTGCTAATTCTTCCTGAATTTCCCTGTAGCGCCTTACTAATTCTGGCATTTTTTCTTGGTATTCATTTAATTTAGCTTCAGCCTCATCCAAGACTTTAATTCTAACTGCAATCACCTCTATTTGATTTGCAGCTAATATCATTTTATGAATTAATTCTAGGCGAATAGAGTCTTGAAAAGCTAAAGCATTTTTATTTACTTGTTCTATATCTCTGCCAATAACTTTTTCGGCCTCTTCATTTAACAAAGGAAGTAAATTTTCTCGCTCTTTATATAAAACTTGCATTTGAGGTGCTTTCTCTTTAAAGCGAGCTGACTCCATAGCAATTGTTATTTCCAGTTTTTGCAATTTACTTAATAATGATTGATATCTTTGTGCTTGACTTAAAGCTGAAGCTATCAAGGCTTCTTCAGGATTAATTCCCAACTGACCTTGCAACATAGTATAGAGCGATCGCTGTTGGCCAAGCAATATTTTATTTTCTATTTTTTGAGATTTAATTTGATTCCTTTCTGCTGCTATTTCTTGACTTTTAATTTCTGGATTAATAAAGAGATACTCTTGTTGTAACTCCTGTAATTCCTGTCGCAATTTTTTAATTTTTTGCTGATATTTAGGAATTTGTTCCTCAACAAACTTTAACCCTTCACCAGTATTATTTTGACTATATTCACGACCATATTTAATATAAGCTTCCGCCAGTTTATCTAATACAAACTTTATTTTATTTTTGTCTGAGTCATTATAGCTAACTTCTAAAATTTTCGTATCACCTAACCTTTGAATTCTAATTTTTTCCCGAGTAAAAAAAACATTTTTTGGCTTATTAAATAAAAAATTATAATTAATTTCTGGATACTCCCTTTGAATTTCCGCAATTATTGACTCCATAATATGCGGACTTTTTAGCACTTGAATTTGTGATTTATAATCTAAGCTATAGTTATTTAACTCTGGATTTTTTATAATATTTTGATGTGAATATGAAGTCATTATATCTTCATCTTGACCATCCATAATTTTTGTTGCCTGTTTTTCCCAATCTTCTCCAAAATTTGTGCCGAATATTTTTTTATCCATAGTCAATTGATGATTAGCTGAATTCTTAACCATAACTCCTTCAACCAATATTTGAAATTTTCCTTGATATATAGGAATCTGATTCAAACTCCAGAAATATGCTCCAGTTGTCGTAGTAGTTGTCACACTAAAAATCAAGAAAAAACAATGACATATTAATTTCCAAATCTTATTTTCTTTTTCAGATAGTTTTTCTTCCGATCCATGAAACTTAGCTTCATATATATGGTTAGGAAGTAAAGAGTAAGGAATAGAACTTAGGGATGAATCCAAGGGTTTATCCCGATTATTATACAGAGATAACCAAGAAGTTTTTTTTTGTTCCATATCTATAGTTAAAGTTAAAAGTAAAAATTCAGTTATTGCCTAAGTTTTCAGCAGTCAGCATCAGTTTTATTACCTTTAAAGGAGGAAAAAGCAATTGATAAATTTCTCAAAACTAAAAATTATTGAAAAGTTTATCATTTAACTTTAACCTTAACCTTAACCTTAATATCATATCTTTTTGAATACTCGCTGAGGGAAAAAATCAGGAAATAGGAGAAATTGGAAACATAAAAGCATTTTTATTATTGTTAATTAATCATACAATATTATAGCTTTTTATCAATTTTATTTTCCTTGCCAAACAATTTTTTTTCCGTGTATAACTTAAAATTTTATTGAATAGTGCCACAATAATCTTCTTCATAAAACTTATTTTATTTAAGGTATCACCTTCTTTATTAGTAGTCTAAAGTAATATAAATAGTTACTGAATTATAGTTAATTAATGTAATTTAATACTAGCAGCCTATTGAGCCTTAAATTAATAGCACTTAAGAACAAATTTGGAACACACTCCTAAAAATAAAAAACCCTTATAGGTACTTTCCTTAGAACATCCCTATTATGGACTACTTAAGTGAGAACTACTATAATTATCTATTAAAATTAATTTTACTCATAGTAAACTATTGCTCAAGGCAAAGCTTAAATGATAACTAAAAATAGATTTAAATTTTGGCAATAAATAAACCAATACAAATAATTTTTTCCACCTAAATTTTTTTATTAAAAACCTTATATTATTTTTGATGATTGTGAGGTAAATTTAATAATAACTTCTAATAGTTTATAATAATTTATCCTTTCTATTCCTTCTATATTCTCTATCTACTAAATCAATCAAAAATATCAAAAAATATCCCTAAAATTCTATTAATTGGATTAAAAGGAGCTAAAACACCTCCTATATTATCACTAAAGGCTGCCCTACTAGAACGACCAACTACAATTACATCATTATGCAATAAAGCTGGATTTGTTTCTTCATTAGCTTTTGCCGAAAAATCTACTTGCACTTTTCGTCGAGTAACTGTACCATTAGGGTTAAGGCGAATAAGTTCTATTTCTTTTGTTTCTGCCCTTGATGGATTAAAACCTCCTGCTGCCAACAAAGCTTGATTAAGTGTACTATTAGGATCTATCAATATTGTTCCTGGTTTAACTACTTCCCCAATAACATTAATTTTGAGCTGACCTAGAGAAAAACTTGAAGTCGTAACTTCAGCTAATTCATCTAAATCAACTTCATTTGCTACTGGCACATAAATTGTATCCCCTGTCTGTAAGACTATATCTTGACTTAAATCACCACTTTGCAGCAGTTCCCAAAGATTTACTTTAATAATTTGCTTCTCTCCAGCGCGAGTTAGTCGGCGCACCTTAATTTCTTTAATATCTGCACTTAAAGTAATACCCCCCGCCATTTTAATTGCTTTAGTCACAGTATGCAGCCTAGTATTCTGACGGAGTGAAATATTGCTATCTGCTTCACTAGAGTCTGATTTCTCTGCTGTAGGCAAAACTTGACTTTGGTCAATATCTGTTTCTAGTATATATGGGCCAGGGCGTGCTACTTCTCCAACCACCGCAATTTTGAGAGGTTTATTATTAGTACCAGCAAAGTTAGCACTTGCTAGTTGAGTTAACTCTACCGGGTTAATTTCTGCAATACTAGGTACAAATAAGGTATCCCCATCCAGCAAAAAAATATCTTGAACTAAGTTGCCACTTTGCAAAAGTTCCCATAGATTAATATTGATTAGTTCTTCTGGGGCGTTGAGTTGGAAACGACGAATTTTGATTTGTCTAATATCTGCTGAAGTTGTTACTCCACCTGCTACCTGTAATGCTTTAGTAACTGTAGGCATTTGAGTCCCACTTTTACTACTACCCCCAAGACTTACTATAGGCGAAATTGTGTATGAACCGGGATATTGAACTTCTCCAGCGATCGCTATTCTTAATGGACGTGCAGCTAATAAGTTAAGGTTAACTATAGGTATTTGTAAATACTCACCATATTTTTCTTCAATTAACCCTTTGGCTTTTTCCAAGGTCCTTCCCTGAACATAAACCTTACCTATTAATGGTAGATTAAGAGTCCCATCAATTTGTACTTGATGTTGCCCATTTTGTCCACTATATTCTGGTATATTAAAAACATCTATTTGAACGTGATCACCAGGACCAAGTGTGTACTCTTTTGAAACACTTAAAGGTGTTTCTGTTTCAGGAATCAGTATTAGTTCTGGAGGTAGATTTAATAGAGTTGGTTGTGGTTCTTGCTCTTTAGACCAAGATTCTCTTAGTTTTGGTAAGGTTGAGGTTTCTGATAATGTTTGGTCTTCCTGGAGTAGGGTGTGAGCAAGTGCCGAATATGAAACTTCCCAAAAAATGCATAATATAACTATTATTCCACAACTTAAAACCTGGGATAAAGATAATTTTCGGCTAAAGATATCTTCTTTATTTATTGATTCTTGTTGCTTCATTGATCACTCCCTTGCTCTAATTTCAAACCAAATAACCTAGTTTTTCTAAACTACTAATTACATTAGCTACACTTTCATCTAAACTTTCTTTATCTGTGCAACAAGTAATTTCTGGATTATTTGGTGGTTCGTAAGGATCATCAATACCGGTAAAATTTTTAATTTCTCCAGCCCTAGCTTTACCATATAACCCCTTAACATCACGTTGTTCACATACTTCTAAAGGTGCATTGATATAAACTTCTATAAAATTTTCATCCATTTCTCTAATTTCATTGCGTACTGCTTTGTAAGGACTAATTGCTGCAGTTATCGCCACTACTCCATTCCTGCTTAAGAGATGAGCTACAAATCCGATGCGCCGGATATTTATATCTCGGTCCGCTTTGCTAAAAGTCAACCCTTTTGATAAGTTTTCTCTGACTATATCCCCATCTAATATTTCTACTTTCCGACCTCTTTGTTTTAATTTTTCTGCCACAATTTTGCTGATAGTTGTTTTACCAGCTCCACTTAACCCCGTAAACCACAGAATAAATCCTTTTTCCATTTTAGCTTGATTTTTTTTAGTTTTTACTAAAGTTATATTTTACCTGTATTTGTGAATTAGTAGTTAATACATATTGTCTAACCAAATTTTTTGCCAGAAAACAATATTTTTTTGGCCATTCAGTTCTTGATATTTTTATTTACTATCTAATGGTAAAACACCCGATAATTATGGGAATAAACTTTTAAATTTTACTGGCTAATTGCAATAATCTTTAGATTTATTTAAGTTCTAAGTTAATATTTACTCCTGATAAAAATTTCTCTCAATATCTTTGTACACTACAGCCTTTTCTATATATTGAACTGACAAATTATTTCCTAACTATCCTGATTTGTTCCTAACAGTCCGTATCAGAAAGTAGACACTCTCAGACGGACGTAACCTATGCAAAATTATACGCCTATCATTATCTCTTTTTTATTATTACTTGGTAATACTTCTAGTAGCCAAGCTTTGATGACTGCAAATGAACTTGAATTATCTGCAAATTTTTTAACACAACACGCAGGTAGAGGCAATGCTGTAAACAATCATGGAGATTTAGAAACTGTTCCTAGTGGAGAAGGTATCCGAAAAAAATATAAATTTTTCAGTATAATTCCTACTTCTGGGCAAGATAATCAGGATCTTATCCCTCATCGTGGTAGTGGACGCTGAGGCTGTTTCCTACTTTTTAAATTTCTAAATAAGGATTACGCCTCTTGCAAATGTCAAATTTGATTTACCCTTGATAATTTACAATACTTAACTAGAAATAATACTAAATTCACATTAGTGAAAGGATATTTTTAAAAGTTATAGCCTTTGCTAAATAAGGTATTGGGCTATGGGACAAGCCTGATTTATACCCGGATTTAGTATTAGCTTTAAAGCCTCGCCCGATGGACGGGCGAGTTTTTATTTGAAAAATATTCTTAAGATTTTTCAATCAATAACTGTTTCGATAATGGAATGTTTGGGATCAAGAAGATCCAATAAGAAGGTTTATAAGTTAGTGCATTTTTTGCAAATAATCATGCTATAATTAAGCGATTTTATCCTATTTTTAACATGATTTATAGCTTTTGTTAATAAACTATAAGCTTCTGGTTCATTAACAACCAGATGAAGTCAGAAAGAAAAAAAACCAAATCAATCAATTGAAGTATGGCCTCTTTGTGCTAGGTTTTGAAACACTATTAGGCTTGAAAGACATCAATAATAGCCAATTCTCACTACGCGGAAAGTTGTTGATAACAATCATCGACATGACAAAACAAAGCATCTATAATTAATCATATGGAGAGGTAGCTAAATTATTTCCTTTCTTTTCTTCAGCATGTCACTTCTCCAATTCTAATCAAGAACTGACATTAAGTTAAAATTATTTCCTTTATTGGGTAATTTTATGTTATGATTATTAAGTTGAGGTTGGTTATAATTACTTAGTTTTTGTTAAAGCTAACAAAATAAGTAAGAATGAGAATTGTGAATATTCTCGTTGGATATTTTAACTTTAGTCCATTTTACTAGAATCATATGGCCTTTAGGAAGAGTTGAGCTTTTGAAGTGAGATTTAAAACTATAGATTAATATCAAAAAATATTAACCTATTGATAATATTCGGGAATTGAAGCTTATAGAGATTCCAAAACTCGTAAACAGCAAGTAGAAACTATACTTGTACAATTATTTCTATTACGTCTTTCCATAAAACTATACAGGGTGTAAAAATATACTAAGATAACAAACTATTCACAAGCCATATTAGGGTTATTGCTCTAAGGCAAAATGAAAAAAAGTTTTCAAAGAGATATATTGGTAGGTGTATCATCTATAACTGACTGGTTTTCTGGTATTGTTAAAGATTATCATAGTCAGCACATTTTTCATTGTTAATCAGGGAGGACAGGATACCTTCTAAATTTTGTTTTTTTGAGAATTATAATTTTGAGGATTATGATGAAAACCGATACGGATCTAATAAATAGTCTGAGTCCAAGTGCTATGGATCAGATTATGTTATATCTAGCCTTTAGTGCCATGAGGACAAGTGGGCATCGTCATGGAGCTTTTTTAGATGCCGCTGCAACAGCAGCTAAGTGTGCGATTTATATGACCTATATTGAACAAGGTCAAAATCTTCGTATGACTGGACACCTACATCATATTGAACCCAAACGGGTTAAAGTGATTGTGCAGGAAGTAGAAGAAGCACTAACAAAGGGTAAATTGTTAAAAATGTTGGGTTCTCAAGAACCTCGATACTTAATTCAGTTTCCCTATGTATGGTTAGAACAATATCCCTGGACTCCTAGTCGTTCTCGCCTTCCTGGTAATAATCTTACTACAGAAGAAAAGCGATATATTGAAGGTAAACTTCCTTCAAATATGCCTGATGCTAGATTGATTAATTCTTTTCAGTTTATGGAATTAATTGAGTTCCTACATAGACGTTCTCAAGAAGATTTCCCTCCTGAACGCCGGATGCCTCTAAGTGAAGCTTTGGCAGAACATATTAAGCGTCGTTTGATTTATTCTGGTACGGTAACTAAGATAGATTCTCCTTGGGGAATGCCTTTTTATGCTCTGACTCGTTCTTCTTATTCCCCAGAGGGTCAAGAAGAACGCACTTATATAATGGTTGAAGATACAGCTCGCTATTTCCGGTTAATGAAGGACTGGGCGGAAAATAACAATACTAATAAGGTAATGCGCATTTTAGAGGAGTTTGATATTTCTCCTGATCGCTTTGAACAAGCTAAAGAAGACTTAGATGAAATAATTAGACATTGGGCTGATAGATATCATGAATCAGGTGGAAAACAAATGGTAGTTCAGATGGTTTTTGGTTTAAAGGATGATTAGTCTAATTATGAAGTTTTTATAGCTTGGGAGCTAGAATAACTTCTAACTCCTGGTTTATAGTAATTTTGATTTAACTATCAGGTTTTTTTTATAATAAACATCTCTAAAAATTATCCAATACTTAATATAACTATGTTTAAAGGACTTACATAGCAGCAGCTAGGATTTGTGTTTCATTTTGGGAAGCGAAACACAAATCTTTTAGATAGTTATTTTTTTTGTGCTCTTTACCATATTAGATATAGTTATTTATTATTAATTATTTACCATATTTATCTATGTATTTTATTATTTTACATAAACTATGATTCATAACAATATTAATGTTCCTTTTCCTTCCTTAATAGTTATTATGCAGATTTAGTAATATTGATGATTAAATCTCCTCGTTCACTTTCAGGAGCCTAACTGCAAAAATAACTGCTTGTAGACTATTACCCTTAATCTGACTTAACTACATAAGCACTTCAAAAGTCATTACATACAATTTTTCAAAAATAAAGTACTAGTAAAGTAAGCTGTACTCAAGAAGCAGAAGAAAAGACTCAAACCAAAATTAGAGTCAATGAAGAAGTGTTGTTCTGTTCTGTTGTTCAGTGATAAAATCCTGTAAAGCTTACTATACAAGCTTTTAAATATTTGAAAATTTCCCAATCCTAACTATTTTTCCTAGTGGAACAAGCAAATTTAGGAATACCATATATGTAAATAATACCATATCCAGTGATCAAAAGCTAATATTTAAAATTATTTTCTAATCTTTCAGCATAAGTCCTTTTTTCCTCTGCCTTACGTTGAGAATAAAGCTCCCGTCTAAACCAGATTTAGTATTACACTAATTTCTCATTTCTCTAAAAGTCTGTATATTCAATTCATACATTCATCAAGGGTCATCAAAGTAAGAATTACAAGACTAATCAACATTATAGTCCTTCAACCTATACATTTTTGATCTCAGACTACCCACCCGCGAAGAAAAGCAATCTTAAAATATGTATTAGAAAAACAACTCAAGAGTATTATAGGAGAAGTGGTCGGATATTTTGTCCTTTGATTTTTATGCAATTATTCTGTCCAAAATATTAACTTTTTGAGGGTTTTAGATGCGATACTAGGCACTTTTTTCATCCCCAAAAAAGCAAGTGCCTTTATCTGTCAATGCTTTTAGATTTAATCAGCAAACCCTAAATTATTTATTTAATCAAATCAAGGAAAAACTTATACTTCCTATTCATTTTCTGGAGAAGCAACAGAATCTTTATTTTTGATATTTTTTTCTGAATTAATTTTCTCCTCTACTACTTCTTTTTCAGAACTTGCAGGAGACTGAAATCCTTCTTTTTTTTCCGTAGTAGTCGATAATTTTATATCATTAAATAAAGGTCGATTAAAAGCTCCAATATTAAAACCTTCTACATTCAAACTACTAACATAATTCCACATCCAACCAGGACTATAAAGTGGCACCATCACAGCATTATTAAGCAAATATTTTTGAACTGCCACAACTTTTTCTTGCTGTTCTTTAGAATTAGTTGCAGTGCGCATTTCTGTTAGTAATTTATCAAGTTCATCACTGTGATAACCTCCCATCCAACCGGGAGAATGCCACAATTTATAAAGAAAATCTGGGTCGTACCAAGACCATCCCATCATATCAATAACACCTCTGCCTTCTGCTTGACTATTCTCCTGTTTTATTCTGGCATTCAGACTGCCAATATCCATTGTCTCTAAATTGGCTTTTATTCCCACAACTTTTAGTTGAGTTTGAAAATTTTCGAGGATTTTTTCACGGTTTCCTCCTTTCCAAGTTAGGAGAGTTACTTCTAATGGTTTATCTTTACTATAACCAAGTTCTTTTAGTAGGGTTTTTGCCTTTTCTGGGTCTGGTTTAATACTAAACTCTGAACAAAGTTTACCATCATTAGGGAACATAACATTGACGATGGGACATTCTGCAGGTTTAGCTAAATTTGCTAAGATTTCTTCTGTTGCTTTTTTCACATCTATTCCATAAGCTATTGCTTGTCTTGCCTTTTTTTTATTGAAAGGCGCTCGAGAAGTAACGAATTCTAAAAATACTATTTGCCCAGTATTTTTAGCAGTATAAAGTTTTAAATTAGAGTCTTGCTTTAGATTAGAAATTTCTGCTATTGGAGGTTCAGTTAAATGAATTTTTCCAGAATTAATACCTGCTAAACGAGCTTCTATTTCCGGAATGGTTTTTATTACTAATTTCTTGATATAAGGAGTTCCAGAATTTTCTACGGGTCTCCCATAATTTTTGTAGTTTGGGTTAGCTTTCAGTACAAGTTGTTCCCCTTGAGTCCATTCTACAAATTCAAAAGGACCTGTACCTATGACTCCGTCTATACCAAATTTGTTGTTGTAAGTTTTTATGGCTGAGGGACAAATCATGCTAGAGTAAGGGTCGGCTAGAAAACGAGGAAAAGGGCTAAAGGGTTCAGTCATTTTTACTTTAACTGTCAGATCGTCTACGACTTCTACTGTTTCTATTGGCCCCCAACTGTCTTTGATGTTATTTTCTGTTTCGGGGTCTATGGCTCTGTCTATGGTAAATTTTACGGCATTAGCGTTAAAGGTTTTGCCGTCGTGGCATTTGATGTTTTCGTTGAGTTTGAAGGTATATTCTTGGCCATTGTCGTTGACTGACCATTCTTTGGCTAGGTTAGGTTGAATTTTGCCTTGGTCGTCGAAAGTAAGCAGGGTATCGTAGATTTGGTCTATTATTTGTCTGGATAAGGGTGATGTTGTTTTGTGGGGGTCAAGGGTGTCGGAGTCTTTATATCTAGCCCAAACTAAAGTATCTGTTTCGGGAGCGGTGAGTGTTTCTGAGGTTGTGGTGGGGGTTTTGATGTTGTTGCAGGCGATCGCTATTGAAGCAATTGTTAATATTATTAATCTGAAGGGCCAATTTTTGTGATGAGTGAATTTTTGGATCAATTTGTTTAGGGAAGACATAGGATATTTATTGTTGTGGTTAGAATTTATAGCGGTTTTTATTTTATGAGTACGAAATTTCTGCCTGACTCACAAATACATAAGTGTAAATCAACTATATAGGAATTATCAAAACTATAGTGCCACAATATATTTAGAGTTTATAACTCAAAAATGTGTAATTAAAAATATTTAATTAGTTAATAAAATTTTTTATTATACCACAAAACTTGTTATCTATTTTTTAAAGTTGGCAACTATCAATAAGCTCTAGTTTATGGCTCTTGTTGATAATAGACTTTAAGGTATGATATTAGTTTAATTTTAAAATCCTAATATTAAGACTTACCCACGGCTATGTAATGACCGTGAGGACAAATGCGATTCATTCCTAAAAATGGGGTCCTTATGTGAAGTATGGGTAAGCGCTGAAAATGTTTAGTGTAAGATGAATTTTAATCACTTCAGGTAAAATAAAAAATGTTAAATTCTTAGTACATAGTGGGTAAAACTTTGCTAGACGAACAGGCAAAAAAAACTATACTGCGTAAAATTCCCCATGGATTATACATTTGTGGTGTTAAAGATGGGGATGAAGTAAACGGCTTTACAGCTAGTTGGGTAATGCAAGCATCTTTTAAGCCTCCCCTAATTGTTAACTGTGTTAATAAATCTTCTATATCCCATACCATGATTAAGACTAGTGGAGTATTTTCCCTTAGTTTCTTAGGAGCAGAGCAAAAAGATTTAGCTCAACAGTTTTTCAAACCTCAACGTCGTGTGGGAAATAAATTTGAAGAGGTAGAATTTTATTTGGGGGAAACTGGTTGTCCAATTATTTCTGATACTCTTGGCTATGTTGAATGTAGAGTTATGGGTGCTGTCGAAAAAGGGGATCATACTGTGTATGTAGGAGAAGTAATTGCAGCAGGTGTGCATCGTGAGGGAGATCCTCTGTTATTAGAAAATACAGGCTGGAATTATGGTGGCTAGCTAAAATTACCGAAAGACTAGCGCTATAATTTTAATTTAGTGTCTGGCGGTCATGGTGTGCACCACAATTTTGGCAAGTTCATTCCGTTCCCAGAAATCTACAAAAAATTCATAAAATCTATCATTATCTGATTTTTGATCTATTTTTGTTCCTACTTTATTCTGGCAATGTCGGTGCGATCTAGTTCACAGGCACACGGAATGAACTGACTAACTGTAGCTAAATTTAAGGCTGCATTCAAGTATCGCTCACGAGCTTTAATTGCAGTGTTTGCAATTGAAAACAAGTTCTGATAACAGTAAAGACTGCAACACAAATCAACAGTTTGAGATTCCCGATACATTTAAGTCTTCTATTACTATTTGTCTGTGGTTAAGAGTCAAATAAGTAGTTAATTTATAGGGCTTACACACAAACCCCATATCTAGTGGGGGTTTTCTAGCATTCGCCCTCTACATGGCATTCGCTCTCTAGGTTCAATACTTACACTTTGGAGGAGGTAAGGCGGGAGGCAGAAAGCAGGAGGAGAGAATTAGCACTTACGGCGAATAAGGCGATCGCTTTACTACAAACAAAAACTTTTTGATCACTGATGATTCGGATATGATATTCTTCCTAAGATATGAAGATTTTCCACTACGATAACTATAATTGAAAGTTTATATAGAAAATTATAGATTTTGAGAGAACGCTGAGGTTGCCGAGGTGAAGCAGGAATAGAACTGATTATTTAGAGAAAATCAAAGATTCATGTAGATGATCATAAGTCTTTCAGAAGGGCTAGATGAGCAATGAAGCAAACATTAAAACCAGCACAACAGAATGGAAGATGACCTTCTGGTGAATTCAGAGAAAATTCTAGATCGAAGTAATTTTTCCACATTCCCCCTTCTCGCCAACCAACTTTTTCACCAAAATGATTATAGGTTTCCCAATTTATTTGTTCTAATTTATTACCAGTTTCTAAATAGATACGCTTCTGTGTAGCAAAGCCAAAACGTTCATCAGAATATTGTCGCCAAAGTTGATCTATTTGAAGAATAACTTTAGTCGGGAAATTTTCTAGGGATGATTTATCTAACCATCCTTGATCAATTCTTCCTGCAAACTTTAGCATAATATATTTAGTTTCTAAATCAGCTTCTTTCCACTTTTTATTTTGAAGCAATTTTTCAAGGGAATGTTATGTTTTGGAATCAGAAAATATGTCAACCTCTAATTTTTCTTCTCTTTCGCACCAATAGCATTTGCCATAAGTTTTACTATACCAATGGGTATCAACTCTTTTACACTGTACTAAATCATTAATGGCACTCTCTAAAGCGTCAACCCAGTTCTGAGGAGTGGGTCGTTTTTCTGGATGATAGTGTCCATCGTTGAAGCATTTTTGGAAGCATTTTTGAATTTTGGGGTGAACTATTTCAAGGGGAATAGTTCTCGGTCCTGGTAGAATTTTACTATTGGGAGCATAGCACCAGAAACCTAGTCGGATGAGTTCATCAATTTTGGGTGGCTCTTCTGTTCCTATCCACCTTCCTTTAAAGGGATGTCCTCCAAATAATAAATGATAGATAATAAGGGCTAATCTAAAGTTATCATGGGTAGGAGTTTGAACAATTTTTGCTAATTCTTTTTCTAATAGTTCAGGAGGGGTAAATTCTTCGGAACCAACTAAACAATGATAGATTTCTTTTGTCTGAGGATGGCGAACTTGAAATGAGTCTGTATTAATTATTGAAGCAGAAGCATATCGGTTAACTAGAATATTTTGTGGCTTCATATCTCCAATAACATAATCCTGACTATGAAGAGACTGAATAATAGTAGCAATATTTTTAGCAGTATGGTGAAGAAAAAGCCAGTCTACTGACCAGTGGAGTTGACTATTTATTTGCTTACGACGCTGAGGATTATAAATATTAAATAGCAGTTTACTATCTTCAATAAATTCCATGACAAAGCCGATAATTTTTCCTGTTTTATCTGCTAGTAAATACTCAGGCCAAGCCCACGCTTGTTGAGAACCATGAAAATTTTTCGGTTTATAAGCTACCATTACTTCTAACTTTTTTATCCTTGCTGGTGTAACTTCATAATAAATTTTTATTAGGTATTTCTTTCGGTAGCGATATTTTTGAGTTATCCAAATTTCTCCCTCCGAATTACTCTTAATTCGTTGATCTTTAAAAATATCTCTATCTAAAACTAAGATAGGGATAATTGGTTCAGGATTAGGGTCAGAATTAGGAATTGTTGTCTTTTGTTGAGTTTGTTGAGTCTGTTTAGTATTTTGATTTTTACTAGTTATTTCTTCCCATGCATTCGTTGGAGGAAGTCTATTCTTTTCTCCTATCTTGCTAACTGAAACTTGCTGAAGTGAAAAACTTAGCCATTTAAACAAAGATTGAAAATCTAAGCCGTTGAGTTTTTTAGGAGGGCATACAGAAATTTCACTTAATGTCTCCATATCTGCATCTCTTACCCCAACAGCAAAAAAAAGTAATTTTCTATTAGTTTCAGCTTCTTCTATTTTTTTTGCTGCATCTTGCCAAGTATCAGTAGGTTGCCCATCAGTAATTAGAAAGATCCAGGGTCGATAGTATTGAATATCGCTATTTTTGTAGTCTTGTTTTCGCTTTTCTAATAATTCTAGGGCTTTTTCAATAGCTTTTCCCATGTGCGTTACTCCTGATGCTTCTAATGTTTTGGGAATAAATTTATCTACAGTAACAAAATCTTGAACTACTTCAATTTCACTGTTAAAAGTAATGACAGCTATTTCTACTCTTAAGGAAGCCAGTTCATCTTCCTTTACACTTGCCTGAAATATTTTCACTCCTTGATTTAATTCAGTAATAGCTTCTCCTGACATTGAGTAAGATGTATCCAGTAGGAGGATAATGGGACAACGGTTTTCAGGATTCTCAACAAATTCAGGTTCAGGAAGCCGTTGTTCAGGATTCTCAACAAATTCAGGTTCAAGAAGCCGTTCAGGTGCAGCTTTTGCTTGAGCTTCTCTTGCCTCTTGCTTTTGTTTCTCTTGTAAGTAAGAATCAACTACTAGAGGTAGATTAACTGTATCAACCATAAAAGTGCCACATCCTTCAACACCAATCATTTCAAGAAGTGTTTTTATATAATTTTCGGCCTCCTTTTGAGAGTCACCTCTTGTGTTTAGAAACTGTATTGCCGTTTTACCAGTAGCAGCTTGTTGAAAATGACTATAAACAACTTTTGTTAATACACGAGAAACTAAATTTCTAATAACTGCATATTTCTTAACAACTTGCCCAGAATCATCAGTAACATATATTTTGTCTTCCCCTGTATAATATCCAACCATACAAATCATCTTAGGAGCATTCTCAGCAGCAATACGAATAATTTGGGTAAACTGAACAAAAATTTCAAAATGGTCTCTAGAAATTAGCTTCATTTGTTTCAGTTCATAGTCATAATTTAAGGGATGTTTTTTCTGATCTGACCAATTCAGTATAATTTGGGTAGTTGGCACTAATTTGACCGTTTTTACTCTGGTATTAATTGCATATTGACCAGCAGTAAGAGGTTCTTTTTGAACTCCTTTGTACCCTTTTGGAACTAATTGGTATAGAGACTTTTCTGCACCATAAAAAATGGGCTGTTGATCATAATTTTTGTCATATTCTTTTCCAACAAAAGATATAACAACTCCCACCTCTTCTTGCTCAATTCTAGTTAGTGGTACCTGCTCAACTTCAACAAACCAAGGATTTAGACTCCAGGCTCCTTCTTGGAGAACTTCTTCTTGCAATCCTTTATATCCTCCTAAATCTAGGAATTTTTGTGCATTTTGATAATTATCGTGTCCTTCAATTATTGGTCCAGCAATTTCACCTTTAGGGAGAATTTTCCCAACCATCGTAGTTAAAATACCAATTTTATCTTTGTCGATTTTATAAACCTTTAAATTATTTGGATTTTCATTATATTTATAGGCATTAGTAGTAGTAATTACGCTAAAGAAATCAGTGTTAATTTTATAGTCACCGTCAGTCAAAATAGCAAGTTGCTTACCTTTTTGTCCTCCATTTTTCAGAAATGCTTCAGCATCCTGAAAGTTATCACATTCCACCACTCTACCTAACGTTTGTTCATCAGACTTAAAAGTCCCCTCATTGGCTATTACCAGTCCTATTTCTCCTTGAAGAATCCTAATAATAGGAACTGTACGAATAGTGAATATTTCGGGGTTAATGTAATAGGTTCCTGGCTCCAAAATAGCAAGCTGTTTACCAGCTTGTCCCCCATTATTAAAAAAAGCTTGTACATCCTGAAAATTATTACAATCAACTTTTTTAGCAAAGTTTTTTCCCTGTTCTAGAGACTGTCCATATTTTGCTTCTACTAAGCCTATTGCTTCTGAAGTAATAACTGATATGTATGGTGATGGTGTATATGTAGGAGTATCAGTACTTTGATGTTTAAATTGTACAAGTGTATCTCTAATTTCTTTTAGCAAACTAATACCTTTATTTTCATCATATAACACTCTAAAAAATTTATATAATTCGTTTTTGTTTAGACCATTACACTGATTAAAAAAATCAGATATAATTACTAGCAGAGGGTCACTTAAAGTTAATTTACGAATATCAAATCCCCCTTTTTCTAGAACATAATGTGTAAACAAACGTTCCTGTGTTTTATATCTTTGTGAAAGCGCATTAATAATTTCCCTCTTAACATCTCCAATATCTTCATATTTACTACTTCGTTTTCTAATCTCGTCTAGAACCTTTTCAAACTCACTAGGCATAAATATTTTCTCACTTCCCTATTTGATTAATCACTTGTTCTTGAAGCATCAAGCTTTTTACCCTTAAAGGTCTACTACCTGGATTTTTCTTACTTAAAGTCTTAAATATTTTAGCTTGTTGATTTAATCCCTGACCAGAAAATCTTGTTAAAAAATCAGAAATAATAACAGGTAAAGCCTCATAACTACGAAGTTCTCCCACAGGAAAATCAGCAGAAATATGTGCTAAAAAAAGTCGAGCATCTTTTTCATAACAATGATAAAGTGCATCAGCCAAAACATCATTAGTAATCAACCCACTTGCTTCCAACCGTTCCTTATATGGTTCAATAAAAAAAGGAAGATTTTGTTCTAAATCTGGACTAAACAACAATTTCCTGTTTTCAGCTAAAATAGAAAAACAAATTTCCATTGCCAAAATAAATTGTGCCCTCAATTCCTTAATTTCCTCTCTAGCTTGAAATATCTCCTCAAGAGTTTCACGGTTCAAACTTTGTACCTCAAAGATCATTGCATCTAGTTGAGCCTCACGCTCTTGTGTTTGTTTATCCTCAACGAAATATAGCAATGCTTCAAAAGGAGCCCCCAGAGGTCCAGCAAAGGTCGAAACTCCCTTAGTTATACTTTTCAATGCCCGTTTGATATTCATATATTTTTTCTATGTGTTTTCCCTTCCTTTCTTTAGGTCTATTATAGACAATTGATTAGTTAACTTTTATAATTGAAGACCTACGTAAATAGTTTATTTTGTTCATCCTCAACTATTAATCGAACTATGCCATTAATCAAAGTCAAAACTTCCGTTGCCCAACTAGAAAAAGATAAAATTGACAACCTTCTCAAACAACTTTCATCTAGTATGGCCAAGCATTTTAGTAAATCAGAATCTTACGTAATGACAGCCTTTGAATCTGATATTCCCATGACTTTTGGTGGAAATAGTGATGAGCCGACTTGCTACATAGAAATTAAAAGTATTGGTAGTATGAAGCCTAACCAAACCAAAGAAATGAGTCAAGATTTTTGTGAACAAATTAATAAAACTCTCGGGGTTCCTAAAAATCGAATCTATATAGAATTTTCTGATGCTCAAGGTTATCTTTGGGGTTGGAATAGTTCAACTTTTTGATAACTTTTCCTGATTTTTTTGAGGAAATTATAAGGCTACGGGCAACTAAAAAGTCATAAGTCAAAAGTAATTTATTAAAGAATTTTAATACTTATATAGCAATTCCCCCAGTTATGAGGTGCGTTTATGATTCCCTGTTTTCTCCCTAAAAAAGAGAGGCTGCTTTTAAGCCTCTCTTTTTTAGCTATGGTTTATAAAAATATTTTTTAATGTCAAACTTGACAAAAGAAAGAAGTTACAAATTTACTATAAATTGAATATTTCTCAATAGTAAATGTATTTAAACATAGGTTTTTCCCAAGATATTTTTTTCCCTATGTGAAAATAGCGATCGCTCTTCCACCTGTTCCTATCTAAAGTCGGGCTTAAGGCTATGTCCCCATGTCACTACCAGAAAAGAAAAGGGTATCAGTAGTTCCCGATCAGGGATAGCTTAAAAAGGAGAGCAGGGGTATCTAAAACTGTACCTCATAGATGAAAGAACTGCTATAGTCATTTCATATTAAATGAAATACTTTACAGGAAATTTTTCTTTGGCAAAAACAGATAATTTCTCACCTGAAAATTAAAAAATGGTATTAGGTATTGAAACCATTAATTCTAATTCCTAATTCCTCATAAATTTCCTAGTCATTTGTAGCAAATATTTATCACACTTGGTATTAGGAGCTATTTAAACTAACAAGGTTACTTTCCTTGCATAAAAATCCGCCTAAATCTATCAATATAGGCGGAGTAATATATAAAAAAATCAGCCAAAAATCATACTAATTCCCAAAAATAATAGGAAAATTGACCAAAACTTCAGCTATTAAGTAATAAGTAAAGTTCAGTAATACCTTTAACAATTATAGAAATTTAGCGAGAATATATTATTCGGTAAAACCCTAATACCCAAATAATTGTTGGATACAATATTCCATCCTAACCTCAAAAATACATAGCAATACTTTTGAGATTTAGTATAATATTTATTAGCAAAAATTCCTAGTAGAATTATCAAAATATTTTACCCCACTTTCAGCATAGAATTATTCAACAAATTAAATTCTGAATCTACTGGATGGTAAGCCAAATCATCAATAGCTATTTTCTCAATCAAACTACCTAATCTTAATGCCTTAAGAGCTTGTTCTCCTCCAACTGAAGGTTTATTTCCTCCACCTACACAATAAACAAAATGCTCTAATTCTGCATGAAGAGGTTCAATATTGCTAGTATAAACCCTTTCAATTAAACCATCCTGACGATAAAGAACCTGACCATAGTCAGTCACATAATCTCCTGTTGTTTGACGGTGAATCAGAATTTCATTGTTGAGAAAATCTGCCTCTGTCAAAGAATTTTTACAGTGGGCAACGATGGAACGAAGTTTTTTATGTGTCACCTTACTGGCCGTTAAAGTAGCCACAATACCATTAGCAAAGCCAAGAGTAGCCGTAACGTAATCTAAATTTCCCGAACTAGAAGCACTACTACCACTAGCAGTCAGTTTGACAACTGGGGCAGCCACCAACTCTAGTAATAAATCAATATCATGAATCATCAAGTCCAACACTACAGACACATCATTAGCCCTATGAGAATAAGGACTCATCCGATGAGCTTCCAAGGCCAGTAATTCTTCCGTTTTCAGAACTTTACTGAGTTCTTGAAAAGCAGGATTAAACCTTTCTATATGACCCACCTGTAAAATTCTATTTGTTTCAGCAGCAGTATTAACCAAAAACTCCGCCTCACCAATACTGGCAGCGATGGGTTTTTCCATTAGTACATGAACTCCCGCCTTTAAGCAGGTCATTCCTACAGCATAATGTTGAAGAGTGGGCACAGCGACACAGACAGCATCAACATGAGGCAAAAGCTCTTGATACTCCTCAAAAAAACGAACTCCATACTTACTGGCAGTATCTAGTCCCCTTTCAACATTGATATCTGCTACACCTACTAATTCAGTATCTTTGAGCAAGCTTAGGACACGGGTATGATGCTGCCCCATATTACCGACCCCAATTACCCCTACACGAAGTAGTTTTGCTTGACTATTTTTGGTAAAATCAGTTGAATATAGTGTTGACATTCTATTTAGCACTCCTAGATTATCCTCCAGCACACCTAACTAATTAGACTAAAGATTTGTTTTGTTTAGTCTTTGCAAATTTATCTTAATTTGCTAGTTGAAGCTAGTGCTATGAAATTCTATTTAGGTTTTCCAATTTTTAGGGAGTGTCGATGATGATAATTTTTCGATAACAAACATTAAAGAATGATATTATACCACATAATCTTAAAAAAACATGGATTTACTAGTTTCTAATTGTCAAAATTAGTAATAGTATTTTTGAGTTGAGAATCTTTGACCTTACCCTTTTTTTCCAATAAAAAGCTTGGGATTCTCAAGTTATAAATCTGTAAAGTCCTCAATTACTTGCTTCATGGCCATAAAAATACAACCATTAGTAGTATTTTATAAATATATTTACTTTGATAAATAGAAACTAGATTAATTTTGACCTATTATATCTAGTGCTCAAGAGAGTTAACAATGATTTTTAACTATCTCATCCCCATTATTATAATGAAAAATTATGAGGGCATGAAATCTGGGAGCAAGTGCTATACAAACAAGATTTAGGAATTTATAATAGTATTTTATCCACTCAGTAAAATTATACCAAAAGCACTATATATTCTCAATCAAAAACCCCATTTTTTATCATCTTGAGGGAGTTGTTTGCATGAGAATCAATCAGAAATTATTGACAATGCTAACTATACAAGAGATTGTAATAATTAATATTTTGTAATTAGTTCAAAGCTGATTTTTTGCTTGAGAATTAGTAGTGGAAAATTCAATTATTTCTATGAATACAATAGTGATCAAAATAGGCACTTCTAGCCTAACTAATTCAGAAACCGGAAATTTAGCCTTATCTACAATTTCTAGCTTAATTGAAACTATTATCAATTTACGTCAGCAGGGATATCAAGTAGTTTTAGTATCTTCTGGAGCTGTTGGTGTAGGTTGCGATATATTAGGACTAACCAAAAAGCCTCGAAATATTTCTATGAAACAAGCCATAGCAGCAGTAGGTCAAGGACAAATAATGCGAGTTTACAATGACTTGTTTTCATCTTTGCAACAAACAGTTGCCCAGATTTTATTAACAAAAAGTGACCTGTCACGACGTAGTAGTTATGTCAATGCCTACAACACATTTCAACAACTTTTTCGACTAGGTGTAGTCCCAATAGTGAATGAAAATGATACCACTGCTGTTGAAGAGCTAAATTTTGGGGACAATGATACTCTATCAGCTTTAGTTGCCAGTCTAGTAGAGGCTGATTGGTTATTCATACTAACTGATGTCGATAGATTATACTCCGCCGACCCGAGAAAAAATCCAGATGCTTTACCCATTACCTTAGTAGGGGAAATAGAACAACTCAAAGAACTTAAAGTTCAAGTTGGAGAGTCTGTTAGTGGACGAGGAACTGGGGGAATGGTTACAAAAATTGAGGCTGCTAAAATTGCTACTTCTGCTGGAGTCCGAACTGTAATTACTGATGGTAAAGTACCCACTAATATACAAAAAATCCTCAATGGAGAATCTATAGGTACTCAGTTTGAACCTCAACCAGAACAAGTCAATGGTCGCAAACATTGGATTGCCAATGTTTTAGTTCCAGCAGGCCAACTATATCTAGACCAAGGTGCAGTTAAGGCAATTTCTGAGTATGGTAAATCTCTATTAGCTGCTGGTATTATTCAAGTAGAAGGAGAATTTAATTCATCGGATGCTGTCAAACTATGCAATGAAAAAGGCCAGGAAATAGCTAGGGGACTTGTGAACTACAGCAGTATTGAATTGCAAAAAATTCTAGGTTGTCGCTCAGAAAATATATCTGATATTTTGGGCTATGTGGGAGCTGAAACAGTTGTACATAGAAATAATCTTTTGCTGACAAATTAAATCATTGTTTCTGGTGGAGCTATATCAGAACCAACAACTAGACTATCTTTAGTGTATTTTAATCCTGGTCTTTGAGTCGTTTCTAAATGCTGATTTGAATGGGCAGCTAAATTAGGAGGTTCTATTGTCTTCCGAATCAGATTTGCTTCAGGACTTGGTTGTTGAGATATCCAATTTAGTCCACCTACTGCTCCAGCTATTAAAGCTGCATAACCTAAATATAAGTAAGCTGGATGTAGATAAAATCCAAAGCCTTTATTGGACTCAGACCAAGATGGAATTAAACCTTGAAGTGAATTGGAAATAGGTAAGGCTGCTGCTAAAGTTACTCCATCAAATCCTAAAGCATTGCCAAGATGAAAGATGAATCCCCGAAGATATATATCTTCTGGTAATTTTTCGGTTTCACCTTTCTCTATTGCTTCTATATAATGAAGTGGCACGAAAGTTTGTTTATGAATTTGTTTTATTGATAAACAACGCATTTTTCGCGCTTTTTGTAGTTTTTCGCCTAGTTCCTGTAGATATGTATTTCTTTCCTCAAGCAACAAAGCTTCTTGTTCTGCTTTTGTCGGCTTTTTATTCCATTTTAGTAGATATCTTTTTGGTTCAAACTCTTGAGATAAATTGTAGTTATTTTCTGATAGATTAGTGTCTGTATTATCAGAGTTTCTAGATAGGATGATTGATTCAGTTGAAGTTTCTAATTCTATAGTAGTAGCTAGGTTTGTACTCATGTTTTATTGAACCTGACTTTTATTTTTGGAGATTAATTTTTCCTATTTTAAGTTTCTGAATATAAGACTGTAAACTTGACTATTTTTGCTTTTGACTTCGATTTTAATTTGAGTGGGTAGCGATCGCTAACTATCTCGATCTATCCATTATCAGATTTTATCGAAGATATGTAAAAAAAATAGCTAGATGCAAGTTTAAATTCCATGGCTATGGTTGTAGTTCTATTTTTACTTAATAGGAGTAATCTAAGTAATTTATTCTGTGAGTTAGTATTGATTCCGGATTAATAACTAAAAGTGGTATAGATACCCAAATCTTTGTTAAGCAAGAGTTTTGAATTTTGTAAATATCTATCTTCTTATTAAAGCGGATTTGGTATAATACTAACTTCAAAGTACTACCCATTAGCTACAACACCTGTAATTAGGATATAAATGACCGTTCTAAATCAATATATCAGGACAACCTCGACTTATAAATAACTCTTATGACCAAGTAGGCTGAAATCTTATACTGTTCTGTTGTTGGGTTGACAGCATAGTCCACAGAATAGTAACTGAACATCAATCTCTGAAGTTAAATTAAACCCCGGGAAAATACCAGTTACCAGAAACAATACCTCCAACTCAAACTGATACATTCACAAACACGAAGGAAGGTAGGTAATAAACTCTCTAGGATATGAAATATTCAGTCAGTAACTACTCGAATATAGGATATAATTCCGAGTTTCTATAAAATAGAATTCGTTGTTGATTTAAGATATCATATTTCAGGTTTCAGGTTTCAGGTTAAGAGTTAAAGAATTAAAAAATTGATAATACCTTACTACCAAATGCATCAATTTTAGCCCGGGTTTTTCTCAATAAGTTTTTACTTCAATAATTTTCTATCTTTGCTCCCTATCAGCAAACCTACTAACTATCTTTGCTCCATACCACCAAACCAGCAAACTACTAAACCTACTCAAACTTAACAAATGAATGAGTGCTAATGGTAAGTAACTATAACGAACCCTCCGAGAGATTTGACCCGACACAGTCAGTCATAACAAGAAAGAGAAAACTTTCCTAAAAAACCTGAGAGTATAAGTTGAGAATAAGGTTATACAATTCTTGAGCAATCTACAAACAAATTTAGTTTTTAGAGAGATTAGGATTGGGTAAAAAGCTATCAAGTTGATATATCCATTATTAATATACTTTTCTTCTACCAATGTGCATTGTCTCTCAAAATATTTTTCTATAGAAGTGATTAATAATTAAGACTACTGAGGCAATCAATCACTAAAAAAAATATTCATATTATCGTAGGCTTTCAAGATAGTTTTGAGGATATCCAAAATAGAAAACTATTGTCAACTTCACTGCTTGTTGTAAACCCTATCAAGCAAAAATAGCCCTACTATAATCCCAATAAAATGAGCTACAATTATGTGAGTATTACCCAAGAGTATAAAAATATCTAGTGTAAATTTTTCTAGTTCTGTAGGGTTAAATACAAATGACTTACTCACTAAGGATTTGCCTAATAAAATACCTCCAATTGCTTCTCCTCCTAATAAAGCTAGACTCATCCCAACTAAGTTAATAATTAAAGTCCTTTTTACTTTTTGAGTTGTATCTGCCCTGCTTGGCCTTAAAGAAGATATTTGTGATCGCAATTGCCTTGCTAAGCGGGTATACCGAAATGACAAGAAAATACTGAATCCTAGTACCACAAGACTACAAACTGCAAAAAATAGTCCACCTCCTGTGCCAGCTCCAGTATTCTGGCTTAGTAAACCTACAGCAAAAATAAAAATTATACCTGAAACCATACCGAGGACAAGTTGTACCCAAAAACAAATCCATCCACCTAGTCGCAGAGCTTTGGCTACTTGTTCGACTGCAGGTGGTAAGGAAGAAGGGGAGTCTAATGAATTTGACATACTTACCAAATTTTTCGGTGAAAACTTTAATTGTGGAGCTTCTCGACTCTCTCGCTAAAATTTTTGCACAGAGATATTGACACTGGGTCGACTCCTTTTAAAATATACTTAATAATTATAAACAAACAACTCTATTTGCAAACACTATTAATTTTAAGGCCAATTGATAATGAAACAACCACAACCTACTAATACACCTAACTTGGATGAGCCAAAATTTGGGTTTAACCAGTACGCAGAACGCCTGAATGGTAGAGCAGCAATGATTGGTTTTGTATTGACTTTAGCAATCGAATACTTTACTGGAGAAGGTTTGCTCTCTTGGTTGGGTCTCAATTAGGGCTCTGAATATCTACATTAAGTTTTTAAATATATATTATAATAGATATTAAAGCTAGAGTCTACCTCTAATTTTTTACAGGATTGTTGTTGGTCAGCTCAAGTATTTTGATCATAAAGTTGACCAACAACTTTCCAATATTTAATTATAATGCACAATATCTCTAGAGTAAGCAATAATTAATTATATGTACAAATTAAGACTACATATTATCAAAAATTGCCCTGAGTTTAATATTTTTTATATTATAACATATAGCTCAAAAACAAACCAGCTTAACTTTAAGAAAGTTGTTGCTAAATAGAGGTAACAAAAATTGTTCAAGTAAACACAGAAGCAATAATTATTATGTTTGATTTCCAATAGCTACAATTTTTTTATATAACAAGCTTTTTGAATATTTTTTCAATTATTAAGCAGTTAAGTATAATGAATCTTACAGTGATAAAATAAGAAAACAGTACTATAATAAATAGTATTTCTATAATTTATACTTATAACTATTAACTATTGTAATTCCCAAAATTACTTTGAATACTGAAAATTATTTGATCTAAACATCTGCATGATTAATAAATATAGAAAGCAATATAATTATGCTTTGAACTAATTTAAATTTTCATATTTAGTATAGTTTATAACTGTAAGTCTACATAATTTAAGATTAAAGGAATGAGACTTTAAGCTTTATATCAATTTTGCTTAAAGACCCGCGCTCTCCTTTAAGGGAGCTTTGAGATGAAAACCAATCAATGTTGTGTTCTTACAAAAAATATTCTAAAATTTAAATATTAAAAGTTAAGCAGTAGATGGTCCAAAAAGCATACAAATTTAGATTTTATCCAACTCCAGAGCAGGAAATTCTGTTGCTGAGGATTTTGGGTTGTATACACCTCATCTACAACAAAGCTTTAGCAACTAGAACTCAAGCTTGGCATGAACACCCAGAAAGAGTGAGCTATAAACAAACTTCAGCTATATTGACTTCTTGGAAAAAACCGGAATATTTAAGTTTTCTCCCTGAAGTAAGCAGTGTAGTATTACAGCAAAGCTTAAGATATTTAAAAACGGCTTCTAATAACCTTTTTAGTGGACATACTAAATATCCTAATTCCAAGAAAAAAAGAAATGTTGGTAGTGCTACGTTTACAAAGTCAGCCTTCAAATGTAAAGATGGTCAAGTCTATTTAGCTAAGTATGCAGAACAATTATATATTAGATGGAGCAGGCAATTACTACTAGGTTGTATACCCAGTACGATAGCAATAAGTGATGCTAATTGGGGAGAATTAGTGAAGCAATTAGAATACAAAGCTCAATGGTATAGTCGTACATTAATAAAAATTGACAGATATTTTCCTAGTTCTAAACGTTACTCTAATTGTATTCATATAGTAGAAAAATTATCTTTAAATATTAGACAATGGGACTGTCCTGAAAGCGCTAGTCACCATGATAGTTATCTAAACGCAAGTATAAACATTTTGGCTACCGGACAGGCAGTGTCAGTCTGGGTCGCGACTGTAAGACCTGAAGAGAGTAAATCTCGGAGGGCAAGTACGATGAAGCAGAAAGCCCTTAATATTGATGAATTGGGAATTTTCCGCAAATGTCTTGTAGGATAAGCGTCGGGAGAGTGTCAATCTCCTTACGTCAAATAAATAAGTATACTGAAAATCTATTTTGTACTAAATTAAGCTTATGATCAATGCTTTATGGCTAAAAATTCTTAAAACAGCTTATCGAAAAGATCCAGTAGTCAGCTTTGTAGTGACAATGGGAGCAGTTGATGCCGTCATTGGAGGTGTCGAATCAAGTTGGTCTTTATTTTTTCTAGGAATGGGAACTGTAGGAGTTGCCATTATATTACGCCTCTATCTGCTCAAGGGTTCTCATATTGAGCAATCTAGTGCTGTTCCAGAATATTATTTGCCTCCTAATTCGTCTCGTCCACAACTACCAATTCTAAATATAAATAAAAAACATCTTCCTTAGATTAGAAAGAATTTATAGTCTAGAAAAATTACCCAAGTAGTTGCTATTAGTGACCTTTTAATTTACGAATATTCCCGCTCTATTAAGTGCTCTATTATGATAATGGTTGACTTGCATTAAATGCAGAACTTTCTAAATTAGTTATCATTTGTTTAAATATTCGGTGCTTGATAGACTGGGTTTTTCTAACAGTCCTAGTTATTTAGGTTTAAGCTTAAGGAAAATTGCTGAAATCTTGGTCATCATAGATAAAGGTTAATTACTTGGTAGAAAGGTTCGGCATAAATTAATCAGTAAAGTCTAATATCTAATTTTTTAATAGAATCATGGGAAAACTTAAAAACTGAGTTAGAAGAAATTCTTAATAATTAGTAGGAGTAACAGCAATGAACTGATTAGGTTAGAGAGACTGTTTGTCCTAATAGAAAAAGTCAAAGGGTAATTCTATAGGTATAGTGATCTTTATCAGTAAAAACCTTTCAATATAAGGAATTTAAATAAAAAACACTAGTTGTAGATTATTACTAGTCAAATATATAGGAAAAGCAAATAAATATTTAGAGATTATTTAGAAGTTGTTAATCCACCGAATCTATTAATAAAAAGGAACTATTTATTTGTTGTTCCCTTTTTATTAACTATTCAACCTAATTTTAAATTTTGCGCTAATCTTGCAGATAATTTGCTGACTTAACTTTAATATTTCCCCTTTATTGACTAAAATACTCCAATCTTTTCATATATTTTGCCATATTCTGAACCCTACTTAGAAATCTAAAACTATATAGTCAACTGTTATGGGCGGAGAGAGACTCGAACTCTCACGACCGAAGTCGCCACATTTTGAGTGTGGTGCGTCTACCAATTTCGCCACCCGCCCTTAATCCTTTGATTATTATACACATCTTTTGCTAAATTTTGCAATATATCCTGATATTTTTTGCTACTTGCCCACATATCAATTTCTTTGGCCCTCAATACAGGTAGAGGATGAGTTAGTTGAGCCGTTTGGACTTCCTTTAATACTTCACCAACTTCTGTATTACTAAGTTCATTATAAGCTCTTGCCTGAGCTAAAAAAGCATCTACATTAAGTTGAGGTGATATTGTTGGAGAACCACCAGCTAACTTCATCAAAGCTGATACAACTACTTGAGAATTTTGTGTGGCCAGTAGGGCTGCGCGATCACAACTAAATTCGGCACATCTTAGCCATTCTAGTATTTTGCTTTGTAAGCTTTGGGCTATTATGCCACCCCATGTCGAAATTTGTCCAGCAGCAAGTACAATTAAGTTACCTAGGGTAAGATATACTCCATGCTCACATTTAAGATGTCCTAGCTCATGACCTAATACTGCTTGGATCTCCTCTAAGTTGAGCAACTCTATTAGAGATGTATGAACAACAATAAAAGGTTGCTTCCCTCGCATAGCAAATGTATAAGCATTAGGTACAGGATTTTGACGAATATATAATTGGGGTGGTTCTATGTCAAGTGCTTGACAAGCGTCTAATAGTGTTTTGTGTAAATTTGGCAGTTGTGCTTCACTGACGAGAACACTGGAAGCAATATTTTCCATATAGAAAAATTGCTCACCTAATGGACTTAACAACTGTCTAACTAAGAGGTCTATACCAGGAAGTTGCTTCAAAGCATTTGTTGCCTCTAGATCTAAGGGATGCCGAAAATGATTTGCTTTTAAACCAATTAGTTGTGTTTTTGTTAGAGCCATATTTGCTTAAGTTTTAGCTTATCAACAATAATATATTACCAAAAAACTTGGTTTGAAGCCTTGCCCTAGAAAAGCGACTTTTTAGTAGTTTTTTTTAATTTAATGATTATTTTCGACTTGTTGGCTTGTAAAGACTTAAACTAAAAAGTATAACAATCATTTCATACCCATACATTAAGTAAAAATGATCACGGGGTGACAAGCTAGCTGGAAAATAAATATCTCAAGGAATTTACAGGTTAAGCTGAATAGTAATTCAAGTCCAATGGAAAGCTTATTTTTAATAAGGGGGAGTTGGTGAACCCTTCGCTTTCAAAAACTCCCCTCTATTTTAGTTGATTATTTATTCAAAAAAAATACTCTAAATGCTCTTAAAAAGATTATAAAAAAGAGTTGATAATTCAAGAAAAAAACAAGAAAACGATTCTACAGAGTATTAATCTTTGAGATAGCTTTAATTCCTTTTCGATAATAGGGTAGCTTATGAGAATGTAATGTACTAAATTCTCTACCTATTATTGAATAAAACTACAATAAAATTATTTCATTTTTTTTGTTTGCTTTTGCTTATTCAAAATTGTAATTTCAATTATTACATTTTTTCAAACATATCCTTGATTTCTATTTTTTGACTATATACTTTATTAATTTTATCTAGCGAAAATAAATTACTAATAATTTACTAGGTTTTGATATATTTTTCTGGTTAATTTTGCGCTTTTTATATATCAACAAATTGCATAGAAAGACTTGCTTGATTTTTTTATTTTTTTTGATTTAATAATAATTTTTTTAGCCAAATTTTACTTTTAATTTCTCGAGTTTACAATATTTACTAGCACCCTTAATTTCGTTTTTTTGTAGAAATGGAAAGTATAGATATTTTTGAGGATAATTTTTTAACCAACATGATAGATGGATACTATGTAATTTCCTATCTATTACTAAAATTAGTTAAATTTTTTCAATAATCTTAAAATATGACGAATTACTCCTTGTTGTTCTGTTATATTACTTGGATATTGATAACTTAATTGTTTTAGTATATAGATAATGTTCTTTTTTTCTAAACTACACTTATTATTAATATATTGATATTTTTTCACTAGTTTATATCTAAAGTTAATACTACTTATGATTGAAATAAAAGCATTTTCTTATCAGAATATTGACTAAAAAAATCAGAATATAGGTAAAATAAATTGTTTTAATCCTAAAAAATTTTGTATGTATTTTCGGCAATTTTGTAGATTTAATTGTGATAAAAAAAAGCTGATTATTCTGATATTTTTACAGTTTAATAGACTGATATAAAATATAATTTTTTTTAAATATTTAAACTATATTGCGATAATTAATTTCTGCTTTTTTTAGCCTCAATAATTATCCAATATTTCATTTTTATTGTTTTTTTTGTTTGATTTTTAACCCTTTTTTGTCATATTTTCAAGAGTATTTAAAGTATTTTTTTTATCAATAATAAACCTAAAATAGGAGGGGAGTTGGTGAAGGTTTAGCCTTCACCAACTCCTCTTTATCTAACAAATAGAGATTTGCACTAAACTGCAAGTCAGTTAGACTATAGTTATATATATAATATCAATATCAAAATTTATAGCAGCAAAAACAAATGCAGCATCACACATTTAAGGAGTAAGTAGAAACACTGATATAATACTATTAATAGCGATCGCTCCACAGGAAAAAAATAATTATCTGTTTATTTCTGTTAGTTTTTACTCAAAAATTTATTGGCTAATTTACTAAAAAATAACATCAAAAAAAATAAATTTTATATATATAAACTAAATTATTTATAGGAGCAAAAAAATATAAAATCACATATTTATGGCGTATATATTAGTATTTATATGGTGCTATATTATAGCGATCGCTACACACAAAAAAATTAATTTACTGTTTTTTGTTGTTAGTTTTTAATCAAAAAATTATTGAAAAATTTGATAAAAAATGATAGATAAAATAAAAATACTAATAATATATAAAATATCATTATTAATAGGAGCAAAAAAAATATAAAAGCACGCATTTATGGCGTAGATATTAGTAAATTATATTTGCCAAAATTTCCCAAAAAAATGAGTAAATGAACGTCAAAATATAACCTAAATAGTATAAATTTAATATTATTTCCGACTCGGATTTTAATTTTTTTTCTATCGCCTTTTGCTGTA
>ENA-UENX01000132-UENX01000132.1-marine-metagenome-genome-assembly--contig:-NODE-132-length-39343-cov-3.297965_pt1 | contig 39343 bp, 22 predicted proteins | sample MGYA00237875_ERZ529327 | MGnify/ENA primary metagenome ERZ529327 (study PRJEB26372, sample SAMN05368347) | marine metagenome | biome: cultured habitat; feature: ocean water; material: water; isolation... | reverse complement strand
CTACTCGGCGGATTTTCTTTCTTCAAGAGAGAATTCATAACACCGATAGAAAAAGGCCAAGACGAGGAAAAGAAAAAACGGCTCAGGAAATTGGTCAAGCCCTACCTGCTCAGACGCACCAAGGAAGAGGTGGCTAAGGATCTCCCGCCACTTACAACCAAGCTGTTTTACAGCGAAATGGCTAGCGAACAAAAGAAGCGCTACGAGAAGGAAAAATCAGCGGCACGGAACTACCTATTGGACAACTTCGATGCCAATAATCCTCAGTATCGCATTATGGTCCTGCAATCGCTAACCCGCCTTCGCCAGATCGTAAATCATCCCAGTCTGGTCTACGCCGACTTTAACAAGGACAGTGGAAAATACACTGATGTATTGGAGCATTTGCAAGTGATTCAGAAAGGGGGGCACAAGGCTTTGATCTTTAGTTCTTTTGTGAAATACTTGGAATTATTCCGCAAGGAATTCGAGACTAAACAACAGGCCTATAGTTGGCTGATTGGTAGTCAGACCGCTAAGCAACGTCAGCAGAACATTCAAAAATTCATGGATGATCCAGCTGTCCAATCCTTTCTGATTTCTATCAAATCCGGCGGTACCGGGCTTAATCTCACGGCAGCAGATTATGTGTTTATCTTGGACCCTTGGTGGAACCCCACCATAGAGCAGCAGGCCATTGCCCGAGCCCACCGAATAGGGCAAGAAAAAAAAGTCATGGCAGTTAAATTCATCACCAAAGACAGTATCGAAGAAAAGATCTTATTGCTCCAAGAGAAGAAAAAGCAATTGGCTGAGGATATCATTGGGGAAGTTGGAAAGATGAGTTTTAGCAAGAATGACATCAAATATCTGCTGGACTAGCATTGCAGTGAGAAAAGAGAATCAAATGATAACGCCCTGATCAGAAAACCTGACCAGGGCGTCGTTATGCTAGTTCAATCTGGGAACAAAGCTTATTTGCTCACTAAGAATTTAGTATTAGCGATTTGTTCACCTCTACGATCAGTCAATCGCAAGATGTAAAGTCCTTGTGCCAAGTTGCCCACGTTCAATTCGGTAATTTCAGCACCTTCAGCAACATTGTATTGCTGTAGCACTCTTCCGTGTACGTCGGTTATATTCAAGATAAAGTTCTCCCCTTGTGGCTGGGCAGACAAGCTCAATTCAGGAGAAACAGTTAGATCAGAAAAGTCTACCACTAGTCTACCTGAAGTAGGATTAGGATAAACTAACAAATCTTGATTCTGATCAGTCAATCTAGCGGATTGTCCTGCTACAAAAGTAGCCGTACTAGTTGGGCTATCTCCACTACCGCAGGTGGCAGTCACAGTCCATTGATAAGTATTTCCACGAGTCAGTCCACTAGCATTTAGACTAGTTCCGGAGGTAGTAGTAGAAGAAACTGAACCTGTACTAGGGGCAATCTGCTGCAAGGTTACCGTGTAAGAAGTCGCACCTCCTACAGCATTCCAAGCCAAAGTAGCTCTCTTGCCACCGCCTCTTGGGGTACTGCTTAAACCTGTTGGTGCATCACAGCTTCCAGTTTCACATGGAGCGCAATCAGGACCACCACAGTCAACGCCAGTTTCATTGCCATTCTGGATGCCATCATCACAAGTAGGTTCTGCACAAGGCGCACAATCAGGGCCACCACAGTCGACACCTGTTTCATTACCATTTTGAACACCATCACTACAGGTTGGGTCGCCGCTACCATTGCCGCATCCATTCGAGTTCAGCAAGCTAGCTCTGGCTCCTCCGTTTCCGAAAAGGGCACGCATACGAGCCGTCTGACCATCTGTAAAGAGATTCATGCAAGCATCGTCAGAGTAGTCCATATAGTTTTGGAACATGTCCGGTAAATCGCCTGACCCTTCATTACAGCTATTGGGAGAAGAAGTACAAGGTAGTCCCGTATAGTTTGGACCACCTGCTAGAGGAGTGTCACTTACGAAGTCATCGACTCCGCAACCACCATCACCCCAGATATGGCGAAGGTTCAACCAGTGGCCTACCTCGTGAGTAGCCGTACGACCCAGATTAAATGGAGCGGTAGCCGTACCAATAGTACCAAAGTACAAATAGTCCACTACGATGCCATCAGTAGCTGCTGGTCCTCCTGGGAACTGAGCATAACCTAGGATTCCACTTGAAATATCGCAGACCCACATATTCATATAGTCTGCGGCAGGCCATGGGCTTTTACCGCCCTTATTATCCTTCTTCACATCGTCATTTGTTCTAAAAGAACGCTTTGAAGTCGGAGTTCTAGTGATACCATTCGTGGAATTACCATCGGGATCCACAGAAGCTAAGCAAAATTCGATCTCGACATCTGAAGCTACTCCAGCAAAGATGCTTGGGGTATTGCTAGCGTCGGAGTTCAATCGACGGAAATCTTCATTTAGCACATCGATCTGAGATTGAATTTGCGCATCACTTACATTCTCCGCAGATCCGTTGTAGACCACATGCACAACTACAGGAATTGTGATTAAGGCCTTTTGATTGTGCTCACCCCGCTTGATGAAGTTCCGGGTGTGTTGCTCGATCTGATCCATGTTGAATTGTAAGGAAGGATTTTGCAGTAGCTGATTTTCTAGGTGCTCCATAGCACCACAATTGCGTTGGGCGTAAGAGAAGTTTAGGCAACAGAATAAAAGTCCAATTAGAGTCCAGGTAGAAACTTTTTTCATACTATTAAGGTTAATTTGGAAATAAAATTTTAAAGTTGTATTCGATCGTGAAATTAAAATTTACAAGCATAGGAACCTCCTTCTATACCCCTACATCACCTCTACAGGGGACATACAACACGATGCTGTTGATTTTATGAGAATCTTCGGTGACTAATCTCAATTCTGTTGACTTTAAACTATATTTGGCCTCCGAAACCTGCCTAACCATCCTCCAAATTTGCATTTTTCACGTTTAAACCAGATTGAAATATGACAGCCAATGTCAATAGATTCAAGAAGATCCTTGTCGCCAATCGTGGAGAGATTGCAATCAGGATATTAAGAGCAGCCAGCGAATTAAACCTGAGAACCGTTGCGATATATACGTACGAAGACAGGTATTCTCTTCACCGTTACAAGGCAGATGAAGCCTATCAAATTGGAGCTGAGGATGACCCGTTAAAGCCTTATCTAGACATTGATGCCTTACTACGTGTAGCGAAAGAACACGATGTAGACGCGATTCACCCAGGTTATGGTTTTTTAAGTGAAAATGTCCACTTTGCACGTCGCTGTCGAGAAGAAGGAGTGGTGTTTATTGGACCAGATCCAGAAGTAATGGATCGCCTAGGAGATAAGGTATCTGCCAAGAAACTGGCTAGACAAGCGCAAGTCCCGTTAATCGAAGACAGCCGGGAGCCATTGCTTTCGGAAGAAATAGCTTTGCGGGAAGCGCGACATATTGGCTATCCTGTGATTATTAAAGCCGCTGCAGGAGGTGGTGGTCGTGGAATGCGAGTGGTCCGGGATGATCAGCAGTTGGTGCAGGAATATAACGAAGCGAGAGGAGAAGCAAAAACGGCTTTTGGAGACGATACTGTATTCCTGGAAAAATTCATTGAGAATCCTAAACATATCGAAGTTCAGATCCTTGGAGATAAGTACGGAAATATAGTCCACCTGTTTGAGCGGGATTGCTCTGTGCAGCGACGGTTCCAAAAGGTGGTAGAAATAGCTCCTTGTGTTACCATCAAACAAGAAACCAAGGATAAGTTATATGAATATGCCTTGCGATTGGCAAGAGAAGTTGATTATAGTCATGCAGGTACCGTCGAATTCTTGGTAGATCAAGCGGAGAATATCTACTTCATCGAGGTGAACCCTCGTGTACAAGTGGAACATACCATCACGGAAGAAATTACGGGAGTAGATATCGTTAGAAGCCAGATCCTTATTGCCATGGGTTATCCCTTGGAACACAAAACGATCTTTATTCGCAGCCAAGATGATGTCAAGATCAATGGCTGTGCGATCCAGTGCCGGGTAACTACCGAGGATCCATCTTTGGACTTCAAACCAGATTACGGCACCTTGATTGCCTACCGTAGTGCCTCGGGCATGGGTATCCGTCTGGATGCGGGTAGTGCTTATCCAGGCGCTAAGATTTCTCCTTTCTTCGACAGTATGTTGGTAAAGGTTACGGCTTGGGGCCGAACTATGAAGGGATCTTCGAGGCGACTACATAGAGCCTTGCGTGAATTTCGAATCCGCGGCGTAAAAACCAACATTGGCTTTCTACTCAATCTCCTCAATAACGAGACCTTCCAAAACGGAGCTGCCACGGTCAATTTCATTAAAGATCATCCCGAACTACTCACTCCACCCAACTGGCAAGACCGCGGCACTAAGATGCTTCGCTATTTGGCAAATGTGATTGTCAATAATAATCCGGATGTGAAGTTCAAGGATAAGAACAAGGTATTCCTTAAGCCGATTGTGCCATCGGTAGATTATACCCAGGAATATCCTAAGGGGATGAAGGATAAGTTGAATGAACTAGGGCCAGTCGATTTTGCCAAGTGGCTGAAATCGGAAAAGAAGATACACTATACGGATACTACTTTCCGGGATGGCCATCAGTCACTCCTAGCTACGCGAATGCGTACCTATGATATGCTAGAAGTGGCAGAGAGCTTTGCCCGAAAGCATGGCAGCGATATCTTCTCGATGGAAGTTTGGGGAGGAGCCACCTTCGATGTTTCGCTACGATTCTTGAAGGAATGTCCTTGGCAGCGTCTGGAAGACCTGCGTGCGGCGATGCCTAACATGCTGCTGCAGATGCTATTACGCGGCTCTAATGCCGTAGGCTACACCGCTTACCCAGATAACTTGATCGAGAAGTTCATCGTACAGGCCGCTGAGACAGGCATCGATATCTTCCGAATCTTCGACTCTTTGAATTGGATCGAAGCGATGAAAACCAGTATCAGAACCGTTCGAGAGGAAACCAACTCCATTGCCGAAGCTTGTCTATGCTACACCGGTGATATCCTCAACCCTGCTCATGATAAGTTTAGTTTGCAATACTATGTAGACTTGGCAAGACGCTTGGAAGATGAAGGTGCACACATCATTGCCATCAAAGACATGGCCGGTTTGCTACGACCCCTAGCTGCTGAAAAACTTATCGGCGCCTTAAAGGAACATATCGAGGCTCCTATTCATTTGCATACCCATGATACTTCCTCTATCCAATCTGCTACCTATCTAAAAGCCATTGAGGCGGGAGTTGATGTAGTGGATGTATCGATTAGTGCGCTGTCTGGATTAACGGCTCAGCCCAACTTCAATTCCGTGGTAGCCATGATGCAGGGGCATGAGCGTGAAAATCCGATCAACCTGCCCTCTTTAAACCAATACTCCAACTATTGGGAAGCGGTTAGAAAATACTACTATCCTTTCGAAACGGAATTACGGGCCGGTTCGGCTGATGTATATGAGCATGAGATTCCCGGGGGTCAATACTCTAACCTCCGCCCACAAGCTAGAGGACTAGGATTAGAAGATCAGTTTGAAACCATAAAGGCCAACTACAAAGCGGCCAACGAACTATTTGGAAACATAATAAAGGTAACTCCTTCTTCGAAGGTGGTCGGAGACATGGCAATGTTCATGACCTCTAATGGCTTGAGCAAGGAGGATGTACTCAAAAGAGGTAAGACTTTGGCCTTCCCTGATAGTGTCAAGGCCTTGATGAGGGGTGATTTGGGGCAGATCGAGGGAGGATTTCCCGCAGAATTCCAGTCTTTGGTCCTCAAGGGAGAAGAGCCCTACACGGATAAGCCCAATGCACACTTGGAACCGATTCAATTCGAAGAAGAATTAAAGACTTTCCAAAATGATTTTGGGGATGACCAGGAGTTAAATGACTTCTTATCCTACAAGCTATACCCTAAAGTATACCAGGATTACTGCCAGCACTTTGACAACTTCGGAGCGGTCAGAAACTTACCGACGCCCGCCTTTTTCTATGGCTTAGAACCCAATGAGGAGATCATCGTCAGTCTTTCCCCTGGAAAGAATGTGTTGATCAAGTATCTCAATATGACTGAGCCGGATGATTTAGGAAATCGCCTGGTGATTTTCCAATTGAATGGTCAAACTCGCTCTGTTCCAGTACGTGATCTCAACGAAAAATCTGAAGTCGTGGCAAATCGTAAAGCCGTTGGGGATCAGGAGATTGGTGCTCCGCTCCAAGGCAGTTTGTCTAAGATTCTGGTAAAAGAGGGTGATGAAATTGAAGAGAACACACCGCTGTTCATCATCGAAGCCATGAAAATGGAAAGTACCATTACTTCTCCTGTCGCTGGCACGGTGAAGAAAGTCCATCTAAAGCAAAAGAGTTTAGTAGAACAAGACGATCTAGTCATCGAATTGGATCTGTCCTAACAACCGCTATAAATAACCAGGAAGCCGGATGTTATGATTCTTAGAAGAGCTCGACCTCCGGCTTCTTTCTTTTACGGAATGCCATCCCACCTCTTATACTGGCCTAAGTTGATTTCGCTTAAGCTGCCACACCATCAATAAGGCATGAGGCAACATAAAGAAGGTCATTCCTGAAAGCGGAATCATATAGGCTCCGAGTAGAACAACTCCTAAATAGCTCCACACAAAAGCCCGTGGAAGGAGAAGTTCCTGTTTTTCCACAAATCGAACCAATAGTCCAATTGGAAAAAGCAGGAGTCCAAAGTAGAAAAACCAAAAGGCCGCAAAGGACTCATAGTCCATTTGCCCATCAAAGAGTGGAAACTCCAATATCCCGCTATTGATCCGAAAAAACAAGGTGGAAGAAAAGTCAGAAAACTGCTTACCAAAAGCCCAAGGAGAAATCCCTAGAAGGGTGTGCGCTGTACCGATCAAAATGAAGATCAATCCATTTTTTTGTTGCATACTTCATTAGTTTGCCGGTCTTAGATCGCAGATAGGTTCTTGGTGCAATGTAAAACAATTGCCCACCCAAGTCAAGTACTGAATTGGATAGAACTATTTGCCATATAGGTTCACCCACTCCGTACGATGGAAGGTAATAGAGTAAAAGGATATCGGAGGCGTGATCGTCGCTTCAAAAAGTACCTCTTGAGTCTCGTAATCTACCTCTACCACTTTACCAAAGGCACGCATGTCTTGCACCATAGCCCCTGGGGAAAATACGACTCTATTCAAGTTTGGCAAATAATCAGCATCCGACACAATCCCGGAAAAGGTCTCCAAGCCGCGCGCTTTCCCATAGGCCCAGATCTGGCGAACCTGCATATTTTCTTCATCAATCTCATACTCCACAGCCCTGCTATACAACTCATTGTTAGAATAATTTCGACCCGCACCATTGTCGAACATCAGATGATTTCCATTAGGAAGAATTTTATTAGCATGTTGATACCAACTCCATTCGAAATCAGGATGCTTCTTGGTACCCGCCAATACATCCGGATCATTGATCGGCTGCCCCGCCGCATCAACGGGGGTTAGCAGTTTGGATTTTAAGTCCGTACCATTGCCTGACTGGTCCCAACCAGAATGATTGCCAAGTATCCATACTACTTCGTTATTCTCCGTTAGTTTGACTACGCCTTGTGTTCTTCCCGAAATGATAATCGTATTATCACTTTCATCAAAAGCCACCGCATTTACATGAATCCAATCAGAACGATTATTCACCATGGTTTGACGATCTGGATCAAGGGATTCTCTCAAGTCCCATTCATTAATGATCAATTTACTTTGGCGATCCACTTCAATGATATGGTCCTCTATTGTCTGTAGTCCCCATTTATTGACCGTTACTAAGAAATTTCCATTCGGTTTTTCTAGGACGGCATGGTGATGTCCATAGCCAGGAAGATCCCAGGATTGCTCAATTAAACCGAAAGGATTGACTTCAAATATTTTATCCTGGCTACCATCTCCAAAGTACAAATTACCATTGGCCAATTGTTCTACCCCAACGTCATAGAACAAACCACTAAGCATCGGATGAAATTGATAATTCAAATACCAGCGAATATCCCCAAATTGATCAAAGGCAAACACCCTCTGCGGAAGCTCTTCCCCATTGTGCCCAAAATAGCTAACTAGGGTCAAGTCCCGTTCAATTTCTCGCTTTTCCGGTACGTCAATCGTAATCTCTGGTAAGTCTGCTAAGAGCGCACCTGTTTCAATCTCAAAACTCTTGCTTCCTCTATCCGCTCCATCCTCATCGGTAAAACTCAAAACAACCGTATTGTTTGTCCCCGCATATAGTCCATATACAGGCACGAGGTGTTGAGTTTGAAGCTCTGTAAAAGAATGCTGAATATTTGAACGAGCTCCGTTCTTACCCCTTACCGTCACCGCTACTCGCACCGGTTCCTCGAGCTCAATGTCAATCTGTGCCGTCAAAGGACTATAGCCGGAAGGATTTAGCTCCACCTTGTCACTGAGTACTACTACTGCCTCGACTGGAGCGGGTTGGGGAGATTCGTTTTTTTTACACTGAGCGCATAAAAGGAGTAGCAAGAGCAGTAGCCCGAATAGTTTTAGGTTTTTCATACACTAAGCGCTTTATTTTTGATCAGAAACAGCTTTTAGACTGCAAGGACTTCTTACCACCTACCATTATTCATTTAGCACTACCCTACTTTACCTTCAATTATCCACTCAACCCTAAACATTAAACATTACAATTTCCTTACCAAGCGCGCCATATAAAACCCATCATACCCTTCCTCCGGAGAGATGCTACGCTCCTCCTCCAGCGCAAAGCCCTCGCCATGCTCTTCCAGGAATCGCTGCACTTGCTCTTGATTCTCAGAAGGTAAAATACTACAGGTAGCATATACCATTTTACCTCCTTTCTTCAGCATTTTACTATAGCTACTAATGATATTGGCCTGTTCCCCTCGAATCTTCTCCAGGAATTCCGGCTGTAGTTTCCACTTAGCATCAGGATTTCGTCGTAGGACACCCAGTCCAGAACAAGGGACATCAAGGAGCAGTCTATCTGCAGATTCTTTCTGACGCTTGATAACCTTTGTACTATCTATAGGTTTAGGTTGAATGATGAAAATGCCATTTCGTTTGGCTCTGCGCTTCAACTCCTTCAACTTCCAGGCTTCCGTATCCATAGCGATGACCTGTCCTTTATTAGCCATCAATACCCCAAGATGCAAAGTCTTCCCGCCGGCACCTGCACAAGCATCGACCACCCGCATTCCAGGCTTTACCTCCAAGAAGTGTGCAACCTGTTGGGAAGAGAAATCTTGCACCTCAAACCAACCTTGTTTGAAGGCTTCGGTTGAAAAGAGATTCTTTCTTTGTTGTACGACGAAGGCTTCTTCCGAAATGGCTTCTAAAACGACGCCCTCCTTTTGCAAACTATCGGATAATTGCTGCTGGCTAGTTTTGAGCAAATTGGTACGCAGCACCACTTTGGCTGGACGATTTAAGGCGGTCAGCATGCCATCCCAGCTTTCTCCAAGCTGTTTTGCCCCCATTTCGTCCATCCATTCCGGGATGGATTCTCGGATTGCTCTCTTGGATTTGACAGCAGAATGCTGCTTTCGGATCCTGCCTTGATCTAGGCCTTCAAATTCCTTCCAATCGGGCAGGTTACCTCCTCGGATGATTTTCCAAATCCCAAAGAGATGCCACCATTCTTGTTCACGCCTAGGCCGTTTCCCAACGATCGCATACAGCAGGCGATACCAGCGTACTATTTCATAGACACTTTCTGCAATAAAGGCCCGATCTCTGGATCCCCATTTCTTATTACTCTTAAGCGTTTTTTCAATAACGCGATCCGCATACCTGCCTTCTTCGAAGATTTCTTGAAGCGCAGTTATGACTGCCGAAACCAAATTCGGATATAATCTTTCTACTCGTTTTTTTTGCACCGCACAAAGGTAAGGAATGAGGTACAAATAAAATACACCTAGAAAATGCTGAAGAAGGTCACGGATAAGTTAGCACATTTTACCCATCTTTTACTCCGCCATCTAGTGTTTGATGACGGGATAACTAACTCGCTGGCGCTTCAGTTGTACCACCAATTGGTATTGCCCCTTTGGCAAGTCAACAAGACTAATCGGACTGCCTTCTTGCCAAGCCAATCTCTTGATCAATTGCCCACTCATATTGTACAGGAAGACATCCGTACTAGCCTGATCAACACCCTCTATCTGAACCCAGTCTGTACTTGGGTTGGGCCAGATCTTGAGTAGATCAGGATTCGATGGATTCATAGAGGAAGTGAGATTTTCATTTTTCAGGATTAGCCCATCTGCACCCACTACATAGGCAATTTCCATATCAATCAAGGCTATAGATTCCAAGTTGGTAGTCCCTGCATAAATACTAGACCAATTGTCTCCTCCATCCAGGGTTCGATAGATTTGCCCATTCTCTCCAACAATGTACCCCATACGGCTATCCACAAAGGCCGCATCATGAACGTAAGTTGGAGTGGCTGAATTGATTGTTTCACTAGAAAAACGCCAGCTATTTATACCGTTTTGTGTATCATAGTAGAAATTGGTTAGTCGGACCAGTTGATTGTTAGGGCCAGGCAGAAAATTTACCTGTTCGTTGGTAAAGACCAATAAGGTGTCAGCTTCGGGGAAGGCTGAAGCTGTCCAAGCATCTGAATTGGGAAGGTCGAAAACATACAAGGGTTCCCAACTTTTTCCAGCATCAATAGTACGGTAAGCATAATAGGAATAGTGTGCGAAACCACCAACATTTCCGCTGGCAATGGCCGTTTGCTCATCGGCAATGTCAATTTCTGAAATTAGGGTAGTCCCTCCTATCGTTGCCTCGGTAGGTGTCCAATTCACCCCTTGGTCATCACTCCAGTCGAAGGTGTCATGTCCACAGCTCAAGATGCGCTGTCCCATTTTCTTGACATCCATGGCCTCATTGACGGGTATCCAGTCCATACCACCATTAGTGCTCAAGAAAGTAGTTTGAAGTCCCGATGTTTGCCCACTCACCAATAGGGTATCACGATTCCAGACCAGCACGGACGATAAGTCTTCACTAATTGCTCCTCCTATACTTATCCAATCTTGCCCAGCATTTTCGGTGAGCAATACGGTTCCATTGTTTCCCACCACGGCGCCGTATTCATGATCTAAGAAATGGACATCTCTAAGCAAGGCATTGGTTCCTGTACTGAGTTCGACCCATTGCGCATTCAGGCTAGAAAAAGCAAAAAAGCAGAAAAGTAAGATCGTGAGCGTGCGTGACATACGAGCCCGTAGTTTCAGGCTATATGATTTAGGATGACCGTTGAACGAATCCCCTGGGTACTCACGAAGTGAAAACGCTATCATAGGCATTGGCTTTCATTCAAGGAATATTGGGTGGGGAATATTACCAGGGTGAGCTTCTTACAATTTAGGAATTTTATTTCAACTCCACAAGTAATATTCTAGCCTCCTTGACATCTAAACCTTTGGCCAAACCTTCTTCTAAAAACTGTCGGAGCTGATCTAATGCATTCTCTTTGCTAGCTCTAGGATAAAAGGGGTATACCCCAAAAGCCGCTTGTTCGAGTTCGTTCTCGTAACAAGGCAGCCACAAGTAATCACTATCCGGAAATCCAGCAGCTCTCAATTCCTTTACCCGAAGCTGGGCGGCTCTTTCCTCTTTTGAGATCAGAGTTCTAATAATGTATTTTGGGCCGAGGATGGCCTCAGAGCAGTCTGGCTTGTCACTAACAACGGTTCCAATGGGTTTACCGCTTAGGTTGGCACGTAGCGTATCTAGAAAAGCGAAAGGGTCGCGCGTGTTGGTTTCTTCAACTTTGGGTCGCTCCACCTGAGCAGGGTTGGCTTCGGGGGTTCGTTCACGAAGGTACATGGCTCCATAAATAGCGAGGAACCCCGCAATAGCTAAGCCAAAATGAGATACCGTAGAGCGTAGTTGTGAGCTGGTTCCAATGAGCGTCCAAATCTTCCAATTGCTTCCTTTTTGAACTTGCTTGCGAATGCTATCGCCCTTTTCATAATAGGTAAGAAAATCGCGTTTCGGGAAGGGAAAAAGGTATCGTGGCTTTAACTCTAATTTCACTCTACCATTCTTCTGAACTAGCAACAAACCGAGTCGCTTCTTCCGGCAGGATTGCTTCAATGCCTTGTACTGCTTGGCATTCACACTATCCGACCCGATAGCCACCCAAGGCTCATTGGCAGGATATTGTAATAATTGATCGAATACGGCAATCCGTTGATGAAAAGGGAGGTTGATCCCTTGTAGGAGTTTCTGAATATGCGGGACTAAGAAGAACAGTACGCCGTAAAGGATTAAAACGTACAAAGGCTCCATATAGGCACGTAAGCCTTGATCCCAAAGAATATAAGCCGCCAGAAAAACAACTAGTACAGTCAGCCAGGTACTATCACGTTTCACCTTCGTATCATCCAACTGCTTTACCAAAGCCGAAAGGGTCTTGGCAGACTTTGCTTCCATAGACGCCACGCCCACTCCGCCTAACCACTTGCGCCAGGCAATCAATCCATCAGCTCTTTTCTTCTGCTGTGTTCTCACCTCAGCCTGCGCAAAGACCTTCCCATTTGCACTACTGGCCTTGTAATAGCGCTTCAGGAATCGAATGGCCTTTTCCTGTATATACTTTTCACTTAGCGTGTTAGATGATGACATAAATCCCCCAGTATTGAGGCGGCTAAGGTATTATAATTTTTTCTTCTTTGACAAAATTAATGCTGCCAGGCTTATCACTTCATTTTCCCTCCTATGCTCCCTAAAAAACTAAAACCCCGGCTTTCCATAGAGAGCCAGGATTTTGCGAAAAGAGTAAAGCCATTTAAGTTGAGTTCCTTAATCTTTCAACTTCCCTTTCGGCGACAGGATGTACTAAGAGAGCGTATTTGGGAAGCGTTTTTTTGGGGTTAAAGGGATTATCTCGTGCGGATAGTATGGCTTAATGTCGTCTACTATGTTATACTTTCTTTCCTGCCATTTTTATGAACGAACATCTTACTATTCCCGCACTCCATCTGAAAATCGACACGAATATCAAGGCTTAAATTCGGTCAAGCAAACACAATTTTGTATTTTTTCCCGTAATAATTTTGTTAAAATGAAGAATAGTTTGCTCATCCAATTACTCCAGAATCTCAGTCCCAAGGAAATGGCTGATTTCTCTCTTTATTTGAAAGCGCAGCGCTCCCGATCCATTTTACTGAGACAAACTTTTGACTATTTGCGAAAATTATACCCAGACTTCTCCTCCGAAAAGCATTTGGATATTGAATATGCTAGGACAAAGCTGCTGCCATCTGAAGCGCCCCGAAAGCGCCTGCTAAACCTCTTGGCAGATCTGCATCAATTATTAAAGGATTTTCTGGTCTGGAAACAGGTAAAAGAGAGTGAATTTGCCTATGATTTTGCCCTCCTAGAGCAATACAAGAGTCGGAAAATGGACAAGGCCTTCTTTCAATTTGCGGATCGACTCATTCAAAAATATGAGGGTCAACAGCAAAGGAGTATCTGGTCTTATTTACAATTGATGATGTTGTACCGCAACAAATTCTTCCATCCTAATTCACCAAAGCTCAATCCGGATGATCCGCTACCTCAGAAAAGTTTGGCGCTTTTAAACCAGTTTTATCAAGGAGCAAGGATTCGCCTAGCCACTGAGCTCTTGAATCGGGAGAAGATCTTGAAAAGCCCTGGCCTGCCCAGCATAGTCAACGAGCCCAGAAATACCTTTCCACCTGATGAGAGTCCCTTAATTCAGCTGTATACACAAGTTTATCAGTTAGAGAAAGAGCAAAGAGAAGAAGTGTTCTTTACCCTTAAAGAAAGGTTCTTCCAAGTCGTCGAGGAACAAGAGTTAAGCTATGATGATCAATACTTTGTATTTCTACATTTAATAAATTTCACGTCTGCTCAGATCAAGCAGGGTAAACAAAATTTCCTGCAGGAGGCCTTCTCTATATACCATTTTTGTTTACAGTACCCTATGCTAGAACGGGGACAGTACTTCACCCCCACTAACTTCAGCAACATCGTAAATTTAGCTTGCCGATTGAAGCAATTTGAATGGGCCCGTTATTTTATCCAGACCTATCAAAGACACCTTCCTACAACTGTGAGAGAAAGCGCAGCTCGTATATCATTTGCCATGATCCATTTTGAGGAAGGAGATTTCGAGCTGACCCTGGAAGAGTTGCAAGATATTACCTACGCCAATGCCTTTTACGACCTAAGAGCCAGGTCGCTCCGTCTGCGATGCTATGTAGAATTGGAAGAATCCACAGACTTAGTATTGCACTATTGCCGCTCTTTCGAACAATTTATCCGAAGGAATAATAAGATAAAAGGGGATAATGCTGAAGCCTCAGCTAACTTCATTCAACTAATTAAGGAGCTTGCTCGTCAGCGGTCCTCCAAAGCTCAGCTGGAAGAATTGCTGGCTACTAAACAACCTATCTTTTTCAAAAGCTGGCTCTCCAAGAAGATCCTTGCTTACAAGCAAATTGTCTAGAAGCCACCCCAAAAAGATTATGAGATGGCTTCCACTAGTCTCGAATGTTGTAATCGAATACAACTGTTACACTAATACATAGATAGCCGAATCAATATGATCCATTCTTAATCCATGATGATATCTTCGGTACCGTTGAAACTATAAGGATTAGTGTTGAGAAAAGTCCAATCTTCCTTTAGAATTAATGTTAACATGGGTCAGAGAATTTAGAGAGAACGTAAAAATGGGGTTTGGATTTACTCTGTAAAGCGCGTAAGTGTGCTGAACCATGAAATCAATTAGCATCCAAATGCACGTTTTAGGCTCTGTTGCTCTGTCGAAATCCGGTTCAATCAGATGGCGATAGGTAAAGCAATATGCTTATCCTAGAGGTGACAACAAAAGCTCTGATCTACAAGTCAACTGGACTGAAGTAGGAGAACATTCCATTTCGTCACAACACCATGCAAGTAATACCTCCTACATGTGGTACATGTAGCAGTTCAGTAAGCTATGTAAGGATGTTAAGTATTAGAAAGCGGATATATTTATAATGAAAGAATCTTCATTAAGATACACCAGCAAGGGCTGGAGACGCCTAGAAAGAAAGGTTTTTAAATGTGTCATTATCAGAGATTTTAAGGGCGATACCAAAATCATTACTCATCATTTCCTTCTGATCAAGAAAACTAGCTATCAAAAGGTTGATAATCAAAGTACTGTTATGTCATCGCCTTGTGCGCGAGTTTAGTAAGATTGTCAATTGCATAACTGAGTAATTCTCAAAAAAGTTCCCTGCAGGCGTATGCATATTGGCAAAAATCCATATATTTATAAGCAGATATTATATATATCAAGTACGTTTCATATAAGTCCTCTCGGTAATTTACCCAAACAATACTTCCAGGAACTCAGATCTAACGCGTGCCTAAGTGCTCCCCAGCTAGTCAGATCATCGGATAGGCACTCCCCCTGGATAAGTCTTGATTTTCAACAGATTATTCGCTTTGAAAAGGTAATAAGGTAACTACAGCAAGGCACCGAGCCGTTGACTGCTGCGCCATCTCACGGTTGGTAATTTCCTCCCACTTGCGGCAATACTACCCGTCAAGTAAGTAGCTAATGGTGTGCCAAATATTCCATATTGAAAACATTTAATAATGAAGTATATATCCCAAATTTCACTTATAATCATTTTGCTGATCAGTGTCAGTAGTGTGCTTTGCCTTAGTCAAAGTGTAATTGCTGCCGATGGTGGAGAAGGAGGCACAGCAAAGGTCCGAATAGAATGGACCTTAGGTGAGTTTGCCATTTCCACGCTAAACACTCCTAACGGTCTACTGACGCAGGGGTTTCACCAACCCAGGCTACAGATCACACAGCTCCCTCATTTGGCTACCGCAGCGTCTAGCTTGGCGGCAGGAAATCAACTCAAAGTAACCTTAGCCCCTAATCCTGTGAGCGACTTGCTCAACATTAAGTTAGAACGGGAAGAGGATATGCTCATCCACGTAGGGCTATTAGATCCCGCTGGTAGAATGCTACACCTTGAGAAGACCTTAGCCCCCTCCGGATTGCAGCTAGATTTTTCAAAATATCCTAGTGGCCTCTATTTTCTACAGTTTCGTACTCAAGATGGCACGCCCTTGGAAACCTACAAAATCAGTAAACAATAACCCACTTCCTAATTTAAATCCATTGAGCGGGTACACGCCCGCTGCAAAATATCCCTATCATGAAAAGAATAACCTTTTTCTTGAGTTGCGTATTCTTATTTCTTGGACAAAGCCTGATCGCTCAAGGTGTGCCCCAAGGCATGAAGTATCAAGGTGTCGCTAGAGATGCTGACGGTAATGTGCTAGCCAATCAGAGAATAGCCTTGAAGATTAGCCTGAACGGAGAAAACACCCCCAAACTCATCAATTACAGTGAAGTACACGAAGTGCTGACGAATCAGTTGGGGCTTTTCACCCTTACGGTAGGAGAAGGACGAATTGAGGCCGGGGCCTTCAAGCAGATCCCCTGGGCCACCGATAATATCTGGATGGAAGTGGCGATCAGAGATGAAGCCGGTTTCTTTTCTACTATTAGTAACAACAAATTATTGGCGGTGCCCTATGCCTTCCATGCTGGCTCAGCTGAGAATCTGGTCATGGATCAATTAATGAAAAGGTCATCAGATTGCAATGCTACAGGACTACCATTCTGGACAACCATTGGTAACAACAATGTAGATACCATATGTCATTTTATTGGTACCCGCAACTTCGTGGATGTTCTATTCAAAACCGATGGTATTGAGCGAATGCGAATCAAAGCAAATGGTGACATTGATATTACCAACAATCTAAAGCTTGGCGGCAATCTAACAGTAGAACAAAGTGTATTTCTCAATACTGTAGCTGGAGAGACGGTGAATAATGGCCCCTTTACTGTAACTAAACAGAGCCCAACCTTACTTTCAGGTTCGCTTACCGTCGATCTGGCTACAGATCTTAATGCTTCCCTGAATGTTGATGGTCCAACAGATTTGAATAGCCTGCTCAACGTCAATAACGAGAGTCCTACCCTCTTGACCGGTATTCTAACGGTAAATCAAGATGCCACTTTTAATCAACATGTTTTACTAGATAATGCGGACCTGAATTCCCTAACTCCCTCAGAAGGAGCATTGGTAGTGAATGGTGGAGTGGGTATTGGTCGAAACCTGAATGTGGGTGGGGACGCTACTTTTGAAGGAAACACCTCCTTTGCTGGCCCCGTAATCGTTACGGATGAAACCCCGTCTACCTCTCCGGAAACAGGAGCTTTAATCGTGGCCGGTGGCGCAGGGATCAGAGGAGATGTGAATATCGGTGGCGAAATCAATATCGGCAAAACACTCAGTCTGACTACAAGCGAAGTGGTCGATTCCGGAGCAGATGCGACCAAGGTGGGAACTGGGCACGTTGCTAAGTTCCAGAACACAGGAAACGGAAGTGGTATTATCATTCAGGTAGGCGCGGGAACGCCTCACAACAATAATAATTTCATCACTTTTGTCAATAGCTCCGGAGCTACCGTTGGACGAATTGAAGGAGAAGACGGGGATGAAGATCTAGCTAATAACGCGGGGCATAAGTTGGAAAGAGATTTTTTGATAACTGATATCGCTTTGTCCGCTACGGCAGAAGCCATCGCTATTGCAGAAGAGATCCAGGCGGCTGTGGCCTTAGCAGCAGCAGCTAGTTCTTCGACAGCATGCGCCGGACTGGGCGCTTGTGTCACCGCCCCTATTCCTTCCCTAATTGCTAGCGAAACGGCCAACTTAGTGGTTGCTACCGCCAATCTCGTTCTGCAAACCGCCGACTTGGCTAAAGTATCCGCCAACTTAATCCTGTTTGATGATAATGTAGAAGCTGAATTTGGTGTCACCTTTGCCTCCGGCGCCGAAGATTACGCAGAATATTTACCTAAACTCAACCCTCAGGAAACCTTTTTGCCTGGAGAGTTAGTGGGATTGAAAAACGGGTTCGTGACTAAGGATACCAAGGGAGCCGATCAAATTATGGTGATTTCTCATAATCCAGCCGTGTTGGGAGGGATTCCTAAAACGGGTACAGAAGATCAGTATGAAATGGTCGCTTTTATGGGGCAGATCCCAACGCGGGTGATTGGAGAGGTAGAAGCGGGAGACTATATTCTGCCAAGCGGCTACGCAAATGGTTTAGGTATCGGTAAATCCAGGCTAGAGATGAAACCATCCGACTATAAAAAAGTGCTTGGGGTAGCCTGGGAAGAGTCTAAAGGTAAAACACTCGGTGTAGTTAATGTTGCCATCGGACTCAACACGAATGACTTAGCGGAGGTAGTTGACGCACAAGAACAACAATTGAAAGCCCAAGAAGAAGAGATCGCACAACTAAAAACTCAAATCAATCAAACCCACGCTATTTTGGCGGAATTGGTACCTGGGTTCAAGGAAGCAGCAGGGATCGAAAATGAGGCGATAGATGATGCCCTAGTGGTCGATGAGCATCAAGCTCATGCCGCTGAAGCAAATGCACAGTTCGTCCATCCATCTACGGATAATATCCATTATTATCAGCTAACGGATGCAGACCTAGAGGCTGGCTTTAAACTAGCCGAGGATATTTTTAAGAAAACCGGCATGGATCTCAATGATCATCCTTTTTGGCACCGCATTTATACAGAAGCTGGATACGAAGAAGAAATCAAGGCAGAGATTCGGGAGAAGTTTACACATGCTATTCATACGCACCAAGACGTAAATGGCAGCAGTAGCCATCGTTAGAAAACGGTCTTATTTCATGCGAATCTGGGATTCTAGCAGCTGTGAATGCAACTGTACGGAAATCTAGTTTCCAGTTAATTCAAACGACATGTGTAACAAACATCCCTTTATATCTTTAGGGCTCAATTCTCAAAAAGTCTTTCAGGGCTTACTGTGGTTTTGGTTCTTTTGCCTGTCGACTCCACTATTGGGACAACCCGCCTTAGTGTTACCTACCGATGGGAAAAGTGTGCAAGAAATTGCTCCCCAAGGAGCTCTACAATTTCAAAGGCACTTATATCTCATCACCCCTGCAGAAATGCTCGGAACGGAACTAACCAACGGTATGTCGATCAATGGGATCGGTTTCACCTTTGCTGCAGCTCAATCCGATACGACGAGAGGGCTGTTAAAGGTATACCTTCAAAATACAGATGATGCTGTAAGTCGACGAGACACCAACTGGACCTTTGTTTCTACAACCTCCAATTCGACCTTACTGGAAAACTTGTCCAGTGGACAATACGAATGGCAGGTTCAGTCCATTTGCGATGGAGATAGCTCCGCTTTCTCTCCTTTGACGACTTTCGTCACCGCAGATCCAGAGGTCTGTAATGCAGCCTCTAATCTTCAAAGCTCAGCCATCACCAGCTCAAGTGCCCTGTTGGAATGGGCTGCACCGATATCCAATGATTTCACTGAATATCTAGTGGAGCATTCTATTGCTGGAAGTAATGACTGGACCAGCAATACGACAACAGAGACGCAGTTAAGTATCTCGGGACTAAACCCGAATACGATCTACCAATGGCGCGTTCAAACCCTCTGCGGCAGCGCAACCGCAGATGTAATCAATGCTTCATTCAGCACTTTAAACGAAGGGGATTGCACAGACCCAACGGGCTTACAAGGCACCGCAACCGGAGACAATGAAGCTACATTAAATTGGACCGCCGCTGCAGGGGCTACCCGATATGACATCCAATATCGGCCGTTAGGGGCTTCTGTCTGGTTATTTGGTATTTCCTTCTCGGACTCACTGGATTTGATCAATCTACAGGCGGGCACAACCTATGAATGGCGCGTCCGAAGCGTCTGTGAAGAAGGGACAGGAGTCTACCAAAACGGCCCGAACTTCAGCACTACTGGAACGGCTCCCTGCCTACCGCCAGGGTCCCTAAGTACCAACGTAATGACTGACTCTAGCGCCACACTCAGCTGGGTTTCTGCTGCTGGAGCAAGCGGTTACGTCCTTCGTTTTCGCTTGAAAAACGCCATAAGCTGGGAAAATGCTATTCAGCCGATGAGTTTGGTGCACAATGCTGAGGTCCTATTGCCAGATACGATTGGTAATTTTCATATTCCCTTTGAGGGAGATGGGATAGCAAGTTTCAGCTATACAGGAGGTGGTATTTATGTTGCCTGGGAATATACCAACAATAGCGATTCTATAATAAGCCCGAATAGTGCCTTGGCTACCACAGCCAATACTCGAATAGTTGGCAGCTTTGGCCAAGATTCTTTGCAGCTCCTCTTAAGTTTAGTCGCTCCTAACGACCTGGATGCGACGAGTCATCAAGAACAACTGTTTGGAACGAATCTCAGACCTGCTACTTTACTGAGTACGCCAGATTTAAATGACATTGTTTCGGTGGAAGTGATACATGCCCTAGGACATGTGGCGCCCCCTTTTAGCAGCCCGAGTCCAATCTCTGCCGTCGTCAAAAATCATAGTGATCAACAAGTGAATACGACCATAGAATTGACGGTAAAAAGCCAGCAAGATGGTAGTATTCGATTTTCAGATACCCAGAATGTAAGTCTTAGTCCCAATAGCACTGCCCCTATTGCCTTTGACATTTGGAACCCGACCGTTCTAGGCAGGGATTCCCTCCTGGTCGAGATACCGGTACAATCAGGGGAAAGCATCCTGGGCAACAACCAAGCTGTCCTGATACAGGAAGTAAGCGAGGCGATCGTTGGTTATCCAGACGGGACCCCTGCTGTTACCAATACCGGTTTTGGAGAAGAAGCTGGATTGATACTTAGTCGCTTAGCCATGAATGGATGTGGCAGGGTAAATGCTGCCCAGATCTATTTAGATGCCTCTTCCGCTAACCAATCCCTATATGCCGTGGTATTGGATGGGAACGGGATGCGGCTAGACTCTTCAGCTGTGTTCACCCCCGATTCGACGGAGGTGGATCACTATCACAATTTCTATTTTCCCAATCAACCCTTCCTAAGCAATAGTTTCTACTATGTCGGCCTAGCACAATCTGCTAGCCCAGGGAATCAGGTCTTTCCTGTTGGCGTTCAATGGGAAACTGCAAATATTCAGGACAGTGCCTACTTCAGAGCCAATGTCGACGGAAGTGATCTCCGACAGATGTCCTTACCTGGGCGATTGATGATCAATGCAGAAGTACTTACGACTCCCATAGAACCTTTCATTGTGGGTCCAGCGAATATCTGTGCAGGGTCCACAGAAACCCTCTCCGTTGGAGCAAAGGCAGAACGATTTGCAAATGATGTAATTCGATCCAGCTCTTTCTTTAGCAATACAGAGTTCAACGAGGTTCAGATTTTGGGGACACCTTCCCTTTTCCCAGCGGGAGGGGCCCAGCCTGGCCAATGGATCAGTCAATCAGCTGATAATTCGCGAGAGTTTATTGAATTATCTTTTCCAGGCACTGGTCCGATCAATTTCATTAAAGTATTTGAGACCTTCAATCCTGGATCTATCGATACAATCTCGGTGCTAAATCCAGGTACCGGGTCCTACGAGGCAGTGTACACCGCTACCGCAGCGGCGGTCAACCTCCCAGCTCAAGTCCTGGAAGTCGAATTCCCACTGACCACTTTTGCCGTAAATCAAATTCGGATAGCCTTAGCTTCCGATGCTGTCCCCGGCTTCAATGGTATTGATGCCGTAAGTATTGGCGAAAACCAGGAAAGCGCTTCATTTAGTGCTTACAATTGGTCTACTGGGGAAACAACTTCTTCCATTCAAATAACCGCTCCAGGCACTTACTCAGTGAGTGTCACGGATGGAGATGGCTGCTTTTTGAGTGCACAGATTTCTATCGAGGATCCAAACGAGGTACAACCTTCAATTACCGTTCAGGATGAACAAGCTACGGACTTCTGTGCAGGTTCTTCCATCACTTTAATTGCTGATGAAACCGATAATATTGTTTGGAACACTGGCGACAGTACCACCTCCATTGTTGTTACTGAAAGTGGAATTTACTTTTACAGTCAGACCGTAGAGGGAAGTTGTGGTCTAGTTAATTCCGATAGCATCGAAGTTAATGTTTATCCCTTGCCTGAAATTGTATTGCCTCCCGTCACGCCTATCTGCCAAGGAGAAAGCCGAGTATTAGATCCCGGAGCAGGTTTTGCAGCCTACCAATGGTCAACTGGTTCCGTACAGCAAACAATCACCGTTAGTAATCCAGACACTTACACCGTAAGCGTCACAGATGACAACGGGTGCCAAAATACCGGCAGCACCGTAGCCCTCTTCACCCCCTCCCCTAACCCTCAAATCGTCGGGGATCTAGCCTTCTGTCCGGGGAGTTCAAGTCAACTAGCCGTCGAACCAGTGTTTGTTCAATATCAGTGGTCCAACGGAAGTACGGCATCAACCATTGAAGTGCAGGCCGGAGGGGCGTATGGAGTTACGGTTGTTGATGAAAATGGGTGTACCGGAAATACGAATATCATAGTCACTGAGCTAGAGGCTCCTGCACCAGTGATATCTGGTAATCTATCTTTCTGCGCGGGGAATACGACTACCTTAGATGTTGGACTGGGATTCACTAGCTATCTATGGTCTACCGGTGAGACCAGCGCCGCTATTATTGTCGATACTGTGGACACTTATAGTGTTACTGTGACGGATGCCAATGGGTGCTCTGGATCCACCAGCGCCTCGACTAGTGAGAATGGTGCTTTACCAGTTTCTCCGGGCCCAATTAGTGGCCCTAGCATTGGACTATGTCAGACCTCAGATAATGTTTATTCTATTGATCCAGTGCCGAATACTACCCATTATGTTTGGACCGTCCCAGAAGGCGACACGATCACCAGTGGACAAGGCACGACCAGTATTACCGTGGATTTCAACAACCTCACTAGTGGTTACATCGTGGTGGCAGCTTCGAATGCTTGCGGTCAAAGTCCATCCATTAGTCCCACACAGCTTTTCGTGCAAGGTACCCCGGCTTCTCCAGGTTTTATCAATGGCCCGACAAGCGGTCTATGTAACAGTAGTGGCAATGTATACAGTATTGAAGCGGTATCTGCTGCTACAGGATACGAATGGACGATACCTGAAGGTGCAAGTTTAGTCAGTGGGCAAGGCACTTCTTCCATAGTGGTTGACTTTGGTGAGTTTGTTAGTGGAGAATTATCAGTTACCAGCACAAACAGTTGTGGAAACTCAGCTACTTCCTCCGCTAGTCGCCTAGCCTTGCTAGGAACACCAGAGTCCAGTATGGGGAGAGAAATTGTTAGTCAGGGAAATACCTATACAATCGCCCCAATCAATGGGGCTGATAGCTACGATTGGAGCGTTCCGCTAGGTGTCGAAATTCTATCAGGACAGGGGACTAATCAGGTCACTATTGCCCTAGATGCTACTTTCACGGAAGGTGAGATCTGCGTGACGGCTGAAAACGATTGTGGACCAGGAGCATCAATTTGCCTTGATATCCCCTTACAAGTTGAGCTGATTAGCTGCACAGTGGCCTATATTGGCTATGCTCCAGCTAGTTGTGTTGAACTGGCTCCACTGGTTCAGGGCGGAATGGCCCCTTATAACTTCAGTTGGAGTACTAGTGAAACGAGCAATTCCATCACTGTCTGTCCTGAGGAAACCAGCAATTACGAATTGACCGTAACGGATGCGAATGGTATATCTATAACGGTAAATTCTAAAGTAGAAGTCTACGATATTAGATGTGGGGTATACAATACCTTTGTGGAAGTATGTTGGAGTTCCGGTTTATCTGCCAATCGAAGAAGTCTTTGCGTCACCCAGAGCCGGGTGGACTACTATTTGGGAACTGGAGGCGATCTTGGAAACTGCGAACTGATTAGCTGCGTGGAAAGTGCAGATGGTATAAGAATGGATCAAACCTTTACCAACTTCACTGGCTTAGATACAGGAAATAACAATCTAGGATTATTCCCCAACCCAGCAGCACAAGCCATCAACATTCAAATCGAAAGTCAATTGCAGGAGCGAGTGGAGTTGAAAGTTATGGATACGCAAGGTAAAACCATCAAGCTTCTTGCCCTTGATCTGGGCGAGGGTTTTAACCTCATGGAGTTACCTATACAAGATATTCCAAGCGGTACATACTTTGTTCAGGTCAGCGGAACTGATCTGCTACTACAAGATAAATTTATAAAGTTATAGAGGTTATCTAAAGGGTGTCGGTCAACCCCTTCTAGCACCGGCACCCTTATTTTTTAGCTGTTTTTCGATAGGCCTCATAATTAGCCACAAGTTCTGCTAGTTTTTCCGTTTCACTGCTAGCTAGGTTATTAATTTCTGTTCGATCTGTATCCATGTTGTAAAGTTCCCACTCCCCGCCATTTTCTCGTACAATTTTCCATTTTCCTTCTCTGTACATTCGGAACCTTTCTGTATGACCTGAAACCACGAAGGGAATCTGAGGGCGCGTTTCTCCCCGAAAAACCGGAAGGAGCGATTGGCCATCCAATGGCAGCGTAGTTTTTTCTTGATAGGTTTCCGGATACTCAATTCCAGCCATTTCCAAAAAGGTGGGGAATAGATCAGCCACATGCCCCATCTGCGAGGTAATTTGGCCAGGTTCAATAAGGGCGGGCCAATGGGCTATGAAATGGGTATTAGCTCCTCCTTCATGCCCATTCTGCTTGTATAGACGGAAAGGGGTATTTCCAACATTTGCCCAGGGTGGAGATAGGCATCGGTATGACTCGGCCGGTCCAGGTGGGATGTCAAAGGATACGTTGCTATCAAAGGGACAAGATCCATTGTCGGTAAAGAAAAGGATCAAAGTATTCTCCATCTCCCCTGCCTGCTCTAATCGATCCAGCACTCGCCCGATATTCTGATCCATCCGGTCGATCATGGCCGCAAACACAGCCATTTCCAGGTCCTTCTTTTCTTGTTCTTCGGCCGTCATGCTCTCCCAAGGGTAATAGGTTGGCCATTTGGCGCGGATATCATCCCATCCATCATGGCTACTACCTCTAAACTTATTGGTGTTATCACCGGCGGGAGATAAAGCAACCGATTCGGCTAATAGCCCCATCTCTTTCATACGAGCAAAGCGTTCCTCCCGAATCGAATCCCAGCCCTTCCGGTACTTTCCTTGGTATTTAGCTATGTCCTCGGGTCGAGCTTGCAAAGGATAATGGGCTACATGATAAGGTAAGAAGAGAAAGAACGGATTGTCTTTATCTAGCATCTCGTCTAACCATTTCAGTCCGAGATCGGTGATAAAATCCGTCTTGTATTTTGGTAAAATCTCCGCCTCTATGTCTCCTGGCTTAACCTCTTCTCCATTCAGGTAAAACGGGCGCTGAAATTCTCCACTAGGTGGAACGAAGTATTCCGTGGTGGCCCAAAAAGTGAAGGACTTGTCAAAGGTCTCTGCAAAATAACAATCCTGCGGAACCCATTTGTCGAAATGCTCCTTCCCGCTGATCACAGCAGAATAACCGGCATCTCGAAGCAAGGGTACGAAAGAGATAGCTTGATCATTCCCTTTGTACAAACCCGTGATTAAGGTGGAACGAGTCGGATTGCATTTGGCCATGTTATAGAACTGTTTGAAACGTAGGCCATTTTCTGCCAAGCGATCTAAGTTTGGCGTTTGGATTTCCGAGCCATAGCAACCAATATCGGAATAGCCAATGTCATCGCCCATAATTAAAACGATGTTTGGTAAATTCCTTTTGTTGCTTTGGTCCGAGTTCTCGGAGGAGGAAAAAGCAAAAAGAAAGGAGCTTAGGAGCAGTAGGATTACGAGCGTCCTTTGATGAATAGGATCAGTCATGTTAAAGTTGGTTCAGTATCTAAATGTAGGCCCACTTAGGGCTAGTCTTGTGTAATGATCTCTTCGAAGATAGGAGAACCGTTTGGATCTTGCAAGATCACCTGATGCTCTTCTATATCTTCTACCCGCAGTATGAATAAGGAAGATAATAGGGTAACAATAAGCACCAGACCTAATCCTAACCAAATCGATCTTGTGCTAGATACTCCCACCCTAGTAACAGATAAGGCCTGCCGAGCCTCGGTATGGATGACCATACTATATCCTTTTTTGGGATGGGTTTTAATACTACAGCTTTGGTCTAAGCCATGTTCTTTCAATAAGGTACGCAGTCGGCTAATATTGCGCGTTAGTGCCTTTTCTCCTACCCAGACATTTCCCTCCCAAACCTCATCCACAAAGGTTTGTCGAGATATGAGTTTTCCTTTTTGTAGCAGCAACAGATGGAAAAGGTTAGCAAGTTTTGCATCCAAATGAATATGGGCAGGAACCTCATTTTGCCCGGCGTGCAAATGCAGGATTACCCCAAGAGTCGGATCAAAGAATATATTCTCCTTTACACAGATCATGTTGAGAGCAGTTTAAGTAATTGAATGGATTCAACTCAAAATAAGACTTTTTTGAGAGCTTTTTTTCTGGAAAATTATCAGAAAAGGCTAACACTTTTACCGAAAAAAAAAATGACCAAGACTGTTTTACTTACTGCCATTTCACTTTTCCTAACTACCACCTGTCAGCAGAAAACCCAGGTGGTTAGATCATTGGCTGAATTAGACAAATTATTGATTTCAGCCGAAGAACAAGGCTTGTCAGGTTCGGTCCTGCTGATGGAAAAAGATACCCTCCTATATTATCGAGGGCTAGGGTTTGCGGACATCGAAGACCAGGTGAGGAATAATAGGAATACTATCTATCCTTTTGGTTCAATTGTGAAGGACTATACCAAAGTACTGATCTTTCAGGCTATTCTCGCTGGACAACTAGAAGGCAAGCAAACACTATCCCATTTCTTTTCTGAGGTTCCAAAGGACAAGGCATCGATTACCATAGCTCAGTTGGTACAGCATCGCGCGGGCTTGGCCGCCTACCACGACCCAGGACTTGAGAAAGGTGAACCCAATGTCCCGGCTGATCTTCAACAAATGACCAAGGAAGAAGCTCTACGGGTAATCTTCTCAACACCACTCAAACTGGCTCCAGGAGAAGACTACAGGTATTCCAATTCGGGTTATACCCTCTTGGCATTAATTCTGGAGAAAGCTACTAGTAAAAGCTTTGAGTCTCTCTGTCATGAGCTATTCCAAGCCGCACAAATGGAGCAGACTGATTTTTATGACAGTCCAAAATGGGACGCTCAGATGGTAGCCGTTGGCTACGGAAGTAGTGCTCTGGGAATCAAAAACTCGCCTTACTTCTGGCCAAGGAATCCCATGCCTATTTTTGGAAACGGAGGAGTGGCCGGGTCGCTTGGGGACCTCTATCGCAGTACCAAATACCTCCATGATCTACGGTCGAATAATCCCCAGTTGGAGGCATTGTATCAACAATATCGAGATGAACAAGAGCCCCCTTCTTCCAATTTAGTGGGATCTGCCGGAGGGAATGATCTAGGTTTTGTGGCAGTTACGTTCGGAAGATTAAAGGAAGAGCAGTATATGCTGTTTGCCTCCAATAATAGCCAAGATGGTGTTGAAGATATCGATCTCCTCCGTAGGATCTTACTACTTGGATTCGAATTTGATCTGGCAGAAGTGGTCCCTGGAGCCTTTGCCGAGGATGAACTTCAGAGCGATTATGAGTACATCGCTAAAGGGGATAGTCACTGGGGGCTTCCCGGAGGGAAAAGATGGCTTAGCGTAGAAGCCTTTTTAAACACCATCCAAGAATTGCATCCTGAGCAAGTCGAAGGCTTCTTATCGGAGCATATCACCAAAACTTTACTGGAAAAAAACACTAAAAAGGAACATCAACAGTTGCTGGAAAGCTGGCATAAAGGTGCCCCGTTCGAATTGGAAACTGTGCTGGTTGATAATGAAGAAGTTACACTTGGTCTTCTTGATACAGAAGAGAAAAGTGTCACATTCGTATTATCTTTGAGTCAGGCATCCAAACCCTTGATCAATGCCATCAAACTCAATCCGTAGCGCTAATGTCAGAACTAATTACCATACAGCTGACCTGTTCGGATTTCCCTGGCCTTCCCTTCGAAGGCCGGGCAGCTATTTATCTTGGTATACAGTTTAAACAAGATGTACTGGATGAGACCCCCATGACTGTCCAGCAAAAGATCTTCACTATCGAAGTAAAGGCAGCCGAAGGAACGGACGGACGACCTAATTTCACTGGCCCGTACGTGTTCGGTAAGACAGGGGATAAGTTCCTCTATCTAGTTTGGTTTATGAAGACTTCCATGGGAGATGAACGCTTTAGGCGGGCCAAGATCAAACTAAATGAGCTAAGCTGGGAGCAAATCAATACTGTCATATCGAAGCAAAGTCCACTCCAAGCTAAGATCAAGCTAACAGATGCGAGAGGTGGTCCCGTTTGCGCCAGTCTGAAACCACCTTACATCCAATGGGAAAGATGAACATTTCTGCTAGCTACTTCGCCGTCCACCCACCATCGACCGTGACCATAGAGCCCACCATATAGCTAGCCGCAGGGCTAGAAAGGAAAATCGCAGCACCTTGTATCTCCGGCAGTTCTCCCCAACGAGCCAAAGCTGTGGCTCCTACGATAAATTTCTTGGCTTCTGGAGTGCCGGCGATCGGAATGTTCATTTCGGTAAGGAAGGGACCAGGACAGATGGCATTGACATTGATATTGTGAGATGCCAACTCCAATCCCAAGGCACGGGTCATTTGCACTACTGCTCCCTTGCTCGCGGTATAAGGTGTACGATTGGCTAGGCCTACCAACCCCAAAGTACTGGCGATGTTGATGATCTTACCACCTTGTTGAGCCTTCATGAAGGGTGTTACAGCACGAGAACAAAGCCAGGTACCGTTGACGTTCACATCCATTACTTTCTTGAAGTCGTCAGTCGTCAATTCATCAATTGCTCCTCTGATATTGATTCCGGCACTGTTGATGAGTATATCGATCCGTCCAAACGCATCCATAGTGGCTTGGGCCATGGCTTCTGTTTCTGCTTGATCCGTCACATCGGTTGCATAGGCCTTGGCAGGTACACCGTAGGTCTCTGCAATCTTGGCAGCAGCAGCTTCTCCTTCTGCTTTGTTTCGATTGACAATCATAATGCTGGCTCCCGCCGAGGCCAGCCCTTCTGCCATCGCTAGTCCTAATCCTTTAGAGCCTCCCGTAATGATGGCAGCTTGCCCAGAAAGATCGAATAGTTTAATGCCTGGTAATGTTGAATCTTCCATTTTGTATTGCTTAAAGTCTTTGGTTTTTTATTCCATGGATAGTTGTTGCAACTCTTCCGCTTTCCAAGGCACCACTTTCCCTTGGGATTGGACTCTGGTTTTACCCACCAATCCTCTTTTAACTGGACCAGCTTGGTGCCCCCATTCATTGCGAATATAGGTTAAAATTGCAGCAATGTGAGCATCATCTACGACGGAATGAGAAGGCATCACCGGCAATATATCTGGCGCATCATAAAGCTTCCCGTTCACTTCCAAAGGCCCCTCCATCCCATGTAGTAAAATCAGCGATAGTTTTCTGGGATCTCCTAGCACCCATTCCGACTGAACCAAAGGTGGACCGAAACGTTTGATGCCCTGCCCGTCGGTACCATGACAGCCTGCGCAAATGGATAGGTATTGTTGTCGACCACTAGCAAACTGCTTCAGGTCTTCTGGGCCTAATTCATGCTCCTCAACCGAAGCCACTTTTTCATCTGGCTTCCCAGGCCAGGTCAAGCCTTTAGCTAAGTTTGTGACTCGCCGCTGTGCCGACGTAGTGAGATCATCTTGTCTTTGCATCAAATCAGGTTCTCTATTAAGCTGAATCGGCTGATCTTGTGAAAGGGCCGCTTGAACGGCCAAAGCGCTAAGCATAACATCTGCGTATCTTTGCTGAGCAGCTAATCCTCTGCTTACATAAGCCAACATTGCTTCAACATCAGCAACCTGGCCCGCCTTAAAGCTAGCTGTTGCCAATAGTTCTATGCAGATCTCCTTGACACCTTCAGTCAATCGCCAATTAGGTCCCTGGAGGAGATCCTGGAGTAAGCTTTGCTCCAGCCCTGAAGCGCTACTCAACACTGCATCTCTGATTAATGCCTCCTCGCCATAATTATTCATGATACGCCCCAGTACTTGCAAGCGTTCCTCTTCTGCCAATGCTACCGCACTCAGCGCCAATTGCAAGGCCAGTGTTGGTGAGGTTTCCTCAGCGACTTGGATCATCTCCTTACCGATATGCGCCTGTAAAGTTTTATCCTTTTTCATCAAAGGTTCCAGTAATCGCAAGGCCTGGGCTTTTACCACATCACTACCGTCACTTAGCCATGCGGTCTCAGCTACTTTCGTTTCTAGTGCTCCCATGCCCTCCAAAGTCCATAGTGCTTGTAGTCGCCCCTGCCATGTATCAGCTGTTGTTGCCAATTGCTCAATTAAGGGAATCGTTTCGCTCGCCTTTGCTTCTACTAAGATGCGTTGAGCCATATCACGATACCAACCGTCCGCATGGGCCAAAAAAGGAACACATTCTGCCGGACTAAGACCAGCCAGAGCAGTACTCTTTTGCGGAGAGACATCGGTAGCTGAAATGCGCCAAATCCGTCCTTTTCGAACGGGGCGATCTAATTTTCGCGCCAATATTTGTTCCCTTAGATAGGGCGTCATGTATGCCCCATGTTGTACAATTCCGCGGTACATATCCGCGATATACAGTGCCCCATCTGGACCAGAGGTCAACGCCACCGGGCGAAAACGCTCATCTGAGGAAGCTAGAAACTCTTTTCCCGGATTGGGATCATAGGCTGACAAATTGAATCCGCTACCCTGTACCACATTGCGTTTAATCAAATTGCCGGTAGGTTCGCAAACAAAGGCATTTCCCTGGTATGCTTCCGAAAGTCCAGTTCCTCGGTAGACAAAGGGCGAACAAGCAGAAGTAAATTCAATCAATTTACCTTCCGCATCCAAAGTACCTGGAATATAGCCTCTATTGATGGCAGGATTAGGTCGAACAGGATAGATTCTACGATCAATGGTCAAGCCATGATCAATCCCTGTACTGGCATTGTGATGAGGGTTGCGAGACAAGGTATTAGGCGGTACAAGATCTGCGTGTAGCTGAGACCAATTATAGTTGTAAAAGAGGCGGCCTTGATCATCATGAGAGATGCCCCATTGTCCTCTGAATTCTGTTTTTTCCTTGATCCACTGGCCATTGATCCTCTTGTATCGTGAAGTGGCTTTGGCATTGTAATACCAATTGTCCATTCCTCGCCAAAGACCATTCGGAGAATGCTCTGGAAGTCCACTCTCTCCATAAATGGAATCAACTAGGGTTCTTTGATCAGCCATTCCATCACCGTCCAAATCCTGATAAAACCAAAGCGGCTTCTTTTCCGCAATCAATACCCCATCTGATAAAATGGCAAGTGCTCGTGGCATCACTAAGCTATCGGCAAATACCTTGCGGTTATCCATCTTTCCATCTCCATCTTCATCTGCCAGTACAACGATTCGGCCATTAGGTAGTTCTTCCCCTTCCATATCAATATTCATCATGTAACCACGCATTTCTACCACCCACAGTTGTCCCTTGGCATCAAAGGTGATGGCTACAGGTTCTTCGATCATGGGTTCTGCGGCTACCAGCTCTATCCGAAGTCCCTCTTCTAGTTGAAAATGGGTGATGGAGTCCTCGGGAGACAGGGCTGGAGAGGGCCCTTCTCCACAAGCCAAAAAGAGGCTAAGAGCCCACAAAAAGATGAGCTTTAATTTTTGATTGGCTTTCATTTTGCTTTGTTTTGCTAAGGATTGAATTTAGTCAAAAATTATTATTCCAAGATGAAATACCGACTCATAATCAAAAGCTTAGCCATCTGCCTTAGCTTATTAACCTACGTTGCTACAGTCCACCTGCAAGCACAAACCTACCAGTCCGGCCCCCAAGTACTCTCCTTTTATTCGGCCGTTGATGATACTGAACAACCCTATGCACTCTACCTTCCTAAGAATTATGAAGAGGGCAAAAAGTACCCCTTTGTAGTTATGTTGCATGGTGCTGGTTCCAATCACAGATTAGCACTCAAACGTGTATTTGGCAAAAGCAATAAAGAGGGAGAAACTGACGTGGAAGCTTCCCGGTATTTTCCGGATTGGAAGGACCGAGATTATATCGTGGCCAGTCCCTTAGCTAGGGGCACCATGGGATATCAAGGAATTGCAGAGCAAGATGTGCTGGACATGATTGCTGATGTTAAGTCCCGTTTTCTTGTTGATGAGAACAGAACATACCTAACCGGCTTGTCCATGGGTGGTGGTGGAACTCTATGGATTGGATTAAGCTATCCAGATATGTGGGCGGCTATTGCTCCGGTCTGTCCAGCCCCACCCGCCGGCACTGAAGTAAAGGCGGCCAATGCTTATAATTTCCCCGTACGATTCTTCCAAGGCGGAGCCGATCCTGTCGTCCCAGCCGCCGGCACCCAGCAATGGGTCGCTAATATGAAACAGGCTGGTATTAGAACGAGTTATGACGAATATCCTGGAGTACAACATGATAGCTGGGTTCAGGCTTACGAAGGAGGTCAGGTCTTCGACTGGTTCGATCAGTTTATTCGCAATCCAAACCCCATTCACGTCAAATTTAGTACAGGCACCTACCAACACAACAAAGCCTACTGGGTCCAAATAGACGCTTTCCCCGCAAATGCAACGGGTAAATTAGATGCACAATTTGTGGATCAAAATCAGATCGAGATAAAAACATCTAATGTATTGGGCTTGACCTTAAACTTAGCCGATCACCCGAAATTTTCAGAACGCAAAGGAGTCTTTATTACCATAGATGGTATGCCAGTCAAGGCTAAAGCCGAAGGTGGGAAGATTTCTGTGATGAAAGATGGGAAAAGATGGATCAAGGGTACCCCAAACGCAGAAGCGCCTTTCACCAAGCGTAAAGGAGAAGAAGGTCCGATGACTGCTGCGATCATGGATCGTCATGTCTATGTTTACGGCACCGCTGATAATCCTTCGGAAGAAGAATTGCAAGCACGAAAAGCGGCGGCAGAGCAAGCGGCCAATTGGTCCTTTTATCGGGGAGAATTCATGGGAAGGATCATGGTTTTTCCTCGTGTGTTGACGGATAAGCAAGTGAGACCTTCCGATTTAGAGGAAGCTAATCTTATTTTGTTTGGGGATAAAAATACCAATGCGGTTATACAGCAATTGAGTGATGAATTGCCGATTGAATTAAATGATACATCTGGAGAGCTCGGGTTAGCTTATGTGTATCCAAGAAATGGCAACTATGTACTAGTCAATTCCGGTATATCGATATTTGATGCGCCGGAGTCCAAAAAAGAACTAGGCCCTTGGGTGCGCTTCTCCTCTCCTCCGATCTTATTTGCTTTGATGAAATTTGATGACTACGTCCTTTTTGACAAGGAACGGGTTTTGACCGAAGGATTTTTTGATAATACCTGGCAATTGAGTGATCCATCTAAAGAGGCTTTTCTAAAGACCGGGAAGGTCATCCTAAAATAACAACCTAACTCCTACTGGAGAGGCTGAAGTTCCTCTCCAGTAGGGCTTTTCCGATCCAAACAGTATCCTTCCTTTCAAAAAAGTTAGAAAAAAATTCAACCCGATAGAGTACAATAGCGAAACATTTGCCTTATGCAATAAAATCTTCTCATATAGCAAGACCAATACCTTTTCTTTTTGCTGGAGCTCCATTTAACTCGGACGTCACTACTTATTAAGTGACTCTGAAGTAGTACGTCAATAGATACTCAGATTTTTTGGCTGCGGTTTTAATCACCATACTTCGTTACTCAGAGCCTTCCCGCTGCTGAGGAGCGGGACAGGTCCGTAGCCTACAGCTATGGGCGGTTTTCGTGCCTTGTCTGGCCCTTAAACTCGCTACCCAAAATTCTCTGATTCCTGTTGTCGTCCTACTTACATCCTATTTCGAAAACTAAAAATGTACTTATGCAATACCACCAAATCAGGCTATTGGCTTGTTTTGCTTTCCTTATTCTATTGTTTCAATCCTGTACCAAGGATGAACCCTTCGATTTGTCAGATACCGGTACCGAAGAACTACGTAATGATAACCAAGATGGGCGTGATCAGCGTTCCGCTAGTAGACTCGTTGACACTGAAAGTGAAATCGCCCTGGCTTGGATGGATTTATTCCTGGAAATTGAGCGATATGCTGGCGGGATGCGCCCCAATGCTTCAGCACGGGCTATTGCATACATCCATTTGGCAGCCTATGAAACTGGAATTCCCGCCATGCCAGATTTTCAATCCAACCAAGAACGTCTCCGAGGGTTGAACATCAGAAGGCCAGCAAGTGGTCAACGTCTCAATTGGGAGGTCGCGCTAAACGCCAGCTACGCAGCAAGCACACGCCACTTTCTTCTAAACATTGATCCTGCCCTGGAGAACAAGATCGATGAACTAGAAACCAAGCTCAATGCTCAATACAGCAATCAGACCTCGCCACAAGACCTGGAGGCCTCTAGCGAATGGGGTGAAAATGTTGCGCAGGCGGTGATTGCCTATAGTCAGACTGATCAAGAGGCGGAAGCCCAAGTACTAGATCCCCAACCGCATAGTTATGTCCCGCCAACTGGCTTAGGCTATTGGACCTTTTCTGCCGAACCTGAAAGAGCCTTATTTCCCTATTGGGAAAAAGTGAGAACCTTTGTCATATCCCCAGAGGAAACAACCGCCATCCCACCCATCGCCTACAGTGAAGACCCGAGTAGCGAATATTATCAGCAAATGCTCGAAGTCTACGAGAGCAATAATGATGCAAAGGCTGTAGATGGAGAAGAGTTGTGGATCGCAGAATTCTGGAGTGATGATGTGGAAGGTCTAACCTTTAGCCCGCCGGCTCGCCAGGTTTCCATTGCTCGTCAGCTAATCGATCAATTTGACCTCAATTTGGAGGAAACATTGCATCTAAACCTCAAACTAGGCTTTGCCTTGAACGATGCTGCAGTAGCGGCCTGGAAATACAAATATGAATTCATGGTGATGCGGCCCAATGTATTTATCCATGAATACATTGATCCAGATTTCCAAACCAACCTGTATCGCCTGATTCCATGGCCCAACCCAACTTTTCCAAGTTATCCCTCGGGGCATTCCTGCTTTGCTTCCGCCGCAGGAGGCGTATTTATCGACTTTTTGGGGAACGAGGTAAATTTTACGGACCGATCCCACGAAGGCCGGACAGAATTTAGGGGGGCCGCGAGGACTTTTAGTACGGTGGAAGAATTTGCGGCAGAAAATGCCTTTTCTCGAATACCGCTAGGTGTACATATGCGCATGGACTGTACAGAGGGCTTGCGACTTGGCTACGAAATCGCAGATGGGATAAATGATTATCGATTAAGGAGAAGAAAAAGCTAGGTGCTTTTCGGAACCGCTAAACTACACCTTCAGTTTGCTCATATGGAAATTAGCCGCCCCATGTTGTTTGGGGTGGCTAATCAGCCATCCTAATTGGGGGATTCATACGAACTGACCTCCAAATAATCCCAGTTGACAACAGTTTGCAGGCGGGGCGGTATTTCTGGACCTAACTTGCCGGCAAAACCCTAAATCATGACCTATTATAAAACCATTGGAGGCATCAAATATGACCGGCAGCTACTTGAATTAGCCGCTCAAGTAGCACAACAGGCACCGATCGACCAAAAAAGGATAGAGCAGATTTGGGAAGAAGTCTCTGACGGAGGCCGAATCACCCCAACAGAAAGAGCCACCCTAAACTATATTCAGCAGCTTTACCCTATAAGCCCGAAAGCTAAAAGATGGCTATCGCAACGAGTCAACCCTACAGCCGCCTGGAATGATGAAGTCAATGGTATTCTAGGTCAAACTTTAGATGTACCTGATCTACAATGGGACATAGATCAAAACCAATTGATAAACGCTATTAAAGAAAATAAGCAGCTCACCCTAGAAAAGGTGCTCAGCGGAGTTTTGCAAGCTATCTACAACAATAGTTTGGGCTACTTCGCCCTCTGGCACGTTAGCCGCAACAAGCAATTGCAAAAGATCTGGATCAATAGTGGAAAATTGTGTCTCCTAGATCCCCAATTGGATCAACATCGTCTTACCCCTGAGTTCTGGAAAAATGAAGAGGAATGGCTTCATTTTCTTTTGGATATCCCGGCCTTTTCACCCATCCAACTCGTCATCTACATCCGCATAAATAGCCCAAGTGCATATGGTTTTTGCAAATCTCTCATCAAGAGAGAACTAGCCTTGGCTACTTCCTTGGACGAAATCGTCGTCGACCGCTTGAAATTCACACAGAACACGATCGGAAAGTACTGGGAGTGGGCAGAGGAAGAAGAACAGAGTCTGACAGGATTTGGCTTGGGATGGCGGGATGGCTTGTATCTAGCCCTGGCTGACGGCATCCACAATCAAGAAAGCGACATCACCTTGCAGACAGTTTTCCTCTGGGAGGATTGGTTTGAGTTGGAAGGATTTGGAGGTATTCGTGAAGCCAGTAGAGCTTTTCTGAAGTCCGCAAGTATTCACTATATCCCGTGCCAGTATCAAGACTTGGCCCAGGAAGGTGGAGTCCTATCAAAAGTTTCAAAGGAAGCAAAATTGGACTTTGACTACTTCTGGTATTTTCTGCTCATTTCCGAAGAATATCCCGATCGGCAAGTCATTGCCTATTGCCGAAAGAATGGTGATGGCATCGAAGATGCTTGGCACGATCTGTACCTTGCCGAGGAAGAAATCGAACTAGCCGATCAAATTGATACGGTAGTCAGACAAGAATTTGGTTTGACAGACTTAGAGGTCCTAGTAGAGTCGGACGAGTTTGAGCGTCAAAAGGAAAACCTTCGAACCGGATGGCGGCCAAACAAGACGATTTTCCGTCAACTACTCAACTGCCTATTAAAAGATGAGCTCAGCGATGACTCCTTTCTACAAATCATGAATAGTGAACAAACGGATTTGTCTGATGCTCCAAGTGCTTTCACGCCTCAAGCAAAAGCAAAGTTTTACCTAAATAAAAGCAAGATCTACTTAAGAAATATAGAAGAGTCAGACTCGAGTCTACTTGAACATTACTGGAACTTCTCCTTAGAAATCCCACTGCTACCTACTCAAACTTTCGAAGTATTTATTCCTAGAAGTCCCAACTTTGAAGAGGTCACGGGAGTACCCTACAATCAGTTGGCATAAGTTTTTAGAGGATCAGTTGGGCCATGTATAGCGGCCAAACTGATCCTTTTCTTGTAGTTAGCGATATCGATCAAACCAAGCTACAATGTGCTCAATTTTAGTGATCAATTGGCTCGGTCGGTTGGCGATGAAATGGAATGCTCCAGGCACTTCCACTAAGGCGGTTTCTATCTTACGGAGTTTCAAGGCGTGATAGAGTTGCTTAGATTCGGATAAAGGCGTACGCATATCCGCTGAGCCCACCATGACTAGGGTTGGCGTTTCAATATTCCCCACTAGGGAAATAGGCGAAAACTTCCAGTAGTCCTCTACATTCTCCCAAGGTTGACCAGGGTATCGGGAATAAGCGTACCCATAGTAATTATCTGCCGTTAAGGTCTTACTGATCCAGTTCATTACGGGCTTGATCACGGCCGCTGCCCGAAAGCGGTTGTTCTTACCAATCATCCAGGCACTCATAATCCCTCCTGCACTACCGCCAGTAACGAATAGGCTGTCCTCAGTAATATAGTTCTTCTTCAGCATGGCATCGACCCCATCCATCACATCATGGTAATCATCTCCAGGATAGTTGTGGTATAAGAGATTTCCAAAAGTCTCACCATAACTGGTACTACCTCTGGGATTAGGATATAGCACCACAAAACCCGCAGTGGCATACAATTGCATCTCCGGAGAAAAACGATCGCCATAATTGGATATCGGGCCGCCATGATTCTCGATCAATAGCGGATACTTTTTATTGGGATCAAAATCCGGTGGATACACGATCCAGCCTTGGATATCCAGTTGATCAACCGTTGATTTCCACCACAATTCTTCCACCCTTCCCAAGGTTCGCTGTCCCAAGATATCGCTATTTAGATCTGTCAACATCTTGTATCCTTTACCTCCTGCAGCTTGAACTGCCAATTCTCCTGGGTGATAGGGTGTAGTCCGGTTGTAGGCGATATCTCCCTTGTTAGATAAGGAATAAGAACCCCCACCGTAAGGCCGGGCTACGCCCGTTCCACCTAAATCATCTGCCAGTTTACGTGGCTTACCTCCCAAATCCGTATGCCCCAATTTGGTATTTCCTTTATCATCGTAAGTGAAGTAAAGTCCTTGGCCGTTAGGGGCCCAGCTCAAACTTCCTACAGATCGATCAAGCGGATTCTTAATCATCCGCTTATTGGAACCATCGGCGTTCATCAAGTAAATATGGTTCATTTGATAGGTCTGTACCTTATCGTCATAGCCGGTATAAGCAATGGTTTTCCCATCTGGCGAAAGGGCTAATCCACGGTCTGGTCCTTTTCGATCTGTTAATTGTTTGTACGTACCATCAGTCACAGATACATGGTAGATCTCTGAATTGCGGAAATCGTATTCCCAGTCTACATTCCGATTGCCCGAAAACAACAATCCCTTACCATCTTTAGTCCAGGTTGGAGCACCGCGGTGGTGGAAATCACCTGAAGTGATCTGTCGCGCCTTACCTCCGTTAGCTGGCATGATGAAGTAATGAGAAAAACCGGGCTTGAGTTTACCGGAGCCATCCGCCTCATGCTTTAGTCGTGTTGTAATTCTCGGAGCCGCGGCCCACTTCGCACCTGCTGGTTTTTTATGTGGTTTAACCAGGGACAGTTCCTTCCCTGGAACGAACATGGAAAAGGCTATCCATTCTCCATCAGGTGACCAACTAAGGCCACTAGGGGAAGCAGACAACTGGGAAACACGCGCTGCCTTCTGCGACCCTACCCAATAGATATACAGTTCTGATCCTTGATCGGTAGAAGCGGTAAAAGCTATTCTACTGCCATCCGGAGACCACCTAGCATTGGATTCCCGAACATCTAAATGACTCAATTTCTGATGAGAACTGCCGTCTGTTTTGACCAGCCAGAGTTGAGAAGTACGGCGGTCTGTCATAATGTCCATGGCTCCCCGGCCATACACGACCCAGTCGCCATCCGGTGAGATTTGCGGATCATTGACCCATTCCAGATCAAATACGTCCATACTGGTAAAGGCCGGTTTGTCCTGAGCCAGCAAAAAGACCGTACAAGAAAATAGTACTAATCCAGTTAGGAAAAACTTCTTCATATTGTTTTGATTAAGGCTTTGTCTAGCGAGTATTTACACTTCCGAAGTCTTCGAGACTTCGGAAG
>ENA-UENX01000131-UENX01000131.1-marine-metagenome-genome-assembly--contig:-NODE-131-length-39385-cov-3.321229_pt1 | contig 39385 bp, 32 predicted proteins | sample MGYA00237875_ERZ529327 | MGnify/ENA primary metagenome ERZ529327 (study PRJEB26372, sample SAMN05368347) | marine metagenome | biome: cultured habitat; feature: ocean water; material: water; isolation... | reverse complement strand
GTCCAGATGAATAAGTTTAAATCAGTTCCTTGTATAAAGGGAAACAAGATCAATATCAGCAAGGTTTTATTCATTAAAACTTTTGGAATTCTTTTAGCCTATATATCTTACGCCCAAAATTATACTTATGTCAGCATGGCTTACGGCAATATTGGAAATCATCAAGCTGACCATTCCTGCCTTAATAGTTTTCTGGACGGTGAATACCCTCTTGAGACGCTTTCTTGAAGGCCAGCAGCAGCTCAAAGGTTTAGAGGTCCGAGAAAAGCAGCAGCAGACTACTATTCCCTTGAAACTGCAAGCATTAGAACGCCTGTCTCTATTTTGCGAACGAATTTCAGTGCCCAATCTCTTGCTTCGAATCAATGATCCAGGAGGTGGCCCACAAGGCTACAAGGTGGCACTAATGCTTGCCATCCAACATGAATTCGAACATAATATTACACAGCAGGTCTATGTCTCTCAGCAGCTTTGGTCCATCATTAAAGCCGCTCGTGACGACACCGTCAGTTTTATTGATGTGGTTTCAGAGAAAATAGAAGAAGGAGCGAGCGTTGCAGACTTCAGACAAGCGCTTTTGAGTTATCATGCCGGTCGGGAAACCAGCGGCTTGGATACTGCACTCCTGGCCATCAAAAAGGAGGCGGCCTTGGTACTGGGCTAGGGAAGGGGCGTGGTCTGTTCCAGCTGAGAAATTTCATTGATATGTCTATACCTCGATCTAGAAGAAAATTTTTGTCATCTGTTTCCAGTTTGACAGCAGGCTCCTTATTGCTGCCGTTCTACCAATCAGCGCAGGGAGACGCTCTTTTAAATTCCTTAGAGGAGCAAAGGGCTACCCAGGCTTCACAGCTCGCTCATGATGAAACCTTCTGGTACCAAATTAGACAGTCCTATACAGTAAGTCCAGCCATCATTAATCTCAATAACGGAGGTGTATCTCCCCAGCCAAAAGTAGTACAAGAAGCGGTGGAGCGATACAATCAGATCAGCAATGAAACGCCTACCTACTATATGTGGCGGATACTAGATAATGGAAGAGAACCGATCCGCCGCCAATTGGCTCAGCTAGCTGGCTGCTCTCCCGATGAGATTGCCATTCATCGGAACTCTTCTGAAGCGCTAGAAACGATCATTTTTGGCTTGCGTCTGAAGGCTGGGGACGAGGTGGTGCTTACGAAACAGGATTATCCTAATATGATCAACGCTTGGAAACAGCGCGAACATCGAGATGGGGTTGTCTTGAAATGGCTGAATTTCAAGTTTCCGATTGATGATCCAGGATCCATTGTGAAGGAATTTGTGGATGCTTTCACAGCTCGCACTAAGGTCGTACACCTAACACACATCATCAATTGGATGGGACAAGTATTGCCGGTTGCCCAGATAGCTCAGGAGGCACGGAAAAGAGGCATAGAGGTGCTAGTAGATGGCGCACACTCCTTCGCACAATTGCCGTTTCAAATTCCAGCCTTGGAATGCGACTACTTCGGTACAAGTTTACACAAATGGCTTTGTGCACCTTTTGGCACAGGAATGTTGTATGTGAAAAAAGATAAAATCAGTCAACTCTATCCACTTTTTGGCTCACCTGACCCCGAATCGGACAATATTAGAAAGTTTGAACATCTCGGTACCCGCTCCTTTGCCATCGAACAAGCAATTGGTCAAGCCATCCACTTCCATGAAATGATTGGTGCGGAACGGAAAGCAGAACGCCTGCTGTTCTTAAGAAACTATTGGGTAGACGCGGTGAAAAATGTCCCAGGTGTACGAGTGGAATCGCCGAGTGATCCGCGGTTTTCTTGTGCGATTGCCCTTTTGGCTATTGATGGATTGACACCGAGACAGGTTCACGATAAGTTGTTTAGGGGCTACAAAATTCATACCACGGCCATTGTTTGGGAGAATATTAGTGGGGTGCGAATTACCCCAAATGTCTACACCTTACGATCTGAATTAGATGTACTAATTCAAGCCATTAAGGATATCGCCGCTGCCCCAAAAGAATAAGCATTTTCAGCGGCAATTAAACCCCTAGTGGCCAGCTTATGTCAGGTACAAATACTATATTTGTTTTAATCGGTCTTTCTTTGTGCCTTTCCCAGGCTTGAATCTAACCCAAAGGCTTGTGTGAACAGAGAAATATCAGAAACAAGAATGTGTTTAATTGCTACTATTGGAGCTATTTTGGAGCAGATTTGCTCCTACAGATCCTATGCTTTTGACATGTTCAAAGTCCTGTAGTTAGCTATAACCTGGCATTTTGAAATGATCGGTTTTAGTCGACTCTACAACAAAAAAGACTTCATGCGTAAGATTCAACTTAGCATTGCTGCTTTAGCCACGAATGAGTCACAATCCAATAATTTTGTGGTGATATTGAAAGAGGAGGAAGGGCATCGTCGTTTACCGGTGGTCATTGGAGGCTTTGAGGCGCAAGCCATTGCCATTGCTATTGAGAAGATTAAGCCAAATCGACCGCTAACGCATGACCTTTTCAAAAACGTTCTGATTGAACTAAAGGTTGAATTGAAGGAGGTAATCATCTCTGATCTAAAAAATGGTGTCTTTTACGCCAAATTAGTATGTGCAAAGGAAGATGGAACTCAACTGGAAATTGATTCTAGAACTTCGGATGCCATAGCCCTCGCCGTAAGATTTTCAAGCCCCATATTTGCCTACGATTTCATCCTTCAAGATGCAGGTATTTCCTTGGAGGAAGAGGAAGGAGAGTCCACCGAAAAGCAATTGGCTAACAAGTGGGAGACTTATCCGACAGGAAAGTTGATGGAAGCCTTGGACGAAGCCCTCGAGAATGAGGATTATGAAAAAGCGGCACAAATTCGCGACGAACTAAATAAAAGAAAATAACTCACCTCGACTCAAGGAGCAGTCGAAAATCAAAATACGACTTATGTTTGGCCCAACCATCTACCAGGAGCGAAGAAAGGCTTTGCTGTCTCGCCTTGATCACGGTATTGTATTGCTCTTAGGCAACGAAGAAAGCCCCAAAAATTATCACGACAATACCTATCGTTTCCGACAAGACAGTAATTTCCTCTATTTCTTAGGATTAGATAAACCTCATTTAGCCGCCATTCTAGACATTGATGCAGGTACCGCCACACTCTATGGTACGGATCCTGATATTAATCATGTCATTTGGATGGGGGACCTCCCTAGTTTGGCAGAAATGGCCGCCTCAACGGCTGCTGAATCCAGTGCTGATTTTTCGGAACTACCTAGTGCTTTAGCGGACGTCCAGAAAGCGGGGCGGAAGATTCATTTTCTACCTCCTTACCGCGGAGACAATAAGATTCGTTTGCACCAATGGCTACAAATTCCTTTAAGTGAATTAGGGGGAGCCGCATCAGTACCCTTGGTGCAAGGAGTGATACAGCTGGCATCTTCAAAGTCGGAAGAGGAGATTGCGGAAATGGAGAAAGCGATAAATATTACCCGCTTGATGCATCATGCAGCTATGCAACAGGCTCGCCCAGGAATGAAGGAAGCGGAACTCGCTGGACTGATTGAAGGAATTGCCTTATCCCATGAAGGAGACGTGGCTTACCCCGTAATCCTAACAGTAAATGGACAAATTCTGCACAATCACTACCATGGAAATGTACTGCAAGAAGGGCAACTCATCTTGGTGGATGCAGGCGCCGAGACCGTAAACCATTACGCTGGAGATATTACAAGAACCTTCCCCGTTTCCACTCAATTTACCACTCAACAGAAAGAAATTTACGAAATCGTCCTCAAGGCTGAACAAGATTCAATCGCTAAGTCAACAGCAGGAACACCTTACCTGGATGTCCACCTCTCTGCTGCCAAAATTATTGCCGCTGGCTTAAAGGAGCTGGGAGTCATGAAGGGAGATCTGGATGAGGCCGTGGCTGCTGGTGCTCATGCATTGTTCTTTCCACATGGACTAGGACATATGATAGGCTTGGATGTACATGATATGGAAGATCTCGGGGAAGACTATGTAGGATATACAGATGAATTGAAAAGGAGTTCTCAATTTGGCTTGCGTTCTTTGCGTCTAGGGCGCGCCTTGGAACCAGGTTTTGTCATTACGGTTGAACCGGGCCTCTACTTCATTCCACAACTGATTGACCTATGGCGGAGCGAAGGTAAATTTACTGATTTCATTAACTACGATGCCTTAGAGGCTTACCGCTCCTTTGGTGGTATTCGAATTGAAGATAATGTGTGGATTACAGCCGACGGACCAAAGGTTATTGGCGAACCCATTGCCAAAACGATAGCTGAGGTAGAAGCCCTTAGGCAATCTTAGAGTTTGTTATCCTAAATCATCTAACCAGTCCATGATCACTTGGTGAAAAGGGCTGTTCTTTCTGACCCAGCCTGCCACATCCAGGTGTGATGCCTGGGGAGGATGTAGACGTTTTGCATTGGCACTCCCTATTTGGTCCAATGCGGCAAAGAATTGTCGGGCACTAGCTATGGGCACTAAACCATCCTGCTCTCCGTGAATACATAGGACAGCTCGTTGATCCTCAGCCTGAACATGAACTTGGACGTTCGCCTCACTAAAGAGAGGACTGCTGGGTTTGCCGGCAAAACTGCTGACGTGAGTATTTCGTGGCATAGCTGCCAAGTCTAAAGGAGCCCCTAATAGTACTAGTCCTAGGAATTCTTGCTGACTAAAACCTTGATTGATCAGTGCCTTCTGGTTGTAAAACAGATGTGCGGCTAGATTTCCCCCGCTGGACATTCCTCCTACTATAAACTTGATGTCCCTCTCTGGAAAATGCCGTTTAATGGAGACGATCATCTTATTAAGATCCAGGCGTACATCCTGATAATTGAAGCGTGGTGTTCTGCGACAGGAGGGTAATACGGTGATGAAGCCTTTTTGGGTAAAACGTTCGGCTACAAGGGTGAATAACTCAGGCCGACCATATCGCCAAGCACCGCCATGAAAGTAAATGATAACCCGATCTTTATTTTTACTGGTTTCTTGAGGGGGGAATAGTAAATAGTACTGCCGGGAATCCTCTCCGTAGAAGTGCTTTTGTCCTGTTGGGCGAGCGGATTCTTCAGTTTTTACCAGCAACCAATAATAGGGGAGGTGCACTACCTCATGTAAGGGAGTACCTTTCGGAATCAGAAAATACGCTATTATCGGTATAGCCGATATGCCAAGCCAAAAAAACGTTGTATATTCCAAACTGCAGTCGAATTGTCTACGATTTAAGTACTGAACCACCCATCCAAATAGAAAGAAACCTCCAAACGACGGTTTGCTTTTCAGCAAACCAATCCCCAAAGCAAATTAATTTTTTCGAAAGTAGATGCTGCATGATGCTAAAAAAGCTAAAAGGCTTACTGGCACTGATATATGTTTGTGGAATGCTTTCCTCCTTAGGAGGACAAAGCACAGAAGCACCTCGGGCTAGTCTAGAAGAAATTGATCAACTCCTAACGGAGGAAAGGTATGAAGCGGCATATCCGCTTCTCAAGGAGCAGATCACCGCCTTAGAGGCAAAGAAGGATTGGCCTGATCTGGCTCATGTCTACCTTTGGTTGGGCGAATGTGCTTATGTGGTGGCGGACTATCCAGCAGCGCTGATTTACACGCAAAGCGCTGAATCGATTGTACTGAATCAAGTAGGTGAAGATGAATTTCCGGAATTTGGTATGTTGCTACAAAACCTGGGCGTTTTCTATTCTCGTGCGGGCGATTTTGATCAACAAATGACTTCTTATCAACGGCATTTCGACTACACGATTGCCACTAAAGGTAAGAATTCTCAGGAGGGAGCGGATGCCTACTACAATCTTGGCATGGCCTATTTGAGACGTAATCAATGGGATAAGACCCAAGCGTTTCTGGATACCTCTTTGCAGCTTTCGGAATCATTGGAATACGATACAGGCATTGGAGATGCCTTAAATATCCTTGCTATTTGCTATGCCAATAATGGAGATTATGCACAGGCGGCTAGTGTCCAGCGGCAGGCCCTGAAATTTGATTCAGCGGGCTACAACTATAGCGTTAAACTGAACAATCTAGCTGAATATCAATTAAACCTGAAGCAATACGCGGCCGCAAAGCAGAATTTTGAGAAAGCCATTGAAGTAGGTCCAAATAACTGGGGACCAAGGCTGAACCTGATTAGGCTATATCGACTCCAGCAGAAGTGGGAGGAAGCCGAGGAGCTTACCGATCGCTGGATTAGTCTCTTAGAAAAAGACCCGGTGAGCTGGGCTAGTGAACTTAAACGACTTTTCAATTACAAGGCATCCTTTTTTCACAGGGAGAAGGACTGGACATCAGCCCTAAGCACGCTCAATCAGGGCTTAAGCCTAAAAGCCGTTGACCCAACCATAGATGCCAGCTTGTATCTGCTGTTGGCCAGCACTCATTTAGGACGTAAAGATTATCAGCAAGCCCTACTTGCCGTTCAGAAACTGTACCAACTCCTGTTTCCCTATGAAGCTGAACTTGATCTACTGGAAGACCCTAGTGTCGAGACCTTACTGAATGCAGAAGTGGCTCTGGAAGTACTGATTTTGAAAGGTCGGATATACCAAGGAATGCTAACATCACAGGTAGATATAGACATTCAAAGAGCGGCCGTCGGATTATATCAAAAAGCAGAACAATTAATCCAACAAAATCGAGAACGTTACGCCAGTGTAGCTTCAAAATCCCTTTTGGCTCAATCGGCACTGGGCCTCTATCAGGATGCTATGGAATTAATGTATGCCTTGTACCGGAACTCAGGAGAAATGGTATGGGTAGAGCAAGCGCTATACTTCAGTGAACGAAGTCGTGCTACTAGTATCGCTGACCGGCTCAATACCATTCAGGCAAACCTTTTTACACAAATACCCAACAACGTAATTTCGAAAGAGCAGGAACTACTTGGCGATATTGCCTTCTACAATAACCAGATTGCTTCCGCGGGTCGTGATTTAGATCCATCCTTGCGGGAAAGCTGGGAGCAAGTTTTATTTGAAAAGAGAGCAGAACAGCAGGATTTATTGCAGGTGCTGGAGGAGGATTACCCACAGTATTTCGACCTAAAATACCAGAATTTTGAACTAGATCTGGAGGGCATTAGAAGAAGGGTGATAGGAAAAGAGGAAGTGCTTTTAGAGTACTTTATTGGGCAGAAGAATCTATACGTGATTTGGCTGAGCGGCGAGAAGATGGGGATAGAAAACCTGGGCGATTTTGACTTGATTGATAATGGTGTTCGAGCCTTTCGGCAAGGAATGCTCAGTCAAGGCCCCGCTTACGAAGAATGGGCTTATCGATTGTATGAGCTATTGTTGAAGCCGCTAGAAGAGGTGATCGCACAGAAATCCTTAATTATTATTCCCGATGGAGTTTTAGGGTACCTTCCCTTTGAAACCTTACTTACCGATCCCGCAGAAGCTGCAGAAACCGTAGCAGAAGCTAACTTTCTACTGTGGAAACACCAGGTCCGCTACTTCTTTTCGATTCAGGTGGCCTTGCTGGGTCAAAGGATAAAACAGGCCGGTGCAAAAGCCGGTACAATCTTGGGCGTTTCCCCAGGGTTCACTGATTCTATTCCCTTGAACCAATCGAGTTCATCTACTGAACAAGTAAGATATTTAGCTCCTTTGCAAGGGGCCTTGGCAGAATTAGAGGAGATGGAAGCTAAGTATCCGGGTAGCTATTTATATGGCCATTATGCCACCAAGCGTGCTTTTTGGGAGTTGGCAAAAGAACATAACGTTTTACACATATCTACCCACACCTGGATTGATGATCAAAACCCAAATGCATCTGGTTTCCTATTCTCTGCTGGAGAGCAAGATTCCAAGTACAGCTTCTTACATGCCTACGAATTATTCAATCAATCCTTATTGGCTGACCTCGTCACGCTCAGCGCCTGTAATACCGGTTACGGCCAAGTCCAAAAAGGGGAGGGGATAGCGAGTTTAGCAAGGGCTTTTGCTTTTGCTGGATGTCAAAACTTGGTCATGACACTATGGCCCATTAGAGATAGGACTACTCCAGAGTTAATGCGTTTTTTCTATGAAAACCTGACAGCTGGCATGGGTAAAGACCAGGCGTTGCACGAAGCCAAAAAGGATTATCTACGTTCAACAAATCCACTTTTTCACCATCCTTACTATTGGGGTGGGATCATCTATCTTGGCGATAAACAGGCAATATCACTGAAGCAAAATAGTAAGACTAGACCAACGATATACCTGGCTGGTGCCGCTATCCTTGGATTGTCATTGTTGCTTTTGTGGGTCAGGAAGTATAAGAAATAGAGTCTTCTTATTCGGTGATAGCTTGTATTAGATTTGCTGCTTTATGCTGGTAAAACCTACTGTTTTGCAGTGATTCAAGTAGAGGAATAGCCTGTTGAAAATCCTCACTCTTTACATAGGCCAAAGCCAAGTACCAATGTAGGTTTTCAGAGTAGGCGGGATCTGCCAACTGTTTTAAAAGAGGGGACAGCTTTTCGATGGAAAGGTCCGTCCTGCCAGATGCGAGAAGACTAAGGCCGTGGTAAAATAAGACCTCAGGAGAACTTGTACCATCGCGTTCTACTCTATGAAATAACTCGTTGGCCGCATCATAAGATCCACTTTCATATAATCGAAATGCTTCCGAAAGATAATCTTGTATTTCTGCTGTCATGAGATCCCTCTTAATGCCTTTATCTGGGATGGCTACAGGCAGAGGACTATGGTATTCTTGGAATAAGTCCCCCGATGCTGGAACCGTATTATTCGACATGATTCCTAAACCAGCATACAGCAGCAGGCAAATGGTGGCGGCGATTGAAAGTATGAATGGTAGTCTTCTGCGAATAGCGGGTTTCTTAGAACCACTTGCTTGATCGATTTTGCGGTCAATTCGATCTAGGAGGGATTCGGCGGATATATGTTCTGGAAGATACTGAAAGCCTTCCAGGGATTTTTCGGTAAAGTCGTCTAATTCTTGGTGGTTGTCTGTTGATTTCAGCAGTTTCAAGTACTTATCTCGATCCATGGGGTGTGTAAATTTTCTTCAAATTATGCAGTTAACAGGTTCTTGAGATTTCTCTTGCCATTTTGCAAGTGACTCTTGATTTCTTTGATAGAATAAGTAGTCTGGAGCTCGATTTCTTTATACGATTTCTTCTCAAAATAGAATAGAACAATGCAGCGCTTTTGATCTTCCTTGAGTCGATTAATGGCAACACTCAGCGCTTCCAGACGTTCTTCCTCTTTATTATGATCCTTTTCTTCCCCTAATTCCACAAAAAAATCCTCATGAATTTCAGAAATATCCTCATTTTTTTTGCTGAGGGTCTTTCGGAGCCTTTTTAGGCAGAAATTCCTACAAACAAAAAAGAGCCAAGGCTCGAAATTCTCGATGTCGTGCTTTTTGAGTTCTTCGGTGAGATGGATGAAGATTTCCATTACAGCATCTTCTGCATCCTGGACATTCTTCAGGTAGTTTAGGCAAAGTCCTAGTACCTTGTGGGCATAGCGCTTATATAACATACCAACGACAGCCTTATCTTCCGTCTTCCGATAAGCCGCAATCAACTGCTCGTTGCTGTATTGTTTATATCTTCTCCCTTGGTGGAACATTGCTTTCCTTTAGTCCCAACAAAAATAATTTTATATAGGAGAATTCTAGCTTGTATAGAGACAAATTTTGAAGGCTTGGAAGATCCTCGCCCTTAGTTTGGTGAGTCAGCTGTTTTTTTACTCCGTTTATAGAAGACAAAGCCATTTTTTCTACCTACTTCTTGTACATCAGGTAATGCTTCCAATTCCTTTGTCTTGTTGATTTTCGTGACGATATATACATCCTTGTCGATTGGACCGTTTAAGAACCAATTTCTTTTTTCTTCCCGCGTATCAAAATCAGGATCGTGACCTTTGGCTTTATTGAAATAAAAGAGGTCTACATAAGACTTGTAGCCATGAGTCATGACGTAAGCATCTTCATCAGAAACCTCAACAAAGAAATCAACCGCCGCTCTCTGTGAGTAGCCTTCAATCCGCTTTATAAAGAAGATCAAGGTCAGAAATACAAATAGGGCAGTTCCGCCAAAGAGCATTTTATAGGCTTGCTCGGATTTCTGGCTTTCCCAACGCAGGAAGAGAATTAGCATGGTGAGCAGCAAGACGCCAGGCAGAATCTCTGTACCGTTCCACTTAACTGCGGCTTCTAAGTTGGCCTTAGCAAATGGATCTTTGCTAAAGAGTGGTTCGATCAATTCGATATTCATAGCCAGGAAGGGCATAGCTACGGTTGCAAGAATAAAGAGTCCTCCTATCCCTGTCAATCCACCTTTCATCCATCGATTTAGCGTCAACTTGCCGTCTATCAAGCGATAAATCACCACACTGGCCAGAAAGCTAAGTGGGAAATAGCACATGGAGGAATAGTGGACGATCTTGGATTTAACGATAGTGAATAGTATAAGTACTACCCAAAATAAGTACTTCATCCAGCGACGGAAGTCCTTCTGGTAGTCGTATTCGTCTTCGGGCAAGCTAAAAAAAGACCGAATAGCAAATATGGAGGCTGGAAAACACCCCACCAATAGTACCACAAAATGATAGCCAGGAAACCCCTTATGGCCCGCATCTGGGGTACTGAAAAGACGATACTGGTATCGGTTGAATTCTTCTACAAACCAGGTGCCGTTTTTAGCTGTCTCTATCCCGTACCAAGTAAAGGTGACCAAGGTTGCAGCAATCGTGAAAAACAAGAATTCAGGTATATTGACATAAAATCGAAAACGTTGATATACCCAATACACGAAGAAAGTAAGTGCCGCTATCATATACGCTACTTGCCCCTTGGTCAATATACCCATTCCGATAAAGAAGCCACTCCAAAATAGATAGACCCACTGATTTTTCTTTAGCGTGATACCCTTAAAGCCGTCTTTTTTCCAGTAGAATAGGATAAAATAGTAGAGCCCCAAGAAGATGAACAAATTCAAAATGGGATCTATAATTCCTGACTTGAAATACAGAAAAGGCAAAACCGTACCCATGTAGACCCCAGCCCAAATCACACCAAAGCGATGCTCATACAGTTTGCGCCCGAAATTGTATAGGAGAACAAGTGTTGCAATTCCACAAATGGCATTGGGAAGACGTGCTGAAAACTCATTGACCCCAAATAATTTCATGGCAGTAACCTGAGACCAGAAAAAGAAGGGGGGCTTTTCCCAGAAGGGAAAAAAATCTACATATACGCGTGTATACTCACCCGTCAGGATCATTTCACGGCTGATTTCCGCGAAGTTCACCTCATCCCAATCAAACAAGTGAACCCCACCTAGAAAAGAGACAAAAAACAAAGCTCCTAATACGGCAAATAGGATTGAATGTCTCAAGGCTTGCTTATCCATACTATTTCTTTCTTCGGCTGAAGAAGTTCAAAACTTTACTGACAAAATCATCATTAATTCCTAGCCAGCCCTTCAGCACATTATAGACTGCAATCATTTGTTTGTCGAGGTAAATAAAGAGACTTTTGATCCCATCCCCTGGTCTAGCTCGGTAATTTGTAGCCCGCTTCTTGGGTACATTTTCTTCTTCGGTGAAGTAGTAGAGCGCAATAGATTTTCTGGTCATGTCCTCAGGGCACTGGATGGCCTCCGGTAAACCATGAAAAGAATCTTCGTCTGTGTTGAAAACTACACAACGATTAAAGATTGGACTAATCTTCTGCTCGCATTGCTTCATGTCTCTTGACCATAGCTCAAGATCTCCCTTGTAGCTCTCCAGCCAGTCTTCGTTCAGGTAAACCAGTACGTTTACCCTCCTACGCCAATTTCTTTTGTGTGGGTGAACCGTGAAATCAGCGTGAATATTCAAGTACCCACCTCTTTGACTCTGATGGAGACCACCGCCCTCTAGACTAGGATCGGCCTTCAAGCCTGGAATACCCGTCAACTTGCTCAAGGACCGAACAAAGTCGTCACTGTTTAGCTCCTTGATGACCTCTTGTAAGAAGGATGGAATTAGATCCATCTTGTTGAGCCCATGTTTCTTTTCGTTGACATGCACATAGTGGATCCAGCCCGCATCTTTCACTTTTGGGAAGGCATTCATGGCCTTGTGTGCCGCCCACTCTTCTAGAAAGTTTTCGAATTTACCGTGTGGGTAAGGCATTGCCTCTTGGTAATCTGCCTGCCGCTCTTCAAAGATGGAATCCCACTTTTGTACATCCAAGATTCCTTGTGTAGTCTGTTGTTCAACCATGCTCAGAATTCATTTTTTAAGAGGATTTTCCAGTATTCAACTCCAAAACTGGTGTGAAAAGCCAAAAACTCCTCGGGTAGATAGCTTCTAATACGACACCGCAAATATAGGATTTAAATCCTTCTGGCGGTTAGCTGAAAAATTATGCTTGTCTGGTTTTATGTACTTTATGGGGCTACGAAATAGGGATGAGAGATTGGAGTTATATGCTCCATTTGCGTAATTGTTTCAAGACAGCTCGAAAGTCTTTGTGTAAGGGGGCTTCAAATGATACCTCATTTCTATTAACAGGGTGGAGGAAACTTAGTTGCTTGGCATGCAAACTTAATCGCTGTATCAAGGGCCTTTCCTCCTGGTTTTTACCGATTTGATACCCTTTTCCCTTAAGTTGAGAGAGGAATATTCCTTTATCATCGCCATATATTGGGTCTATAGCAAGTGGACAACCAATCGCCTTGGCGTGTACTCTAATTTGGTGTGTACGGCCAGTGTGTATAGCGACTTGCAAGAGGCTATAGGCACGATATTGTTCTAAGACCTCGAAGGAGGTTAGAGCTGCTTTGCCAGATTTGCTGATAATCATGCGGCCCGGACGGTGTGGGTTTGGCCCAATTGGCCGGTCTATTGTCCCAGTTGAGGTGCTTGGTCGTCCTTTCACTAAGGCGAGGTAGTGCTTCTGTACCTCCCGGTTTTCAAATTGGAGGGATAGATTTCGATGGGCTTCTTCATTTTTAGCAAGAACCAATACGCCGCTGGTGTCTCGATCAAGACGATGGACTATCCAAATACGACCACAATGTTGATCTGCCCAATCCTTTAGATTCAACAATTCTGGCTTAAATCGATCAGGAAGACTTAATAGTCCTGAACCTTTATTGATGACTAGGATGTCTTCATCTTCGTGGAGAATCTCAATGGCGTCCTTTCTCTTCATAATCCTAAAAAAGGTCCTTAAATTTTTGACGCCCTTGGGCATAATATTGCCAGACCACGCTTCGAGGATAAACGGCACTTAGGCGTGGACTAGACTGGATACGGATCTTATCAATCATTTCTTGGTAACGCCTCCGCTTTTTCCAGGTATAGGGGAGTTTAGGAAAAAAGGACCAATGAGCTTTCAGAATTGATGCGATCAAGGCGAATTTTCCTTGGGCTAAGAATAACATGCCAGCCAAGCCATCCAAGATCAAGCGGAGCGGGATTAACCAAAGAATCTTAGTCACGGGATCATTCTTAACGATGTTGTAAAGTGTGTTCCGAAAATTGAGATATACCTTTTTTGGCGTGTCGTAATTCAAGGTACCTCCCCCAACATGGTATACCACCGATTCAGGTACGACCTTAATCCTGTAGCCCGCTCGCTTGATTCTCCAGCAAAGATCAATTTCCTCGGCATGGGCAAAGTAATCAGGGTCGAAGCCACCTATCTGATGAAAGAGCGGAGCCTTTATAAAGAGAGCAGCGCCACTAGCCCAAAATATTTCTGCTTCATCATCATATTGTCCTTCATCCACTTCCATGCTACCAAAGATCCTACCTCTGCAGAAGGGGTATCCCCAATGGTCTATCCAGCCACCCGAACCACCGGCATATTCAAATCGCTCACGTTCGTGGAAGGATAAGATTTTGGGTTGACACACGGCCACTTCTGGCTGCTCTGCGAAAACCTTCATGATCGGAGCTATCCAACCCGGACGGACCTCCACATCGGAATTGAGTAAAATGTAGTAGTCAGCATTGATCTGTGATAAGGCTTCATTGTACCCTTGAGCAAAACCTCCGTTCTCTGGTAAAAACAGTGTTTTGATATCAGGAAAAGCGGACAAGACTTCCTTAGAATTATCGGTGCTAGCATTGTCTGCTACATAGATGCTAAGATTTTCATACTCGCTTTCTAGCACAAAGGGGAGAAACTGCTTGAGATAGGTTTGCCCGTTATAATTCAAAATCACGATGGCGACCTCAGGTAGGACGGAATTAATCTCCAATTGATGAGTCTCGCGCTTAGCATAGTTGGACAAGGCTTCTTGACTAGCTACTTTGTCTTCCGCTAACTTGGCTTGCAATCCCTCAAGGTCCTCAAAGCGCATGTCATGTCGGATAAAGTCCACGAATTCCAGCGTGAGCTCTTTGCCATATATATCGTCAGAAAAGTCGAAGATGTTGACCTCAATGGTTTGGTGCGTATGCTCTTCCAAGGTGGGACGATCCCCGATGTACAGCATGCCTCCAAAAGCTTTTTCCTCTAGCCAAACTTTTACGGCATATATCCCATAAGGAGGGATCAGTTTATGTTTATCAGAAACATCCAAATTAGCAGTGGGGAAACCAATGGTTCTTCCAATCTTCTGACCTTGAATCACTTTCCCTTTCAACAAAAAAGGATGACCCAGGAGCTGCCTGGCAGCCTTTACGTCCCCTTCTTCTAGCGCTTGTCGAACTTTAGTGGAGCTAACTGCAATGTCCTGGATTTCTTGCTTCTCGATTTCGATGACTTCATAACCCAGTTCCTTCCCATGCCATTTTAAATAGTCAATATTTCCCTGACGATTGAGTCCAAACCGATGGTCATAACCAATAACAATATAACGAGGCTTGAAGCGGCCAACGAGAAATTGCTGTATGTATTCGTCGGCAGTTTGCTGCGAAAAAGCTACTGTGAATGGAACTACTACAAGGTTGTCTACGCCATACTGTCGGAACAATTCAACCTTCTCTTCGATCGTAGTGATCAGCTTCAAACTCTTGTCTCGAGGGTATACCACTAATCTAGGATGTGGATGAAAAGTAATGATTACACTTTCACCACCAACCTTTTGAGCGAGCTGTTTGACTTTCTGAATGATCTTCTGATGCCCACTATGCACTCCGTCAAAGGAACCAATCGTGACCACAGCCTCTTTAAATTCCGGCAGATCCTCTAAATTGTAGAATACATTCATAGGCTGCAAATGTATACTTTTCCCGATTTTTACAGGATAAATTGAATTCCTTTTTGGTAAAACTTTACAAGGATTCCCAATAGCAGTTTAAACAGCTGGGATAGAAAATGGGTTATAAAAGTGTAGGATTTTTTTAGACCTACTTTTGAGGAAAGATCTGCTGCCGGCTATTCGGCCGTAATCTACCAGAAGTGGCGCATATTATTTCGTTTTTTGTTAGTAGCTTTGCGTCCAATATTTGAAAAGCATGGAAATAGATAAGAGTGTAGTTGCAGAGGCATTGGCTAAGGTGAAGGACCCAACTTCCGGTCAGAGCATTATCATGAGGAATATGGTATTGGACTTGAAGGTGGAAGGGGACAACATTAGTTTTACCATTGAGTTGCCTAGCCTAAATCAAGAACATAAATCTGAGCTAAATTTTGCCTGTCAGGCGGCTTTGCAAGAGGTTTATCCTCAAGCCAATGTACATGTACACATGGTTTCTAATAATCCGGCAGCCCAGGCCCCAGTTAAGGTTTTACCGCAGGTGAAAAATATCATCGCGGTAGCTTCCGGTAAGGGTGGCGTAGGCAAGTCTACTGTTAGCACCAATCTAGCCTTGGGGTTAAAAGCTCTGGGAGCTAAGGTAGGGTTAATGGATGCAGATCTTTACGGCCCTTCCATTCCCACTATGTTTGGACTAAGCGGGCAAAGACCGAAAGTGGAAACCTTGTACGGCCAACCGAAGATTATACCCCTAGAAGCCTATGGCATGCCTGTGATCTCTATTGGTTTCATTATTGAACCAGAGCAAGCAGTGGTGCTTCGAGGCCCTAGATTAGCGGGAATTATTAAGCAATTTATCAATGACACCATTTGGCCGGAATTGGATTATCTCGTGGTGGATCTTCCTCCAGGGACAGGAGATATTCAGCTGAGCTTGGTCCAGTCAGTGCCCGTTACCGGAGCGGTAATGGTTACAACTCCGCAAGAAGTAGCAGTGGTAGATGCCGTGAAAGCCATGAATATGTTTATGCTCCCGTCTGTTAATGTGCCGATTTTGGGAGTAGTAGAAAACATGTCTTGGTTTACTCCAGAGGAACTTCCTGACAATAAATACTATTTATTTGGCGAGGGGGGAGGTAAGAAGCTCGCTAAAATGGCGAATACTGTCTTATTAGGACAGTTGCCATTGGTGCAAGCAGTGAGAGAAGCCGGTGATGCCGGGAAGCCGATTGTGTTGGAAGACCATCCCATTACCCAACAGGCGATCATGCAGATTGCAGAGAATACGGCAAGGCAAGTTGCTGTTCGAAATGAGATGAAAGCCCCAACTCAGATGGTCCAGATTAAAACTCAATAGTGCAATTTTTTGTACCTTAGATATAGGAAATGTACATTGAAGCTCCTTTCGCTAGAAGGAAGCATAATGCTCAAAATACAATTGAATAGATGTCAACTAGTGAGAAACAAAAATTAATATCCAAAATAGACCAAGCCTTGAACGAGGTAAGGCCTCATTTGGCTGTTGATGGTGGTAATGTGGAAGTTGTGGATGTGACGGAGGATCATATCGTAAAGATCAAGTGGCTTGGTACTTGTGAGGGCTGTAGTATGTCTGCCATGACTATGCGAGCTGGTATTGAACAAGCTATCAGAGGACAGTTGCCACAGATAGTTGGTGTAGAGGCAGTTAATGGCCTCTCGGTTTAGGCTTGTTGGATTTACCAAAGTAATTAAATGACTAGAGAGGAACTCGTTGCCCAAATTCAAGCCAAGCGTTCTTTCCTTTGCATTGGCCTTGATACTGACATCAATCGCATTCCAAGACATCTTCTTTCCCTCGACGATCCGATTTTCGAGTTTAATAAGCAGATCATTGATGCTACACATGATCTCTGTGTCGCATACAAGCCGAATATAGCCTTCTATGAATCCTTAGGCGCTAAAGGATGGGAATCCTTGGCCAAGACGATGGACTATATTCCGAAGGAGATCTTTACCATTGCTGATGCGAAAAGAGGTGATATAGGCAATACCTCTAAGATGTATGCCAAAACTTTCTTCGAGACTTTGGATTTTGATTCGGTAACGGTAGCTCCTTATATGGGGGTTGATTCAGTGACTCCCTTTTTAGAATTTGCTGATAAATGGGTCATCCTCTTGGCCTTGACCTCCAACAAAGGAAGCCAGGATTTTCAAATGACTCCTCAGGAAGGAGGAATGCCACTATATGAAAAGGTGATGCGGAAAGCCCAGGAATGGGGTTCTACTTCGAATCTAATGTACGTGGTAGGAGCTACTCATCCAGAAAAGTTTGCCGAAATTCGGAGCATTGCACCTGACCATTTTTTATTAGTTCCTGGTGTAGGTGCACAGGGCGGAACAGTGGAGTCCGTTACCCAATATGGACAAAACAAGGATGTGGGCCTTTTGATCAACTCTTCAAGAGGAATTATTTACGCTGGGCAAGATGAGGATTTCGCTACTCAAGCTAGATCAGCCGCTCAGCGCCTGCAACAGCAAATGGCGGAGCAATTGCAGTAGTATAGTCCTCACTGTATTAAAGCCACGGTATCTGCTCCGAAGCTGCTGATAGTATATCCCATTTTTTCCAACATTTCTGTCGCTAATTTTCTATCCTCACTACTGAGGTGAGTGTGCTCAAATATGACGACCTTGGGCTGGAAGCTACTAAATGGGAAGAGTTTTAGTACTTCATAATCATATCCTTCCGTATCGATGTGGATCAGATCCACTTTCTTTACCTCATTTTCTGCGATCAGGGTATCAAAGCTGGAACACTGAATCAGATCGTACCCTATAATATCCGCTTCCGCCTCTGGCATCGGTATCCCATATTTGTTGCATTGTCTAGCTATATGTCCCGATTCCACCATAGCAACCAACTGCGAACGATTGAACGAACTGAGGCCTGTAGCCCAACGCGCATCCGAAAAGGCGACCCGGAACAGTTTTCGCTGTTTATCTTCTTGATCTAAAGCCCGATTAATTGGGGTTACTGAATCATTTTGATAGATATACTGCAGCTTTTTGAAGGCACTAGGTTGAGGCTCCAAAAGCAAGCCATGCCAATCATCCCGCTTGATGAATTTGCAAAGAGGATCATGTTGAAATCCATCATTACTCCCGACCTGTATACAGAAAATATTGTCATTTGACTTGGAAAAGTCATCCAATACAGCTTCAAGGCTATTGGGCTTGGGACGCCAAAGATGTTTATAGTAGAAGCCAATAAAAGAAGGGCTTTTGGCAAGCATGAACATTCTCATCCTCACCAAGGCTGTTTTTAGCTGGTATTTGAAAAGCATTTAGTTGGTTGTTATCTATTCTATCCTGCTTGTTTGTCGCGGTCGCAAAGCTACTGTTTTTGGCGAAATAATTATGTTCAAGTATGTATGTGCCTTCGTTCTAATGTAATTTGAATTGATTTTCTTATGTTTAAGATATCGCCTAAACATCTAAATCCATTCGAAACATGCTATCTCACGAAAATTTCTTATCAACACTAGAACAACTGTTAGCCTTTAGAAAAGAACATCTTACCGATGTCAAACTGCATAGGAAAGTCCCGAACATCGATATGGAAGGAAAGTTGGATGAGACACTTTGGCAGAAATTGAAGGAAATTGGAGTTGAAGATATCTTCGGCACCATCGAACTTCTGGGCAATATGCTGCACATGATGTCAGCCTTCATCGGCGAGGATATCGCTGATAGTCATTATGTAGAGCGGAGATACCAAAGTCAGAAATTCAAGGAGCAGGTGAAACGACTGAAATTGGAGGATTTTATCTTTTTGGAGGCCGTTGGGCATCATAATCTTAGCGGGATTGTTAAGGGATTTCAGGTAAAGAAGCGAAAGGATTGCTTGATCACCGGATTAAACTTGATCTTTTTTGATGTGGAAACCAGAAAGGTCCTATTCCGGCCTGGCATGGGCTGCACCGTTACTTTCAAAAAGCGAGATAGAAAAAAACTGCGCAGGGGGCCGGATATGTCCCGTTTTTCTCCCACATACCGAGAATGCAAGAAAGGCGATCTTCTTATAGGCGGAGAGGATATCGCTGGACCAGACCTTAATGGCCTAGATGCTGCCATCAGAGGCGTCTTCGAGAACCTTGGAGACACACAGCGCGGCACGAAAGCTGTCCTGGTTGTTCATAAGGATCAAATCATTCGGGAGGTATACAACAATGAGGAAACAGCAAGTGTATATAACCCTCCGGCGATTCGAGATGATGTTCATGCGAACACACCCTTATTGGGATGGTCCATGACCAAGAGCGTCACGAACGCTATGCTTGGCGCTATGATCCAAAAAGGTATGTTTGGAGATTATGATGCCTTTTATACGAGCACCAAGAAATCAGGCTTATCGGATGGAGAGGTTATGAAGCAATTCTTGATCAATCTCAAAATCCGGGATTACATTCCCGAATTGTCTAATCCTACAACACGTGGCTGGCGAGACATTAATATGAACGATCTGCTGCATATGGCTAGTGGGTTGGTTTGGGCGGAAGATGATCTACCCTATGATGTATTTCAAATGATCTATCGAGAACGCGATATGGTTCGCTATGCCGCGACGAAAGGGGTACAAGATCCGCCTAGTGATAAATGGTACTATTCTTCTGGTACTGCCAATATTGTGTCTGGAGTTATGCAAGCCTGTTTTCAACAACAAGGTCTTAGTCTAGAGGCGTATTGGTCTTTTCCACACGAGCAGCTCTTCGAACCTACGGGAATGTGTAATGCCACTTTCCAAGCTGATATAGAAGGAACCCTGGTGGGGTCTTCCTATTGTATCGCGACGGCTAGAGATTGGGCTCGATTCGGATTGCTCTTCCTCCATGATGGTGTTATTCAGAAGACAAAGGAAAGAATTCTCCCCAAAGGTTGGGTAGCTTACACGGCAACAAAAGGGGAAAGTGACACCGGTCAAGATATCTCTGGGGGCATATATGGAGGGCACTTTTGGCTTAATCAAGCGAAAGAAAAAGATCTGAATGATAATAATAGAAATACGGGTTATCTAGGTGTTCCAGATGATATGTTCTACCCAAGAGGATTATTTGGTCAGCGGGTCTTTATTATCCCGTCCATGGATTTGGTAGTAGTGAGAATGGGAGCCAGAGACAAGATTGGCTTAAAGAAATTTATCAATGGGGTCGTGACAGCTTTCAAATAGTGAGAACATAGCTATTGAGACGGGTTTCGGACAGCTAAATGAGGTACATTTGGATAGTTACCAGCTACTTAGGTAATAGCCAAGGTTGTAAGGGTTGGATGTTGACTCATAAAGCGCTGGATAATCTTGGTCGTCTCGGGATTGCCAGGAAAGGGCTTGATCACATCAAGCAGGGCTTCAAGCCCTTGTTGCGTATCTTCTTTGGCTGCGTAGCCATAGCCTGCGTATTTGCCAAATTCCACCTTTACCACCGATATTTCTTCGCTAGTTCTCCCTACATCGATAAGTAGGAAATCCTCTTCGAAGACCGTGGAAAGTCGCTCCTTAACTTCTTCAGCTCTTTCATTATAAGATTCGACAGACTCGATTTCTACACAGGCTCCATGACATTGTTTGATGTGGTAATTGAAGCAAGCACTCTGACTGATTTGGATATTACAGTAGCGTGCACAAAGCTCATATTCGGAGAGCATACGACTAATATGTCCCTTTGCTCGACTTAGCTTGGGATACTCAGCAATAATCTTGTATCGTTTACGATCTTTTGCCAATACCTTGGCCGCGTCAAAACACAGATAGCCAGCTTCGTTGTAGTAATAATGGATAACAAATGGAAAGTTGCGCATACGTTGCGCCCGATTTATGGCAGGGGAAAGGCGTTTGATCTCATGGGATTCCAGCAGCAGCGCTACTAGTTCACTTCCCGTCAATTCATAGGTGATATCCCAAACTCTTTTTTGAAGCCGAGTTCCCTTTTCAGTCATATCGGCGAAATGTTCCGCAATCCGCTTTTTGATATTGATACTTTTACCCACATAGACAACATTTCCGTCTTGATCATGAAAATAATACACGCCGCAAGCCTCAGGTAGACTATGAATTTGCTCCAAAGTAATATCGTTAGGTAACTTGGAGGCTTTGATACCCAGATTGATAATCTTATCCGCGGTTTCTTGGTTTTCCTTCTTCTCAAGAATTAATTCAAACAAATCAGTCGTGGCTCTAGCATCTGCCATAGCCCGGTGTCGGGCATCCACTTGGATTTGAAAGTGCCGAATCAAATTTTCTAAACTGTAAGACCTCAGTCCTGGAAAAGCCTGTTTAGTTAGTCGAACAGTGCAGAGTTGTCTACGGCTAAAAGTATATCCCAAACGTTGAAACTCCTCTCGGATGAAGGTGTAATCAAATCTGACATTGTGCGCCACAAAGACTGCGCCTTCGGTCAGTTCCACAATTTCTTTGGCGACCTCATAAAATTTGGGTGCATCAGCTACCATCTCCTGGGTGATTCCGGTGAGTTGTGTAATGCCATAAGGGATATAGCATTCGGGATTGATCAAAGTCTCGAAAGTTTGAATTATCTTTTCACCGTCGTGCCGAATAATGGCAATTTCAGTGATCTTGTCCCGACTGGCGCGACCTCCAGTGGTTTCGATATCAATGATGGTATATTCCTTCTTTTTTGTCACCCGATTAAAACAATTTGGTCGTGAAGATAAAATTTTTTGTTGTAATTATTAGTCTCTTGAATTTCTATTGTTCTACCAATAAGGAACAGCCTACCCTGGGTAGTTTAGCGATTGAACAAGCACCAGTTCTAAAGGTAGGAGCGGAACGTTTGGATTTGTATTGGCCTTTGATCAAGGATAAAAAGGTGGCCTTCGTTGTCAATCAAACTTCTAGAATGGGAAACGCCCACCTCATCGATTCTCTGCATGCCGCAGGACTTGACATCGCTAGGATCTTTGCGCCAGAACATGGTTTTCGAGGGACTGCCGATGCAGGAGAAAAGATTAAGGATGGAAAAGATGCCACAACGGGAATTCCGATTACTTCTCTATATGGAAAAAAAAGAAAGCCCTCTGCAGAAGATTTGGCCGGAGTGGATTGGGTGATTTTTGATATTCAAGACGTTGGAGCTCGGTTTTATACCTACATTTCTAGTATGCACTATGTCATGCAGGCTTGTGCAGAATTGGGGGTTTCCTTTATGGTTTTCGATCGACCTAATCCAAATGGGCACTACGTAGACGGTCCGGTTTTAGATGTTGATTACCAGTCTTTTGTCGGTATGCATAAAGTGCCAGTGGTTCATGGAATGACCGTGGGAGAGTATGCGACGATGGTCAATGACGAAGGATGGCTAGGAGAGGGGGTGAAGTGTGACTTAAAGGTCATCCCTTGCGCTGGTTATTCGCATCAAACTTCCTATGTTTTGCCGATTAAGCCCTCTCCAAACTTACCCAATAACCGCGCAATCTACTTGTACCCGTCACTTTGCTTTTTCGAAGGAACGCAGGTGAGTATCGGTCGTGGAACGGATAAGCAATTCCAACTAATTGGCTTACCGGGATATCCCTCAGATGAGTTCTCCTTCACCCCGGTGCCGAAAGATGGCGCCCGCTATCCCAAGCACCAAGACAAACTGTGTAAAGGCTTTGATCTAACCATCAAAGAAGAGGCGGACATTCGGCAGGAAGCTCGCCTTAACCTATCCTATTTGTTGGAGGTGTATGAAAATGCCCCAAATAAAGATGACTTTTTCTTGAAATCTAACTTCTTTGATAAGCTCGCTGGAGGGAAATCTCTGCAAGAACAAATCAAAGCGGGGTGGTCGGAGCAGAGAATAAGAGAGAGTTGGGAGCCTCAGCTGAGTCAATTCAAACAAAAGCGAAAAAAATACCTGCTTTATCCTGATGAGTTTGCAGTGAAAAATTAATTGTACTGCGCAACGGACCGTTGTTGTCGGCGAGAACAAGGGAACCATCCTACAGCATGTGGATTCGCCGTATGGGTAGAAAATTTATGATAAAAATCAATAATTTATTCTACCAGAAAACTACCTTTGCCCACATGATGAATCGGATTACTCTATTGTTAAAAGGGATGGCGATGGGCATCGCTGAAGTGATACCAGGGGTGTCTGGTGGAACCATTGCTTTCATCACCGGGATATACGAAGAACTCATCGATACGATCAAGTCAGTTCTTGGACCTGATCTTTTCAAAGGTTTTAAGGATGGTGGGATTGGCGGAGCCTGGAAGGCGGCGAACGGTGAATTTGTGGTCACTTTGTTGGCCGGGATGGCGATTGGCGTGATTGGTGGCGTTTTCACTGTCGTGCACCTTTTAGAAACACATCCGCAATTATTGTGGGCTTTCTTTTTTGGTCTGATACTTGCTTCGGCCATCTACATGGCTCGACAAGTACAAGGATGGAAAGTAGGGGAGATACTGGCATTGATTGCGGGTACAGCTTTAGCCTATTATATCACAGTGGCCAGTCCTAGCCAAGGCTCAGAATCTCTTGTAATGGTTTTCTTGGCTGGAGCAATTGCGATTTCAGCTTTAATCCTACCTGGCATCTCAGGAAGCTTCATTCTCTTGCTAATGGGGATGTATACCTTCATCTTGCCTACCGTTCGCCAGGCCCTGAAGACTTTTGAGATTTCTTCGCTAATTATAGTGGGGACTTTTGCACTGGGTTGCCTGTTCGGTTTAGCGACCTTTTCTCGGGTACTGTCCTGGACCTTTAAGCACTATAGAAATATCACGATCGCACTTTTAACCGGCTTTCTAATCGGTTCATTGAATAAGTTGTGGCCGTGGAGGAATGTTTTGGAATATCGCACAGATAGCAAAGGAGAAACGGTGCCATTTTTAGAAAAAAGTGTTATGCCTGGACAGTTTGAGGGAGATCCGCAGATTGTTTTGGTCTTGGTTCTAATGGCAATTGGTTTCGTGATGATCTTAGGTCTGGAAAGACTAGGTGCTCAATCTAATGCCGATAAATCATAAAGGAGCGTTTAGGTATGAAAGTAGAGGAGGTAAAATACTTATATGGTTTGATTGGCTATCCACTGTCTCACTCTTTTTCGAAAGGATACTTCGCTCAAAAGTTTGAGAAAGAGAGCATCAAGGAAAGCTATTATGAGGCCTTTCCGATTGCTTCAATAGACAAATTGCCGGCGCTAATTGAACAGTATCCCAATCTCAGAGGTCTGAATGTTACCATTCCCTACAAAGAACAAATTCTTCCTTTTATGAAAGGATTAGGGGATGGAGCACAGGCAGTTGGAGCAGTCAATACCGTGTTAATTAAGGAGGACGGATGGTACGGCTACAATTCAGATATATATGGATTTAGCACTTCACTTTCAAGAGCTATCGAAAAGCATAGCTTGAACATCAATCACGCCTTGATTCTAGGAACTGGTGGTGCTGCAAAGGCTGTCAAATACGCTCTAGAACAAGACGGAATTGAGACTGCCTACGTATCCCGAAGATCAAGCGCAGGAATCTTAACGTACGGGGAGTTGAACCAAAACACCCTTGAGAAATATAAATTAATTGTAAATACGACACCTTTGGGGATGTCTCCTAATATTGATTCTTTCCCCAATATTCCGTATCATTACATTGGTGAAAACCATCTATGTTTTGATCTAGTTTATAATCCCGAGGCTACTCTTTTTTTGCAGAAAGCTCAACAGCAAGGTGCCTACATTTTGAATGGCTTAGAAATGTTGCATTTGCAAGCTGAAAAGTCCTGGGAAATTTGGACGACAAACTAAACCTGCTGTATGAAAGAATTGGGCAAACCTGTGCCGAAAACTTCGAAAGAGCTGGAAAAGATGGCTAAATACATTGCTGGCGATCAAATGCCTATGGTTAACATTGATTTTGACAACACCGAAATAGCTTTTGCGCATAAGACAGATAAAGAGCTGAAAAAGTCAGCTTGGCTGTTTGGATTGATGAATAAGCATTGGTTGGTCGGCTTAGGATCAAAATTGGGGATTGCAGCGATCAAATTGCACTTACCATTTGTTGAAGTATTGGTGAAAAGAACGATCTTTGATCAATTCTGTGGTGGTACTACACTTCTGGAAACGCAGAAAACTGTAGATCATCTAGCCAAACACAAAGTGTTGACGATCCTAGATTACGGCGCAGAGGGCAAGGAGAGAGAAGAGGATTTCAACATTACGATGAACGAAACGATACGCGCTATAGAATTTGCCTCGAAAACTTCGGGGATCCCAGTCGTAAGTACTAAAATTACCGGGATGGCCAGGTTTGATCTCTTGGCTGCTGTCCAAAAACAGGTCCCATTTAACTCGAAAACGAGACCGGAATATCGCAACATACTAAAAAGAATGGATGCCATTTGTCATGTAGCTAGTGCAAATGGTGTCAAGGTATTCTTCGATGCTGAAGAAAGCTGGATACAGGATACCATTGATCACTTGGTGACGGTCATGATGCGCCGATATAACAGAGGGAAAGTGGTAGTTTATAACACTTTTCAGATGTATCGCGCTGATCGACTGCAGTTTTTAGTTCATTCCTACAACTTGGCCAAGAAGGGAGGCTATATGCTTGGTGCCAAGTTGGTGCGGGGAGCGTACATGGAAAAAGAACGTGATCGGGCGAGTAACCTAGGTTACACTTCTCCCATTCATTTAAACAAAGCAGCTACGGACGACGCTTTTAATGCTGCGGTAAGGTTTTGTGTGGACAATTACAAGGATATTGCTTCTTGCAATGCTTCTCATAATCGAGAAAGTGCACTCTTGCAGGCAGAACTTCTTGCGCACAAGCAATTGCCTTTGGACCATCCACATCTCAATTTCTGTCAATTGTACGGAATGAGCGACAACCTAACGTTTAACCTTGCTCAGGCTGGTTACAATGTGGCCAAATACGTGCCCTATGGCCAAGTCAGAGATGTTGTACCCTATTTGATCAGACGTGCCCAGGAAAACTCTTCTGTGACGGGCGACATGAGTCGAGAGTATCAATTGGTGAATCAAGAGTTGAAAAGAAGGAATGTTATGTAGTTTTCTGATTATCAATTGACTAAGAAACAAAAAAAAGATAATTTTATTATTTTGTAAATATAAGGCCCACTAAATTAAAAATAACTGTTATATTTGCTTTGAACAAAAGGCGCAAGTCTTTATGTTCCGTATCCAAAATAAATCGTAAACATTCTTGTTGATACGTTCTAGTCATTTCTATTATTCTTTCTATTTATACTATGAGCGAAACTAGGTAAATCCACAATTTACCAAACACCTCCCCCCACTATGGACTATTGTCTTAGTGTGAGCTTGCTGCCCTATGCAAGCCATTAAGATCCTGCCATGTTCAATGTTTACCCCAGCTTTCTCCCATGAACAAGCCAGAAATGTAATCCCTTAGGACATTATCTAAGGCCAATTGCGGCTACCCTATTGAACAGTATAAAACCGATTAAAATGCTGCCATTGAGAGTAATTCTGTTATTTGTCATGGCGAGTCTTGTAGGGGAAAACTTAATCGCTCAATCCAGATGGGACTGTCTAGGAGCCATTCCTATTTGTGGAAATGATACTATAGATATTATTTCCGGTGCCATGGAGCTCAATGATTTTAATAACCCAAACAACGACCGTGGATGTTTAGAGACCGGTGAGGGTCTTCATAGTACCTGGTTGTACTTTGAATTTCGGGATGATATGCCCCCGAATAGCCAGTTGGAAATGGTCATCTTTCCGCCAGATTCTACGGATACCTGGCAACAAGAGGACTTTGACTTCGCTATATACGGCCCAAACTTAAATTGTGATAGTTTGGGTTCCCCAAGACGTTGCTCCTTTGCTAGGAGTCTCTGTTTTTATTGTCCATATACTGGTATGGGACGTGGAGCACAGGAAACTCAAGAGGAAGCTTTCGTACATCCAATTACTGGTATCGAAGTGGATGGTTTTGTCTTACCGTTGGTCGCCCAACCCGGCGATCGTTTCTATATGTTGGTTACTAAGTTTACCGGATTTTCAGAATCTTTTGCCATTGAATGGGGTGGTGAAGCTTCAAATTGGTTCAACTGTGTGGCTGATCCCTCCTGTATCAATCTAGTGAATGCAGGTTCAGATCTCACCTACTGTAAATCGGATGATTTTGAGGTACGTTTGGATGCTTCTTTAAGCACCAACAGCGACGATGCGATTACTATTCAATGGTCAGGATCTTCAGAAGCAATGGCTATGTTGGATAGTGCAGATATTCTTCAACCCTTGGTTTCCATTCCTGCTGGTTTTGAAGGCACACTGGAATACGAAATTACAGTTGAACAGGGTGTTTGTAACCGATCAGATAGAGTCATCATTACCGTACAAGGTGGTAGCGAGCCGGTATTGACCCAAGAAACGCTCTTATGCCCAGGAGAATTAGCCACAGTTAATGTCCAAAACGATTTCACCGATTATCAATGGTCCAATGGGAGTACAGATACAATCGTGCAAGTACCTACAGGTGAAACCGTACAATTAACGGTTACACACCCAACTGGATGCCAAACCACCGTGTCTTATACACCCCAGGCGCTTTCTGCTCCTGCACCTGAATTGGCCCTACAGGGGGCTCCAATCTGTGGCGGTGAAGCGGCTATCATTGGAGTAAATCAGTCTTTCAATGCCTTCGAATGGTCTGATGGCACAACAAACAGCACCTTGTCCGTAGCAGTGGCAGATACTTATTATGTCACGGTGACGGATATCAATGGCTGTACAGGAGTGGATTCGATTGAAGTGGAGGCATTTGATAATCCAAGCGTGACTATTACTTACCCCGAAGACGCCTGTGTCGGAGATACTGTTTCGTTAATCCCGAACGAATCCTTTTCTACTTATCAGTGGTCCAATGGCGTTTCAGAAGCGTTGAATCAAGTGGCCAATTCTGGAAATTACACTTTGACCGTCACTGATAACAATGGGTGCTCTAGCGATTTTGAGTTCCCGGTCACTTTCCATGAGATTCCGGTTCCAGATATACAGGGTGATACAACCCTGTGTGACGGACTACCCAATACCTTAACCGTAGTAGACGAAAACCTATATTCTTCCATAGTCTGGTCCAACTTAACTGAGGGACCAAGCATTACCGTTAACGCAGCAGCTACTTATGAAGTGCTAGTAGTAGATCAATTTGGGTGTCGTGGAGTGAACGCGGTGACTTTGAGTAATCGCCCTTCTCCTTCCCTGGAATTGGTTCAAGAAGCGGTGCTGTGCCCTGGTTCTTCGGTGACGCTAAGTCCTACAAGTACACATGCTTCGTACATCTGGCCTGACGGCAGTGATGCTTCTTCTCTTGAAGTAAGTCGAGGGGGGACCTATAACTTGACCGTCACTAATGAATTTGGTTGTACAGATGAAGCTTCTTTCCTAGTAGAGGAATTACCTACGACCCCTGCTGTCATCCAGGGACCAACGGGCTTATGTCCTGATCAAACGGCGAGTTTGAGCCTGACCCATGAATATGCAAGCTATCAATGGTCTACCGGAATCGCAGATACCAGTCAGACCCTTGAGATTACCACAGATGTGCTAGCTTATACTGTATTCGTTCAAGATGTAAACGGATGCCGAGATACGGCTACCTATGACCTTGCAGCTTTCCCAACAACAGAAGTACAGCTATCTGGGGACCCAGCTATTTGCCCTGGTGAGGAAACCGTGCTAAAGGCCAATCCTAATATGCAGGCCTATTTATGGTCCACCGGTTCCACTGAAGATTCCATCAAAATATCCAATTCTAACGTGGATTACAGTGTGACCATTACAGATCTGAACGGTTGCCAAAATAGCTTTGATTTTTCCGTTGAAGGGTTAGAAAATCCGACAATTGACTTACCTACTCCGCTCCAGTTCTGTATTGGTTCTAGTCTAAATATTGACCTGGGAGATGATTTTGCTAGTGTACTTTGGAGCACAGGGCAAACTGATCCCTCCATTGTCATTGATCAAACAGGCCCATACGGAGTAAGCGTAGTAGGTCAGAATGGCTGTGAAGCAAGTATAGATTTTGAGGTTGGAGAATATGATTCACCAGTTCCTGATTTTAGTGGTGTGACCGCTTTGTGTCCGGAAGGTAGTACGACGATTGGAGTGCTCGGTGCATGGGATTCGATTGGCTGGTCTACAGGAGCAACAACCCCAACTATTGATATTGATGCCCCAGGCTTCTACAGTGTTACCGTAATGGATGCAGCAGGTTGTACGGGTACAGGAATGGTTAATATTGCGGCGATGGAGGTCGTGGAACCGGAGATTCAAGGCCCTGATGGCATCTGTCCAAATACGAGCTTCAACCTAAATGTGCAAGAGATATACCGTGAGTATCAGTGGAATGATCCCAGTTTATCGGGTGCCTCGGTGGAACCAACTAGCGCGGGTAACTACGCTTTAACGGTCACGGATTTTAATGGCTGTAGGCTGACAGCCGTCAAGGATGTGACACTACTTCCTGAGGCCTCTTTAAGCCTATCAGGTCCGGCTTCCATTTGTCCGAATGAAGAGATTAGCTTGACAGCAACTGGCCTATTTGAAACGATCGAGTGGTCTACGGATCAAAACGAATCTTCTATTCTAGTGCAAGGCGGAGGAGTCTTTTTCGCCACTGCTACCAACAGCGCAGGTTGCCAAGCAAATGATACGATTTTAGTAGAAGAGCTGACGCTACCGGACGCCTTAATACTGGAGGAAGCAACGCTAGATTGCAATGTCTCGTCTATTACGCTTGGCAATGAAAACCTAAACGACGCTGATTACTTGTTCCAATGGACAGGTACAGATATTCCTGTTGGCACTAGCAATAATGCACAAATTGTGGTAACGGAGGCTGGCTGGTATAGCCTTGTGATTGAGGACAGAAATACCGGTTGTATCTCCTTGGCTGATTCTGTGCAGGTGCAGGATTTGTCGTTTACACCCAGAATCGGATTGTCCAGTGCAGGAGAATTAGATTGTGATACACCTACAATAACGGTAAGAGATACAAATTCTTTCAATGCCAGCTTTACCTATCAATGGTACAATACGGCACGGGAACCCATAGGTAATAGTAACCGCCCTGAACTCGTTGTGGATAGCCCCGGGGATTATTTTCTCCAGGTACTAGATTCCGGCACGGGTTGTAATGCTATGGATAGTGTCACCGTTACTCGTGATGGTGATGTTCCTGAGATTAGCGCTGCAGCAAGTGGTACGATTACCTGCGACACTCCGGAAGTAAGCATCACAGCTACGGTTGAGGATTGGGACCCAGCGAGATTTGACGTGGCATGGCAGATCATACAGGGGAATTTGGGAACAACACCTACCGCCCTTTCAGCCACCGCCAGTGCAGCCGGAACTTTCGTTTTGATCGTTGAAGATATCAATAATGGTTGTACGGCCACTGATACAGTGATCGTGGGGCAGAATACTTCACCGCCTTCAGCTATCGCTGGAGCAGATCAGACCTTAGACTGTTTCGAAGGTGAAGCTTCACTTACTGCTCAACCTTCAGAATCCCGACAACTCGACTTTATGTGGACTAGGCCAGACGGTTCCACCCAGGCCGGGGAAATCTTAAATGCTACCACGGTTGGAGTTTACACGTTGCTGGTTACAGATCGAGCAAATGGTTGTACGGCTACCGATATTGTGGAGGTATTCCCGGATGAGAACCAACCGGTTGGCTTGGAAGTCGAGGTGGACCATCCAAAGTGCTTTGGAGATAGTGATGGTGAAATTCAAATTAATAAGGTTGAGGGTGGTCAAGGCCCTTATCTGTTTGATTTTAACGGATCAGGATTTACCGCAGAAGATACATTTGAAGACTTAGCTCCTGGTAGCTATATCATTACCGCACAAGATGCCGAAGGCTGTACAGTGGTTACAGAGATTAAAGTCAATCCCGGTAGAAAATTAGAAATCGACTTGGGGCCAGACCAGGAGATCGAGAAAGGCGAAAGTATTACCCTTAAGCCTGAATTCAACATCTTACAGGACGAAATTAAAAGCCTTCGACTCACCAACAATGAAGGTCTACGGTGTGACACTTGCTGGACCGATTGGTTAGTACAACCTGACTTCTCTTCGGTATTTGTAGGTACGTTAATTGATGAGAATGGTTGTTTGGCTGAGGACAAGGTGAGAGTGATCGTACGGGAGCCTAGAAATATTTATATCCCTAATGCTTTTTCACCAAATGGCGATGGAAATAACGATCGTTTTATGGTATTCTCGCAAGGGGACGTGGAGGAGATCGAAGTCATGCGTATTTTTGACCGCTGGGGAGATCAAGTTTTCGTCAATAAGAATTTTCCGCCAAACGTAGCTGGTGAAGGCTGGGATGGATTGTTGAATGGTCGTCCCATCATCAACGGAATGAAAGCCGGACATAATGCCAACGTATTTGTCTACATGATTAAAGTTAGGTTCAAGGATGGTGAAAAACTAGTTTACGAAGGAGATATCCACCTTATTCGCTAAGCTTTTTCGTATTAAGACTGGTTGGCAGGTAACAGCCACGGACAGAAACCTTGATCTGTCCGTGGCTGTTGTGTTTTATCTAGCACTTAGGCTGCCAGAGCCAGAGATCTTGCTGTTGACTCTTGGGCGTCCACTATACATTACATCTCCCGATCCCGAGATTCGGACATCCAATTGTTCCTGCACATCGACTCGAGCATTCCCCGATCCGGATATTCGGACCTTACAATGCTCTGCAGCAAGTTCATATGCCCTGATATTACCGCTTCCCGTTATCTGTACCTCTGCCACCTTGGAGGAGCCACCCAGGAGAATATTGCCAGAGCCACTGACTTTGGAGGTAAGATCTCCGGTCTCTACCAGTAATTTAATGTTACCAGAGCCACTTACACCAGCATAGAAACTGGCAGATTTCCAAGTGTCTTCGCTTTCAATATTACCGGAGCTACTTACCCTCGCACCGGAAAGATAGGGTAGTGTGATATAAATCTTAAGGCCTTGACTACGTCGAATGGGACGATCAAATCGAATTCTCCAGGTCTTATCCTGAATTTCGGTGATGAGATTTTCGATAATGTTGTCTTGACCACGAACCGTAATGGATTGTTCCTCCCCACGGGTGAGGTATACATCGGCGGAAATGGAGAGACTGACCCTCTCGAAAGAGCCAAGATCCAGTTCCCGCTCCACCACTGGCCCCTTGCCACTAAGAGAGCCTGCCCACCACCTCTTCTGAGCATCAATTGTATGAAGTAAGGAAACGCAGAGTATGAGCACCATGGTTAAGGCGTATTTCATTTTCATCTTAAGATTGTTTTGGTGAATAGTTTCGTGATTTTTCAACGACAATGGTAAGACGTGAATTCTTTGAATCTAGTTACACAGAATGGTTTGGTTTTTAGGAAAAGTATAGCAGTTAGATTGGAGTGTTTCTTATGTGGTGAATCCATTAGATTTACCAAAAGAACTACTTACATTTGACGAAACGTACATAAAACTCAAATGAATCTTCTTATGCTACACAAACGGACCACCTTATCATTACTTGTGATTTGCTTGTTTTTTTCCTGCCAAAATCAGACGAATAAAGAGAATTATAGCCTTCCTGCCCTGGAGGAAGATGCCATCAATGTGATTGTGGAAATTCCGGCAGGAACGAATACCAAGATCGAATATGATATTGCGTCTGGGACCTTTCGCCCTGATCAAGTGGATGGTAAAGATCGAGTTGTAGCTTTCTTACCCTATCCGGGCAATTATGGTTTCATTCCTTCCACCCTGATGGATGAAGATAGAGGAGGAGATGGAGATGCCCTTGATATTTTGGTCATCGGCTCTAGCCAGCCAACGGGTAGTGTGGTGCAGGCCAAGGCGGTAGGAGCTTTGTTACTCAAGGACAATGGCGAGCTAGATACCAAGATTATCGCCGTACCTGCCGAGGCAGAGCAACGCACTTTGGCCGCTGATAGCTTTCTGGAATTAATGCTGGATCATGATCCGGCAAAGCGGATAATAGAGGAGTGGTTTCTGAACTACAAAGGTAAAGGGCAAATGGAGCTGATTCGTTGGGAAGACGAGAATTATGCTATGCAAGAGATTGATAAGTGGAAACTCAAGTAATGTGACAATACCCAGCGGTCCTATTGTTCTTGAAGTTGTAGGCGAATGGGGATTGTCACATTACTTCTTGTCGGGACCTCATTAGATTCGAATACTATTAATGAGTTTACTAAAGTTTGTCGCATCCATCCTCAAATAGGAGGCGAGATCCTTTTGTGAAATGGTTTGTAGAAGGTGTGGACTTCTCTTGGCGAAAGCCTTAAACCGAGTCTCAATATCATAGGCCATGAGTTGGTAATAGCGCTCCAACAGTCCAATCAGGAGAGACTCAGTGGCGATCCTAAATAGCGTCTCAATGGGCCGATAATCCTGCATAAGTTGCTGATGCTTCTCGAAAGAGATCCGTACAAATTTGCTGTCCGTGATAGTTTCTAAATAGTACTCAGCTGGTTTCTGTGCAAAGAAAGATTCCGGGATGCCGGTGAAAGAAGGGGCGTAGGTAAAGGCCATGACATGCTGTTTGTCTTCCGTCATGTAGTAGGCCTTTTGAATGCCCTCCACCACAAAGTACCAATATCGTTCCATCTCCCCAGGAGCAGTCATAATCGTTTTCTTGGGGAGAGAGTAGGGCGTCCAATGATTAATATAGGCATCAAGAATAGCATCTTCTACGGGGTGAATAGCCGATAAAAAGGCTTTCATAGAGGCTTTTGCCATAATAATTTTTTCATTTAACGATAGAATAGGGTTCGAAAGATAGGGAAAGGGCAGAATCGCCAAAAATAAGATCAGCGCACACCATTTTAATTATGAAACTCGCCCAACGGACACTTCATGGTGAATCAATTGACTCTCAATGTCTTGAGACCGCATAAACTGTTGTCAAAATTATGAGTTGATGCCGATTCACTTTGTATCTTTGCCAAAAGCCCCAGAAAGTAAACAAATTGCCCTAGAAGCCGGTTTATTGAATAAGTAAAGCCCTTTCGTCAATGCCGCCTAACCTAGAAACCAAGCGCCTACGACTCAGGAGACCCTCTTGGGACGATTTCCCCCATATTCTTCAATTGGGTAGCAATCCCAATGTAATGCGTTTTATTAATAATAGCCAAACACAAACCCCTGCACAGGCGAAAAAGGACTTGGAACGTCGAATCCGGCAGACCAATAAACATACGGGCTATTGGATCACAGAACACAAAGGTGAAGATGCATTCGTGGGATGGATGGCTTTGAAGAAACTCGACCGTACCAAGGATTATGAAATCGGGTATCGCTTTATGGAGGAATTTTGGGGGCAAGGATTGGCCACAGAGGCAGGGATGGCGGTACTTGATTATGCCTTTAATGAATTGCGTTTGAAACAAGTGGTAGCAGTAGCGCAAGAAAGAAACTTCGCCTCCACACGGGTGATGGAAAAGTTGGGACTGGAAAAGGAAGGCGAAGGGATATACTATAACACTGAATGTGTCTACTATAAGATTACACGGGAAAGGTATCTAGCTGCAAAAGCCGAATCCGATCCCGGGGGAAAGTAGATGTGAAGCATATAGACTTATTTTGTTGTTAGTCTCAAACAATGGTGAATAAACATGAACCTATTTTCAGATAAAGCCTGTTACCCTAGGCATATCACTCAACACCTGTTCTCAATTCTGGGATCCAGTACGTCGGTGAAGCGTGTCCCAGATGCCCAGGTGAAATCCTTATCTAAAGATTATTCTTTTGAGATATATAATGATGTACTTGAGCTTCCAGATGCTTGGACTGACTTAGTCCAAGAAAGAAATAGCTTTCTTGATACACCGTTTCTCGCAGCCTTACAGAAAAGCCCACCTACTGGAGTCGAAAATAGATATGTCATTCTTAAGCTGAACGGCAAAGCCGTCGGAGTCGTCTTACTTCAATTGATTGACTACCGGCTTAAGGACAGTTTGAAGAACCTGACGGATGGAGATATTCGATCCTGGAGTGATCAATTGAAGCTACGTTTATCCAGCGTACTCAATTTCAGGTTACTAGTAATTGGAAATTTACTCTTAAGTGGTGAGCATGCCTTTCTGTTTGACGATACCATTGTAAGCAGAGAACAAGGGATCGATCTAATTTTGAAGACACTCCCTCAAATTCGCCGACAGATTGAGCAAGAGGATGGTCGAAAAGTAAGCGGGGTAATGATCAAGGATCTAGAGTCTCCGCTCTCTGCCAATCAGCGTAAAGGACTCATGCATCAGGTGACCTTTCAGCCCAACATGAGTATGAAGCTGGAACGGGAATGGAAGAATAGGGATGATTACCTAGCAGATTTACTGTCGAAATATCGCATTCGAGCTAGACGGGCCTTCAAGAAGGCTAGGGATATTCAGATTCGGGAATGGTCTTTAGAGGAGATTGAAACGAACCGTATGACATTACATAAGCTTTACCGTGCTATAGCAGATAAAGCTACTTTTAATATGCTGAATTTAGAAGCTGACTATCTCCCTTCGCTGAAGCGCGAATTAGGGGAAGGATTTCGTTTCTTTGGTTACGAAAATAAAGAAGGTGAGCTGTTGGGTTTTTGTACTTTAATTGAAAATGGTACTGCCTACGACGCCCACTTTTTGGGGTTGGAGGAGACCTCTAATAAAAGATATCAACTTTACCTAAATATGCTTTTTGATATGTTGGCCAAGGCTATTGAGAAGCCAGCTATCAATTCCATTGTCTTTGGCAGAACGGCTCTAGAGATCAAGAGCTCCATTGGGGCTAGACCGAAGGAGATGTATTGCTATATAAAGCACTTCAACTCCGCCTTCAATCTAGTGATTGGATGGTTAATCAGAAGGTATGATCCGGTTGAGGAATGGCAGGCAAGACATCCTTTTAAAACCACTACTGTTGATGTTTTACAGCAAGCCTAGCGATCTGCAGGTTTGCATTAACACCTCAGTACTTAAGCAAAGCGCTTTTCTATTCACGGTCTAATAAAATCACTTTGGTGGATTGAGCAGGAAGAATGATCTTCTTTTCGTTGCTTTCTTCCACAGGATTCGAAAGCCGGGATTCGTGTCGTCGGGTGAATTCTACTACCTTTAGCAGTTGCTTATCCGCTTCTGAAGCAATCAATTCTTCGAAGATCATTTCCTCTTGCTGTGCTAATGTCTGGTTCATTCGATTAGGGAGAGCGAGGGTCATGATCGTGATTACCGTAAAGAGTAGTAGAATACCAGCGGCGATCCCAAACTGGCCCATGGATGGGCGGATACGAACCGTTCTATTCCTTTTCCGGTTGCTATCCAATTTACGTTCTAATCTTCTCCAGACATGAGGTGCTGGCTGCTCGTCCAACTTGTGCTCATTGTCTTTGAAAAGATCAAATATATCTTTCTTTGGTTCCATTTTAATTATGTTCAGCTTTTTGGGCCAAAAAGGTCCTTTGAATTTCATACGCATCTTTCAATTAACTGGCTCCTTCTTGATGTACACCTGGGTAGTTTATCTTCATCAGGAGTTGCTGTAATTTCTTTTTGGCTAGGATAAGTTGAGATTTTGAGGTATTGATACTAATGCCCAATATCTCTGCAATCTCCCGATGCTTATATCCTTCCAATACGTACAAGTTAAAAACCGTTCGATATCCGGTTGGCAATCGCTCTAGCAAGGCCAAGATATCGTCAGCTTCCAATTGGTCTTGAGTAGTTACAGTGGTCTTTACATCGAGATTTTGATCGATTTCGACAGTCAAATTGAAATTGTGTTTTCGACGCAAAAACATCAAACACTCATTTACTACAATTCGCCTAATCCACCCTTCAAAACTTCCCTGGGCTTTAAATTGGGGTAGGTTATTAAAAACCTTATAGAAAGCTTCGATGAGCACATCCTCGGCATCTTCCTGTGTCTTGAGATACCGTCTACAGACCCCCATCATCTTGGGAGAAAAGCGATCGAATAGCATTTGTTGTGCTTTCCGATCCTGGGTACGGCAGGCTACTATGAGTTCGGAGTTTGTCACTGTTTGCTAGTTCATTTTTTCTGTAAGATGCATGTGATCCCAAAATTGGTGTTTCCTACTACGAATTTATGCATTTTTTATTCAACTCAATAGGGAACTATTTGGGGGACGTCCTTGTAATGACTTGAAACCCAGAACGGAATATACCTACTATGCCGAAACGGGGGAAAGGGAAAACTTGATTCATTTCCTGTCTTTTCCAGACAAAACTGTTTTTTTGAGCGTATAGCACAGATGACTGAAATTCGTCTTTGAGGAAAAAGGATTCGGAGTGTGTGAAATTGATCAGGTAAACCTCATTTGTTTCTACTTTACACAGAGCAAAAAAGCTTATCTTTGCGGCTTATCCGGAAAAATACTTGGCCAAGCGCCAAAATAAAGGTCAAGCAGTAGGTTCAACATACTGCGAAATAGTTTAGAATCATAAATAGAAAAGCATGAACCTTGAAAATGATCGGTATCGATTGAGCGGCGGGGTGGATCCACTAGACCTGGTGGAAGAATTCGGTTGCCCGCTGTATGTTTACGACGCAGCCATAATGGAGCGTCAGTATAAACGGATTAGAGATGCTTTCAAGGTCAAACGACTCAAAATTAATTATGCCTGTAAAGCGCTTACCAATATCAATGTATTGAAGTTCTTCAATCAATTGGGAGCGGGACTTGACACAGTCTCTGTGCAGGAGGTAGAAATGGGACTACATGCCGGTTTTCAGCCGGGAGAGATCATATACACACCCAATTGTGTAAGTATAGAGGAAATTGAAGAAGCAACGGCTCTGGGAGTTCGGATCAACATTGATAACCTTTCAATCTTGGAGCAATTCGGACAGATTCATCCAGATGTTCCTGTCTGTATTCGCATCAACCCGCACATTATGGCGGGAGGGAATAGTAAGATCTCTGTGGGACATATTGACTCAAAGTTTGGTATTTCCTTTCATCAAATGCCATTGGTGCAACGTATCGTCGAATCCACGGGGCTAAAGGTGGAAGGCTTACACATGCATACAGGGTCAGGAATCCTGGATGCAGATGTTTTCCTTAGAGGTGCCGAGATATTGCTAAATGTGGCCAAGGACTTTGATGATCTGGATTATATCGATTTCGGAAGCGGTTTTAAGGTTCCGTTCAAAGAGGGTGATATTGAAACAGACATAGAAGAGTTGGGGGTGAAGATTTCCGAACGCTTCAATGATTTCTGTGAAGAATATGGTAAAGATGTTTGCTTGATGTTTGAACCGGGCAAATTCTTGGTGAGTGAGGCAGGGTATTTTTTAGCGAAAGTAAATGTGATTAAGCAAACAACCTCTACTGTTTTCGCAGGCATAGATTCTGGACTCAACCACTTGATTCGTCCCATGTTCTATGATGCTTACCACGAGATTACCAATATTTCTAAACCAAACGGCAAAAAGCGATTCTACACGGTTGTGGGGTACATTTGTGAGACGGATACCTTTGGCATCAATCGAAGAATTTCTGAGATCAATGAAGGAGATGTCCTTTGCCTGCACAATGCAGGAGCCTATTGTTTCTCCATGGCTTCTAATTACAATAGTCGCTTCCGTCCGGCAGAGGTCTTAGTCTATGAGGGTAAGGGGTACTTGATCAGAGAACGGGAAAATATGGAGGACCTCATGCGTAATCAAATTGAAATCGATTTGGGATCCAAAGGGGAACCGACTAGTAAGGGCTCAGAGGATAAAAAGGTCCTTATTGACCAGTTGCTTAAAGGAACCTCTTAAGAAGTCAAACGTTGTAGAACTTAACTTTGAAAATCAAAATAATCGCGGCTAGCTGATTTATAAAACTATAAAGTAACGATGACACTTTCCACACGCTACAATCCTAAGGAAACAGAAGAAAAATGGTATGCTCATTGGATGGAAAAGAACTACTTCCATTCTGAGCCTGATGATAGAGAACCTTACAGTATCGTAATCCCACCGCCAAACGTAACCGGGGTCCTGCACATGGGGCATATGCTCAATAACACGATCCAGGATATCTTGATTCGTAAGGCGCGATTGGAGGGTAAAAATGCATGTTGGGTTCCGGGCACGGATCATGCCTCCATCGCTACCGAAGCTAAGGTCGTAAAGATGCTGGCGGAACGCGGAATCAAGAAGTCCGATATTAG
>ENA-UENX01000130-UENX01000130.1-marine-metagenome-genome-assembly--contig:-NODE-130-length-39471-cov-3.696891_pt1 | contig 39471 bp, 29 predicted proteins | sample MGYA00237875_ERZ529327 | MGnify/ENA primary metagenome ERZ529327 (study PRJEB26372, sample SAMN05368347) | marine metagenome | biome: cultured habitat; feature: ocean water; material: water; isolation... | reverse complement strand
TTTGTTTAGGCCTCTACGCTCCGACTCTCCCCTTGTTCCAACACCCAAAACTGCTCTGCTGGTATATCGAACTTCTGTAAAGCCGCTCGCAATTCATTTTGAGCTTGTTCCATTCCTTCAAATGCCAGGGGAAAGGTTCCAAAGTGCGTGGCCACACTTTGTCTGGCCTTAATTTCCAAATGAATCTTTGCTGCTTCTTCCGGTGTGGTGTGGATAGGGGACATGAACCATATAGGCAAATAGGCACCAATAGGGAGTAAAGCCAAGTCAATACCCGGATGTCTTTCACCTATCGTTTTAAAGAAAGAACCATATCCGGAGTCCCCAGCAAAGTAAATCTTCTGATCTGGTGTATCTATAATGTATCCACACCATAAGGTAGCATCTCTGTCTAAAATACCTCGGCCCGAAAAATGCTGAGCAGGGACAGCAGAGATCTTGATTTGCTCACTAAACGCGAAGCTTTCCCACCAGTCCAAATCTGTGGCCTTACCATTTGCTCTACGCTTGATGAATTGCCCAACGCCAAGTGGCGTTACAATCTGTGGCTGATGCTCTTTTACCAACTTTTGTACCGTGGATAAATCCAAATGATCGTAATGATTATGGCTCAAAAGAATCAGGTCAATTTTGGGCAACTGCTCCATCTTCAAACCCGGAGGGCGCATACGTTTGGGGCCTGCAAATTGAAATGGACTTACCCTTTTACTCCAAACGGGATCAGTTAAGATGTTTAAACCCGCTACTTGTATCAAAAAAGTGGAGTGATTGACGAAAGTGACTCGGATTCCTTCCTTGATTGAAGCCGGTGGATTAGGTCTAGGGGCAACAGAGGTGATTTCGGTCCAGGGTCCTCGTTTCGGACGCTGTGTTAGCATGGAGAATACATCTTTGAAGCCTTTGGCCTTCACTCCATCTATATTATTAAAAACCTTACCGTTGAAGTGATCACTAACCGGTCCTTTGTATTTGGGGGCAGACAAAAGGGAACCGATCGAAATAAAAAGGATAGGAACAATGGCTAAGATTGTGATAAATACCATAGCATACAGATTTGAAGATATCGCCCAGTTAACAAGTAGCTTATCGGCTTGGTTCTATTAGTCAAATTTAATTTTCTATCAATGGAAAAGGAAGAGACAATGGGATTATTCAAATCGCCTATTGCTTATGTACGATCATTATAGTACATTTGATAGCAATTTTAGAATACCACCCTACAACTTTGCTGATTAGAAAACAGCATCAAAACCCTGCATTATGCCTATTCAGACTACAGACCAAAAGAAAGTTTCCATAACTACTGCTACTCTGGCGGATTGGCCGGCCATTAAGGATATTTACCTAGAAGGTATAGCTACTGGACATGCCACATTTGTCACCGCCTGCGGCATACCTGATGGAGCGGATTGGTTCGGAAAAAAGATTCCTAAATCTGTATTGAAGGCGGTTAGGGAAGATGGAGTGGTATTGGCTTGGGGCTCACTCCAGGGTATCAGTGGTGCCTGTAGCTATGCCGGTGTCGCCGAAGTTTCGGTATATGTATCGGAAGTGGCAAGAGGTCAAGGGTTAGGTTCAAAAATATTAGAAGGGCTCATTGCTTTCGCTGAATCTAACGATCTTTGGACGTTGCAGGCGAGTATTTTTCCAGAAAATACAGGGAGTCTAAAGCTTCATGAAAAGCACGACTTTGTAAAGGTAGGACGCCGCCAGGCCATTGGTAAACTCAATGGAGCCTGGCGGGATGAGTTTTTATTGGAACGTCGTTCGACGGTTCTTTACTAGATTTACTCGGTACGTAAGGAGTGAACAGGGTTGGTGCTTGCCAAGCGCGAAGCGTGATAACTGATGGTGAGAAAGGCCACACCTATAGCTAAGAGACTTACCAAAAACACCAACAAGAAATCCATGGCCAAGCGGTACGCAAAGGTCTCTACCCAGCTATTGTAGGAGAAGTAGATGACTGGCAAGGCAACGACGGCTGCAATCGCCACGATCAACAAAACTTCCTTGAACAGCAATCCCACGATTTGACTCACAGATGCTCCTAGTACCTTTCGCACACCCATTTCTTTTGTTCTTTGAGCGGTGGTGAAAGAGGCTAGGCCAAAGAGACCGAGGGAAGAAATCAGCCCACAAATGATCGACAGCCAGAATAAGAGCTTACTTTGTCGTTCATCCGAATTGTACAACACATTCAGGTCATCATCCAGAAAACTGAACTCCATGGGTAGATCAGGAATTACTTCTCTCCATTGCTTGGTTAAATCCTGAATCACATCCCTTGGGTTTCCTTCTTTAATCCGTACAAAAATATTTCGTCCCACCCTTTCAATAACGAACAGGGCGATAGGGAGCATAGGTTCATGTAGCGAATTGGTATTGAAATCTTCAACCACCCCGATAATCTGCCCCAATTCTCGATTTCCTAAGGAATCTTCTCGTGCCACAAATTTCTTCCCAATTGGATTCTCCCATCCTTGCTTCTTTACAAAAGTCTCGTTGACAATCATGGCGAAAGTGGAGTCAGACGGACGTCCGACATCAAAGTTCCGACCTTCTACAATTTCAGTACCAAATACCTCTAGGTAATCATGATCTACCGACATATAACTAGTTGGTACACGCTCCATACCTTCATCGGTTTCAATCATAAAGTCAGAGCGATCGACATAGATACCGGGAACCTGATTAGATAGCGTGATACCTTTAACATATTCACTCTCCTTGAACTTCTGTTTTAAAGCGGTGATTTTCTGAGCCACAGCTCTGGAGCGAATTGGAATATTGATTACATTCTCCTTATCGAAGCCTAAATCTTTATCTCTAAGATAGTCGATCTGTCGTCCCATAAGTAAGGTAATCCCTACTACTCCTATGGAGATCATAAATTGAAAGACCACCAAAGTACGTCTGAGTAGTATTCCTGAAGATGTGTTCTTGAAGGCTCCTTTCAACACGCCCATCGGCTCAATACTAGACAAGTAGAACGCTGGATACAGACCTGCCAACAGGCTTACCAAAACGAAAATACCTAGAATACCCAACGCTAGTTCTGGATTACTAAATAGATTTAGGGCAAGGTCTTTATCTAATAGAGAATTAAGGTTTGATACATTGAATACCAGTTCGGTTAATCCCAACGCCAGCACGCAGGCTATGGCTGTGATAAATAGGGATTCCAGCATGAAGAAGCGAATCAATTGAGGCTTGGTGGCCCCAGATACCTTCTTCACTCCTATCTCTTTGGCTCGACTTGTAGCCCTGGCTGTTGCCAAATTTACATAATTGATGCTCGCCAACAATAGAATTAAAAGCCCCACGGAAAAGAAGGCATATAGATAACTCATATTCCCTTGTGGACGATCATAGGGAAGATCTGAGTTGAAGTGGATATCAGTCAATGGTTCTATGATGGGATGGAAGGTTGATTCTACATCATTTCCAGGATCTTGGCCGTGTTTCTCAATCCACTCTGGCATCCGTGCTTTTACGGTTTCAATGCTTGTGCCTTCCTTGAGCAGGATATAGGTATAATCGCCAATGGAGTTTAGAGATTGACGATCGGTTAAGCCAAAATTTCCTCGCCCATTATAGGTAGACATCAGACCATGATAAACAAAATGAGTATTCTTGGGCAGGTCCTTGTAGACACCCGTGATCATCAGATTGGCTCGATTGAACTTAAGCGATTTCCCCATCGGATCCTCCTCCCCAAAAATTCGTTTAGCCACAGTTTCCGAAAGGATCAAACTATTCCTACCATCCAATGCCGTATTCGGATCTCCCTGGATAAAATCAAAATCAAAGACATCTAAGGCCATGGAATCCGTTTCGTGTATACCATCTAAGAAGTAGGATTCATTGTTGTATTGGAAAAGCCACTTTTCGGAAATGAAGTTGAAGCGAACAAAAGATTCTATTTCGGTAAATTCCTCTTTCAGCATCTTACCTAATGCCATCCCACTAAGTGCATAGCGATCCTCTCCCGATGGCGTTACATAGCTGGATCCTACTCTAAAGATCCGATCGTGCTTACTATAGTGTTTATCGTAGGTCCATTCGCTCTGTAAATACAGAAAAGTGATAATGGCTACACTCATCCCGATTGCCAGCCCCAAAATATTGAGTGCAGAATAGAATTTAGTCTTCCATAAATTGCGCAGTATAAGCTTGAATTTCATGATTATTTTTCAACTTTAAATAACCGGTTTGGAAATCGAGATTTTTTAGTCAAATTGCAAGTAGTACCCTAGTGCAGCTGGAGAAAGGAAAGAATACCCCTTATCTCTCCATGCTCACGGTAGGTAGTGCTTGTTTATGCTTGATATACTGCATTATTGTGCCAAAAAATATAATCCGTTAATAATCAGCAAGTTTACAACAACAATTAGAGAAAAACTTCAGAAAGCGACCGATTTCGTACACCCAATTGTTCATCAACGACCATCTAGTCCACAATCCGTCCCAATATGGCAAGAAAAAAATACAGCATACTCGTCATGGATGACGATCCTGATGTATTGCGAACGCTAGAAGTGGTACTAGGCTATTATTATACCGATGTGCACACGGAGCGACATATTGCCGCACTAGAAGAAAAGCTCGCATTGACTTCCTACGATCTAATCATATTGGACATGAATTTCCAAAAGGGGCAGAACAGCGGAAATGAAGGCTTGTTTTGGCTCAAGAAGATCAAAAAGACTCATCCTGCAACATCCGTAGTTTTAATCACAGCTTATGGGGAAATCGAATTGGCAGTTGAAGCCATGAAATACGGAGCAGCAGATTTCCTTCTGAAACCCTGGTCAAATGAGAAGTTGTTAGGTGTGTTGGAAAAAGTGCTGCCACGAAAAGGGCGCAAAAAGACAAGTCAGCACGAATTCTTTCTCTTTGGTCAGTCGCCTCCTATGCTGGAGTTAATGAAATCGATTGATAAAATAGCGACCACTGATGCTAATGTACTGCTCTTGGGTGAAAATGGGACTGGGAAAAGTAGCTTGGCCCAGTATATTCATCAAAAGTCTGAACGCAAAGATCAACCCTTTGTATCCACGGATCTTGGGGCACTTGACGATCAATTGATGGCGTCCACGCTATTCGGTCACCTAAAAGGGGCTTTCACCGATGCTCGTGAAAATCGGCAAGGTCTCTTCCAGACAGCGCATCGAGGAACGCTCTTTTTGGATGAAATTGCCAATCTATCCCACTCGAATCAGACTAAACTGCTGCGCGTATTACAAGATCGAAAAGTGCGTAAATTGGGGAGTAATGAAGAGGAGGATATCGATATACGTCTGATTACCGCTACGAACGCTGCCATTGCCGATCAGGTGTCGCAACAGCAATTTAGAGAGGATCTTCTTTATCGAATCAATACTATTACGCTAACGATTCCTCCCCTCCGTGAGCGGTCAGAAGATATCCCATTGCTTTATCAGCATTTCCTAGATACCTTTTCCAAGCAGTATGGCAAAGTGGTAGAAACCAAGGGAGGAACCATGAAGAAATTACAGCGGTATCACTGGCCGGGCAATATTCGAGAACTGCGAAACGCAGTTGAAAGGGCCTTTATCCTTTGTGACGACGACAAGATTGGTCCAGACGATTTCGTACTAGCTGAACCACTAAATGATGAACGACTATTCGAATCTTATAATTTGATTGAAGTAGAAAAGATGCTAATCCTTAAGGCTATTGATAGTCATAATGGGAACCTCAGTCAAGCTGCTCAGGCTTTAGGTCTCACCAGACAGAGTTTATACAGAAGAATGGAGAAGTATGATCTATAATCGCTTTGCCTTACTTGTTGGAATCCGACTCCTAATCTTGCTCGCTCTCTTGAGCGCAATTGCTGCCACGCGGTTTGAAAGCAAATGGCTCTTTACTATCATCATCTTATGCAGTTTGGCGCTCCTCGTAGCGATAGAATTGCTCCGGTACATCAATCGAACCAATTTCGACTTGGTAAAGTTATTGCAGGCCTTGGAGAAAGACGATTTTTCAACCCACTTCCAGCAGCGACCAAGTGGAAGGTCCTTCCGTAAACTGTATGGAGCTTTTAACAGTGTAATTGACCGATATCAGGCGGCCCAACTACAACAAGAAGCACAGAAAGAGTTTTTGAATATAGCCGTTAGCAAACTAAACGTGGGAATCATTGCTCATGAAGAGAAAGGGCGTATCCTAATCTTTAATGAATATGCCAGAAGCGTTGTAGGAGACATTATTCCGCAAGATTGGGACATATTGGTATTGAGAAAAGTGCCCATCATCCAATTCCTTCACCAAATGCCAACGGACAGCCCTCAAATCTATGCCCACACCAGTAACTCACCCAGTCAAAGCTTACTATTACAAGCCAGTCAGTTTTCTCTGCTTCAAAAACAGATTCGACTCTATACCATTAAAGACATTCGCACACAACTAGACCAAAAAGAAGTAGAGTCATGGCAAAAGGTAATCCGCGTGCTAACGCATGAAATCATGAACTCACTCACGCCAGTCATTTCCTTAACGGATATGGCAGGAATCATGTTAAAAGACCTTGATCAGGTCGACCAAGGCACACAGCCCATCAAAGAGGCGCTTGAAACCGCTCAAGGTCGGGCAAAAGGTTTATTAAGCTTTGTAAAAAGTTACCGGCAATACCTCAAAGTGCCCAAACCCAACTTGCAGTCGGAAAATATTGAATCCTTTTGCAACCAACTTATTCAACTCTTAAATCCCAAGCTGCAGGAGGCTAATATTAAGCTTCAGTTTTCTTCCTCCCCAGGCTTGGGTAACATGGATGTAGATCAGTACTTGATGGAACAGGTATTCATTAACCTATTTACGAATGCCATTCAGGCGTTGGCAGTGTCCCCTTCTCCTATGATACAATTTGAGGTACTCCAGAAAGAGCAAAGTATTCTCTTTGTCGTCAAGGATAATGGCCCGGGGATTCCCTCCGATCAGGTCAGTGAAATATTCGTTCCCTTTTACACGAGCAAAGAAGAGGGTTCAGGAATTGGTCTAAGCATTTCCAGGCAGATCGTACAAGCCCATGGAGGGCGGCTCTTCGTACAAACGGAAGAAGAACAGGGTGCCACTTTTTTTGTAGAACTCCCCTCCCCGGAGAAATAATAGCATATGTAGGCGGTTTCTGACTTCAGCTTTCTACTTTTGCAAGATGATAAGATTAGGCCAAATCAATCGCTTAAGAGCCGTTCGTTCAACCCGCCATGGTATGTACCTAGCGGATGAAGAAGGGAGAGAGGTTTTGTTACCACGGAAATACGTTCCTACAGAGCTAGCTGAAGAACAATCGCTGGACGTCTTCGTTTTCAATGATTCAGAGGATCGCCCAACGGCAACTACCTTGACGCCTAAGATTCTACTGCATCAAGTAGCTTACCTTCAGGTAAAACAGGTCAATAAGTTTGGAGCCTTCCTAGACTGGGGTTTGGAAAAGGATTTGCTGGTTCCTTTTCGGGAGCAACGCAGTGAGATGCAGAAAGGGAAGAGCTATGTAGTATATCTCTATGAGGACGAGGAAAGCCAGCGTCTGGTGGCGACCAACAAATGGTACAAGTTTATCCATAATGATGAGCTGACAGTAGAGCAGGACCAGGAAGTGGATCTAGTGGTAGCCAACTCCACCGATTTAGGAATCAATGTGATCATTAACCACAAACATGTAGGTCTAATCTACAGAAATGAGATTTTCCGGAGCATACGCCCAGGAGATCAAATAAAGGGATATATCAAGTTGATCCGGCCAGATAATAAGATCGATGTGCGATTACAACGGGAGGGTTATGCGCACGTAGAACCCAACGCCGATAAGATTTTGAAAATACTACAATCCAACGATGGATTTTTGGGATTGCACGACGGAAGCTCTCCGGATGATATCCGAGCCCAACTTGAAATGAGTAAAAAGACCTTTAAGAAAGCGATCGGTGCCCTCTATAAAAAGAAGCTCATCGAGATCAAATCAAAAGGTATATACCTGACAAAGAACTAAGCCCCTAGTTGCCCGGCAATGCCTGGACCTGGAAGTCCTCCGTGGCAACTCCGACAAGCTCGAAGGTAGCACCAGTTAAGTCTTTGTTATACCAACAATTGATCTTCAATCTTTTATAGGTAGCAATCGCCGTTTTGGCATCGGCGAGATTCTGGAAAGCCTTTACGATATAAAAAGCACCATACTGGTTTTTGATCTTGGTGTCACGATGATAGATCAACCATACTTCACCTATTCCTTTCGGCGCCATCAACTTATCTGGATTTGTACTAGCTGGATAGACAGCGAACTGCACAAAATGAAAATCTGGAATACGCGTAAAAGGAGAATCAAATTCTTGTCCAGAACCTGATTTTACTTCTCTCTCTTTATTCAAACCTCGATAGGTGAACTGCGCAGCTAAAAAATGAGGAACAACACAGAGTGCAATGATGACAAACCATCCTTTTTTCATAATGCGTTTTTTGAAGTACTCCAAAGTGCGCCGCCTGCTGTAGATGAAGTGTTACGGTTTGACCTGGAGCATTGGTGTCAAGGGATAATTTTTTCTTTACTGGGGAGGTCACTGTCCAAAAATAATAAATAAACCTACAATATTAAGTTTCTCTATATTTTTCGGAATCTCAGGTGAATCTGTGTCGAAAGATAGATATTTCAAGCTTCCGACCGTTTTGATAGCTATTCATCTATTAGGATGGAACGTCTCAATTGGAAAAAATCATATGTGTACCCGCATCTTCCTGCCGGAAAAAAAGGGAAAACATCATCAATCGCTATATAGACCAGTCATAAGGCTTCAATTGGACTTGAAATCCCACATATCGAGGGTCATTTAGAAACACATCCACAAAATCCTCTCGATACCATTCAAAAAGAGAAGAGCAGAGGATCGTTTTGGAAACTTCATTGGCGATAAATTCCGTACCGACAAAGCTGTCCATAGCCATGGCGAGCTGTTGGTCAATTCGGTCGGCTTGATAAAAGGCGATGGGAGGACAGGATAAGGCGCCACAGTTAAGGGCGAAGTGAACGCGATAATCTAGTTGTTCGACTTGCCACTTCAATACGGAGCTTTCTGCAGGCAGGTGTTTTCTGGCATTTCGGCGCAGAATTCCATGTTCAATATCATCTAAAGACATCCAATACCCTCCGATTTCCAGGCGATTGGCCGCAAAGAAATCGGGTATTTCCTTCATGTGCTGTTTCAACTTATTCCTAATGATCAAGTAGTTGGTCATCCCATTATAGACATTGATCCAGAAGGCCAACTTCTGCCGGTCCGTTTTCAAAGCGGAAAGATCAACTCTTTTCAATTGATCAATTTGAGCTTCCATTTCGGTCTCCAGCACTCCTTCTGCCAATTGGTAATGCACCTTTTGGATTTTCATAAACTTCGAAAAATGACCAGCATCAAACATGAGAAAGATTTATAGGAACGTATCAGATAATTTCAGGGGTTTAGCAATAATTCAATGTATGAAAATTCCTATAACTTTGCCATAAAAAGAATTGCAGCTACTCGCTCAACATATAGTCCCTCCATTACTAGAGAAGATTCGCCTCAGTGATTATGCCTGTGGGATCTTCGCTCAACTGGTTTCACGCAAAAGTGTCAAAAAGGCCATCAAGAGCGGGGCATTGCAGGTCAATGGTAAAATAGAAAGCACTGGCTATTGGGTGCAGGAAGAAGATCAGATACAACTTTTCGAGCAAGCATTGACACCTCCTCGTCCGCTAGCCTTATCACTAGAAGTGTTGTGGGAAGACGGGGATCTAGCCGTCATTCATAAACCGGCAGGGATCGTGGTAAGTGGCAATCAATATCGCACCATCACTAATGCACTACCTGAAAACCTACAAAAAAGCAAACAAGAAGATGCCTTAGCCTGGCCCCGTCCCGTTCATCGCCTAGATCAAGGTACCAGTGGCCCCTTATTGATTGCGAAGACCGCTCTGGCTCATGTGCGCTTAGGGCAGTACTTCGAGGAGAAACGGATAAAAAAGAAGTATCGAGCCGTATGTATCGGGAAGCTTCCTCCCGAAGGCATCATCGACAGTCCTATAGACGGGAAGCCCTCGCGTTCCCTTTTTCACACCATCAAAACCGTGAGCTCCAACAAAAATGGCCATTTATCGCTAGTAGAGCTCATTCCAGAGACTGGCCGAACTCACCAGTTAAGAATACATTTATCTAGTATAGGTAGTCCCATTTTAGGAGATGAATTATATGGTATCGAGGGATTAATTTTGAAGAGCAAAGGTCTATTCCTAGCAGCGATCGCCTTAGAATTTCAGCACCCAAGAAGCGGTCAAATCTGCCTTGTTGAAATCCCTCAACCCGCCAAGTTTGATAAACGATTAGATCGAGCGCAAAAGATGTGGGAAAAGAAGCAGAAGGGCTAAGCCGTCTTTTCTTAATCGGGAAGTATGAATAAGAAAACGCTACTAATCGGAGGAACTTCACACCTAGGTAAATCAACCTTAGCCCAAGCGTTAGCGAATCGCCTAGAGGCAAAACTAATCTCCACAGATCATTTAGCTCGCCACCCAGGCCGTCCTTGGAAAGCTTCTATTGACCTTATTCCCTCCCATGTAATTGAGCATTACGAAACACTACCTATTGATCAATTGATGCAAGATGTATTGGCCCATTATCAAAAGCAATGGCCTAAAATTCAAGCAGTCATCGAGGAATCTGTCGCGCCACTCCTGATTATCGAAGGCTCGGCCATTGGTCCCAATTGGCTAGCTCCTCATCTCAATGAGGAAGTGATCGGTATTTGGCTCATAGGAAAGCCTGGACTTATAGAAGAACGGATCTATCGAAATAGTGAATACGAAGGAAGAAGTACTAGAGAGCAGTTCCTCATCGACCAATTTTGCCGCCGAAGTATTCAATTTAATGAATGGATACAAGCTGGAGCTAGACGCTATTCTCTACCCTATCTTGAGGTCGATTTACAGACAACTCGTGAAGCATTAGTTCGAGCGTGTTTAACCAAAATAGCTTGGGCTTTGGATGCTTAACACCCAAAGCCCAAGCTCACGTCTACCTCTTCATACCAGGAACGCCGAGCGGCGCACCCGTTGTCCAATCAAAGGTTGGAGCTTTCTGTTTTCTTGGGTACACCTCATCCAAAGAGCTTCCTTCATATAAGCGGCCATTCTTCATCACCTGAAAAATGGCATCTGTATGTCGAATATTGGTCAAAGGATTCTTATCCAAAATGACAAGGTCCGCCAATTTGCCAGCTTCCAAGGAGCCCAGATCTTTTTGTAAACCGATGGCTTTAGCACCATGTATAGTTGCTACTTGCAGCGCTTCGTGAGGTGTTAATCCACCAGCCTGCATCGCCCAAAGCTCCCAATGATAGCCTAAGCCTTGTAACTGACCATGAGATCCAACACCAGCAATCCCACCAGCATCAACCAGGTCCTTCACAAACTCTGCATGGCGGCTAAAAATGTGCTCTTCTGGCAAGAACCAACCTGGTCGGCGGCGAGATTTCTGATCTAGCTCTGCCTTAGGTGTGAAATGGTTGAGCTTGGCATTCCCTTGTACATCTTCTGTGGCATAAAAGTAATTCTCTGCCCAAGGACCACCGTATGCTACCAACATAGTCGGCGTGTAAGCTGTCTGCGTCTCCTTCATCAACTGAATGACATCACCGTAGATCGGATAGATTGGGAAGGCGTGCTCATGACCTGGATAGCCATCGAGCACTTGGGTCATGTTCAATTTAAAGTCAAGGGCTCCTTCAGTGGTTGGCATGAGTCCTTGCTCCTTGGCTGCCTCTATGATCCATTGACGCTGCTGCCGGTTGCCCGCCATATACATCTTGATCGTTTTCGTATTGTAGTAGTCGGAGTACTGCTTCAGGACCTTCTTGGCGTGATCAAGACTCTTGATATTGTAAGCCCAAAACCCAACCCCTGGTCCGGTAGAGTAAATACGTGGCCCCAACATCTGCCCGGCGTCTACCATGTCTTCATAAGTCAAAACATCGGTAGTGGCAGTCTGGGGATCTCTTGTTGTCGTGACACCATAAGCCAGATTGGCTGCATAAATCCAAATCTGATTCTTGTGAATCCCCCAGTTGGGCCACATATGAGCATGGGTATCAATGAAACCTGGGACGATTGTTTTCCCCCGTAGGTTGATCACCTGCGTACCCTTTGGGGCCTTGACAGAGCCGGATTTCCCAACAGCCTGGATTCGATTGTTCTTGATCAAAATATCGCCTCGCTCGATTACTTCTGCCCCTTTCATGGTCACTAGTCTTGCCCCTTTCAAAAGAACAGTACCTTCGGGTATGTCTCGATCCACTTCTACTTTTACCCGTAGCTCCTTGGCCTTATACCCTTTATCCTCTTTCTTCTCTTCCTTTTTTTCTCCTTCTTTGCCCTTATCCTTCTGCTTGGCTTTTTCCCTTTTTTCTTTCTTCAGCTGTTCGGCTACTCTCTTGGATTCTGCGAGATCATAGTCGAAAAAGGCATTCCCCAGCGACCAAGTAACTCGCTCGGCATCGGCCGTCCACTGGGGAAACTCGCCCCCCATTTCCGTCAGCTTCCAAGCGGGGAATATAGCGCTTGCAGGGTTCGCCACGTTGATGCTGGGTACGTCTTTGCCGATCTTCGGCACAGTAACCGCGTAAACCTCATTATTGATCTGCGCCAAAGCCAAATCTCCTTGTGGAGCCATCTTGATGAGCGAAGCATTGGAGGGTTTGGGCGTAGGCTCAGTCATGGAGGGTATCATCAGGCCATGGCTATGATCAGCGTGTGCATCTGCGGGATTCGCAGGGAAAGTCGTCACACCAGAAACCTTAAGGTGAGCTTTTTCATCCGTACCATCCCATCTCATCGAAATCAGCCCTTTGCCGCCTTGGAATAAGTAAATGCGATCATCCCCCTCTACGAAATGGGGATTCCCTCTTCCATTAGCATCTTTAATTCTCGTGATAGCCCCTCCATTGGCAGGAATCCAACCGATGCTCTGCTGTGCCCCGAAGGCAAAAGGTCCGATAGCATCTTTGTACGTCTGGGTGGCCCCCATTAAAAAGATAATCCGATCCGATTTGGCATCCCATGCCAGGTGGGAGAAAATCCCGCTCTGACGAGTCAGTTGTAAGGCAGAGGCTCCAGCATTGAGACCAATTTTCTGGATGTGTCCTTCTTCATCGGACCAACTTACAAATGCCAATTCTTTCCCGTCAGCTAACCATACTGGCAAAGCCTCGGTATAGTCATTTTTTGTTAAACGCCGAGCCTTCCCATTCGGATAGTCCATTACGTATAAGCGATTCAGTGCCGTAAAGGCCAGTTGCTTACCATCTGGAGATAAGACCGCATCTCGAATCTGAGTAGCTAGCATTTTCTCTTCATCGCTAATCGGAAAATCAAAATGAACAAGTGGTCCAAGGTCAACCTCCTCGTCTACTTCAAATGGGATATTTTGGGCCTCTCCTCCAGCCACGGGAACCTTCCAAAGCTTACCACCATAGAACGCAACTACTGCTTTACTATCTGGGGTGAAGGACATTGCAGGATACACCCCAAGGCGCGCTCGTGACTCCTGCTCATCGCGTTGTACAGGGTAAGCTAGCCACGATTCCTCCCCCGTTTCGATATTTCTTTTCACCAGGCCGGTTTCTGTATTATAGCGTGTGCCGTAGACCAACCATTTTCCATCAGGAGATAGGGTAGGTGAAAAAGCGGAACCATAACGATTGGTTTTAGTCTCCATTTCGCCTGTTTCGCGGTCATATACGGCCAACTGATACTGTGGCAGCTGTGCATTGTACTGCCAATCCCCATTTCGGCGAGAGAACCAAATATAGCGCCCATCCGGCCCAAAGGTCGGCTCAATGGTTTTCATGCCTTCTGGTTTTTTGATCAGTTGCACTCCCTTCCCGCCATCTTTGTGATACATGTGCAGCTTGAGGTTACGTTGTCCATGGGCTGCTATAAGGTAATTACCATCAGGGGTCCACTCAGCCGATTGCATGACATCTGTCTTTTCCTTGGACAACTGGGTAGAATCTCCCGTTTCCAAATCCTTTATCCAAAGGTTTTCATTTCCATCCCGATCCGAAATGAAAGCTAAGGATTTTCCATCCGGGCTGTAACGAGGCTGGCAGTCAAAAGCCAGTCCTTTGGTCAATCGTTGGGCTTTTCCTCCTTCTATCGGCAACAAATAAATGTCTCCGAGTAGGTCAAAAGCAATGGTCTTTCCATCAGGACTGACATCTACTGACATCCAGGTCCCCTCAGAGGTTTTTAGCTGCATGCTACGCCCTGCTTCAAGGGGTAGGTTCTTGGTTTTATCCTTTTTGGTGACTTTAGTGCTATCTGTCTTGGCCGCTTCATCCTGTGCATAGCTAATGCTAATCCAACAGCAACAAATCAGCAGAAGACAGTAAAGTCTAGTGTGATAATTTTTCATATGACTACAAATTTTGGCCATTTGGCCTTGTATGTTAATAAGTTGATCTGGTCTATAGTATTTCTAAGGTGTGCACCACCTAGAATAGAAAAATAAGTGCTTTTTCTGGAAAAAACGGGAAGATCGTGCTAAAAGCAGTCCTAAGAGGAGTCGAATAACCGGAGCGTTGCTAGCTAGGAAAAATGTTGCTGGATAACCCTTAGTAAATCCTCATGAAGCTTCTCATTACTGCTGATGAGTTCTCTTCCAAACAAATAGTCTCCTCCTCCTTTGAAATCAGTTACCTTTCCTCCAGCTTCTTGCACTAGAAGGACGCCAGCGGCAACATCCCAGGCATTGAGACTATATTCATAAAAACCTTCAAATCGGCCACAGGCTACATAAGCTAGGTCGACTGCGGCAGACCCCAATCGCCTTAGTCCACGGGTATGCTGCATGAAGAATGTAAGGACCTCGAGGTAGGCCTTCATACGATCGTAATCATAGTAAGGAAAACCTGTAGCCAGAAGGGAAGCAGAGAGTTTTGAAGTTGGGCTTACGCTGATCGGGTGATCATTCATCCAAGCCCCGCCATCTTTCCAGGCATAGAAGCATTCATCTCGATTCACTTCATAGACGATACCGATGACTGTTTCTTCATGATGTTGTAGAGCTACACTGACGGAAAAAACCGGTAGTTGATGCAAAAAATTAGTTGTACCATCCAAGGGGTCAATAATCCATCTCCATTCTCCCTCTTGGCGTTCCACCGTTTCCTCCTCGGTAAAGAATACCGAACTGGGAATTAATTTGGATAATCCATCAATCAATAGCTTTTCGGTCTCTTTATCCACATAACTGACTAAGCTATTCAAATCTTTTTCTTCAACAGCAGCAGTAGCCACTTCTCCCACCTGGCTCGCAATAAAGGCACCAGCTTCCAATACTACCTTGCGGCTTTTTGCACAGAGGTCTTGAAGATTCAAACTCATAAGTAATATAACTAATTGATATTGAAAAGATTAAGACGCAAATAACAGAAGGATTATTCAGCCAGCTGGTAAATATCTCTAAGTTGTCTACCTAAACCATCATAATCGAGCCCATAGCCCACTACGAAACGGTTGGGTATTTCAAACCCTATATAGTCAATAGGAATATCGTGTTCTAAGGCTTCTGGTTTCACCAATAAGCTCGCCAGAGCAATGGATGCCGGTTCTAATGCTTTGAGCTCGGGTATAAAGGAGTGCATGGTGTTTCCCGTATCGATTATATCTTCTACGATAATCACATGTCGTCCCTTAATGTCGATATCTAAGCCAATTACAGAGGCCACCTTACCGGAAGACTTCATACCCCGGTAGGAAGAGAGTTTGATGAAGGAAATAACGCTCTCAAAATCTGTGGCACGCAACAGATCAGCCGCAAAGATAAATGCCCCATTCAACACCCCAAGAAAGATGGGTTGCAGTCCATCGTAGCGCTCTTTCATCTCCGCTGCTAACGCTTGAATACGCGTTCTAATCTGAGCCTCGGTAATGTAGGAGGTGAAGGAAAGATTATTGATGGTGACGATAGAATCGGGCATAGATTTTTATTGTAATATGCGTGAGTTGGCGACCGATCTAATGCAAAAATCAAGGTCCTTTTAATCCGCCAGTCACCAAAACTGCAAATGTATTAGGATGAGCCCGGATTGCCTAAGATTTTACTTGAATTCCGGGTACATAATGGTAAAAAATCAGGTCCCTATCAATACCTGGCAAATTTATTATCTTTGCAGCCTATTTGACGTATATGGTACGTTGATATATATTGGTTTATAAACGATCCCCTAACTCAGACTGTTAGATAATCAAATGACCTAAATAGGAAAGAATGGATAAGTTGAAGATCGGTATTAGCATTGGCGATATAAATGGTATTGGACTAGAAGTAATACTGAAAGCACTTTCACATAAAAAAATCGTGGACCGTTGTACAGCAATAGTATATGGTTCTTCAAAAGTTGTTTCTTATCACAAGAACATCGTCGGCATCGATTTTCATTTCCAAAGCATCAACAAAATCGAGCAAGCTAACGCAAATAAGGTCAATATCTTAAATTGCTGGCAGGACAGTGTTAATATCACCCTTGGTAAACCCTCCAAGGAAAGTGGACAATATGCTTGGCAATCCTTGGATTCTGCCGTAAATGACCTCCAAAACAACAAGATTGATGCCTTAGTAACAGCTCCAATCAGTAAGGAGGCCATGCACTTGGCTGAGTTTCCACATCCTGGCCATACTGAGTACTTAACTCAGAAGCTGGGTAGCAAAGAGAGCTTGATGTTTATGGTTAATGATGATTTACGCATTGGAGTAGCGACCAATCACATTGCCTTAAAGGAGGTCGCTCCTACCCTTTCCAAGGACCTTATCGTTCAGAAAATCCGTTTGATGAATAACTGCCTAAAAATGGATTTTGGTATTGAACGTCCGACGATAGCTGTATTGGGATTAAATCCACATGCTAGTGACAATGGTGTATTTGGACAGGAAGAGGAGGAATTAATTAGGCCTGCTGTAGTAGAGTGTAAAAAGAAAGGGGTTATGGTCATGGGGCCATTCGCAGCCGATGGCTTTTTTGGTTCGTCTCAGTTTACGAAGTTTGATGGAATTTTGGCCATGTATCACGACCAAGGATTAGTCCCATTCAAACTAATGTCCTTTGGCAAGGGGGTGAATTATACTGCCGGCTTATCAGCCGTTAGAACCTCACCTGACCATGGAACAGCCTTTGAATTAGCCGGTAAAAATATGGCCGATCCTTCTTCCTTCTTGCAGGCTTTGTTTCAGGCCATGGATATAGCTCAAAGCAGAAAGGATTACGAGGATATGCATGCCAATGCCTTGGTTAAGCGCAAAAAGGAAACGGAAGATGTGCTGGCGGGACAAGAGGAGATTCCAGACGAAACAGAAAAAGGAAACTAAACTTAGGGATCGAGCTTAGATCACTTTCAAATGCTTCGTTCCTGCTAGGATAATTGCACTTAATTCGATCACAACAATTCGGTCTTATGAGTCAGCCAGACGAAAAAACACGCTATAGCGATGCTGAATTAGAAGAATTCAAAGCGCTAATTGAAGGAAAGAAAGCGAAAGCAGAAAAGCAACTACAGTTTTATCTGAAGCAGTTATCAGATATGGCTGAAAATGCTGATGCCAAAATCAGAGGTTTAGATGACGGGATTAGCACTATGGATAATGAGATCGCTTCAAACATGGCGGCTCGTCAGAAGAAATTGATACAGCACCTTGATAATGCCTTAATCCGCATCCAAAACAAGGTATATGGCATTTGTCGAGAATCAGGCAAATTGATCAGTAAAGAACGCTTGCGAGCTGTCCCACATGCCACGCTCAGTATTCAAGCGAAACAGAAAAAGAGGAAGTAATCATTTTAATTTTTGAGGACGCTAAGAGGAGGATGTACTGCACTCACATCTAGCCATGCGAGAATGCCATCAAATCACTCCCTCTCCTCCTTGACAATAAATCAAGCAAAGCATTGAAAAAGGCAGGTATCGTTGTTGGAGTCATATTCCTAGTACTCTTCTTGGACCAGTGGTCCAAGATATGGGTAAAGACAAGTATGACATACGGAGAAGAAATTTTGATTTTCGGCTTGGAGTGGGCCAAAATTCACTTTGTGGAGAATAACGGCATGGCTTTTGGCATCTCCTTGGGTGGAAACTACGGTAAGTTGGCGCTCAGTCTATTCCGCATTTTAGCAGTAGGTTTCCTAATTTACTATCTGCGTCTCCTCATGAAAACGGAGAAGACCTCTCTCGGCTTGTTGGTCAGTTTTGCACTGATACTCGCCGGTGCAATTGGGAATATTTTAGATAGTGCTTTCTATGGATTAATGTTCTCAGAATCCACTTACCACGGTGATGTAGCTACGCTTTTCCCGGAAGGAGGAGGTTACGCCGGTTTCCTACATGGTAAGGTGGTGGATATGCTATATTTCCCCATGTTCTCAGGGGTTTATCCAGATTGGCTACCCTTCAAGGGCGGTGAACCTTTTCAATTCTTCAAGCCTGTATTTAACCTAGCTGACACATCCATAACGATAGGCGTATTGAATATTCTTTTGTTTCAACGCAGTTTCTTCAGCGCAGAAAAAGAAGAAGAGCAACAAGACGCGAATATGGCCGCAGCGGCAACGAATTCCGTTACCGAAAATGATGATACAGCGACTCCAGCGGTAGAAAATGCAGTGGATGAAAACGAGGGGAGTGAAGGAAGTACTGAAGAAAAGGGAGGCCGGAATGGAGTTGATGCTAATCAATCCAGTGAGCAAGTTGAACCTAAGGAATAATACGACTTTTCCTAAGTATCGGCTATTCTAACGATGTCAATCTACTAATCCAGCTTGGTCAATTCTTTTAGAAAGAAAAACGATTGGGGGGCTTAGTATATTAGGCTTTTCCCGCTTTATTTTCTTCTTCCAAAAATGTATTGATGGCCTTCATAGCATGGCCTACTTTGTCGTAATTAATTCGGTAGTGAATAAACTTACCATCTCGCTCTGTTTCAACTAAACCAGCTAACCTAAGAATTCGCAGATGTTGAGAAGTAATAGATTGCTCCAGTTTTAAGGTATTGTAGATCTTGTTGACGTTAATCATTTCGTTACTGTCGATAAAACCTAAAATCCTTAAGCGAAGGGGGTGTGCCAAGGCACGGAGAATCTCTGAGGACACCTGCAGGTTCTCATTGTTAATGTTAAGCTTAGCCTTTCTCATAGAATTTTCGCCTTTTTTTGGTGGTAGATAGACATAGCAAATATGCATTTTTTCTTTATCTTTCCAAAAGAAACATATAAAAAATGCTGTGAATCTGTTTGATTCACAGCATTTTCAGGATTACTAATATCTATTACCTATGGAGGGCTTAGATGGTCAAATCTTCTACTAATTTAGAGATTTGAGCCAAGCGATCCTTATCCAAGGAATAGTGGATAAATTTTCCTTGACGATCTGTTTTTACAACGCCTGCTCTGCGAAGAATAGCTAGGTGCTGGGAAGCTACAGATTGCTCTAAACGCAACTTGATGTAGATATCCGTAACCGTCATATTCTCATTCTCATCTAACAGATCAATGATTCTTTGACGTAGTTTGTGATTGACTGCTCTCAAAACCAAAACCGCTTTTCTTAACTCAGCGTAGTCCAATGGAATGTCGTTCGTCCCCTTCTTTAGAACAACTGTTTCATTTTTTTGCTTTCTCATATTTATGTTGTTTTATCAGTAGAAACAATTCTTACCTATTAGACTTCAAATATCATACCAAAACAAAGCATTAAAATATATTATAACACATAATTACAGTGAAGCCTAGACAAAAATACTAAAAAATATATCAAAATAAAAAAATGTGTTAATATGTATTTGTGCAAAAAGGCGGGATAAGCGGTCCGGTTTTATAAAAGAATGGTCAAAACCAGAAGAAAATACCACATCTCTGCCGCTCCATAAGCAGCAAGTACGGGGCCTCGCCCAATTCAGGTACACATATGATATAAACTAATGCGTAATTGGGAATTCTTTCCCATTTAGAGAAATTTTTTCTTGGAAACGGTGATATTCGGTGGTTTTAGATAGAAAGGTTCGGCATAAGCCACGTCGGCGAAGCGTTCTACTCGATACGCTTCCACTGCAAATGGAATCAAATAGCGGGCAGAAGCCAAAACGGCTACAAAATGAATCTGTGGGTGGTCCAATATCTCCTTTGTCTTTGGTGCTCCATTGCCTCCCAATAACAAATCTCCCCCTTGCGAGAGATAGTTGTCAAATACCGAAGCATCAATTACTACTGCCTCAGGTTCCTCCTTAATCTGTACCTGCTGATCATAAATGGCTCTGTAGACTTCCATCCGGCGAGCATCGATCATCGGAATATAATGGAGGTGGGTTGACTCATCCATTGAAAGGCTCTTACTGGCCTCAGCCATCCCCCCAGCCAAAGCCTGCAAGCTAGGCACCGTGATCAAAGGCTTGTCCAAGGCATAACAAATCCCTTTGGCTGTAGAGAAGCCCACCCGTAATGAGGTATAGGAGCCTGGCCCCAGACTCACACTCACCGCAGCTAGCTCAACCAATGATACTCCTGCCTTCTGCATGGCCTCATCAATCAGCAAAGTCATTTGCGAAGCATGTTGGTACGCTTCCTGTGTTTCGGTAAAGCCAATGAGTTCCTCCCCTCTGCTCACCGCGATGGAGCAGATATCAGTAGAGGATTCAATATGTAAGAGGATAGGCTGCATGGGGCGAAGATAGGGAAAGTGGAGGATTTACTTTTTGCCCCATGCAACATCGTTAGGAAGGGTTCTAATCACTAACTTTATATCTATTAGTACGATACCGGCCTTGTTCTCTTTTTCTGCGCCCGACAAAGCCGATTAACTGTTCAATACTGGGCCATTTGGATTTTCTTTTGAAGTCGATAATTTTAGAGATAACTTTTGTAGGTTTAGGGTCTCTAAGCATGGCTGTTTCGTTGTGTTTGTTTCTAGAAATAGCTTGGGAAGTTTCGAGGGATATAGCTTACCAAACATTTACTCTTTAAATTTCTTAAAGAACACAGACCTCCTCAACCACACTTTTTTCGGATTTCCCCAAACCTTTTCACTTTGCTCTTAACTTGAGTCTTTACGCTACCATTAGAATTCGTCGACAGATTTTTTAATTCTACCCCTCATATCTTCACCTTAAACCACCTAAACAATACTTTTCCGCTTGCCATTACTCGATTACCAGGAAGCTTCATTATCTTTCAAATCCATAGTCGTAAACTCCTTGACCTAATGCACAATACGAAGCTACTCCAGGTATTATCAACCTTGTCTGTCAAAGAATTGAGGGAATTCCAGCTACATGTAAATCAGTTTTCAGATAGAGATGCTAGCAAAAAACTACTCGCCCATTTATCTACGTTCGTGGGCAAATGGGAGCATAAGGATCTTCAACTTGAGGTAGTGGGGAAGAAACTAGAGTATGAGGCTCCTTTCAAAAGTCTAAGCAATCGTGCTTCTGACTTGTATAAAACATTGATGAAGTTTCTGGTGATCCGAAAGCTGTACTCAGACGACTACAAGTTTGAACAAGAGTTTCTGGAGTTAAGAATCTTTGAAGAACGAGGTCTAAGCCAACTAAAGAATCTCAAGATGGCACGTTCATTGAAACACCTAGAAAAAGCACCAGTAGATGACCAATGGTCTGCCCTTCGTGAAATGCTGCTTCAAAGAATGGCATATTACAACATGAACGGCAACAAAATAGAGTCAGGGGAAAACAATATCGAACGGTGCTTAGTACTTATTGACCAATTCACTATAAGTAGCAAACTAAAATATGCCTGTGAAGTTCTTTCTCGTTCACAAGTCTTAAATAAACAGAGGTCCAATTATAATTTTCTTTTTCAGCAGATGCTTTCAGCAAAGGTCAATTCAAAAGATTCTTTCCAGATACTATATCAATCAACCTTCAAAGCTTTATATACTCTTGAACCTGAAAATTTTCGCAATGCACTTGCCCTGCTTCAAGAAAATGAGAAACACTTAGCTTCTGAGGATCGCTATAAGATCTTTGGCTACTTAATCAATGCATTGGCTCAAGGCTCAAAGAAACAAGTTCTAGTTTACGGTCAGCAACTACTTAAACTCTACCAGATTGGACTATCTAGTGGTCTCTTGATTCATGACAACAAGATTACCAGGGGTAATTTCCTTAATATAGTAGAAATAGCCTGTAAGATTTCTGACTTAGATTTTGCTGAAAAGTTCATCGCTGAATATTCAGTCAAGCTACCAGAAGAAGATTCTACTCATACGGCCACTCTCGCAGAAGCCATAGTACTATTCACCTACCAAAATTTCAAGGAGGTGCTCGCCAAGTTGAATATTGTAAATTTCAATCCTATAGATGAAAAATTTCGAGCAAATGTATTATTGCTATGTAGCATCTATGAAATATATGAAGACGCCGACCCAAGCTGGGACAGATGTAAATCTTTTAAGATGTTTGTTGGAAGAAAGTACCCTATGCTCAGTGCTAATTTCCTCGCGGGTATGCGCAATTTCTCCAATTTTGTTCAGAGACTATTGCAAAGAAAGGAAAGTAGAAGAGCACTTCAACAGGCCCTCTCTGAAACTGACCCGATTGTGATGCGCAGCTGGCTAGAAAGTAAGCTGCAAGGTTACACCCCATTGTAGCATAACAAACAATTATTGAAACACTTAATCTGCATCAAAAATATTATTATGAGGCCTAGGGTTCAACAGTCGATACCCTAAGCCTCAATTGACAATTTCTTACAAGATGATGATCTGCTCAATGATGAGCATAACGATATCAAAAGTATCCGTGATTTCGAATTTTTAATTAATGAATATGGTTAGAAGCGTATCCCTTCCCCGCCTCCGAGCATCTGCAGCCGCTCTTCCACAGGTATGCGATACCTTAGTTTTAAGCAGAGGTCTGGCTCGACCCAGGATGGCCAACTCCTGCGCCTGATCAAGTCTATGCCTATATCTTGACATGGCAGGCCCATACCGAATCACTTACCGATTCAGTCCTGCCTTACATCTATTTATCGAGTTATTTTTGAGCTAGAGATTGGTTACCAATCACTAGACGAATCCTTTTATTTTCTTACATTTCCTTCCTTCTATACATTAGTGTCAATTTCTCTAAAATGTTACCCATGATTCTACCACAACATTTTCAATTGGCTATAAAAAGTCTTTAGAATCAGTGGCTTGACCAGACAAATATCTGAGTAAAAACAATGTAGATAAAGCCCATTCCAATTTTAGAGACCTTTACAAAAATTTCGAAAAATTTTGGCCGGTAGTCTATCTACTCAGAGCTGTTACTCAATACATATTGAAAAAAGCCACTTCTATTCATTCACACCAATCGCATATGCAACCACAAGGGAACGAGATTGCGTATTTATTTTGTTACAAACCACTCTATTCTCGCTCTCAAATTTTTACTTCTGCTCTCTACTTCCTTTCGAAGTACCATACAAAGGTATGTGCCTAAGCTGACAGGATTGTACCTCCTAGTAGGTAAGATGGCTACCTAAAATAGCGAACTCAAGTACCTAGAACTGAGCGTAACTAAGGTTCCAGAAACCTACTGATCAGACTTTTTCCGCCTATCGAGATACCTCCCCTTCTGCCTCCTCTTCCGATTAAGCTTAGCTAGGAATCTTTCCACCACGGAAAATTTTTTCTTAGCTGATTTGTGTCTGAGTTTTAAAGGAGAATTGGACATAAGTATCGAATTAGTGTGTTCAATAATTTTGGACATACCTCTCCTATGCAAGCTGGTTGTATTACCATCCACTCGAGGAAGTATTTACCGGAATTTGTTCTTTAAAAAATCAGGGTTTTAGTAGATCATTTTCTTAATACATCAGCAAGTTACAGGCATTCATTCACTAATCTAACCCACACCTAGTAAGGGGCAGCTACCAGTGGGTGAAACCTGTATTTTGATGAGGGAAGCATTTTACTGCATGGTCAGAGACTACCTATTGTACTTGATTTCCCTTCCCTCTATAATCTGCAAATTACATAGGAATGGCTTTCCGAGATATACTCAGAACTACGTATTCAAACTCCCTAAAATTGATAGTGCTTTCTACCTAATAATGAGAATAGTTGGCTTCCCTTTTTCTGTTGATAGGTATTGGTTTGTGGTAAACATTGTCTCAGCGATCTACACTTATAATATGGAGTTTAAAAAGCCAAACATTACAAATCAGGTAAGAAATAGGATAGAAAAAGTACGGGTTGAGTTCGGGTAAGAACAGTAGGCAGGAGTAAAAGGAGTTTATGGATATGACATCTCCTAAACAAAAAGCCCCACACATACCGTGCAGGACTTCACATTTGGTCTAACAAGCTTTATAGTGCGCTCAAGTACTAAAGGCGATGGACTGAGCTGGATTCTAATTCTTCATAGAGTTCCTTTGTATTTGAGACTACAGGCTAGCTAAGGATTGTTGCAAGGCCAGCAGTTCAGGATGTTGAGAGTTGGTGCGGGCAGCTCGCCGTAGGTGTGAGGCAGCCAGCGCTGGCTTGTTCTGTTTATGATATATATAGGCTAAAGTTTGGTTGATATCGATATTATCGGGGCGGCGTTCGTAGACTTTTTGGGCGTAGTCTAGGGCAGTGTCATAGTCAGCTAGGAGTTCGGCGTGAAGGTGGGCGAGTTCTAAATCCATGACGTGACCGGCTTGTTGGTCATCCGCCAACATGGCTTTCAGTTCAGAGATGGTCTCCTGGAACTCCTCTCCACGGCCTTGTTTAAGGTAGATCGCAGCTAGTTTTTCATAAAAGCTAAACTCGGGAATGATCTTCGCCGCTTGCAGGTATTTTTCTTCTGCTTCAGCTAAATCGCCCTTTTGCTCGTCAATTTCTCCTAGTGCTGCGATGGCAAAAGGATAGTCTGGTCGATCGACCAAGATGCGTTGATAGTTTAAGGCTGCTTTTTCTAACTGTCCATATTGTTTATATAGATCCCCTAAAGTTAGGCGCGCCCAGGCCGTTTGTTCATAGCCGGGATATCCGGCATCTACTGCCAATTCCATGGCTTCAATAGCCCCTTCTACGTCTCCGTGCAGCTCACGGAGGTAGGAAATGCGAGCGTAGGACCGTAGATCAGGGCGGATGCTGATCATTTTATCAGCCATAGCAACGGCCTGGTCATACTGTCCTAGCTCTACATAAGCATCCACTAAAACACCATATATCTGAGCATTATAAGGATTCATAGCTACGGCTTGTTGACCAGCAGCTAAGGCCTCAGCAAATTGGTGAAGAGAAAGCAACACTCCAGCTTTCATCGCCAAGGCTTGAAATTGTTCATCGGGATTTTGTTGGGATCGCGTTAGTGCTTCGTCCAACACTTGTAGGGCCGCAGGGTAATAATGTCCGTGTTCTCCCGTGACCCGGGCTTCATGAGTGTAGATCTCCGCCAACTTTAAGCGTGGCTTGACCTTCTCGGGATGCTTTACTAATTCATCTCGATAGCGTACGTAATTGCGCTGTACTTGCTCCCATTCTTTTTCATAGCGGAGATCAGCTGGCCGATCCAATAAACTGGGAACAGCCGAAAGTAGGTCAGCGAGGGCTTCCGTTTTTTCTTGAGGTTGACAGGCTATAAGGAGTAAGGCTAGTGCCATTAGGGTGAATCTATAGAAATACATGGTGTTAATTTTTTAGTGGAAGAGGCTGGTTAATAGCTTTATCAATAGAAACCAGCTCGACGGATAGTGGATGGAAATGGAGGTAGAAAGACAAGGGTAGAGAAAACCTCCCCTGTCCTTCAAGCCCCCGTTCAGTAACTACAACTATTTCGACTTTACTAATTTCTGTATCTGTAGGATCTCTCCTCGTTCATTCATAATTCTCGCGAAGTAAAGGCCAGCGGGATGAGCTCCAGCATTCCATTCTACCTCATACGTGCCTGATTCCTGGAATCCGTTCACCAATTGAGTAAGGCGTTGACCTTGCATGTTGTACACCTCAATACTGACGGCGCCATCTTGCTCCATCTGATAACGAAGTGTAGTGTTATCTCTAAATGGATTGGGGTAGTTAGCCATGCGGACTTGCATGGGTGCTTCCGTTCTTGGAATAACCGTAGTACCAGGTTGTATCATGTTATCCGTTACTGGACTAACGATCTGACCGCTACAGATGCCATCGCCTGCCCAAGGTTGGGCCAAGTAAGGGAATCTTCTTTCGAAAGGCTTGTCATTAGCTTCTACACCGGTAGTATAGGTCAGAACATCTAGTAAATCTTGTGTAACTGGATTTGCATCACCAGCCGTATAATCATCATACCACAAGCCAATAGCCGCCAGTACTGCTCCGGAAACAGCTTGCAATTCAATACGCGTCACATCGTCTTCCAAACGTCTTCCGTTGGGGAATCCATCCATGTTCGGAATCCACTCCAAGTCTGCACTTGAATTGTAACGAGAGTCAGTTAACCCTAACACAGCGGCTTGAATCAATCCTAAAGAACTAAAGTCTGGATGGTTTCGGCGCGTAGCAGGCACCGCCATATTTAAACGTAGCATATCCCCACCATTGGGTAGGAAATTATTGATAAATGGCTTACCTGCTGCCAGCGGATTCCCGGCTTTGCCTGTTGCTAGTTGGTAGGGAGGGAAATTAGGGACCCCCGTATGAAAAGTTGGCCATAGATCCACAGACCGAGGCAGGCCCGGACCTGGAAGCAACAAGGTTCCAAAGATGGCATCATCCAAGGCTGTCCCGGCGACTGCATCCGAGCCTTTCAACCCAAACAAACCGTCGTTCCCATTGCCGAAATCAAAGGCTTGCAGCGAATTTCTCTGGATACGTAATGGTCCAAAGGCAGGAACCGCTCCTCCAAACAAATCATCATCCATGTACAAAGCCAATTCTGGATTATAGAAGTATTTGTCCAACAGGGTATCTGCCAATTCATCGTAAGGCGTGATAGCATTCCAGTAATCCTTCATTCCAATAGGAATTACCGCTTCATTAGTCAAAGGCATACCCAAACGAGACACTTGCACCCAATCTCCACTGTATTCCTCTCCACCTGGTCTCAATGTGCGGATGGCTGGGCGACTGGCTGAAGCCCAAACGCCAATCACATAGTCTGGATCCAGGATGTTGTCTGGGCGTACCCAACGTCTACCTGGGCCTTGGCGTTCCGATCGCTTGAGTAGGTAGGGAATTGGGATTTCCATTACAATTGCACTGGTATTCATACAGGCGATTCCGTCTCTTGGCGCAGCATTCTGACGTGGAGCATCTCCAAGGTCAAAGATCCCTCCCAAGTCCACAAAAAATGGATCGTCAACTGGTCCAGCAAAGACTTGTTCTCCAGTGTGTGTTCGGCGAATTGCTTTCTTCATTAGTCTGCTGTAGGTAGTGTTTAAGCCTACCGGAGATTCGATGGACCGATCCCCAATATAGTTGGGAGGTACTGGGCCATCTCCTAGAATCTTAAGCCAACTTCTACCATTATCGATACTCTTTTCTACATCGTATCTCATTCTCAAATTCTGCTTCCCCAAACGGATATTGAAGAAAGTGGAAGGGTCTTCATTCTCCTGATGGAAAGTAAAACGGTAAATGATCTCATCTCCCACAATTGAAGCATCATTATCGACGTGGATTTCATAGCGGATATTTTCTCCAAAATTGTAGTAGTTCGGACCACCATGTGGTAGTTGAAGGGGCACATAGGTGGCTACAATGACAATACTGTTCTTATTATTGGGGTTTCGAAAGGCATACAAATCTACATTGTCAGCCAGGGGGTCATCCGCGATCAAGGGGGCTTCTCGGTGACTAGAAGCCATCAAAGAAGTACCGCAGATCAAGCCGATAAGCCCTAGGAGAAGTACTCTTTTAAAGAAATGGGTTATCATGATTTTCCAATATTACTACCCTCTCCCAATAAACCAGGCATGGCGCTGCCCGTACTAGTCGTTGTTAGTGCTATGACTAGCCTACTAGGAGAAGGGGGTTTACAAAAGTTTATTTAGAAGATTGGCGAGGGTTAATTTCCAGTTTCAGTACCACTCCAAGGAGTAGCTACATATGGGAAAGAGGATTTAAAAGCTTTGTCATTCTGCTCCACGCCTGTTGTGTAGGTCAAAACATCAATTAGATCCTGAGTAACGGGATTTGCATCGCCGGCCGTATAGTCATCATACCAAAGACCAACTGCAGCCAATACTGCTCCGGACACCGCCTGCAATTCAATACGAGTAACATCATCTTCCAAGCGACGACCATTGGGAAAGCCATCCATATTTGGAATGAACTCGAGATCCGTAGTCGTATTAAAGCGAGGGTCCGTCAATCCTAGGACAGCTGCTTGGATTAATCCTAAGCTACTAAAATCGCCATTATTTCGATCGGTCACTGGAACGGCCATATTTAAGCGTAGCATATCTCCTCCATTTGGTAAGAAATTGTGGATAAATGGTTTGCCTGCCGCAAGAGGATTACCTTCTTTTCCTGTAGCCAACTGATAAGGAATGGCATTCGGCGCCCCGGTATGAAAAATAGGCCAGAGATCAACGGACCGTGGCTTACCGGGCCCAGGTAACAAAAGTGTACCAAAAACGGCATCATCCAAAGCAGTACCCGCTACCGCATCCGAACCTTTGAGTGGAAATAGGCCATCATTGCCATTACCGAAATCAAAAGCCTGTAAGGAATTACGCTGGATGCGAAGTGCACTAAAAGCAGGAACAGCACCTCCAAATAGATCGTCATCCATATACAATCCCAATTCCGGATTGTAGAAGAACTTATCCAAAAGATCATCTGTAATTTCATCGTAGGGCGTGATGGAGTTCCAATAGTCTTTCATGCCAATTGGAATCACAGCTTCATTGGTCAAAGGCATTCCCAGACGAGACACCTGTACCCAATCTCCCTCTTCAACAGGTGCACTTCCATCGACTTGCAAAGTCCGCATTGTTCTTCTGCTAGCAGATGCCCAAACTCCAATCACATAATCTGGATCTAGGATAGTTGAGGGACTTGCCGAAGCTCCTTCTTTCAAAAGGGTGCTGATAGGAACCTGAATAGCTATTGTATGTACATTAAGTTGTCCTACACCATCTCTCGCTGGCTCACCTTGGCGAGGCGAATCACCTAAGTCAAAAATACCTCCAAGATCAACAAAGAAAGGATCATCAGCAGGTCCACAGTATACTTTTTCTCCCGTGCTGGTGGAGGTAATGGCACCCGTGATTAAACTCTCATAGGTTGTACCTAAGCCAACTCCACTTTCAATTGAACGAGGACCAATATTAGTGGGTGGCACCATCCCATCTTGCACAAGGGTCTGGAAACTAGCTCCTCCATCCACGCTACGCTCCATAGTGTAGGTGGTTCTAATGTTGATCTTCCCCAAACGAATGTTAAAAAATGTAGTCGGATCTTCATTGTTACGAGTAAAGGTAAATCGGTAGATAATCTCATCTCCTGGACGTGTAGCATCATTATCAATATGTACTTCGTAGCGAATATTTTCTCCAAATGTGTAGTAGTTAGGGCCACCATGTGGTAACTCTGCAGGAATGTAATTGGCAATAATCGTTACTGTATTAGGATCATCAGGGCTCCGGAAAGCATAGACATCCGTGTTATCTGCCAGTGGATCATTAGCGATCAAAGGTGCTTCCCTATGGCTAGAGGCAAAACTCCCAATAGAACTACCTAGAAGAAGGGCCGCGATAACTAACCTAAGGGTTCTTTTTGCAATCATGTTATTCAATTTTGCGGTTTTCAATAAAACAATGAATTTGGGCATAGGAGCATAGGGTCGGTAGTCGCGCGCTTACCGCTCGTATTACTTTTCTGCCTTATACTTTTCGCTTGTTTTAGGTAGATACGGGGCCAGTTTTCATTTCGGTTTTCTAAAAGCTGATTTTTTTTGTTTTTTCTCAAATTCTTCAGCAAACATAGGGTCTTACAGAGGGTTTAGGGGTACAAAAGGAAGGAAAGTACAAAGAAGCGTAATAAGCATATATCGAGGAGTTCGATAAGTACAAGGAGAGAAAGAGCAATCGACGAGAAGTAGATCCACCATGGGATACAGAAAATGATCGTTCCCCCAATCAAAGTGAACTGGCCAACTATAAAAAGCTAGACAATTCTCCTAGCTCTGGTTACTGATGACCTGCATATCTGCCAAAGTAGGTTCAATACTTCCACCTTCGGGTTCCAAGGTAATAGCAAAGGCCTGTGCATTGGCAATGTAGGGCACCTCTATCAAGGATTGACCATCCGTTGGCAGGTCAAAAACACCCATATCTGTAGGTTGTTGACCATCGATCAAGGCCCAAAGCTGATATTGCTTCCCACTGATGGGAGCAGGCAGTTGGAAAGGATCTAAGTAAGATTTTTGAGACAGGGGGTTGAAATATACAGCAGCCTGCAGATCAGGATTAGCTTCTGTCCCGGCCAGCAGTATGGTTGAATTACCATCTGTTCGGAAAATAGCCATTGGTCGATCCGGGTCAAGCTGGTCTTGATTCACTGTTTCGCATTGTTGTAAAGCAACATTCAATGCTTCATTTTCCACTTGTAGGCTTCTTTGCTGCTGTTGGGCATTGAAGAAAGCAATAGCCAAGATCACACCTAATGCGCCCAACAAAACGCCTAACCATACCGGCAGGCCTTTAGCTTTACCATCATCTTTATCAGTTGGAGAGGTAGGGCTTTGTATCTCTGATTTAATTTTATCAAAGGTTGAGGGCTTGGGCGCAGTCTGGTTTTTCATGGAATAAGCCTCCAAAGTTTGCTCTATAGCCGTCAATTCTTTTTTCACCTCTGGATATTCCGCGGCCATTTTTTCTACCTCCCGCATTTCTCTCGGAGATAATTGGCCGATCACATAGAGTTCCAGTACGCCTGACGATATGTATGATTGTATATCCACTTCGATTCTACCTTTTTACATTAAGACAATAAATACCCCATCAGCATCAACATCTGCTCAGGCGTCAAAATTTCGCGCAAAACGGAAATCGCCTTGCGGAGCCGAGTTTTTACGGTGCCTAGTGGAATACCTAAAGCCTCAGCAGTCTCCTTCTGGGTATACTGCCTAAAATAGAGGTACTCTATGAGTTCTTGGTGTTCTGGATCGATCTGGGACAAGACTTTCTGCAAACCCACATCAGGAATCTTATTAAATGCTTTAGCTTTTAGCTGTGCATCTACATTTACGAGGGTATCAATGGATTCAGTTTCTTTATTTCGTTGAAAAGAGACCAATCTCGCGGTGTCGATTGCTGTATTTCGTGCGATTTGCGACATCCAGGTAAATAATCGGCTTCTTTTTTCATCATATTGGCCAATCTTCTTCCAGATTTTCACAAACACATCCTGCAAAATCTCCTCGGCCGCTTCAGGGTCGGGAATTATCTTCGTGATATGATGAAGAAGTGCTCCTGCGTATTTCTGATAGAGTACTTGCAGTGCTGCTTCGTCTCCACCCTTCATCTGTTGGATCAGCTTGATATTGTCCAATTCACTTTGGTCAAGCACTGGGTTCATATTAAGGTAAGTGTGTTTTTAAGGATTACAGGGCGTACAAATATAAGGGTCTTTTGGAACTATTGGCGGAATTAAAAGATTGTACTATTTTTGCCCTGCGAATGAAAAAGATAAAATTTATGGACCAGTCCTTTCTACAATTCATGTAGCTTTTTTACCATTCTGATTTCTTCTTGAAACTATTTCAAGCCTACTTTTCGTCCATAAATAATCAAAAATAACATGATAGATAAACTCGAAGCCATACAAGATCGCTATTACTATTTGGAAGAACAACTGTCTGATCCGGAGGTAATATCTGACATGAAGCGATATAAAAAGATAGGAAAAGAGTATAAAGATCTTAAGCCCATCATCGACGCTTTCACCAATTACAAAGATATCCTAGGCAATATTGAGACCGCTCAGGAAATGTTAAAGGAAAACGATGCTGAGATGAAGGAGATGGCTCAAATGGAACTAGATGAGCTAGTACCCCAAAGAGAAAGCTTAGAAGAGGAGATCAAGCAACTCCTGATTCCCAAAGACCCAGAAGATGAGCGAGATGTAATCTTTGAAATCAGATCTGGAGCCGGTGGGGATGAAGCCAGTATTTTTGCGGGAGACCTCTATCGAATGTACACTCGATTCTTTGAATCTCAGGGCTGGAAAACCGAATTAATTTCTGCAAATGAAGGCTCAGCGGGTGGGTATAGCAAACTTGTAATGGAGGTTAATGGTGAAGATGTCTACGGTCGCTTAAAATTTGAATCTGGCGCCCACCGCGTACAGCGAGTACCCAAAACTGAATCCCAAGGACGTGTCCACACTTCAGCCGCTACTGTTGCAGTAGTCCCGAAACTAGAGATTGAAGACGTAGATATCAATAAGGCCGACCTAAAGGTTGACACCTACCGTTCTAGTGGTGCGGGGGGGCAGCACGTAAACAAGACAGAATCCGCCGTTAGGATTACACACCTCCCTACCGGAGTAGTTTCCGAAAGTCAAGATAGTCGTAGTCAGATCAAAAACCGTGAAATTGCATTGCAACGTCTTTATGTGAAGATCGCAGAAATGCAAAAGAAACAACATGAGTCTGAACAAGCCGCCAAACGAAAGTCATTGGTGGGATCAGGCGATCGATCTGACAAAATTCGCACGTACAACTACCCTCAAAACCGCATGACGGATCACCGGATCAACTTGACTATGTACAACTTAGATCAGATCATGGAAGGTAATATAGCAGATATTATCGAAGGTTTACAAATGGCTGAGAATGCCGAAAAACTCAAGGGCGAAGACGCTGCAGGCTAACATAACACATAGATTAATATATTTAACCAGTTCATTTCTAAAGGCCTTACTATCAATTCATCCACTACTATAAAGTAGTATCTTCTATTGATTTTTTGCTGTTTTGCGGTAATTTTTGCATATTTGTAAAGCTCAGGTAAAAGAGCTCTACGAGAATGGCAGTATTCGGCTATTTTAATATCCTTTTTACAGTTTTCTCGTATAACCAACAAGTCTCCCGAGTTCATTAGTCTAATGAATCCTCATCTCGTCTGTAAGCACGACCTACGACACTTAGTGTTGCGAAGACGATCATAGTCACGTGATATCCCCCCTAATACATGTGATCGATAGTTAAGAATTGTGCAGACAGAATTTTAGCAAGAATAGCTATCTACCAGAAACCACTTTTTCGTCATCAGTTATGAAATGCCATAGCATTACCTGACTGGGTTTTGCTATTGACATATATCTCTTTGGCCGTATTTTTTTTATTGCCAAAGTTGCAATAATCGATATTCTTTAACCAAAAGGTCATACTGTGTATAAAACACCTAAACTAAAGCTTTGGCTGATTGTCGTTCTGTTCTCTTCTGCGACCCAATTGCTTAGTCAGGACATTCATTTTTCGCAATTTGCCAATACCCCATTAAATCTTAACCCAGCCCTCACAGGTGCCTTTGACGGTGAATACCGCTTTAATAGCAGTTTCCGTCGTCAATGGAATCCTACGGTTAATTACAGAAACTTTACCCTTTCCGGAGAAAAGAACTTCTGTACAGTTAAGTGTGATTCTAGTAACTGTTGGCGTCCAGAAGGCTTTGCCCTAGGGGCAGTTTTCAATTATGATATTGCGGGAGACTCTAGGCTTAGCCTAACGCAGCTGCAAATCGCTGGTTCCTACAACGCCTATCTTGGCTCTGGCTTTTCCTGGGCTGGTGCTCTGATGCTGGGCGGTGCGCAGCGAGCTTTCTCTCGTGATGAGTTGTTTTTGGAAAATGTCAACGACCCAGCCAATAGCAAATCTACCACAGGTAGACAAGCTCGTTCCCTATTCGATATATCCTTGGGTACGAATTTTCACTATCAAGGCTGTAATCGGCGCAACAGCATAGATTTTGGAATAGCCGCTTACCATCTTAATCAACCCAATACCAGTTTCTTCGATGTAGCTGATATTAATCTTCCGATCCGGTACACCATTTCTGGCCTTGCCGCCATCCAAGTTTTCAATAAACTAGACCTGCTGATCAATGGCTTGGTGCAATTCCAAGGCCCTTATCAAGAAGTTGTCTTGATGGGTGGAGCCAGAATCCTACCTTTCACCACAGGACCTGGCAGCTTCATGCTGGACATAAACGTAGGCGGTCGAGGAGATGATGCCATCATCGGGATGATACAGGTGCATTATAACATGTGGAATCTTGGATTCAGTTATGACATAACCACTGCCAGATCCCGGGACTTGCTGGGTATTGATGGCGGCTTTGAATTATCTGTCGGGCACATCGTTAACCGTCCGAATCCCGCTAGAGTCTGTAAAGTACAGTTCTAGCCCTACCTAAATAATGATCTATAGTTATTTCATCTACTCTTAAATCCCTAAACAATGAAAAAGCTACTTTTACTAGCTTTCCAATTAGGATTTCTACTCCCCTACCTCGGTGGCCAGTCGATCGCTACCTACAAAAAAAGTGCCGAGGAAGCATTTGCCGCTAAAGATTATGCTACTGCATACATTCATGCTAAAGAAGTACTCCGGCAAGATACCAGCGCTAATCTGGACCTCCTTAAGATAGCCATGATGGCTTCTGTAGAGGTATGCGAATTTGATCAGGCAGAACAATATATGCGTACTATAAGCGAGATTGCCCCAGAGGACAATGACCCTTTATTGATTTTTTATCGCGCTAAAAACCAGCATCGCCAGGGCAACTACGAAGAAGCTATTCAAGCCTACAATGATTTTATTGGAGCCTCCGGCAGCAATAATGCTGAACTAGTTACCCTTGCGAAAAAAAAGGCAGCAGAATGTAATGAACTGCTAGAGAGTCCGCTTCTCATTAGCAATACCTCTATTAGCAACCCCAGAATGCTACAAGATTTAAGCACGCCCGGGCAGTCTGATTTTGCCATGCCTATCTTCAATGACAATATCATCGTTGGGAAACTCACCCCGCCAGAACAATGCGAGTGTGAGAAGCCCTGCTCAGATAAAATCTCTCTCTACCAAAGAGACAATTCAGGTACCGCCGACAAACTGGCGCTTCCTAAGAGCTTTAAAAAGGTAGGTCACATCACTTATGCGAAGGACGGCCAGCGAGCCTATTTCACTTCTTGCAAGTGTAAAGATGATTCTTACACCTGTGAAATCTTTTACGCTGATCGAGTAGCAGGTGGTGACGGTTGGTCCTCTCCTGTTAAACTTCCTGCTCACATTAACCACGGCAGAGATTACACCAGTACACAACCTTTCTTTCTACAGGGCAGAGGTGGTGGGAACGACACCTTATTCTACGTTTCTGATTTCCATGGAGGACAAGAGGCTGGTCGAGCTGATCTTGACATCTTCTACTCCGTAGTAGTGGGAGATGATCACAAGCCTTCGGTGAGTATGAAGGAGGTCAATACAACTGGAGATGAGGTGACGCCCTATTTTCATAAAACGACCAATACTTTCTACTTCAGCTCTAATGGTTACATGACCTTAGGCGGATACGATTTTGACATCTTCAAATACATCCCGCCTCAATATGATGCGGTTGAGTGTTCCGGAAATTCTACAGTAGTAGGTTCCAGTAGAAATATTCAGAACATGGGTAGCCCGATTAACACTCAGTTCGATGACCTTTTCTTCAGCAAAGAAGAGGAGAGTGAAAGAATGATTTTCTCTTCTAACCGAGAAGGACACCAATATGCGGAGTTAGAGCACTGCTGTCCAGACGTTTTCGAAGCTGTTTATAGCCCGAAAGTAGACATCATTGTTTCAGTCTTTTGCCATGGTGGAGATGATTGTGCAGGCTTTGAACGTGAAGCTATCGGAAACCAGGAAAGTCAGCTATTGCAATGGACTGGAGAATATAAATTGCCAGAACCTACTCGCGAAGCCAATGTCTTCACCTTTAGAAATGTACCGCTTGAAAAAACCTTTGATATGCGTGCTGAGTTGGCAGGTTTCAAACCAGGAATCGGTACAATAAATACAGGCGAATGTGATGGAGAGACGATTACACTGGATTTGTTCCTAGAACCGGAGATTACGCTAAGTGTGAATTTCGTAGACTTCTGTGATGAATCATCTCCAATAGACGTCAACAACTTTGTCGTAACGGACCAAGGTAGTGGCCAAACAATCAACCCCACTAATAAAGAAGGCTATCACACCTACCAATATGATCTATGCCCTGGCACCAGTTATAGCTTCTCCACGGCTTCTTGCAGTCCTGCCGATACCATCTATAAGTTTGAGCTAGCGCCAGAGACAATGGAGATCAGCACAGAATGTAAGTCGGAGGATTTCGCTTACACCTTCAAGCTGTACAAATCCAAAGAAGAAATCATAGAAGAAGGCATTACGCTCTATTTCGATCATGATCAACCCCGACCCGACTATGATGATTCTAGGGATTACCAAAGTTTCTTTGCAGGTTATTTGAGCGGGATTGATTATGACCAAACTCGTAATAACCAATATAGATTCAACGCTGGCTTTCGGGCTCAAAAGGATGCTGCTAGGGTAGATACTACTCGAATTAGAGAATACATTGATGCAGCTTGTAATCGAGATACAAACGATGTCGCCGTACATAACTTCTTCAGAGAAGTCCGAGCTAATAATGGCCAGTTGATTTCACTTTCCAATAATATATTGGCCTACTACCTAGCCAATTATGATATCACAATTGATATAGAAGGAGCGGCTAGTGGTTCTGGGGATCCCGTGCTAAATGGCTCTTTATCTGGACGTCGAATTGCCACTATGACTCAATATTTCCGCAATTTCTTCGAGGAACAAGGCATTGACTTCGAAGCTAGTAGAATAGAGTACAAGCCCGTAGAAACTGGTTCAACATCCTACGACAAGCTAAACAAGACCTACCCAAAAACGGGCGAATGTCGAATGTACGATGTTCGGGCAGCCAGAGATCGGAATATCATGATCCGTCGTATCACCTTCAAGCCACCAGCAGACGCACATTGTCCGGTAGGTTTGATTGGAAGCCTGGATGATTAGACCAAGTAATAATATTCTAGCAACTACTCCCCGCAACTAACTAACAATGAAAAATATCAAGCCATATAAAATGTGTTTAAAAAGCTTGAGCGCAGCTGTGCTTCTCTTTTCAGCACAGCTACTGCTCGGCAACTCGCAGAATAGCAGCTTATCGGGGGATAATCTCATGCCTTACGGTTGGATCCAAGAAAAGATAGACTGGACCGATGCTGCCCATATCTGGAATCCTGAAAAGATTCAACGATTGCAGGAAAGAGGAGAGTACAATTCTATATTCGCCACCTCCCTTTGGGGGCCTTTTGGCACAAATAAAACCAATGGCGTCATTCTGAATAATGATTGTGACAATGTCATCGATCCGGGTTCCATTGGCTATGACCAAGAGTTTTGTGAACCCAATAGCGATCCGGATGAAATCGTCAGCCTTACCCCTGCTGGAGGAGGTAGCGGCGAACTAGAATACATCTGGTTGATAAAAGTAGGCAATGGAGAATGGCAGACAATCCCTGGTTCAACAGGAGCCTCTTATGATCCAGGACCACTTTCTCAGCCTACCTTCTTCCGTCGATGCGCACGACGCAGCGGTTGCGAAGAATACATTGAGACCGCTATTGTACACATCACCTTTTTGATTCCTTCCTTGTTGGAAAGCAGCAAAGAATGCGTGGAAGGCGAGTCAGGCAAGTACCAGGTTGACCTAAACCCCAGTAACGTCAATCAGGTGACGGCGAATGGTGAAATCATCTATCCTCCATACATTGTTCAAGCCGATTCTGGAGAGGTAATTCAAGTGATAGCGACTGGTGACTGTGGTACAATTGAACGTACCATTACGGATGAGGGAGTAGATTATTCTGAATGTGAGTCCGTTTGTGTAGCACCAGTAATAACCATCACAGGTTCTCCAGTTTGTGACGCAGACAATGAGAGTTACACGGTAGATTTTTCAGTTACAGATGCTGAAGCCGTATACCTAAATGATAGTCTACTGGCAGGTACAGGACCAGATTTCTCTGTATCAATTCCCAGAGGACAGAATGCAAGTATTCGTGCTACTAATGAATGTGATAGTGATAACAGATCGGTAGAAGCACCAGATTGTAATGAATTATGCCCGGTAACTATTACGATACCTACGGATGGTAATCCTTTCTGTAATGACGATAATGAGACCTATACCGTCACCTTTAGCGTGGAGGGAGCAGATTCTGTTTTTGTAAATGAAGTCTTCTATGCCCCTACCAGTGGTAATACGTATACCCTAACTTTCCCGAGAGGAGTAAGAACTTGCATTTTTGCTTGGAAATATAATGAAGATGGTTCTGTACTATGTAGAGCTAACAGAGAAGTCGAAGCACCTCCTTGCTGTGAGGATCCTACGCCAACTATTCCAAATATCTTAACAGAATGCAACGATGATAATGAGACCTATACTTTAACGGCTACCGTATTAGATGCAGATGAAGTACGCGTAAATGGTGAATTGGTTTCTCCAGAAGCTTCGGATTCTACTAAGTATGTGGTCGTCCTGCAAGTGGGAGTTAGAGCAGAGATTGAGGCGATTACTGAATGTGATGGTCAAAAGCTGAGAGCTTTCCGTTCTGCAGAATCTCCGCCATGTAATTGTCCAAAACCAGAGATTGAAATTACAGAGCAAGTATGTGACGATGATGGTGAAAATTATACCATTAGTTTCACCGTAACAGGGGCAGACTCTGTATACTTAAATGGTGAATTGTTAGCTGGTACTGGCCCTGATTTCTCAGGATCATTGCCTACAGCTGAGGATGCGATGATAAGAGCGGTAAAAGATTGTGGAGACACTAAATCTGAAGCCACCGCCACTGCACCAGCCCCTTGCTGCTTACCCACACCTACCATTGTCATCGACGAAAAATTCTGTAGTCCAGATAGCGTAGACTTTACGCTCACTTTTACCGTGACAGATGCGGATGAAGTTTTTGTCAATGACGTGCTACAGACAGAAGCGGGCCCACAGTACACGGTCACGCTACCAGCCTCAGATACAGCAAGGATTATGGTTAAGAATGAATGTGCACAAGCTTCTCGTCAAGAAGTTGCCATTTGTTGTCCACAACCGGAAATAGGCATCTCTTTTGATGAAAACCCCGCCTGTAACCCTGATGGAGAAACGTATACACTTGAATTTACGGTAACTGGAGCTGTTACTGTTTCAGTTAATGAAGTAGAATTAGAAGGGGATGGCCCCGATTACTCCATTACTCTCCCAAATGGCACCAGAGCTTGTATTGTGGCGACCGCAGATTGCGGTAATCGAGCGACAAGGGAAGTAGAAGCGCCCGAGGAATGCCCGCCAGTTTGTCCGACGCCAACTGTGAACATCACCGTCACCGACAACAACCCG
>ENA-UENX01000128-UENX01000128.1-marine-metagenome-genome-assembly--contig:-NODE-128-length-39721-cov-162.542759_pt1 | contig 39721 bp, 32 predicted proteins | sample MGYA00237875_ERZ529327 | MGnify/ENA primary metagenome ERZ529327 (study PRJEB26372, sample SAMN05368347) | marine metagenome | biome: cultured habitat; feature: ocean water; material: water; isolation... | reverse complement strand
TTGCCGCAACCTACTTAGGATTGCTATATAGATTATCTAGGTTAAGAAAACCTGATAATCAATTTAAATTAAGCAGGTAAACAAAATTAATTACACATTTTTTCAAGCTGAATTTATTATACTGTATATCTTGCATAAAAATAGGCAATGCCTACTGAAGTATTTAAGTTCCTATATACTAATATTAATTGTTAGGAAATTGGTGACTTGAATAATCTCAACATTGCTAAATATTGAAAAAGCTGAAAAGTATCAAGTAAATATAATCAAGTAATTTATTTAAAATAAATGCAAATTCGTCGCCGTCCGCCAAACCCAGCGGTAGAAATGGGCACTTTACGCTATGAGGTTTCCGTGCCAGAGTCAAAGCCTAAAAATATTCTAGAGGAAATAGTTTGGCATAAGGAAAAAGAGGTAGATTATTTGCGTGACAAAGAACCTTTAGTTGAGTTAAGAAAAAAGATTAACTTAATGCCTCCTCCTCTGGATTTTTTGACTACATTATCAACAGGAAAAACTCAACTTGCTGTAATAGCTGAAGTGAAAAAAGCTTCTCCTAGTAAAGGAGTAATTAGACAAGATTTTGAACCAGTTGCTATTGCTAAGTTATATCAGGAAAATGCTGCAACTTGTATCTCAGTTTTAACAGATAGAAAGTTCTTTCAAGGTAGTTTTGAAAATTTGGCAAATATTAGGGAAAATGTTGATTTACCATTACTTTGTAAAGACTTCCTAATTTATCCATATCAAATATACTTTGCTCGCTTATATGGAGCTGATGCTGTGCTATTAATAGCAGCAATTTTATCAGACCAAGACTTAAAATATTTTATCAAAATAGTTAATTCTTTAGGAATGACAGCATTAGTTGAAGTTCATACTTTGAAAGAATTAGATCGGGTATTAGGAATAGAAGGGGTTAAGTTAATTGGTATAAATAATCGCAACTTAGAAGATTTTTCAGTGGATTTACAAACAACTTTTCAACTGATGGAAGCTAGAAAGAAAGAATTAGAAAAACTCGGAATTTTAGTTGTAAGTGAATCTGGAATACATAGTTATGAAGATATCAATTTTATGATAAACGCTGGTGTAAATGCTGTTTTAGTAGGAGAGTCTTTAGTCAAAAAAACAAATCCAGGTACAGCATTGCTACAACTATTTAATGAAAATAAAAGTTAAAAGCTATGTCTATTTGTAATATTTAAATATGTTATAGAAGTATTTTTACTTACTTCTTATAAAAGAATATTTATGTTTTTCGTTAGGAAAAATTGAGGTGACGAGGTAATATAAGATTTATGCCTTTAGCGAAGATTAAATCCCCCAATACTTTAATTCGGGAAGTGGGAAATTACTAAATACAATGAGAGATAAAACTATGGAAAAAATACCAGTTCCCTCTCGTATTCATTATGAACTACTACTTCAATTATTAGAAAAAAAGACAATTGTGGCAGTAGATTATAACACAAAAGAGTCCCAAAAAGTTCAAGAACTTATTGTGGCTGTGAGGAAAGCTTTAGCACTGCAAAAACAGTTAGAAGAATGCTGTAAACAAGCAAATTTACCAATAGAATATTACTGGTCTATTAATGAAACTAAAAAATATTAAAAATATTAGGGGCTATGGCTAGATTAAATTATTTGTAGTGAATTTCTTAATGAAAAAAAAATAGCTTATAAACTTTTGTTTGGTAAAATTACTCTTTGCTAGGTTATTTATAACTACAATAAATAGTTGAGTAAAAAACTCAAAAAATTAAGAACTTAACTAAGTCGTAAGTAGTAATATAAAATTAATTACAGCTCTTCTAGAAAAGCTAAATTATTTGCTTTAATTACGAGGGTAGAGAATAAAAACAGGTAAATAGTTTTGTAATGTTACTTAACTTTTAGAAAATTAATCAAAAGATAAAATCCTACAATTTTCAAGCTTATGAAGCTTAAAGAAAAAGTAAGCTTTTACTGTGATGTGCTTCTGTATAAATAAACATAGACACCGTTCAAATTAAACATAATAAAGGAAAAAAAAATGGATGATAAATTGATGTTAATGATTCCTGGACCAACTCCAGTGCCAGAAACAGCATTACTCGCAATGGCCAAACATCCAATAGGCCATAGAAGCGGTGACTTTTCTAAAATTATGGCAGAGGTGACAGAAAACCTTAAATGGTTACATCAAACTAAAAATGATATGTTGATCTTAGCATCTAGTGGTACTGGAGCTATGGAGGCAGGTATAATTAATTTCCTCAGTCCAGGCGATCGCGTACTATGTGGATGTAATGGTAAATTTGGCGACCGCTGGGCAGAAGTCGCGACAGCTTATGGTCTCCAAGTTGAGAAAATTACAGCAGAGTGGGGTAAAGCTTTAGAGACAGAGAAATTTCGTCAACACCTAGAAGCAGATAAAGACAAACAAATTAAAGCAGTTATTCTTACCCATAGCGAAACTTCTACAGGTGTTCTAAATGATCTAGAAACTATTAATGGTTATGTTAAAGCTCATGGTGAAGCTTTGATTATTGTAGATGCTGTCACAAGTCTTGGGGCAGTCAGTATACCAGTAGATGAGTTGGGTCTTGATGTTGTTGCTTCTGGTTCTCAAAAAGGTTACATGATACCTCCTGGTTTAGCTTTTGTGGCAGTGGGACCTAAAGCTTGGACTGCTTATGAAACTGCTAAGTTACCACGCTACTACCTTGACTTAGGTAAGTATCGTAAAGATGCAGCTAAAAACACTACACCCTTTACCCCACCAGTAAATTTGTTCTTTGCTTTGCAGGCCACACTTAGAATAATGCAAGCCGAAGGATTAGAAAATATTTTTGCTCGACATGATCGTTTAAAAAGTGCAACTCGCGCAGCTATCAAAGCTTTAGGCTTGCCCTTACTGGCTTCAGATAAAGTAGCTAGTCCTGCTGTTACAGCAGTTGCTCCACCAACAGAAGTAGAGGCAGAAAAAGTACGGGCTATTATGAAAAAACGTTTTGATATTGCTTTAGCTGGTGGACAAGACCACTTGAAAGGGAAAATTTTTCGCATTGGACATTTAGGTTTTGTCTGTGAAAGAGACGTCACAAGCGCGATCGCTGCCTTAGAAGTTACTTTGAGAGATTTGGGATATGAATCTTTTACCCCAGGAGAAGCTCTAGCTGCTGCTTCTAGAGTTTTAGTAGAATCATAATTAAATTGATTAAATTAATAGTTTAGTAGTTATAGCAATCCTAAATTTGTTGCGATAATGTTTATAACAGTTAATTTTAACTGAAACCTTTAAAAGTCTGAGTCCTGAGTCCCGACTCCTAACTAGCATCAAAGTGTTATAGCTTTAATAGGATTGCTATAGTAATATATTGTGAAGATATTGATCGTTATATTAAATTTTTACTACTAGATACATATTTAAAAACCAAATTTAGTTATTTTTATCGTGCTTAATTTTAGTTTTTAATTAGACTTAAATTTGCTATTTTTAAGTAGTTGTAGTTTTTATATTTACTTGGTAAGCATTCAGCTTTTACTAATAACCAGTTCTTCAGTAATCATATTCTCTCCTAAAAAAGCGAGGTTTAAATGAATACTTATGACGATTAAAATAGCATATTTGGGTAGTAAATTTTAAATCTCTATCAATCTCAATTTATTAATAGCTATTCATGATTCTATTTCACAATAGCCGATGGCTAATAGCTGACAGCTGAGTGCTTGCTTTAGTTGAACTCATAAGTGTTTTGTAGCCAATCAAATATTTTGTCTAATTGTTCTAAAGTAACTAAACCATATTGCCACAAAATCATCGATAAAGCATTAGAATCTGGTTGAGGGCATGGTAATTCTGAAGTAATACTAGCTCGTTCAGCAATTGCGATATAAGCTGAAGATATAGATAATTCATTTTGCAAGAAATTAATAAAGCGGGTATAGTTATTTGATGTCATAATTGATTTTCACCTCCTTGTTTTTCATACAATATTTTCGTTATTCTTATTCTTAATAAAGTATATATTTTATACCACTTTCCCAAAATAATGCTATTTTTGATAAAAACTTCAGTTATTAAGAATAACCCAGTTAAAGTAAGTTTTTTAAACATTACATAGAAAGAGGAAAGATATATTATTCGTTTCTTTTCTTCCTAATATCTACGAGCAATAAAATATAGCAATGCTTTTGAGATTTGGTATTACATATTTGAGATAATTTGCAAGTCAATAAAATTAATCTTTTTGACTTGGACTAAGCAATTGTTGACTATGATAAAGTAAATATTTTTTTGTTTAAAGCTACTATTAGCCAGTTTTTGCTCTGTTCTATAGCTCTAAATTTTTTATAATCAAATTCAAAAACTTTTTGATGAACTAAACAAAAGTTATAAATTACCTATCAAAATAACAAGATAGCTGTAGCTTCCATCGATTTTGATCTACAGAACTTACCTTTGCTATTCCGCAAAATTTAGGTAGTAGTTCATACAAAATCTGCCAAGTGTAAGAAAATATTTTTTAAAGTTACAGCTATTGTTAAATAAGATATTAGGCGATGGGACAAGCCGGATTTTATACTTGGAGTTGATATCAGATAAATATTAGTGAAATTAGAGTTGCTCAAAATATGTACTTCTATGGGGAACACACTTATGGACTTGATACAGTCATACAAAAGTTTCCTCAGACTTATATCATTTCCTTGAGCATCGTTTGTGTATAATATCAAGTCACAAGTGGAATAAACTCTTATGCCTCTTGCATTCTAAACTCTGCCTTCCTTTCACTAAAATGTAAATATTCAAGGGAACATAACCGATATGTAGAAACTGGGTTATGAGACGAAATTTCGTAAGAGGACAAAGCAATAATTAAGACAATAAATCTGGTTTCTTATTTGAGTGCATAAGTCCTTTTTTCTACAATAGGTTTTTACAACAAACAATCGTTAAAATTTTGGTGTCACCTGTCTAAGCAAGTAGGCATTTTAGTAAGATTTCTTTCTTTCATGTTTAGGGAGAACTTCGAGGTCAAACCTTTGATTTACAGGCATTATAGTCTAATTTAAATTATTAAATTGTTTAAGTTTCACAATTCCCTATGACCTATTTCCTACGACCTATTTATTACCTATTCCCTATTGAATATAAATTACTCAAAGTATCTAATTTTTAGTAACTATTATCCGATCTCCTACCTTCAAACCTAATTCCGTGATACGACCTCCGCGCACTTCAATAACTTGATCGACTGGAGCACTAGATCCATACATAGGGCAAGGATCGGCCAAACAAGGAGGAACATCAAGAGCGATCGCCTTAACGACACTAGACCTAACAAATATTATATCAAGAGATATTTTACAATTTTTCATCCAGAAGTTAACCTTCCGAGGTGGGTCAAAAGAGAATAGCATTCCTCGATCGTCAGCTAATTCAGTTCTGTACATCAAACCCATTGCTTGCTCTTTGGGAGTTTTCGCCACCTCCAAATTAATTATTTGACCAGATATTTGAGCTTGAGCTGTAATTGGCAATACCTGGCCTTTCTGAAATACCTGAAAATTTGATGTGCGTTGAGCTTGTGCTTGAATATTAATAGCTTCTGAAATTTTAACAAATGTTATTTGTAGCGAAAAGCCAACCAAAAACAGAATTATCCCATACTTAAATAAATCAAACTCACTACCCATAACAATATCTCAAATTTTAGAACAACAGGACTTACACATTACCTCATATAGTTTATTTTTGCGGATTATTTTGAAGATTTACACTACAATTAGTGCCATCCGTGTAAGTCCTAAACAACTTACTTATCGTTACAAATAATGATTTCTTGCTAGCATAATTGTGAATGTAGATAAACAACCCTAAAAGGTAGGTAGAAAAATGCTGCTACTGACGATAACCCTTGAGAAAATCATAAAGTAGAAAGCCATTAGAATATACCCACCATCATATATAGCTTTAAGTTTCTCTTAATACATACCCAATACCACGGATAGTCTGAATTAATCTTTTTTCACCTTCTCTCTCAATTTTAAGACGTAAGTATCTAATATACACCTCAATGACATTAGACTCACCTAAAAAACTATAACCCCAAACATTTTCCAAAATCTGTTCACGACTCAATACTTCACGAGGATGCTCCATTAGAAACTTTAACAGTTCAAACTCTTTCATAGTCAACTCAATACTACGACCATGACAAAAAACTCGCCGACTAGCAAAATCTAAAATTAAATTTGCAAAGACCAACTGTTCTTTGTCTGATGTATTAGGTTGCAAATAAAATCTAATTAATTGTAAAAAGTCATCTCTTCGATAAGGTTTTAGAAAATAATCGTCAGCTCCAGACTCTAGACAAGCCACTCGATCTTCTACCTGATCACTAGCCATCAAAAGTAGCAGGGGCTTTTTGTTACCCATTTTCCTCAGATTACTGCATAATGATAGTCCAGATTCACCAGCCAACATTCGATCAATCACGATCAAAGCAGGTTGAAGCTCCATAGCTCTATGAAAACCATTACTAGAGTTATTAGCAACAATTGGATTGTAACCTGACTCTTGTAGGTCTAGACTCACATATTGGGCTAAAGTTTCATCAGTCTCTATTATTAAGACAGAAAGATTTTGGTCAACAGTTAGGGTACTCATACTAAGACTCATTGAATATTAGATTTACATCACTTAATATAATCCTGATTTTTTTAAAACATCAGAGTTAGTCTAGCACTGAGAATTGTTACAAAAAATGAGAACAAGAATAAAAACTAGCAAATAGCAGATTCAAATACTATATTGACCAAAAAATCGGGTTGAAAGCTTCACTTTAAGGTATAAGTCCACAGACTCCAGTTAGCATTTCGTTATTCTAATAGCAGGAGAATATCATGGCAGTTCCACAGAAGTTGGCTTGGCAATATGTGGTAGTCCCCACCCCAATTTCTCCCGAAGAATGTGAAAAAACTCCGGTGTTTTAAGTCGAATAAAACGTGCTTTATACTGAGATTGTTTGACTTGTATACTATCCTCTGGAAGAACATAACATCCTCCATTACCATCTACAACCATCATTAGACGATTTGGACCTGCTGGCAAAACAGTTATAGGTTCAGTATCAGCAAAAACTAAAGCGCGGGATGCAAGAGAATGGGGACAAATAGGTGAGAGCTCTAAAACTGGAACTCCTGGAGTGATAACAGGGCCACCTGCGGATAAAGAATAAGCAGTAGAACCAGTGGGAGTAGATATAATAATACCATCAGCAGCAATATCTATGGGAGCGTGTTTACCAATTTTAATTTCAAAATGGCACATACAAGTCATCGGTTCCCGATGCAAAACCATTTCATTTAAGCAGAGAGCTTCCCAGAATAACTTATCATTTCGGAACAGACGTACTTCTAGCATAGTCCGCTCTTCTATTTCATAGTTTCCTGCTAGAATCTGTTCAATAGCTGGGTACAAATGATTGACAAAAGTTTCAGTTAAGAAACCCATGTGGCCTGTATTGACAGTTAATAGTGGAATCTGGGAGGGTGCAGCTTGACGAAATGCGGATAGAACAGTACCATCTCCTCCTAAAACAATGGCAAATTTCATATCTTTTGTAAAACCAGAGGGAACTAGCTGGTCTATAGGAGTATGGCATACAGGGCGTTCTAGATTAGGATAACCTAAAATTCCCTCGGCCCCAATGACGAGATGAACATCATAGCCATAAGCCTTCAGCTTGTCTTTCAATTCATTAGTTATGCGACAAGCTATAGGTTTAGCATCGTTATAAATAATTCCTATTTTAGACACTCGCAAAAATCTAGTTCAGGGTAGTTAGAAGCTCTAGAAAAAGAAAGGTTTATTTTTAGAAGTTGTTTTTCCTAGTTTTGCTTGTTCGTATTCTATTTCCTTCAGTTTTTTCATAATTCGACTATAATACTCTTGCAAATAAGACTCTAGGGTGGTTATTTCTTGAGGATTAATACCAAATAAAGAATATACATCATCCATAGGAGCAATTATTGGCTGACCGCTGGCTAATACTTCTGCAAAAGCTAGCCTATCTGCCACATTCCAACCCCATTGAAATGACCTAGTAAACTGACGGAATATGCGCAATAGGTTAATATTAGTGCGAGTTACTTTGGCCTTTTCACCGGAAAGTCGTTCACACATCCGAATAATTTCATTGGCATCCCAAGCACGAGGACCTACTACTGGAAAGCTCTTATTTTCTGTTTCAGGAACTGAAAGAGCGCCCACAGCAAATTTTGCTATATCTTGAGTATCCATATATGCAATGGCTGACCCAAGACCAGGTACCCATACTGCTTGCTTATCTAAAATTGGTACTGCATATTGACCTATTAATCCTTGTAAAAAGCCACAGGGTTTCAATATTGTGTACTTTAACCCAGATTCAGCAATAAAAAGTTCTGTACACCGCTTAATTTCTAAAAGAGGAACTTGGGAGTATTTTTCTGCATTTAAAAAGGAGAAAAATATGAAACGTTCTATACCTTGAGCTACTAGAGTTTGAATTAGTGATACTTTTCCTTCCCAGTCTACCTGTTTGATACTTAGAGCGTCTGTTGCTCTTGCCGTTGCAGCATCTATAACTGCATCAATTCCTTCTAAAGCGGGTATTAGAGTTTTAGGTTTACAGAGATTTCCCCCTACTAGTTCGGCTCCCCACTCTTTTAAGAAGGATGCTTTACTATAACTTCTGATTACACAGCGTACTTCATAACCTTCATCGAGGGCATGACGTACTATTTGTCTACCCAGAGTACCAGTAGAACCTAAAATTAATAGTTTCATAAAAGTTGTGTTAATTATATTAAATATTCATTCATCACTTTAGCAAGTTTATCTCATTTTTTTACAAAACTTAATATTTTGCAGTAATAGTAATATTTGGATTGATCAATTGATCACTTTATTTCTTATTATTAAGGATACTATGATACTATAGTTAGGCTTATACACAGGATAAAAAAAGAAAATATTGCTAAGTATAGAGCTATGCCCATGCCCAAGTTGGGAGTAATATTGAAATGAGTTTTTCTCCATGGAATGCTCTGCAAGTATATTTATTGTGTAGCAAAACAGCATTTAGCAATATCTACGCCTTAAATGCGTAGTGCTATATCTTAAAGCAGAAAGTTATAGCTCTACGCGCAAGTTATAAGTCATAAGTCATAACTCATAACTCCCCACAATAAGTCAGGAGTTATATATGACTTGGTTTTAGTATTTAGTAATGTTGCTTATCTTTGCTTAGACTGCTATAACTATTCGCCTCCTTGTAATTTAAGTAAGAGGAAGCCTCCTGCTAAACCAATTAAGATTACAGAAAAAGACAAAATTGCTGCATTGAAAATCTCACCACTCATATTCTTAAAATACTCCTATACAAAGTGTATATGTATTTTAAGCCATTATGAAGACAGCCGTGAGTGAAATAAAAAGTCCAATTCCTCGTTTAGCAATAACTATTGGAGATCCTACAGGTATAGGACCAGAAATAGTTCTGAAAGCTTTAGCAGATCCGAAGGTGAGAGAAAATTGTGATTTGACAATAGTTGGGAGTCGTCAAATTTTGCAAGAAACTTACCAACAACTATCTCTGGAAAAACTTGTCTATTGGGAAAATTTGAAAATTTTAGATGTAGAGTTTGATGGAAATTTAGAAGATATTTCTCTGGGGAAAGGTAATGCTGTGAGTGGGGAAGCTAGTTTTTGTTACATAGAAACCGCGATCGCCCAAACTTTAGCTGGAGAGTTTCAAGGTATTGTCACTGCTCCTATTTCCAAAACCTGCTGGCAGATGGCTGGTCATAAATATCCTGGTCAAACAGAACTTTTAGCCGAAATTGCAGGAGTAAAAAATTTTGGAATGTTATTTGTTGCCCACTCACCCCACAGTAATTTTGTACTTCGTTCTCTTTTAGCTACCACACATATACCATTAAGTCAAGTACCAGCAGCTCTAACACCAGAGTTAATGAGTTGGAAATTAGAATTATTGGTGGAAAGTTTACAAAAGGATTTTGGTATTTCTAAACCAAAAATTGCTGTTGCCGGTTTAAATCCTCACAGTGGAGAAAATGGACAATTAGGAACAGAAGAAGAAGATTGGTTAATTCCTTGGTTAGAGAAAGAAAGCGATCGCCAACCAGATATACAATTGTATGGACCTGTGCCACCGGATACCATTTGGGTTAAACCGGGTCTTGCTTGGCGAGGTTTAGAAGCATTGACTTGCGATGCTTATTTGGCACTTTATCATGATCAAGGTTTAATTCCAATAAAACTAATGGCATTTGATTTAGCTGTTAATACTACTATTGGTTTACCATTTGTTAGGACTTCTCCTGATCATGGTACAGCATTTGATATAGCGGGTCGAGGTATTGCTGATGCTACGAGTATGAAAGCAGCGATAAAGTTAGGAAAAGAGTTAATTTTACAAAGAATTTAGGTAGGTAGATATGATTATAGGAGTGTATTAATCAAGAAAAGCTCACTTCCCAGGGCTATCAGGCCCAACCCATCTTTGATTTACTGATTCATATATATAGTGTTTTTCAAGCTTTTAGAAATACTAGAAGTGGAAAGTCTATTATTAACAAACGCCATAAAACCTTGTTTATTAATAATTTTCTCAGTTTATTGACAAGATGGGTAAGCCAAGTATTGAATCTGCCTTTTTTTAATTAGCTTTTCTGGTGGCAAAGATAATATATTTGTCCCCGGAGTTTTGGTCTGTCAATCTTTAATTTAGGGCCTAATCAACTATCAAAGTACTAATTTACTGGCTTTTCTAATTTTATCAACCTGTAATTTTTTCTTTAACATACAGATAGTGGTTTGTAAATTTTCAAATGATGGGTTAAAACTAAATGGAGAAGACAAGGAGAAAAAGTAGATAAGGGGGATAAAATCAATCTTGACAGACCAGTATTTAACTTTGTTAATCATGAATTTTAAATCCACACCGAACAAACTTTACACTTATGGTGTGGACTTCTGCTCAGATAGCTTCCTTATCCTGTCGGACTCCACGAGCTTTAAGAATACAATACCCTAGGGAAGTAATAAGAGTGCATTTTGGGAAATATTTGCTTGATTACAGTTATGATAACATCAACTTTTGCCAAGAATGCAAAAAGCAATATTTATAAATTAATAGGATTCAATGCCCCACTAATTGACGTTAGATTTATCTTATGCAATTCTCATAGGCTATAGTATTAAGCTTCTTGAAGCTTTAGTTAAAATAGAAAATATACAAATAGTTAGTATAAAGAAGCCAACAAATTCTATTGTTAGGTAAAATACTTGCTAGTAAAAATTTTGTTTCAGCTCATATTCTAGGAAAAAATTAGGAAATATAGGAAAAAATTAATAGCTAAAAATATACCTATTAAAGTATGAGCTAGCAAAAAATAAAATCCTTGGAAACTCAAAAATTATCTTAGATAACCTAGAATAAAATGTCCTTTGCTATGCAGGGAAAAATGGATTATGAAACTTTAGGGAAAACAGGAGGAATTACCACAACTCCTGGAACACCACAATGGGCACTTGCAATTAAGTTAAAATTACAATCTGTTCTCAAAAAAAGTATCGTTGCTAATGCAGAACAATTAAAAGCATGGCGTGAATTAATAAAACAACCAGCAGCTTATCAGCAATTACTTGATGAGGAAGGAAAGCCATTTAATAATTATGAAGAATTATGTCATGCTCAACCGCCATATGGATTAGGTTGTGAACCAAAAGAAATTGAGGAATTAATTACTGAACTAGAATCAACTGAAATCAAAAAAGTTGACATTTTAGAAGATCCACTTAAAGATTTAGGAAATCCATCAAATTATTTTCATAAGTTTTCTAAACTTGTGGAAGCTTGTCCAGAAAATCAAGTTTTAAACGCATCTAAAATAGGAGAAATATTAGATTATGCTCATAGTACTGCTCAACTATGGAGAAAACGATGGGAACATTTGGGATGGTTGGAACAATCAAAAAGTGGCGGAAGAGGTTTTTATCAAATTACTGAATCAGGAAAAACTGCAGTAAAAAATTGGTTGGAACAACAACCAGAAGGTCAATTAAATAAAGAATTATGGATAGTAGTTGCTAAGAATCCTAAGAAGGCAGCCGAAAAGTTAATTAAGTCATTTACAACTGAAGATTTAAGAGAAGTTTACAAACTAATTGGAGAATCTTTTAGTAAAAAATCAACTGTATTTCGTGGAGATATGAAATGAATATTATTCTGTAGTTATCATCGGCTTGACTTAGGTCATAATTCAATGTTTATAGCTTAGATTTAAGCTATTAGCTATATAATAGCTAATTGTAGATAAATACGTTATCAGATCAATTCAAAATTATTGTTTTTAAAGTATTTTAATTTTGTCAATTTCCTAATATTGTTTTGCATCTTTATAGTAGTAAAAGAGATTTTTTTTATTCAATATAACTTAATACTAACAAAAAAATGCTAAAGTAATTATTGTCTGTATTTGAAACATATTTATGTTGATATAAATAAAAATAACTGTAATAATTACTTTTAAATTAGGGATTTTGAGTCAACTAAATTACCTTATGGTTAAATGAGAATTGATCTGATTAAAAAAAAATTATCAGAATTATTCGTATTAAATTAAATTTAAATTTAATTTTATATTTATTCTCAGTTTATAAGCTGTGGAGATAGTCTATGTCACAGTTACAAATCTATTTCGTTTTATCTAGTAAAATGACTATTCTATAAATTTATACTTCAGGATTATTGGAAGTCTTAAATATATTCATTAATAAAATTAATAAGAGGAACTAATGAGAGAAATTTCGACTGAACAAATGCTTTATTTGCTTTACACTTTTGCTTACTCAATAGAGGGAACGGTAACTAAGAGTACAGTAAGGAACAATTTATCTGAAAAAGACCGCGTATGGGCAAAATCAGTGGCTGAGACTTTATGTGAGTTGAAGTTATTGGAATCTCCTAAACGAGGCAGAATTCAAATTACTGAGATTGGGATGAAGGCTCTGGTTATTAGTCTTCAAACAACAGAATATAAGTTCAGGTCTAACAAAGGAGCTAAAATTTTAAATGCTTTGATAGCTTGTTTAAAGTTAGCAACAAAATATAATCAGACAAGTTCTCAAAATGAAGATATGGATTTTGAGACTTTTGTAGATAAGTTTAAAGAGCTTTACCTTGAAGAAAGAAAGCGTCAAGAATTGGAAGGTGTTGTGGCTATTTGTAGTCAAGAAATGTGCTATAAGTTTAGGCAAAATAATCATATTTCTGAATTGCTACTAGAAAAATATTTTGACAAATTGAAGTCTAATGGTCTAGTATTTGCAGTACAAGAAAACAATAAAGAATTAATTCAATGGGTGGAATAAATTATGCCGGAAGATGCAGGAAAAAAAAGATATATTAGAAATTTTTTAAACGAAATTAAACCAGGAGAAGGTTATGTAGAAGATATTTGGATTGAACGTGATGTAAGATTACCAGGGAAAGACGGTGAAGGTTATATTACAGCTCAAAGTATATCTCGCAAGTCCTCAATATCAAATATAACAGAACTACTTCAAGACGATCTTGAACATACTTTTGATGATAGATATTTTACATTTAGATTCGTGGCGGCACCTCTTGGCAGTGGTAAAACTTCCCTATTAAATTATTTGCATAAGTTAATACAAACTCAGGCAAATTATGAAAACCATTCTGTAGTAGTTAAGTTTCCACTTTATAGTTTGCGGACAGTTCGTAGTAATCATAATTTTAGCGTTAAATTTTACCATTATGTTTTAGGGTATACTTTTTGGACGTTAATACATAATCAAAAGCTATTACCATCTGTAAAAGAAGTTGCTAAAAATATCCTTGCAGAATATGATGCAGAGTCGTTATTAAATACAGGAATTAAAAAGGAGGTAAAATTAAATCCTTTCCTCTCAAAATTTAATAAACTTTTCAACCAAATTGAAGTAAATTTGGTAGAGTTATTTTTTGATGTGATATCCCAAGTCACAAGAGTAGACCCTAGCTTTACTTTTGTATATCTAATAGATGAATTAGATTCATTAGCAAAATTTCCTCAAGATCTAGAAGAAACTAGAGTTATTTTTAGAGCATTACTAAAGCATACTGTTCAGAAATTTGGAGGAAATATTCCTCTACTAATTTATTTGGTAGGTACATCAGTTAATGTAAGTTCTTTAATTGAAGGAGACTTTGTATTAAAAAGCTTGGTAAAAGAGTCTGTAATTAATCTTAGTAAAGGTTCTAAGAAAGAATTTATGATGATTAAACAAGAGATTGATGAAAGGTTAAAAGGAGCATATAAAGGATATAAAAAATTTCATAAAGCCTGGCAAGAAATTCAAAATATACCCTTGAAATTTGATAAACATTTCCGAGAATTTTGTAACTATTATTCAGGAAAAGTTCTAGAAATACATGAAAAGTATTTTTCCGAAGCAGAAGAGCAAAAATTTGAAGGTGATGCTCGTGAATTAGTCAAAGCAGAATGTCAAAAAAGATGGGAAAAATATTTAATTAAGAAAGCATATACACTATCAGCAGTTGAAACTACAAAAGTACTTCAAGGCAAAAAAACTAGACAAAAACACGCTTTAGATTGTTATGTAGAATTGCTGCATAATGATAGAATAATAGCTAGAGCTTTTGGTGAAGCGAAAAATTATAAATTGATTCTTGGCCACTTGGATGATTTTAGTTCCTGGTTAGATGATTTAGACTTTAGGCCATACCCTTCAGAAGATGTTCCTCCAGACTTAGCTTTTATTATTGCTCCTTCATGTTCAGAACTTCTGAAAAGAAAGCTAGATTTGAAAAATATAGAATTTATTCAAGCAGATAAAGTTATTGATAAAGTATCAACTAAATTACCAAATTTAACAAGTTCAACTAGAAATAAAGGTATTGAAACAAAACCAACTTCATCATTAGATTCAAAGGTATCAACTACTATTAATATCAATACAGCAAGTGAAGCTGAGTTAGAAATTGCTTTCAAAGGTTTGCGTATTAGGGCTGACAAAAGAAAAAAGCTGATAAATAATAGAAAAAATGATCCCTATAGAGATTTAGCTGATCTAGTATTTGACCTGAAGTTTAACAATAGTATAGAAGCAAAACTGCAACAAAAACTTGATAAAGGTGAAATTTGTTTCTGAGGTTAAATTACTGATTAACAAATCAAAAATATAAAATAATAAAAATAATTTTTAGCATATATTGCTACTGATAAAGCAGGATCAGTAGAAAATTGTTATGGCATTCAAATTTTCTATCCTTATCAATGATTAGAAGACCCTAAATCAGAAAAAAAATCAAGGTTGGGTTAAGTCTAAAAATAAAACTATTTTTAATTGTCTGGCAGAAAATTCCTAAGTTAAAACTATAAAAAAATGACTAACTTAAATTTGGGAATATGAAAAATATAGTATTCCTTTTAAATAAGGCGATCGCTACTTCTATTACAAAAATGATGGTTGACAAAATCAAATTCTTTTATAGACTTTACCTACTCTATACCCAGAAACCAAAACTTTGATAAACCCCAATAAATTCTCAGAAGATAGAACAGTTTATCTTTGAAGAATTGCTATTATTTAAGATGCTAAATATATCGTTTATGGTATTTATAAAGCTGGTTTATCTTGGCAATAATGGCAGATAAAAAAAGTATTAAAAAGCTCCTAAATAATAGAAAAAGTAGCTCTTCTAAAGGTTTAATTTATCTTGTATATGATCTGAATTTTAGCATTTTAGCGAGAATGTCAAAGCTAAATTTATAAAAAACTTGATCAAAGGTAAATTTACTTCTAAGATTAAACTAATCATTCACTATTCAATAATATGAAAGAGAAAAAACAACCTTTAACATATCCTATCACTGAGAAAACAGATACAGTAGAAAATTATCACGGTGTTGAAGTTGCAGATCCTTATCGATGGTTAGAAGACCCTAACTTAGAAAAAACTAAAGAGTGGGTAAAATCTCAAAATGAAATTACTTTTAACTATTTGGCAGAAATTTCCGAAGGAGAAACTATCAAAAAACGACTAACTAAAATCTGGGATTATGAAAAATATAGTGTCCCATTTAAAGAAGGCGATCGCTACTTCTATTATAAAAATGATGGTTTACAAAATCAAAGTATATTATATACATTGCCTACTCTAGATGCAGAACCAAAAGTTTTGATAGATCCTAACCAATTCTCAGAAGATGGAACAGTCGCTCTTTCAGGAATTGCTATTAGTAAAGATGGCAAATATATCGCCTATGGTATTTCCAAGTCTGGTTCAGACTGGCAAGAATGGCGCATCAAAAATATTGATACTGGAGAACATTTCCCGGATGTTTTGCAATGGATTAAATTCTATATACCAACTTGGAAAAATGATAATCAGGGTCTGTTTTATAGTCGTTACGAACAACCAAAAGAAGGGAAGTTAAAAGATACTAACTATTTACATAAGGTTTACTATCATAGTTTAGGAACTTCTCAAGATAATGATGTACTAATTTATGAAAAACCTGAACAAAAAGAATGGAGTTTTAATTGTCATGTCACAGAAGATAATAAGTATTTAATTATTACAGTTTGGCAAAGTACAGAACGCAAAAATCTAGTTTTTTATCAGGATTTAAGTATACCAAATGCGCCAATAGTGGAACTTATTAGCGAATTTGAAGCTGAATACCTTTTGATAGATAATTATCAGAATATTTTTTGGTTTTTCACAGATTTAAATGCTCCAAAAAGACGAGTTATTGCCATTGATATTAACAACCCTCCATCTCCTTCTTTAGTGAGAGGAGAAAATCAAAATAAATGGCAAGAAATTATTCCTGAAGCTACAGATGCATTGCAAGGGATAGGAACACTTAATAATCAGTTTGTTACTTTCTATTTAAAAGATGCTCATACTCAGATAAAAATATTTAATCTTGATGGTTCCCCAGTCAGAAATGTAGAATTACCTGGCATTGGTTCAGTAGTTGGTTTTTATGGTAGACGTCACGACACAAGCACATTTTATAGTTATGTTAGTTTCACAACTCCCTCAACTATTTATCATTACGATATGGTGAGTGGTGAAAGTAAAATTTATCGTCAGTCAAATGTAGATTTTAATCCTAATCAATTTGAAACAAAGCAAGTTTTTTATAGTAGTAAGGATGGTACAAGCATCCCCATGTTTATTACTCATAAAAAAGGTGTAAAACTAGATGGCAATAACCCAACTATTCTTTATGGATATGGAGGATTTAATATTTCTCTGACTCCTAACTTTTCTATTAGTAGATTAATTTGGTTAGAGATGGGGGGAGTCTACGCAGTGCCCAATATTCGTGGAGGTGGAGAATATGGTGAAGGGTGGCATCAAGCAGGAATAAAACAACAAAAACAAAATGTATTTGATGATTTTATTAGTGCTGCTGAATGGTTGATAGAAAATAATTGGTCTTCTTCTCCAAAGTTAGCTATTACTGGTGCTAGTAATGGTGGTTTATTAGTAGGTGCTTGTATAACTCAAAGACCAGAATTATTTGGTGCTGCTTTACCCGCAGTAGGAGTAATGGATATGTTACGTTTCCATAAATTTACTATTGGTTGGGCATGGACTGCTGAGTATGGTTCCCCAGATGATCCCGAAGAATTTAAAGCTTTATATGCTTATTCTCCTCTACATAATTTAAAGCCAAAAACATCTTATCCTCCAACTTTTATTACTACTGCTGACCATGATGATCGGGTTGTTCCAGCTCATAGTTTTAAGTTTATTTCTACCTTACAAGAAGTTCATATAGGAGATCATCCAGTGTTAATTAGAATTGAAACTAAAGCAGGTCATGGAGCCGGAAAACCTACTACGAAAATAATTGCAGAAATTACAGATGAATTTGCTTTTTTGCTGAGAAACCTTAAGATAGAATTACCTGAAAATTTTGGTAATTAATTTAAGTAAAATATAGTTGAATTAGGAGTGTTTTATTGAATTTTACTTGGGTTCTAACTGCTAAAAATAAAGAGCTAATTCATAAACAAAATATTAAACTAGCTCTCGTTATGGCTCATCAAAATCTATATCAATAAGGAGCTTAGTAGATGTCAATTATTCTAGTAATTCATTCTGCTGGATTTTGAAATATAGGTAGCTCCATTACTTTCCCTAATAATTTGCTACCTTACTACGCCTAAATTTTTTATTTTGATGCTCTAACCTACCAAAATACATCAAATTTAGGATTAATTTTTTTCTTGATTAAATATAATTGCTACTATAAATATAATTACACCGCCGACATTACTAATAATAGTTTTTAAGGCATTATTATTATTAGTATTAATCGCTTTTATGGCACTGATGATAATAAACCATTAAAATTTTATTTCTTATTTCACAGCTATTTGTGGTACTTGAGTAGTCATAAAGATTAGGTATAAAATTTTATCTTACTGATTTATTTAGGTTATTTTTTTATATTTTTTAATGCATCTGTTATTGTTTCACAATCTCCAAAATATTATGTCCTATATCTAGCATAAGAACATAATATATCTTTTTATCTGAGGCTCATATTGTTCAGCTAGTTTTAGTCCATCATGTGTAGCAAAGATCTATATTTTTACTTCAATTTCTTTCCAGTCTTTTTGGGGGTTGCTATCCTTTTTACATTGACGTTTTGCTCAAGCCCAAAATTGTTGCTATCTAAGAAATCTTTTTTGGGTCTAGTAATTTTTAGCTCATGTATTTGGATACCTGCTTCATTGGAATATGCTATTACTATGAGCTTTAATCAATATTATTTTCTCCTAATTCCTGATTTTTTATTTATACTTAAGTTTTGACTAATGGATGCAGATTAAATCTTAACCTGAAAAAGATTTACGCAAAAGTAACTTTCGGGGTTGCCCAAATAGTAGAGAGCCAAAAGTCCACTCAGCTTCTTCTAATCTGTAACCAGCTTTATAATAAAGTCTCTGGGCACTATGATTATTTTCTAATACATGAAGGTATAGTTCAGAAAACCCCCATTCTAACACCTTATGTTCACAAAAATTTAACAACTGTTGGGCAATTCCTAGTCTTCTATAATCAGGATCAACAGCTAAATTTGACAAGTAAGCATACTCAAGATTATCTAACTGCCAAGGATTTATCAACAAAAGTCTATTCTGCTGAAGTGACCGTATACTAATTTCTACAGTTCCCACCAAATCATGGCCCTCAAGAGCAGATAAATTCTCAGTAGACTTAGTCTCTTTGAGAAGCATAGCAATAATACATAAATAATGATCACTTTTAGAGCCGATACGATTACGTAAATCTTCGTAAATACTTACTTGTAAAAAAGGATAAATATAACCCATAATTCCTTTACGGGAATGAAAACTATTAGTTAATATTTCGGAAATACTCTTGAGGTCCTGTGGTTTAGCAATGCGGATTGAAAAGTCAAATTGATGATATTTTCTGACTTGAGGTTTAACAGACTTTGAGAAAAAAAATAAAGGATTCACAATATACTTAAAAACTATATCTATATAAATTAAAAATGTCTATAATTAACTACCACGAGCTATTCATTTTGAGAGACATAGATTGAAAAAATGCTTATATACAAATCTTGAATAGCCAAACTTTTTTACTGATTCGATGGACTCTTCTATATTTATTGGTGTATAATCTCACTTTGAAAAATACGAAGATTTATCTTATTTAAGATATAGTTTACTAATATACATCATCATGTGTTTTTCGTCTAAGTAAGTCGGTGTTGAAATTGGTTGCTATGTAATAAAATGTAAATTAAACTCAAATCAAATCTGTAGAAGAGCTTGAAGTTAATATATAAATCTTAATATAGCTAGTTTTTTCACATCTACCTACTTAATATGGAGTAATAGTGTATTGCTATAAGTATTTATATATCAATATGACTATTTGCAAATGAAATTTTAGCTTTTATTGAATAAACAATTTTAATGCCCTAGAAAAGAACAATTGTGAATTTATATAAATTAATAGTGTATCTGAGCATATAGGTATACTATTGGCTGTAACTACAACAACATTTTAGTAAATTATTTAACTAAATTAGTACAGAAACCAAGATAATATTTTCTAACAATTTTTATGATAAATTTACCAAAGTTTATTAGAAAAAAAAGTGTTTTTTCATGGAATTTATTATGTGTATAAGTGGCGTTATATTCTTATTTACTTATTCTAATTAGTTAGGACTTGCTGAATATATTTATGGGGAGGGTAAGAGGCAGGCAGACAGGATTGGATTGAGGCACAGAGTAATGAATATATGGGGATTAGAGAAGATGTAGTCAGAATTGCTATTTTCAATTTTTCTACCCTTAATCACTCAAAATTATTCATTTTGAACTAACTAATACCAAATTATTTTACATTAAAAAAAAATATTTAGTAATATTTAAGTAAATTCTTTCAGTTTTTTTAGCTAAGCCTAATTATTTTAAAACACAATAAGGTGAATAATTTAGCTTGTATAGATGTGTAATTAATTTGGAACAACTACTTAACTGTTATATTCTAAGAGCAATTGTCAAAAAAATTAAGTATATTAAAGTTTTATATTTCTAAATACTATTTATTGAGGTAATTTCATTGTTAACTAATTTCTGTGATTTATCCAGTCCTAGTTGAATACCTTCAGTTGGTAGTATTATTTTCAAGAGATAGTATAATACGAAATTATGGTATAAAAGCCGGATTTTTTTATCGCCAAACCCCTGATTTAGTAATGGCTGAAAGTGAAAAAAAATACCTTCTCATACTCAGTAGATTTGGTGTTAGTGTTGAAAAATTCAAGGAATACATTGATGAAATTCTTCATTCATGATAATAATCCCTTGGTATTGTTATAATAGTTCTCTTATATTGTGTTATCTTTCACCTTGGCATCGGGTAGAAAACTTACCTAAGAACACAGGTATTCTGCTTAAATTCAGATTAAAGTTTTAAATAGATTTAAAGATAAATCGTAATTTTTGTATGAAAATATGAAAACTGGTTACAATTAATAGATGATTCTAATAAATTTTTTCACAGGCTTGAGTATACTAAATTAAAGGGATAGCAAGGGGGTAATTGATAAAAAAAGGCCAAATAAAATTTACTATATGGGAAAAAAGTAATGTGTGGAGAAAGGTTAAAAAATGATAAAATATATCAAATTTAGTTGATTTTGTTCTAAAAAGAAACAGTTTTTGTTCTGAATAAAAAACTATTATAAAATGTTCAAGAATTGAATCTTACAAACAAACACTCATTTATAAATATTACAAATTTAATGGAGTGAACCTTTAATCACAACTATAGCATTTCTCTGAAGAATGAGGTACATATTTAAAGCTGAAAAGCTTGTTAATTCAAGCTTTTATTGTATCTTATTTAATTTTGAACCGCAATATTACTATGGAAGTAGCCTTTTTCACTTAAACAAATACCAAAGTGAAGAAATAAGGCTTCTTGGTTGATTAAATAGATATGATTGGCCATCTATCAATCAGTAGGGAAGCGGAATGGAGTTATATCTATACTGTACCTGCGAAATAATAATTTATTATAACTGACCTGAAAGCACGGAGAGCGGTGCATGAGTTTCAGACAAGAAAAACCTAAAACGAAAATTTTGGTTGTCGATGACGAACCATATAATTTAGATCTTCTGTACCGCACCTTTTTCCAAAACTACAAGGTGCTACGAGCCGAAGGTGGTTCAGAAGCCCTCGAAGTTCTGGAAAAATCTGGGGAAGTAGCTGTAATTATTTCAGACCAACGAATGCCCAAAATGAGTGGTACAGAATTTTTAAGTCTTACTGCTGAAAAATATCCTAATACTATTAGGATTATTTTGACTGGGTATACAGATGTAGAAGACTTAGTAGAAGCAATAAACTCTGGTAAGGTCTTTAAATATGTAACTAAACCTTGGGATGATCATGAGCTTAAAGCATTAGTAAAGCAGGGAGTTGACACCCACAATGTCCTAAAATCCCATACTGAGGAACTACGTCGTGCTCTTCAGCAAGAATCTCTTCTATACGCAGTTACTAATACTATTCGCTCTGCCCCAAATTATCGGGAGATGCTTCAGAGGATAGTGGAAAGTATTGGTCAAATGTTGGAAGTGAACTTGGCGATCTGCTGTCCTTTCCAAGATAACCATGGAGAAGATGAATGGTTTGCTATTTATCAGGATCAAGAACATAACTCTAAACAATCAACCAATAATAATCTTCCTAAAATACCACAAGAAATTTTGGCTTCATTAATCTGGAAAACAGATACTGTAGAAATAATTTCAGATACAAAAAATCACGAAAAGCTCAAAGGAGAAACTGTAGAAGCTCAAAAACGCCAACAAGCTTATCTAGAAGCAAATGTCTATTCTAGTTTAATTGTGCCTCTATTTTCCCGATCAGAATTAATTGCAGTTTTAGCACTACACCAGTGTGGAGAATACCGTAATTGGTTAGACTATGAAGTTCAATTGTTAATTACAGTTACTGATCAAGCTGCTCTAGCTCTATCTCAAGCTCGTGCTTATGAACAACTGAGAAGTCTAGCTCAACGAGAAACTCTGGTGAATACGATCACAACTGCTATTCGCTCTAGTCTTAACCCTCAAGAGATTTTTACTGCTATCACTCAAGAGTTAGGCCAAGCCTTGGAAGTAGATGGTTGTGCTCTTTCTTTGTGGACAGAAGCAGATGAATATGTTCAGACTGTGGGGTTATATGATGCTCAAGCTAAATCTTCTGTAAGTACCACTGAAGTCGAAGCTCTTTCAGATCAATCTGTGATGGAAACACAAGTTTCTAATGATGAAAACTTCTTGATTTCAATGAACTTACCTCAGTCAGTGGTTCCTATTAGTAGTAATCCTGTTTTAGGAGAATTGCTAAAAACAAAAAAAACGGTGGCAATTAGCGATCTGAATAAACATCAAAAACTTGATAAATCTGATCTCCCGTTACGATCTAATTCTCGTGCTTTGATGGTGGTACCTCTCATTGTTGATGGTGAAATTATTGGTAGTATTTCTCTACGCAATAATTCTTATGAGCGCCAATGGCAGGCTTCAGAAATTGAACTGGCTGAAGCACTAGCTTCCCAAGCGGCGATCGCTGTTCAACAATCCCGTCTTTATCAAACTACTAGAAAACAAGCAGAAAGACTACTGGAAGCAGATCGCCTCAAAACAGAATTTTTCCAGAATATATCCCATGAGTTTCGTACTCCTCTGACTCTGATGATTGGATTATTAGAGGAAGCAGTCAACTATCAACAAGATTTACCTTTAGAATCTTCTGCGATCGCTCTGCGTAATTCTCGTCGTCTCTTAAGATTAGTTAATCAATTACTAGATTTACAAAGACTTGATGCGGGACGAATGCAGCCTTCTTTTCGCCCTTGTAGTCTTGTGGATCTGTGTCGTAATATTGTTGAATCATTTACCCCCTACTGCCAGAAAAAAGAACTAAGTTTAGTTACAGACTTTAGTGATACTTGTTTACTAGTTTATTTAGATGTAGAAAAATTTGATAAAGTTATCTATAATTTGCTCTCAAATGCTATGAAATTTACTCCTGCTGGAGGTAGTATTAGGATCTCAATTGAATCTAGTCAGGAATATTGTCTGTTGAAGGTAGAAGACACTGGTATTGGAATTCGTCAAGAACAAATTCCCTTTTTGTTTCAAAGATTTCGGCAGGCAGAAGGTTCAGCAAATCGTTCTTACGAAGGAAGTGGTTTGGGTTTAGCTTTAGTCAAAGAATTAGTGGAACTTCACGGTGCTCAAATAAGTGTAGAGTCAGTTTATGGTCAAGGTACTACTTTTAAAGTTTGGATGCGAACAGGAAAGAGTCATTTACCTGTAGCCCAAGTATTAGAAACACCAGCTGAATTTGATGCTACTAAGTTGGCTGTTGAGTTGGCGGATGTAGAAGCAGAGTTACAAGAAGTAGAGGATTTACAAACTGTAGACCAACAAGAAAGTATTGCTACAGTTAATTATGATGATATGGCAGTAACTACTATTTTGGTTGTAGATGATAATCCAGATTTGAGAAACTATGTCTCAAGAATTCTGCGAAAGTCTAACTTTAATGTAGTGTTAGCTAGGGATGGAGCTGAGGGATTTGAGTTTGCAGAAATTCATCATCCTCATGTAATTATAACTGATTTGATGATGCCAGTTGTGTCTGGTTTGGATTTAATTAAGATGATTAGAGAAGAAAAACAATTGCGAGGTACGCCTATTATTTTGTTAACTGCTAAAGCAGATGAAGATACTAGAATTGAAGGGGTAGAAAGAGGAGCAGATGCTTATTTGTCAAAACCGTTTAATGATAGAGAATTGTTAGCAGAAGTTAGAAATTTATTGGTTTTGAAAGAGAATGAGCGACATATGCAGGAGTTGAATTATTATTTGACGGAGTCAGTTTTACAGCGGTTTTTACCATCGGAAATGGTGCAACGGGCAGCAGCAGGAGAGTTGGTTTTGGATTTTACACCAGAAACAAGGTTGGTAACTGTTTTATTTAGTGATATTGTCGGTTTTACTCGGATGTCGAATATTTTGCAGTCGTCTCGTATTGCAGACTTATTGAATGAATATTTGGCAGAAATGACAAGAGCTATTTTTGCTAATGGTGGTACTGTAGATAAGTTTGTGGGAGATGCTGTGATGGCAATTTATGGTTCACCTGAAGAGTTGACTCCACAGGAGCAGGCGCGACGGGCAGTAGCTTCGGCTCAGGCAATGTTGAAAGCTTTAGATAAGTTGAATGAGCGCTGGCAAAATCTGCAATTGATTGGAAGTAATGGGGTGCCTCCTGTGAGGTTTCGTTGTGGAATTCATCAGGGGAATGCTGTAGTAGGGATGTTTGGTGGTCCAAAGCGTTCTGATTATACAGCGATTGGCCCATCAGTAAATATTGCAGCTCGTTTAGAAGAGGCCGCAGAGCCAAATACAATTTTGGTATCAGCAACAGTGGCCCAGTATTTAGATAGTCGGATGGTGAAGAAGTATGGATTTTTAAAGCTAAAAGGCATAGATGAAGATATTTTGGGCTTTCTGGTGAGTAGAAGTCCCATAAGTGAAAATTGATAGAGCCAAAATATTTTTTTCTGATTTACTTGCAATTTTGAGAAACTGTGCTATATTTATTAAATGACTACTGCGGGTGTAGTTTAGTGGTAAAACCTTAGCCTTCCAAGCTAATGATGGGGGTTCGATTCCCCCCACCCGCTTTTACTTAAACATAATGAAAATTTCTTATCTTAATTTTTTAGTCCTGTAAAGTAGAAAATTCGGGGCTAAGTTTTTATTTTGTTTGGCGATCGCTAGCTAATTTTTTCCCTAATTGGCCAGAGTTATATGTACGTTGCTCTTTTGTTAGGCATTGTTCTAGAAAGACCATATCTTCTTCAGACCACTTTAGTTTTTCCTCTCGCCCTGGTGAGTCCAAAAGTCTTTCTTAGCTAAGTTTTTGCCATTTATGCAATACTGTTGTGACTGTTTGTGAACTCCAGTTGAAGTGAGCTGCTATTTTTTCGACATACCAACCATAGACATTGAGCCTAATTACTTCTGCTCGGTGTTTGACTTTCTGTGGTACATCCTCAGTTTTAAGCTTCAGTAGTTTTTGGTCTTGCTCACTAGTGAGAAAAATCCTGAAACGAGCGCCCATAAAAAAATAACCTTGATAGATAAACTTATTGTCGGGATACAGCTATTTCAGAAGTTTATGTTGAAGCACATTCCATGTATCAAAAATAAGTATGTATAACTAGGGGATATTGATGCTCTTTCAAAAGAACAGATAAAATGCTTGCCCGTAAATTATAACTCTATCCGTTCTATCAAGATAATCAACTGCTTCAGGTAGAGCAAGGTCTTTTTTGGGCGTTGGTAGATAGCGGGATGAATCTATTTTTTTTAAATAGCTTGTTGGTTTATAATAGTTGACGTCATTAACACCTGTGAGAGTTCAACCTATGCAATATCCTGGCTGTGGCTGCTAGCATATCCGCAAAAATGGCCATCAATGAGGCAAGCAGAATTATATTGGTGTCCCTTGTAGCAGTCAGTTCATCGAACCTTCTCAACCACGAGAATACGGCGATGATCTTAAAAGGCTGTGCTTGAGAATGTACGTTAACGGTATGGGTATTAGAGGAATTGCGCGGGTGAAAGGGATTACACCACCAATAGTAAGCGATCGCTCTCTAAAAATTATAGCCATCGCTTTACTGACTATGCGCTATATATAGTGTCTTTGCGTAAGTCCTGATAAAATTATCAGTTTCATCTTAAGAAGTGCGGAATGTGGGATAGGAGTAGTTTGGGTAGAAACACGGTGAAACCCAACACCCCCTTAATTTTTATGAGGTTTCCTACCTCAACCCACCTAGATCAAAAATCAGATACAGCATATTTCAGATAAATGAGGTACAAGATAAACCATAAAAACACTGTATTACTTAAATATTATCTGCGTAAGTGTGCCTCACAAAAGTTAAATCCGGTCTTTATTATAGATTTTATGAGATTTTTGCATATTTCTAGGAAAGAGACATAATATCAAAAGCTTATCTGTGACCTAATTTATGTCTAGCTTTGTTGTTGTTGGTGACAAGCTTCACAGTTTTTGCACATAATCTTAGGAGGATGTTCCCCACCTATATATTTGCTCAAAAATATCCAGTGCTTGTTTGAGCAATACTTCCACTGGTTCGTATTTCCTTTGAGAATAATATAAGAAAGCCTGGTTATTCAGTTGCGTGGCCAGATATGGGTGCTTAGGAAGTAGAGCAACTTTAACAATTTTGATGCTTGCATTGATCTGTGCAAGGCTTACAGATTTCTCTAATTGTTTGAGATACTTATTGATAGATGAAATTTTTATCACTATTATTGAGATGGAGAAAATTTTATCTCAAATAAATGATGGGGTTGATGATAGGTAAACATTTGGAAAAACCGGGTTTCTCTACATGGCCCAAAAACCGGTTAACTCATTGGAAAAATGAATGCTTGAAGTTGAAGTTGACGCCCCCTGCCCCAAAAGTTAGAATAAAATTTAAGGGTAAAGCTAGTCAAACTGCTAGTACGCCAAGTAAAGGAGAGGACAGCAGTGCTTTTATCGACTAAACACACTAACAGGAGTTAAAAATACATGATTCTCGACTATTTAGTTAAAGCAGCTTTTGGAATTATCAATACCGTGGCTCCGTCTTTGACTCCACAAAGGTTCCTTGATGGCATGAGAGATGATTTTGACCCCAATTTATCAGATGAAGAAAACAAGAAAATAATGATGCAAAAAATCCGTGGAGGTAAATTGGGAACAGGTTTAGCGGAGGTGGCTTCTTACGAACCAGGAACCGATAGAAATTTTGAAGAGGTATTAGCGGAAGTTGAGTCTTCACAGCTAAAAAAACAGCCTACTTCCGTTGTAGAGGTAGGGGAAGAAAACGAGCAAAAGACACAGAAATTCCAGTCTTGAAGTTTCTCAAAATTAATGTTAACTTAAGCAAAACAACTTGATAGTGAGGAGAAAAAATGTCGGTTTGGACTGAATTCTTAAAGACTGTCGCTAAAGAAGTTGCTAAAGAGCTTCTACGCAAGGCAGTAGATTATTGTGTAGAGTGGTTAATAGCTCAGTATCGCAAAGGTTACTAGGCTATTGTTTAGTAATCTACTCTAAAAGTTGACTTGGTCGCCGGAGTTGCTGAATATAATTGCTTTTTGTTATCTAAAACAGCACTCCTGCTTCTCACAAAATACAAGGCTAATTTATCAAAAAAGCATGAGATTTGATGAAAAAAGTGGTTGACGATAGTTTCAAAATACGATGGATTCAGGAATTTGAAAAGCTGATTCACCGTCGCCAACATATTATTTTATACGGAAACATTTACGACCATTTTTTGTGGCGCGGCGCTTATCAGAGTATCCACCATTTCCTAAAATCTTATTTCTTAGATAACCAGTTCGATCTGGTTGTTAGTTACGACGATATAGAAAAGTTCAAGTTTGCTAAACCTGATATGACGGAACTTTTTGATAACTTGGCATTGCGTCGTGGTGCTTTGGAAACTTATCTACCTATAGAAGAATCGTTTCGGCAAATATTTGGGTTATTATCCCAACCAAAAACATCCGTGGCGGTGACGGTGGAACTGGGGGATATGTTGGCGTCGAAGAGTATTAGTCAAGGCAGCGGGCGACATCCTCTCATGATGTTGAAAAAATCTACTTTAGAAGCATCTTTAATCGCCAATGGTGCTTTAAAAGGATTTCGCAATACTCTGGTAATTTTAGTTAACGAACTTGAAACTGTACCCCAATGGTTTTACCATAAAAACCCTTTTTTGCGGAGAATACAAGTTTCGCTTCCCAGTAAGGACGAACGCCGCGAGTTTGCATTGCGCTTTTTTGCTCCTATGGCTAACGGGATGGGGGGATTTTATGAGGGCGATCGTATCGAAGTCCATCCCCCTTCTCCAGAACAGCCCTCGGAACTAGAAGTCTTGGCAGAGGAGTTTGCGGACCTGACGGAGGAATTTCAAATCTGGGATCTGGAGGCTTTGCGTCATACTTCCTGGCAGGAAAAAATTCCCCTGGAAACTAATAAAATATGGCGGTTGGTTAACTTTTATAAGTTTGGCCAACGGGAAGACCCCTGGGAAAAGTTGAGCGCGGATAAAGTCGCAAATGCCGGGAAAGAACTGTCTGAGATGGTCTTGGGACAAGAGAGGGCGATTTCTGCTGTCACTACGATGTTGAGTTCCGCTAGGGTGGGGTTGAGCATGAGCAGCAACAAGGGTCCCAGCGGTAAACCGAAAGGGGTTTTCTTTTTTGTGGGGCCGACGGGTGTGGGCAAAACCGAACTGGCAAAGGCGATGACTAAGCTGGTTTTTGGTAATGAGGAGGCTTTTGCCCGCTTTGATATGAGTGAGTATAGGGAAGAAAACGCGGACCAAAAGCTAATTGGTGCCCCTCCTGGCTATACGGGTTATGAGGAAGGGGGACAGCTAACTAATCGAGTTATTGACTACCCTTACAGCATTTTACTGTTTGATGAAATTGAGAAAGCACATCCTAAAATTTTAGATAAATTTCTGCAAATTTTGGAGGATGGCAGACTGACCGATGGTAAGGGACAAACTGCTTATTTTAGCCAAACGGCGATTATTTTTACTAGCAATATTGGAGCATCTGACAAAACTGACCCCCAAACTGGTAATATTATCCGAGAGGGAATTATGAATCGCGTTAAAGATGGGGATGTTTTTGGTTATGAAGAGGTAAAAACTCATTTTGAGGCTGAGGTGTATTGGTATTTTACGAGTCTCATTGGTCGGGCCGAGTTGCTGAGTCGTTTGGGGGACAATATTGTGGTGTTTGATTTGTTGCGATCGCAATTTGTCAGTATGATTGGAAAAAAGTTATTACTAAAATTGGCAGAAGTAGCAGCAGAAAAGTATCAGTTAATACTCAAATTTCAGCCTTCAGTTTATGGTGTTTTGAGGAAAAGGATGGGAGAAGGAGATAATTTGCTGTTTGGAGGACGACGAATTAAAACTGTATTGGAAAGTTTGGTTGAACGTCCGCTTAATAGTTGGATTTTTAAGAATTTTTCTGACACCAGCGAATTAGCAGGACATACGCTGAAAGTGGGGATAAAAAGCAATGGAGAGTTAGAGGTAGATCGAGTTTGAGGGATTAATTAATAGAGTTCAACTAATTAGTAAAAGAATCTACTATGAACAATACTTTACTTTGGAAAATGCTAGAAGGGCAAGTTATTGAAAAAAAATATTATCTCCGAGAACTTTTAGGTGCGGGTGGTTTTGGAGGAGTTTTTCTTGCTGATGATGTTGTTAGAAATAAGCTGATGCGTCAGGTGGCGATAAAACTGATTGTTGCCGATGATAATAACCAGGCTCAATTAAACGAACTCCAGGCATCTATGTCTTTAAAACATCCCAATCTCATCAGTTGCTTTGATGTCAACGAATGTCATCTTAATGCTGCCGATTTTCTTTATTTAGTAATGGAGGTAGCTGAGTTTAGTTTGGAAAAGCAGTTAAATGAGGGGGTTTTATCGGAAACAGAAACGCTGCAGTTAGTAAACTATATTGCAGGAGCTTTAGACTATCTCCACAATGAACAAAATTCCATTGCCCATAGAGATTTAAAGCCTGGAAATATACTTAGGGTGGGAGATAAATGGAAATTATCAGATTTTGGGTTGGTAAGGGCGATCGGAAAAAATAGTGTGATGGATACTGTTAATCTTACAGGAACTCCAGGCTACTCCCCACCAGAGGCTTATGAAGGTAAAGTAGCGACATCATGGGATGTTTGGTCTTTGGGGGTAATTATTGTGCAAGTGTTGACAGGAAAAATGCCATTTGAAGGAGATACGCCACAACAGTTACAAAAACAGGTGTGCAATGGAGAACCAGATTTATCAGGCTTGCCAAAAAGTTTTGAGCAGATGGTTCGGGGATGTTTGCAAAAAAATCGGCAAAAACGTTGGTCAGTAAAGCAAATTTTAACAGAAGTGGAATATACTTTTTCTAATGATTCAAAAACTACAAAGTTAAGTCCCCAAACTCAAATTTTTACAAGAATTGTAGATTCTAGCACCCTAGTAGAACTACCGATTAACCCAGTAAATGAAGGGGAAGATACTTCATCTAACCATCCAAAACCTACAGAATCAAGTCCCCAAAATCAAGAAATTCATCCTGATCGATGGGGAAGAGCCAAGGGATTTTGGGGATGGTTTAGTTCTTTATTTGACGATAACTCTTTCTAAAGGTAGTAAGTTTTTATTCACAAAATACTGTAATGGAGAAATAATTATGACAAAAAATCCAGATAAAGGTTCAAAACAGGAGATTAGAATTTCTTCTAGTTTGCTTAAAAGAGCATCGAAAGACAATCAAGACGCAATTCGTACCATGTTTCAACAGTTCATTCCAGAAGCAGAAGAAATTTGTTTGGTTCGGTATTTGGGATTGCAAGGACTATGGGGTTTTGGAAATCGAGAGTTTGTGTGTCTAACAGATCGTCGTGTCGCCGATATTACCGTAGGCCGATTTGGTCAAGTTACTTATCAAGATGGTTATTTAGAACATATCAACAGCACTTTTATTTATCAACCTTCTAAGTTATGGTTGTACTTAATAGTTGCAGTAGTAGGAATTACCGTAATAGGTTTGTTGTTATTACCTTTTGTCGTTCAAACATATTACAGATTCAACAAATGTGGAATAGTTATAGCAGTTAGAGGGGGACTGCCTGTGTATATTTTTACAAATCGTGGTTTGTTAACACGGGCAAATGAACTTCTTCGCGATCTTACGATCGCTAGAGAAAATCGCATTAAGTTAAGAGGTGTTGTTTAATAATAGACATCTTTAGTAAAGTAACTTTAAATTATTGTCAATCAAGTAAAAATAAACTGGTTGGGTAAAAAATGAGCAATCCATTTTCTAATATTTATTCCACTCAAATAGAGCCTAAAAAGGGCGATATTAAACTTCAGAAAAGTCTGCTTAAGCTAGGTTGTGAAGGTGATTTTGATGCTATTAAAACCATGTTTCAACAATTTATTCCTGAAGATGAGGAGATTTATGATGCGAGATATTTAGGTATTCAAGGTTTTTTTTGTTTGGGAAATCGTCAATTTGCTTGTGTGACTGAGCGTCGGATAGCACATATTAGTGTAGGTTATTTTGGGGAACTGAATTATGAAGATGGTTATTTAGAGCACATAAATAGTGGTTTTGTTTACAAACCGAGTAAATTAGCTTTGTATATTCATATAGGAGCTGTAATAGCAGCAATAACTTACACTCTTAGTTCGATTGCAGGGATAATTTTTGCTCTGGTTTTGGCATTAATCATCCTGCCATTTTCCGGAAAAATATACTATCTAATTTTTAAGTGCGGGCTTGTATTACCCATTAGAGAAGGAAATTTTGTTCTCGCTCCTTATGGAGACAATGTGTATTGGTACACAAATCGCTTGCTTTACATTTTTACCGATCATAAATTACTAACAAGGGCAAATGCTCTTTACCGTCAATTTATTATCAGCAGAGAAGAACGACTTAATACAGTTGAAAAATATCCTTTACCAGACTTGGTATCCAGAAGTGAAATCCCTGAATTAACTCCGTTACCCTTATCGTCATTACCATCAGTTGATGCTCCTGAAAACAGGCCTCTCCAGAAAAGGTTCTCAAGCCTTTATGCTACCGTTCGTAAATTGGTGTTTTTGGAGAGGTCTAATATTAAACCTAAAATAATCACAGGTTTAATAGTTACAATGGGAATAGGAGGATTTTTTGCTGTCACTAATATTCTGATTCCTCAGTTAAAAGAAAAAAAAGCTAAAATTTTACTTGAAGAAGCTAATAGCCTAGAAGAAATAGGGAATTATGAAAGTGCGCTAGAAAAATACCTTGAAGTTTTTGAACTTCTACCTGAATCAGCGGATGCTCCGATACGAGCTTGTTTGATACTCAATCTTGTAAAAAACTCTGAGCCAGAAACAACTATTTCTGTCTGTAAAGCAGCTATTAGTTTTAATCGCTATAATCACTTTCTATGGAAAGAAAAGGGAGATGCTTTATGGAAATTGGATCAAAAAGAAGAAGCATTAGAATCCTATCAAAAAGTTGTAGAAATTCAATCAGATGATTCAGAAGTTTGGTACAAGATAGGTTTGATTTGGGAAAACAAAGGAGAGATAAATGAAGCTTTAAATGCTTTTAACAAAGCTATAAAGGGTAATGGAGAATTTGGAGAATTCAGTATAGCGGATGTTTGGCAGAAAAAATGCTATCTTTTAGCTGAACAGGGAGAAGACACTCAAGAAACTTATTATGCCTGCAATCAAAGAGTCGAGCTGGTTGATTATGATTATCGAGCTTGGAAGGAGCGAGGGAATGCTTTGTCGAAGTTAAAGGGTAAACGTCAAGCATTAAATTCCTACTGGAGAGCTGTTCAATTTAAATCAGACGATTCAGAAGTCTGGTATAAAATAGGAGTGATTTACCAGGACAGAGGATGGCGAGATAAGGCTTTAGATGCTTTTGAGAAGGCGATAGAAGGTAATGGGGAATTTGGAGAATATAGTATAACCCATGTTTGGGACAAAAAATGTTCTATTTACCTTGACTTAGAAAAATTTCCAGACGCTTTTGCAGCTTGCAAAAAAATAAATAAAAAACTGACAAATGCAACTGTTACAGGCACTTCTTGGGAGACCAAGAATGTTCGCTCTGGAAGCTCTACTGAGACAGAGGTTCTTTTTGAATTAACTATTGGGAGTCCTGTTAGAGTCCTCGACGAGAGGTATAACTCAGATAATTATCTTTGGTACAAAATTTATAGTCCACAGTATCAGAGACAGGGATGGATTGCAAGTCAGTTGATTAAACGCGACTAACGATCTAGAGATCGATATTTTTAAAGACCAGTAAAGAGTAAAATCAAATCAATTACCGCAAAATAACCAACTATGTTTGACCTAGAACTAACCTGGGATAGACCAGCAAAACTTAACTCCCAACAGGCAAATTACCGAGACGGCAGTCACGTCCTACGAGTCCGCATTCAGCCTAAAACAGATGCCAATTTGCCCAGTTTACCAATACGGATGGCGATCGCTCTTGATACCAGTCAATCAATGAAAGGGGAAAAACTGCAACGCGCTAAAGAAGCTTGTCTTGCCGTCGTTTCTCATTTACGGGACCCAGACTACTTATCTCTAGCAGGTTACTCTACCAGAGTCACACCTTTGCTGGAATCTCTAGCAGGTGGGGGTGCTGCTGCGGGATTCGCCGAAGGGGCGATCGCTGATTTACAAGCAAGGGGTGTTACTCGCATCGACTTAGCATTAGATTGGATTGAAGAAAGTCTCCTTCCAGAAAAAAGCCCACCACTCGTGGGGGTTTTAATTACCGATGGTCATGCTACAAATGCTGGAGGAACGCCTTTAGATGATATGAAACCCTTTATTGTCAAAGCCAGGAACATGAAAAGTTGTGGCATTATCCTGTGTGCTGTAGGACTAGGTGATGCTGCTAACTTCAACACATCCTTTTTGACAGACTTAAGCGATCAAGGTGGAGGAGCATTTATCTATGCTGATACTCCAGACAAGCTATTGAGCGATCTACAAAACAGATTAAAAGCGGATCAGGAAATTGCCATTGTAGATGCCAAACTTCACTTAACACTATTAGCTTCCGGAGTTAAAGCGACAAGCTACTGTCGCTTCCGTCCAGAATATTTACCCCTAGAAGAAACCCGCCCCAATGAATTAAGCCTGGGAACACTCCGTAGGGATTACCCTACAGATATTTTAATTAGTTTGGATCTTCCCTCCATCAGTTTTGGCGAACCCCTAGGAAGTCGCGACATAATTTCAGTAGAACTAACAGCTAGGGGATTAGAAACCCCCATAAAAAAAACAGCCGCTATTACCTACACCACTGCCTACAGCGAAGCACAAAAAGTTAATACAGAAGTAAATCGTGATCGGCAATGTTGGGAAATCAACCTTTACAGCAAAGAGATGATAGACATTGGTAATAGTAATCCTAAGCGCACTGGAGAGTTGCTAACAGAAATTCAAGTTACAGCAGCCAAAGCCGGGGAACTAGATCTTGCCAGCCAAGCCGCCCAACAACTAGACGATTTGCAAAAGACAGGAAATTTGAATCCAGACAAAGCCACGGGAATATTGAGGGATTCGCGCAATCTTGGAAAGACAGACTAATCCCCAGTTTTCCAGTTTAAATATTATCTTCAAAACCAACATGAGTAACAGCTTCGGCATCGACACCCCTCCAGGTTTAAATCGGTTTACTCCCGATACCGCACAACTGCAGGTACTCAATGGACCTGGAGCCCACAGGATATTTCCCCTCAACCAGATGCGAATAGTTATTGGTCGCAACGACCCACCCAATATCAAAGTAGACATCAATTTAACTGATTGCGAAATCGGTAGTCCGCCAGCTATATCCCGCCGTCATGCAGAGATTGAGTGGGTAGGATGCAACCTGCAAATTGTAGATTTAGGCAGTAGTAACGGCACTTTTGTAGATGGAGAAAAGCTCTCTCCCGTTATCCCCAACCAGCCCTCATCTCCTGTCAGTTTAAAACCAGGAAGTCAGGTCAAACTAGGTAATTTAAAATTTGAGGTGATAATTAATGAATAAACCATTAGTGGTAGGGTCCCTAACTCGTGAAGTCAAAACCCATCGGGGCAACAAGCGGGAAATCAATCAAGATAATTATTTGCTGGAACTCTGGGAAGACGAAACTGCCATATTAGCCGTAGTAGCTGATGGTATGGGAGGAAATAAAGGAGGAGAGGTAGCCTCAAAAATTGCTGTGGATACCTTTCGGGGATTGCTGGAACAACCCTTTCCCCCAGAAGCTTTTGGACGATATGAATTACTGCTCAAAGGATTTTACGAAGCTGATCGCGCCATTCGAGAGCAAGCTTCTCAAGACTTCAAATTGATGAATATGGGGACAACGATAATAGCAGCGATCGTCACCCCCACAGAATTAATCCATCTCTATGCCGGAGACTGTCGCTTATACCACTTTAGTTGTAACTCTCCCCCCTACATCACCGCCGATCATTCAGTAGTAGGGGTACTCCTGGAGTTAGGAAAAATTACCCCTGAAGAAGTGTCGAGTCATCCGATGCGTTCCGTCGTTAACTCTTGTTTGGGAGGCAGGGGAAAAGCACAATTATCTATTGACCCAAAATGGGATTCTCCCCCTTCACCAGTAAGAAAATTGCATTCTGGAGATTTATTGTTGTTGTGCAGCGACGGGTTACATGGAGAAGTAAGTCAGGAAGTATTAGAAAGTTTGGTCGAACAGTTTAGAGATTCGTCAGAAAAGCTAACAAAGGCTTGTGTAAAAGCAGCTTTAGAGAATGGGGGCAAGGATAATATTACCGTAATTGCGATTAGAGTGAAGAAGAACTCACGGGGTGAAAAGCAAGCTTAATGGTAGATTTAATAAAAATTTGAGGCAATAACTTGAGAGGATATCTGTAAATAAAACCTTAAGGGACAAGGCGATTTAAAATCAGTGAAATCATAGCTATATGAACAACGAATTTACTTACTTCCAGTAAACCCTCCTAATCTTTACTGAGTTGTCTTTGGCGTCCCAGCCTACCTAAAGTTTTATCCACCACCTAACCTCAAAGTTCAAACTCAAAATTCTTTTAATAACGTTCAACCTCCTCCTGGTGAAGCTCCCATTCATCCGCGACTTGCTGTAACCCCTCACCTCGAACACCTCGTTCAGCCCAAACCTTTTATAGCCTTGGAACTGAAAGGCTAGATTCTGCTAGCAATATCCTCCCAGCTATCAAATATGATATATTTGCAGCATGAACTAGCACCACTAATACCAGCCCCAATGTTTCTACTAGGGTGTGGCGTTTCCGACCTTTGACTTTTTAGCCTCAATAAAAGCCACGCTCTACTCATCGTATCTAAGTTTTTTTCACTAATTTGCTATCAATTATCCCCCCTATGGATTTTAGGTTTTGTCCCTCTTATTAGCATACATGAGCTCGTGGGCGAGGGTGAATCTGTTGTCAGATTCCAATACTCCTGCCATTTTCGGCAAATCACCATACACAGTCAAGGCTGCTGGGAAGTCATGGGGTAAAAGTTCCCAGGCACAACTACTACTACGACTGTAGAGAATACTTTTAACAACTTCTGATAACTCCACTGTTTGTTTCCTACCTCTGGATGTTTCGGAATTAGCCACAGGTAGTATGGGGGCTATCACTTTCTTAGGTCTGTGGAATAGGGAAGAGCAAGTCATGTTCTCAATGTTTCACTTCTAGTTGATCACTTCCATTTTCTCTGTTTTACTTACCCCTTGTTTTATTTTAATCTTTTTTTTTACAGATACCCTCTTAGAGTTAGTATACAAATTTTAATATAGCCAAGTTTTTTTCATGCCTCCTTGCTTAAATATTAGGAAAGTTTACCATACCATTAGATATCATATATTTCAAAGAGAAGGTTTTAAATTTATTGGTATTGTCTGATATATTTGGGGAATTTTGTTTAGTTTTAAAGCCAAATAAATAATTTAATTATTTTTAGTTTTTGAAAGCTTTATAAAGTAAATCTTCAATTAATATTATGTCCGCATTTATAGTTATAATTAAAGCTTGTAGTAGGGCAAGATATCTAGGGTAAATATTTAAAATTGGAAAGCCCTACTACAAACCATAGGCTTTTTTATAATTATCCGGACATGATCTAAGCTATTCCTACTTATTTTTTAATAAATGTTTTAACTATTTTATTTACTAACTTTTTTAGCTTCTTGGTTAATAAAATTATCACCCCATAGTTGAGGAATAATTAAACCTGAATTAGTCTTATATTCTGTAAATTCTAGGTAACGAGACAAAGATTTATCTTTTTTCAGAATATTAGGAATAAATATTAAGGCAAAAAAACCTCCTAAAATTAAAAAAGGTAGCCAATGTTGGGCTAACATTGCAAAGGAAATATAAATAAACATTTCCCCTAAATAGTTTGTATTTCGGCAACGAGCAAAGAATCCTTCTGTGATTAATCCTGGCTTATATTTGAGGGTATAATATTTTTGAGCGTCGCTACTATAGTGGAGGAAAACTCCAAAAATATTAAGACAAATAGCAGCAGCTACTAAAGGTATTGGAGGTTCAGTTCCACTGCTAATTAAAATATAAGGAGCTACCCAATATAAACCTATAATTACAAACATCATAATACTTTGTATAACAGGTATTTCTTCCTCCCATTGTTTGTCTGGATAGATACGGTCTTTTAGTAGCCATAAAATTCCATAGGTACCATGTAGAGCTAGATAAATCCAAGGACCTAAAGTAAAGTTTTGGTAGGCTATCATTAGTACCAATATGAAAATCAAGGTGGTACCCTTATGGAGATTAATTGAATGTTTGATTTTAATCATAAGTGATAGTTATTTTTTCATTAAACTGGGCTTCTATTATAACCCTAACCAAGAAACCAGATTTATTACCCTAATTTAACGCAAAATGATTGTAAATTGTAGTTCATCAACCCGGTTTCTGGGTAAGTCTTGATTAATAATCAGCTATCCTAAATCATTTGTAAAATCACTAGACTTCTTAAAAAATTACTCAAACTCTTGTTCTTTAAGCATCAGTGCCTTCTGCCTCCTGCCTTCTAGTGGTCCATCTCTTTAACTCTTCAGATAGAATTGTTGTATCTACCAATAATACCATTCATAAAAAACAGAAATCAAATTATTAAAATTACAATAATTATAATAATCAAATTTAACAATTTCGATAACTTATTTCTTGAATTATGTAGATATCATGTCTAATTACTATTATTTTGCCAAAGAAGTAATTTAAGTGTGAACATACCAATATTATAAATTATATCTTGAAATATACCCATTACTAAGACTGATATTATGCAAATTACCTATATATTTTAAATCTGATAATATTTTTTTGCTGGTCAATACTAACATATTTGTTTTAAGATACAAACTTATTTTTTGAAATCTGATAATTGATAATTAAGTATATAGAATTTGGATCTTTTAAGAAAAGCATAAAAGGTTGAATAAAAATCATCCACAGAGTAGTTTATAATATTAAAATTAATAGTAGATCCGTATATTTTTTTCTGATATTTGTTTTGTTAAATAACAGTTATAATTTTTGAAGTAGATATAAGTAAACAGTCCTTATAATTCCACTATCAGCAGTAGTAGTACAAGTAGATGAATATAGCTGAAGTTCCTTAACACAGCACGGACTATATTTGAAAATATCGACATTCTAAATGGGTAGGACTATATCAATTCCTGCAACAAATTTTATAGCCTGCAACTTTTTATTTTACGCAACAGTTTATATTGGTACTTAAACATTTTCTGGTTGAAAAAATAAGTCAAAGTCTCTCCATATCAGAGCATGACGTCGATGCGCTAAAAATTGCTATAACCCCTGCTCCCCCCAAATTGAAGTAAAAGCCTTTGTTGGTCTATATTTGTTCGTATTATATAGAACCCTAGCAGTTGTGCTCCCAGGTTACCAAAAAAGTGATTGCCGACTTCAATGCACACCAGACTATAAGAGAGCGGTGGTCCTGTATATGTAGTGATAAGCCAATATAAATGATTATTTATTGACATTAATCTTGAAAACATTAAGTTTTTTATGCTTAATAATTCAAAATTTTTATCTAGGCGATCGCTACATAATAATCAGTCATTAAACTATCAAGAATTAAACTCAACTATCATGAAAAAAGTATGCTATTATCTATGACAGTAATAAGAAAAAATCTATATAATTCAGATGTCCATTCATAAATTAATCTGTCCTAGTTGTGGCAGTAATCATATTGTCAAAAATGGGACTATTCACAACAAAAAACAAAAATATCAATGTCAAAATTGTCAGAGACAATTTGTCGAAAATAGTCAAAGAGATTATATTAGTAATGAAACCAAAGAACTT
>ENA-UENX01000125-UENX01000125.1-marine-metagenome-genome-assembly--contig:-NODE-125-length-40164-cov-3.567342_pt1 | contig 40164 bp, 39 predicted proteins | sample MGYA00237875_ERZ529327 | MGnify/ENA primary metagenome ERZ529327 (study PRJEB26372, sample SAMN05368347) | marine metagenome | biome: cultured habitat; feature: ocean water; material: water; isolation... | reverse complement strand
AACCATGTTCAGAGCTGCAGCACGGGCGCGGCGCAGGTCGCGGTGGCTGTTGTCCAGGATCCGCTGGTCGCCGGTGTAGCTGTGAATGGTGGTCATCAGACCCCAGTCGAGGCCGAAGTTCTGATCCAGAACCTTGACGATCGGTGCCAGGCAGTTGGTGGTGCAGCTGGCATTGCTGAGGATGTCCCAGTCTTCGTGGCGGTACTGGTCGTCGTTGACGCCCACAACGAAGGTGCCGACGCGATCACCCTTACCAGGGGCGGTGAGGATCACCTTCTTGGCGCCAGCCTGGATGTGCATGCTGGCTTTCTCATCGGTGTTGAACACACCGGTGGACTCGATCACCAGGTCAACGCCCCACTCCTTCCAGGGGCAGTTGAGGGGATTGCGGTCAGCGAAGAACTTGATCTCCTTACCGTTGACGAACATCGAGCTGTCCGTGGTCTTGATGTCGACGGAGGAATCAAGACGTCCAAGGATGGAGTCGTAGGTCAGCAGGTGAGCGCTGGTGGCGGGATCGGAGGTGGAGTTCATCCCCACGATTTCCAGGCCGGTGTCAGCGCCCCGGCTGATCCATCCCCGCAGAACATTGCGACCGATCCGGCCGAATCCATTGATCGCAACGCGCAGGGTCATGGCAGAAGCGGCAAAGCCGCGCAAGAGTTTTGGCCGCCGATCATACAGAAATCAGCAGAAATACTTTGCCCAAGGCCAAATTAAATTCGCTTGATCCGTCCCTCAACACGGCAGACAAGCAGCGGCAACTGACTTATCTTTCTTCCGACTGAAGCCCTCCGTTGCCGCGCCTGCTCGACCGTCAGACACCAGTCCACTTCATCGGTGTCGGCGGAATTGGAATGTCGGCCTTAGCCCGGATTCTCGTTGACCGCGGTCACTTGGTCAGCGGCTCGGACCCGCGTGACAATGCGACAACACAACAGCTGAAGACCCTCGGAGTAAAGGTCTTCCGTCAGCAGGACGCCACCTGCATTGATGCCGTCACGGAAGCAACTGCCGCTGGCTCGCCGGTGGTGGTGATCAGCACAGCCATCCCCGAGAGCAATCCGGAACTGCAGCGGGCCCGGCAGCAGGGGCTGCAGATCTGGCATCGCTCCGATCTCCTGGCGGCTCTGATCGAGCAACAACCCTCCATTGCAGTCGCCGGCAGCCACGGCAAGACCACCACCAGCACCTTGATCACCACCTTGCTGCTGGAGGCCGATCAGGACCCAACCGCTGTGATTGGAGGCATCGTTCCCAGCCTCGGCAGCAACGGCCATTCCGGCCAGGGGAAATTGCTCGTGGCCGAGGCGGATGAATCCGACGGGTCCCTGGTGAAGTTCAGCCCGAGCCTCGGCGTGATCACCAACCTGGAGCTGGATCACACCGATCACTACGCCAGCCTCGACGAGCTGATCTCCACCCTGAAGCGCTTTGCCGGCGGTTGCGAACGCCTGCTGGCCAATCACGACTGCCCGATCCTTCAGGAACACTTCCAGCCAACGGCCTGGTGGTCCAACCAGAGCGCTGAATCCGTTGACTTCGCCGCCCTGCCCTTGAGCCTTGAAGGCGATCGATGCCTTGCCCGTTTCTATGAAGCCGGCCACCCCGTTGGCGACTTCACCCTGCCGATGGCCGGGCTGCACAACCTGAGCAATGCAACAGGGGCCTTGGCCGCCTGCCGGATGGAAGGTCTCCCCTTTGACCAATTGGTGGAGGGACTCGCGGGACTGAAAGCACCCGGACGCCGATTCGATCTCCGGGGCACCTGGAAGGGACGTCACATCGTTGACGACTATGCCCACCATCCCAGCGAAGTGAAGGCGACCCTGGAAATGGCCCGCCTGATGGTGAGCAGTGGCCGCAGTCCACTCCCCACAGCACCGCAACGGCTGCTGGCGGTGTTCCAACCGCACCGCTACAGCCGCACCCGGCAGTTCCTCGATGGCTTTGCCCAAGCCCTGCAGAACTGTGATCTGCTGCTGCTGGCTCCCGTCTATGCCGCAGGAGAGCAACCCCTGCACGGCATCTGCAGCCATGCCCTGGCAGAACGGGTCCGCAATCTGAAGCCGGATCTTGAGATCGCCGTCGCGGAGACTCTCGATGAACTCACCGACCTGGTGATCCAGCACAGCCGCGAAGAGGATCTCGTTCTGGCCATGGGCGCTGGCGATGTGAATGGGCTCTGGTCAAGGCTGACGTCATGACCCCATCGGATGACCGCCTACCCCAGGCCGGAGTCAGCCTTGCCGACTACACCACTTGGCGGGTGGGAGGAGCCGCTGAATGGCTCGCGGAACCCGTCAGCCTTGAAGAGACCCAGGCCTGGATCCAATGGGCCGCTCACCAGGGCATGCCCTGCCGCGTCATCGGCGCTGGGTCGAACCTGCTGATTCACGATGACGGCCTGCCGGGGCTCTCGCTCTGTCTGCGCAAACTTCAGGGGCTGCAGCTTGATGCCACCACGGGGACCGTGGAGGTGCTCGCCGGCGAACCGATCCCGTCACTGGCAAGACGCGCTGCACGCGCTGGATTGCATGGCCTGGAGTGGTCGGTTGGAATTCCAGGAACCGCTGGCGGTGCGGCTGTGATGAATGCAGGAGCCCAGGGAGGCTGCACAGCGGAATGGCTGGAGTCCGTGCGGGTCATGCCCCTGGAGGGGGGCAACTGCTTTGAGCTGCAGCGGGATCAACTGGACTTCGCCTACCGGCACAGCCGTCTTCAAGACGACAACCTCGTGGTGTTGTCGGCACGGTTCCGCTTGCAGCCCGGTCACGATCCGAATGAACTGAAGCGGGTTACCACTGCGAACCTCAGTCACCGCACCACCACGCAGCCCTACCAACAACCCAGCTGCGGCAGCGTCTTCCGCAATCCGGAACCGCTCAAGGCCGGACGGCTGATCGAAGAGCAGGGGCTGAAGGGAACCCGAATCGGCGGCGCCGAAATCTCAACCGTGCATGCCAATTTCATCGTCAATACTGGTGATGCCGAGGCGAAGGACATCGCCCAGTTGATCCAGCTGGTGCAGGACCGCATCGAAGCCGAGCACGGAATTCGTCTGCACCCGGAAGTGAAGCGCCTGGGATTCGCTTCGGCGGCTTAGCCTTCCGGCTCCCACAGGATCGCCATGGCAGGGTTCGGACTCCCCAATTTCGGCCAGCTCACCGAAGCCTTCAAGAAGGCCCAGGAGATTCAACAGAACGCTCAGGCCCTGCAGGACGAACTGGACGGGATGGAGATCGAAGGCAAGAGCAGCGATGGCCGTGCCAGCGTTTGGCTGTCGGGCAACCAGCAACCCCTGCGGGTGCGTCTGGACCCAGCCCTGCTGCAGGAGGGACAACAGGCCAGCGAAACGGCCACCCTGGAAGCCCTGCAGGCGGCCTATGAGCAATCCACCGCCACGATGAAAGGCCGGATGGAAGAACTCACCGGTGGCCTGAACCTCAACCTCCCCGGGATGGGCGGCTGAGGCTGCTCTGCTCGATCAATGCGGCCTTGTACAGGGCATAGCGTTCCCAGTCCGTGGACACACCGCAACCGGGCTCACCGCGATGCAGGCAGTCGCGGAAGCGACAGGGCCAGGGATCGAGTTGCTGCCGCAACTCCGGAAAAAGGACCCCCAGTTCCTGGGGATCCTCCGGAAGATCGGGGCGGTTGAAGCCGGGGGTGTCGGCCACCCTCGCCCTGGGACCCAGGGGAAACAGCTCCACGTGGCGGGTGGTGTGGCGCCCGCGCTGCAGTCGGCCAGACACCGCAGCCGTGCGCAGTTGAAGGTCAGGACGCAACTGGTTCAGCAGGCTGCTCTTGCCCACCCCGGAAGGCCCGCAGAGCACCGACAGCTGCGCGCCAGCCAAACGCTGATGTAAAGCATCAATGCCGGTTCCGGCTGCACTGGACAGCGCCAGCGGGGCATAGCCCCACCCCTGCAACCGGGTGACAAGCCGCTCGAGGGCTGCAGCTGAGAGGAGGTCTGTCTTGGTGAGCAGCAGGATCACCTCCAGCCCGGTCCGTTCCGCCGTCAACAGGAAGCGACTGGCCTGATCAGGGTCAAAGCCGGGCTGTTCCACCGCCAACACCACAGCCACCAGAGAGACGTTGGCCACCGGTGGGCGTGTGAGAAAGCTGTGGCGTGGCTCGACCTCTGCCACCACGGCACGCCCCTGGCCTGGATCAATGGCCTCAACGCGAACCCGATCGCCCACGTAAACGGCTTCACCCCGATGGCTGAGCCGGGTGCGGCGGGTGCAGAGCAGCCGCCCCGGGCATCCATCAGGTGCGACATCCAGTTCAACCTCCAGATAGTTGGCCTGGAGCGCCACCACCATCCCGGATGCCACCGAACGGGCGGTGTCAGCCACCGCGGATCACCTCGATGGTGACGGCATCCGGCGTTTGATCAATGCACTCCACACGATGGCCTGCATCCCTCAGACCTGGAAGGACCATGGCCTCAGGCTCACCCCGATCGAGACAGACCTGCAGACAGTCGCCAGTGTTCATCTGCTCGAGGGTGAGCTTGCAGCGAATGAAATTCACCGGACAGGGCGTTCCCCGCAGATCCAGGGAACGCCTGCTCATCCCTTCTGACCGAACAAGCGAGCGAACAGACCACTGTTGTGGTGATGGTGTTGCTTGCCGCGGGCGGAATAGTGACCTGCCAACTGCTCTAGGAGCTCGCGCTCCACATCACTGATCCGCTTCGGCAGGTCAACGGTCACCGTCACGCGCTGATCACCCCGTGCCACTGGGTTCCCGAGCTTGGGAATGCCCAGGTTGGGCAGGGTGAGCACCGTGCCGGGCTGGGTGCCGGCGGGGATGCCCAGCTCCTTGCGGCCATCCACCGTCTCCACCTCGATGGTGTCGCCAAGAATCGCCTGGAGGTAGCTGACCTTGACCTCCGAGAAGATGTTCAGGCCATCCCGCTGCAAGCGCGGATGATTGCGAACGGTGAGGAAGACGTAGAGGTCACCGGACGGGCCTCCCCGGGGTCCGGCATTGCCTTCACCGGTCACACGAAGCCGTGTTCCGGTGTCCACCCCGGCAGGAATGTTGATCCGCAGCTTCTTGCGCACCTGTTTGACACCCTGGCCACCACAGGACCCGCAAGGATCGGTAATCACCTGGCCCGTGCCTCCACAGTTGGGGCACTCGGCGACCTGGGTGAAGCTGCCGAAGGGAGTCCGGGTGGCACGGCGCACCTGCCCGGCGCCACCGCAGGTGCCGCAGGTGGTGGGTCCACTGCCCGCTTTGGCACCGCTGCCGCCGCAGGTGTCGCAGGTCTCCAGATGCGGGATCTTGATCTCCTGCTCCTGACCGAACACCGCCTGCTCGAAATCAATCGTCAGGTCGTAGCGAAGGTCATCCCCCTGCTGAGGGCCCTGACGCCGCGGCCGACCAGCTCCAGCACCCCCGGGTCCACCGAAGCCCTGAAAAAACGTCTCGAACAGATCCGCGAATCCGCCCATGTCCCCCATATCGGGGGCACCGGCCGCACCGCCGAGGCCGGCTTCACCGAACTGGTCGTAACGGGCCCTGGTCTGGGGATCACTGAGCACCTCGTAGGCACGACCGATTTCCTTGAAACGGTCTTCAGCTCCCGGATCCTTGTTGATGTCGGGGTGGTATTGACGCGCCATGCGCCGATAAGCCCGCTTGAGGCTGTCGGGATCCACATCCCGGCTGACGCCGAGCAGGTCGTAGAAGTCGGCCATCAGGCCTCCTCCGCAGTCTGATCCGGTGCCGCTGCGGCCTCAGCAGGCGCTGACGCCGGATCGGATGGTCCTGGACCCATCGACACCTTCACCATGGCGTGGCGCAGCACACGCCCATCGCGGTGGTATCCGCGCTGGAGCTCCTCACACACCACGTCCTCAGCGAACTCGCTGCTTTCCTCCCGCAGCACGGCCTCATGCAGGTTGGGGTCGAACTCCTGGCCAACGACTTCCATCCGGGCCACCCCCTGCTGCTTCAGCACCTCCACCAGTTGCTTGTACAGACCCTGGTAACTGCGGTGCAGCGCCTGAGCTTCCTCCCCTTCAGGATTCAGCTGCTGACGGGCCCGCTCGAAGTTGTCGACGACGGGGAGAATCTCCGTGAGGGTCGAGCAGACCAGCTGCTGACGCATTTCGTCCTGATCGCGGCTCTGGCGCTTGCGGAAGTTGTCGAAATCCGCCGCAATGCGCATGTATTGGCTGTTGAGCGTCTCGTGCTCCTGCTTCAACGCGCTCAATTCCTGCTCAAGCTGCTGCATTCGATCCGTCGGATCCACCGCTGCAGGAGCCTGTTCAGAGGTCGCCTCGGGCGCATCAGGAGCGGACTCCGGCGTTGCTGGACCAGCACCGGACGCAACGGTCTGGTCCTGCTCTGGGATGGAGGCGTCGCCGCTCATGCTGACCGCTCAGGGATTTCTGTTTAGACATGTTGAAGGGCAACGCTTACCTCCCACAAGCTGCGGAAGCCCGCACCTCGGTCGCCATCCATGACTCTGACGCTGCCCACCCCCGATGCGGGCGACACAGCACGGCAGCGTTTCGCCCTTGAATTGCTGTTGCAGCAACCGGTTCCAGGCCCAGAGCAACTGCTGGCAAGCCGCAACCTGCTCAACGACGCCCTCCCGGACGTCGGCCCGGATCAATGGCGGGCACTGCAGGCCATGCCGATCGCCATCGGTGCTGACCACCTGGACATCGCGATCCCCAGCCAGTGGCGAGACCAGGAATGGCAGCAGCTGATCGATCAGCTGCCGGACCAACACCGCACAATCCGCCTGCACCCCGCCATCGAAGCGGATCTGCAATGGGCTTTGGGTGAGGACGTCATCCAACCGCCGCAGGTTGAGGAGGCTCCCGCTCCTGCTTCAACAGAAACCACCGGAACCCAACAAACGAACCCTGAAAACGTCAGCACGGAATCCTTTCTCGAAGGATTCAACACCGATGGGGTGCTCGAGAACGATGAAGACGAGAAGGGCCAGCAGGCCCAGGAAGCCATTGACCTGGAGACGCGGCTGAAGGATGCGGAAGCCTCGCCGGTGGTGACCCTGGTGGATCGGATCCTGCTCCAAGCCATGTCGGTGAATGCCAGCGACATCCACGTGGAACCCCAGCAGAAGGGGTTACGGCTGCGATTCCGTCAGGACGGTGTGCTTCAGCAATACGTGGAGCCGCTGCCCAGCCGGCTCATTCCCGCAGTGACATCCCGCTTCAAAATCCTGGCGGATCTCAATATCGCTGAACGTCGACAAGCGCAGGACGGACGCATTCGGCGCAAATACCGCGACCGAGTGGTTGATTTCCGTGTCAACACCCTGCCCAGCCGTTTCGGAGAAAAGGTCTGTCTGCGCCTGCTGGACAGTGGAGCGACCCAATTGGGACTGGACAAACTGATCAGCGATTCCGACGCCTTGGCCTTGGTCCGCGACCTGGGCTCCAAGCCCTTCGGAATGATCCTGGTCACTGGCCCAACAGGCTCCGGCAAGTCGACCACCCTCTATTCACTCCTCGCCGAGCGCAACGATCCGGGCATCAACATTTCCACGGTCGAGGACCCGATCGAATACACCCTGCCGGGCATCACCCAATGCCAGGTGAACCGTGAAAAAGGCTTCGACTTCGCCACAGCTCTTCGAGCGTTCATGCGCCAGGACCCGGACGTTCTGCTCGTGGGAGAAACCCGTGATCTCGAAACCGCCAAGACCGCCATTGAGGCTGCCCTGACCGGTCACTTGGTGCTTAGCACCCTGCACGCCAACGATGCCCCAAGCACGATTGCCCGCCTGGATGAAATGGGCGTGGAGCCCTTCATGGTGTCGGCTTCCTTGATCGGGATCGTGTCGCAACGCTTGCTGCGGAGGGTCTGCCCTCACTGCCGCGAGCCCTACCGGCCGAATGAACGTGAACTGGGCCGCTTCGGCCTCATGGCAAGCCGGGAAGCGGATGTCACCTTCTTCAAGGCCCACCATCACAGCCCTGACGAACCGGTCTGCGCTCACTGCAAGGGAAGCGGTTACAAGGGACGCGTCGGGGTCTACGAAGTGCTGCGGATTCAGGAGGACATGGCCACTGCCATCTCCAAGGGCGCCAGCACCGATGTGATCCGCCAGCTGGCCCTGGAATCAGGGATGGTGACCCTGCTGGGCTACAGCCTCGAACTGGTGAGAAAGGGCGAGACCACACTGGAAGAAGTGGGGCGGATGGTGCTGACGGATTCAGGACTGGAATCCGAGCGCAGAGCCCGTGCCCTCAGCACAATGACCTGTGAAGGATGCGGAGCCGGCCTGCAGGAAGGCTGGCTTGAGTGCCCCTATTGCCTGACACCACGCCACTGAGGAGCCGGTCATGGATCTGATGATCGAAGACCTGATGGAACAACTGGTGCAGGGCGGTGGCAGTGATCTGCACATCGCCACAGGTCAGCCCCCCTACGGCCGCTTCAGCGGTGAACTGCGGCCGATGACGGAGCACCCACTCGCTGAAGAGGACTGCAACAAGCTGATCTTCTCGATGCTGAACAACAGCCAGCGCAAGACGCTGGAGCAAACCTGGGAGCTGGACTGCGCCTACGGCCTCAAGGGCGTTGCACGCTTCCGCGTGAACGTCTACCGCCAGAAAGGCAGCTATGCCGCCTGCCTGCGGGCCCTTGGCAGCACAATTCCCAGCGTTGAACTGCTGGACTTGCCGCAAGTGGTTCTGGAGACCAGCGCGCGGCCCCGGGGCCTGGTGCTGGTGACGGGTCCAACAGGCTCAGGGAAGACCACAACCCTGGCGGCTCTGTTGGATCACATCAACCACACCCGCAGCGAACACATCCTCACGATCGAAGACCCGATCGAATTCGTGTACCAGAGCGACAAGAGCCTGGTGCACCAACGCCAGCTGAACGAAGACACCCGCAGCTTCGCCAATGCCTTGCGCGCGGCCCTGCGAGAAGACCCGGACGTGATCCTGGTGGGAGAGATGCGGGATCTCGAGACGATTCAACTGGCCGTCAGTGCTGCTGAAACAGGCCATCTCGTCTTCGGAACCTTGCACACCAGCTCCGCCGCCCAGACCGTGGACCGGATGGTTGACGTCTTCCCACCAGAACAACAAACGCAGATCCGTGTGCAGCTCTCGGGCAGCTTGGTCGCGGTGTTTTCCCAGACCCTCTGCCGGCGTCAAAACCCGGCCGAGGGTCAGTTCGGTCGGGTGATGGCGCAGGAGATTCTGATCAACACACCTGCCACCGCAAACCTGATCCGCGAAGGCAAAACCGCCCAGCTTTACTCGCAGATTCAGACCGGTGGAGAACAGGGCATGCAAACGCTGGAGAAAGCCCTGGCCAACCTGGTGCTCAATGGGGATGTGTCCCGGTCCGAGGCGATGGCCAAGGCCAGCAAACCGGGGGAATTGCAGCGGTTGATCGGTGACAGCTGAACCGAGGAGATAAGCACCGATGGCCGCCTTCATTGCCTCCTACGCCGGTCCCACCGGACAACCGCGGACGATGACGATTAAGGCAGCCGACCTGGCTGAAGCCAAAAAACTGCTGCGGCGGCGAGGCATTCGCGCCGATGAGCTGCGTCCGGTCAGCCCTGGAAACAGCCAAGACCCCAAAGCTGACGGGGCCACCGGGGGAGGTTTGGGCTCCATCGACCTCAACCGCCTGTTTGAGAAACCACCGGGCGTGAAGGAAAAGGCCGTGTTCGCCAGCAAGCTGGCCGCCCTGGTTGATGCCGGCGTGCCGATTGTGCGCAGCCTCGATCTGATGGCGACGCAGCAGAAGCTGCCGATGTTCAAACGCGCCCTCACCAAAGTGAGCCTCGACGTCAATGAGGGCATTGCACTAGCGACAGCTCTGCGTCAGTGGCCCAAGGTGTTTGACCAGCTCAGCATCGCCATGGTGGAAGCGGGGGAAGCCGGCGGTGTGCTGGACGAAGCCCTGAAACGACTGGCCAAGCTGCTGGAAGACAACGCCAAACTTCAGAACCAGATCAAAGGAGCCCTGGGCTATCCCGTGGCGGTGCTGGTGATCGCCATCCTGGTGTTCCTGGGCATGACCATCTTTCTGATCCCGACCTTTGCGGGGATCTTTGAAGATCTGGGCGCAGAGCTGCCGGCCTTCACCCGACTGCTCGTTGATCTGAGCGCCCTGCTGCGCTCCTCCGTCGCGCTCTATGCCCTCGGGGTGATCCTGCTAGCGATCTGGATGGTGAGCCGGTTCTATGCCACCCACAACGGCCGTCGCACGATCGACCGGCTGATGCTGAAACTGCCGCTCTTCGGCGACTTGATCCTGATGACAGCCACAGCTCAGTTCTGCCGAATCTTCAGCTCGCTCACCCGGGCGGGTGTGCCGATCCTGATGTCGATGGAGATCTCAAGCGAAACCGCCGGCAACGCAATCATTTCCGACGCGATCCTTGCCTCGCGGGGCATGGTGCAGGAGGGCGTTCTGCTCAGCAATGCACTGATCCGTCAGAAAGTGCTGCCGGACATGCCCCTGAACATGCTGGCCATCGGCGAGGAAACCGGTGAGATGGACAAAATGCTCAGCAAGGTGGCGGACTTCTACGAAGACGAAGTCGGCGCCATGGTCAAGGCGCTCACCTCGATGCTCGAGCCCGCGATGATTGTGGTGGTCGGCGGAATCGTGGGATCCATCCTGCTGGCGATGTACCTGCCGATGTTCACCGTGTTTGATCAGATCCAGTGAGCACTGCAGCGATGGCCCGACCCGCCAACCAACCGCCACTCCAGCAGGCCTGAAAATTGAAACCGCCGGTCACCCCGTCCACATCCAGCAGTTCACCCGCCAGGTAAAGACCAGGGCAGCGGCGGCTCTCCATCGTGGCCAGGTTGATGTCCCCCAGGGCGACACCGCCGGCGGTGACGAACTCCTCCCCAAAGGGTCCACGTCCCTGGATCGGCACACTCTGCGCACAGAGCAGCTCGACCAATCGACGCTCCGCCTTGATCGGCAGATCCGCCCAACGGCGCTCTGGCTCCACCCCACCCGTGGTCAAAAAGGCTTGCCACAACCGCCGCGGCAGATGTTCGAAGGGCTTCGCGGCTGCAAGGGTTCGCCGGGCCTGCTCCTGTCGCCATTGATGAAACCGCTCGGTCAGCCCCGACCGCCCCAAGCCAGCGCTCCAATCCAACTTCAGCTCACCCCTGTAGCGGTTCTGATGCAGGGCCCTGGCGGCAAAAGCTGAGAGGCGCAACGTGGCGGGCCCGCTCAGACCACGGTGGGTGATCAGGACCCGCCCTGTCTGACGGAAACGCTGATCGCCCAGTTTCAGATCAAGGCCCACATCATCGATGGCAATGCCACTGCAGGCCGTCAGGGCGGGTGCCTGCAGGGCGAGGCTGAACAGCGATGGCACCGGCGGCACCACCTGGTGGCCAAGGGCTTCCGCCAGGTTTCGGCCACTGGGATGCCCACCCGTGGCCAGCATCAAGCAGCCTCCATGCAAAGGCTCGAGGCCGCGGCCCTCGAGCACAAACCCCCCCTCGGGATGAACGCGCACCTGCTGGACCATCGCCTTCGTGCGCAGCTGGACACCCGACGCCCTTGCCGCCTTCTGCAGGCACTGAATCACGGCCTCAGAACGGTTCTGCTGCGGAAACATCCGTCCATCGGGTTCCTCCACCAGCGTGAGCCCATGCTCGTCAAACCAGGCGATCGCATCGCCGCAGGCGAAGCGACTGAAGGGCCCCCGCAGGGGTCGACTGCCGCGGGGGTAATGGGTCGCCAGTTCACGGGGATCCCAGCAGGCATGGGTGACGTTGCAGCGACCGCCACCGCTGATGCGCACCTTCTGGAGGGGCTCAGGGGTGCCTTCCAGCACCAGCACCCGCCGAACCCCCTGCTCAGCTGCAGTGATCGCCGCCATGTACCCGGCAGGACCACCGCCAACAACAATCAGATCAAGCAGGCTGGAAGCGGAGGGCGACACCGTTGTTGCAATAGCGCTTGCCGGTGGGTCGCGGTCCGTCGTTGAACACGTGGCCCTGGTGCCCACCACAACGGCTGCAGTGGTATTCCGTGCGCGGCAGGATCAATTTGAAATCTACTTTCGTGGCAATGGCCCCATCCAGGGGCTGCCAGAAGCTGGGCCAGCCGGTGCCGCTGTCGAATTTGGCCTCCGACGAAAACAAGGCTGCATCACAGCCTGCGCAGTGGTAGGTGCCGGAACGCTTTTCCCCATTGAGCGGACTGGTGAACGGGCGTTCGGTCCCCTCATTACGCAACACGTCATAGGCCTGGGGGGACAACCGCTCACGCCACTGGTCGGCATTGAGATCCCATGAGGAATCAGCCGCTTTCGACGCTGCCAGCACAGGCTGAGGTCTCCAGAGACTGCCAAACACCCCGGCCATTGCCGCCAACAACAGCGATCGACGGGACAGAACGGCGGCACTCAAGCTCATCGGTGCTGAAGAGGGAATCTCGGGCGGTTCTAATGGATTGATGACTGCCTCCGGATCCACCGCTGCCTACCGCTTCAGTGTGGCCCCGATGCTGGATTGCACCGACCGCCACTTCCGGGTGCTGATGCGGCAGATCAGCCGCAGGGCGCTGCTCTACAGCGAAATGGTGGTGGCCCAGGCACTGCACCACAGCAAGCGACGCAACAAGCTGCTGGATTTCGATCCGGTGGAGCATCCCATCGCCCTGCAGGTGGGGGGGGACGACCCAGCCCTGCTGGCCGAAGCGGCACGACTGGCGCAGGACTGGGGCTACGACGAGATCAACCTCAATGTGGGTTGCCCCAGCCAGAAGGTGCAGGCCGGAAATTTCGGAGCCTGCCTGATGGCAGAACCGGATCTGGTCGCCCGCTGCGTGGAAGCCATGGTGGACGCAGGGGGACTCCCCGTGACCGTGAAGCATCGGATCGGCATTGACGATCTGGACAGCGATGCGCTGCTGACGAACTTCGTGGATCGGGTGGCGCTGGCGGGGGCCAGCCGCTTCGCTATTCATGCCCGTAAGGCCTGGCTGGAGGGCCTCGATCCCAAGCAGAACCGGACGATTCCTCCGCTGCAGCATGAGCGCGTGGTGGCGCTTAAGCAACGCCGCCCCGACCTGGTGATTGAACTCAACGGGGGGCTGGAATCCCCTGAAGACTGCCTTCAGGCACTGGAAGGGTGCGATGGCGCCATGGTGGGCCGAGCGGCCTACAGCCATCCCCTGCGCTGGACCAGCGTCGATGCCCTCATTTTCGGGGAGGAATCACGCCAGATCCTGGCGTCAGACGTTGTGAACGGGCTGCTTCCCCATGCGGCCGCTCATCTGGAGCGAGGAGGACGAATCTGGGACCTCTGCCGTCACCTGGTGCAACTGGTGGAAGGCGTCCGGGGTGCACGGCACTGGCGCCGGGAGCTGGGGGAGAAAGCCCAGCGCCCCGGGGCCGATCTGGATGTGCTGCTCAATGCCGGGCAGCAGCTCAAAGACGTAGGCCTCTGATCAACGGCTGAGGTCAGCCCTCAGCTCCGCCGTAACCGGAATAGTCATCGCCACCGCCACTGGACGATCCACGGCGACGACGGCTGCGCCCTTCGTCGTAGGCATTGCCCTCCCCAGCGTTATCGCGGGCGCCATAGCTGCGGTCTTCCCAGCCCCGTGCACCGGAGGGACGATCACCACCACCACCGCCGTAGCCGCCGCCACCACCGCGATAACCGCCACCGCCACCGCCGTAGCCACCACCGCCGCCGCCGCCGTAGCCGCCACGACCGCCGCCGCCACCATAGCCGCCGCGTCCACCGCCGCCGCCATAGCCGCCACGTCCACCACCACGACCACCGCGATTTTCACGGGGTTCTGCTTTCTTCACTACAATAGTTCTTCCGTCTAATTCTGAATCGTTTAATGCATCAATAGCATCTCTTGCCTGGTCATCGTCGTCCATTTCAACAAATCCAAATCCTTTGGATTTTCCAGTAAACTTGTCAAAAATAATTTTGGCTGAAGAAACTTCACCAAATTGCTCGAAGGCTGCTCTAAGATCTTCTTCGTGTGTATCGAAGTTCAACTTAGCAACGAAAATGTTCATACTACTAAATAATTAAATTAAAAATATAAAACAGTTGAAATGTAAAGGCACAATTTACCTCTCTGCCATGAGCATTATCCACAATGGGTTTGTTTGACAGATCAATGGACAACAAATGAAACTAACGGGGAAATTTTAAATCAATCGAAACTTAATAGAGAAGACGAGATAAAATCTACGGGTCAATTAAACGTATTGTCAGGCAAGTTTGCGTACTTATACACAATCACTATCCTTTAAAACGTCAAAGGTAACACAATTGTTGTGGTGAAAAGACTTTTTTGCCAAGTAATTATCAGCGTAGTGGTTCTACAAGGACCAAAACGCGCTTCATCATCTTGTTATAATTCGACTATGAACGCTTAAAAAAGGCGGATGTAGATCAATTACCGACTAGGAACAAGGCATTGCCAAAAAGTAAGAGCCCATTGTCCCAAAACCCCCGAAACAAGGGGTTATCCACCATATAAGTGATGTGTCCAGCTCCTTTAGATTCTACCACAAAACTAACCGATTCTTGTAAACGATCTAAGGCTTTACTGCCGATAAAGCCAACGGTTAGTGGGTCCTTCCCAATTGTTCCAACATTACTGAGATTTTTTTGCAATGGTAGTGCTGTGGTACTGGTTTTTAAGCTAAAATATTGACTTCCAATCCCAAAAGCTAGGGGATGGGTCTTATCCATTCGGGTTTGGAATATAGCGCCAGGAAGAGAAGAACTAATCCTCCTTCTGCTAGCCCCCATGTAAGGATCAAGCCGACCCTCCAGTTGCGCTTTTTCATTCAATTCCTCCTGTTCCTTTCTTTCCTGCTCGGTAGCAAATCGCTTCAGACGGTAGCCATCTTGATCTAGAAAAGATCTGATCGCTCCTTCAAGGGCAATCAAATGCCCACCCTGACTAATCCATTGATCGATTTCAGACTGTTCGTTCTCACTGAAATTATAATTGCCGCTGGGCAAAATTAGCGTGTGATACTCTTCCAATGGAATGCCACCTAGGCTGTTGCGGTAGAAAACATCTACAGGGTATTCCAATACTTGTTCAAAGTAATGCCAAATCACCCCGAAGCCGTAGGGAGAAACGCCCTCGTCCGATAGCAAGGCAATCTTATCAGATTGAATAAGTCGCATCGCATCTGAGCCAAGATCGGGTCCTCTTTCAGAAAATCCGGTTTCTACACCTGTAATGGTCTTGTCGAGCTTAGCTGCTGCCGCTGCCAAAATTTGATCAAACCTTGGATTTTTGCGATTATCTGCCCGCGTCATTACGAGTGTGCCGGCCTGATAAGATTCTTTTTCTATGGTAAAAGGAGTATTAGCATAACGGACAGTAATGCCGTGCTTTAGAACTTCGGCGAGAAATTTGACATCTTCTACCGATTCCCACTTGGCTAGGTAGGCGTATTGGGGGGATCGTTTTTCTTGGCTAATGTTGGTTGGAAAAGTATAGCCCGGAATGATATCCATGGCTTGAGTAGTAGCATAGGATTCTAGGCCGTAGGCGTAAGGTAGCGACCAGGCAGTTACATCGTAGGTTAGAGAATCCTCGACCTTGACTTCTGGATCGAAAAGGACTTGGGTCAAGACAGAAAGTGGCTGGTAAGCACTAATGATGAGGTCTTCAGCCCCAATACTTACACTCTTAGTTTTACCGGTCTTATAGTCGAAGGCCCTGGTACTACTGGTGGTCTCTGTGCGACCATACTCGATTCCATTCTTATCTAACAATTGAGTAAGTCGCTTCAATTTGCCAATGGGGTTAGAGCTTTTGACAATATAACTTTTGTATTTGCCTTTTGGGTTTTCCTGAGATTCCTGGAAAAAGCGAGTGTAGTTCTGGATTAGACGAGCATGTTCTTTTGATCCAATTTCTACGGTGGATAAGGAAGTGGTGATATGGTGGTCTATTCTATCCTTCAACGTCAGGGTATCGCCGCTATTGCGAATGATTGCTTTTCCCGCTGTTCCACTACCACCTTGTTCGTAAGTCATGCCGATAGCGCCGGAAAACATGGGATAGGTATCTCCATAGCTGGGGTAGAGTAGGTCAAATACCTCCTTGGTGAAGTAAAGCCAACCTTGCTCATCGAAATACTTGGCATGATTCTTCCCTATTTCGGTCTGGAACTTAGTTTGCCACTCCGTGATGTACTCGTGATACGGCCGCGCCGCTGGCGCAAAGTAGTAAGGATCATTATAGAATTGTTCGTGCAAATCAGCGTGTATCTGTGGATACCATTGCCGATATAAAGCCATGCGTTGCTGTGATTCAACTTGTGTTTGCCAAGCCCAATCGCGATTTAGGTCAAACATATAGTGATTGACTCTGCCCCCTGGCCAAGGCTCATCGTGTTCTCTTACGGCCCGGTTTGGGTTGGTGATTTTGTTGGTGTAACGTCGATACCAATGCGTATAGCGCGAATACCCATCTGGATTAATCGCTGGATCCATTACAACTACGGTATTTTCCAACCAGGCTTTGGTGCTTTGGTTGTCCGGGTTGCTAAGCTCATATACAACGCCCATTGAACTTTCACTTCCTGCTGCTTCATTTCCATGCACACTATAACTCAGCCATACAACTCCAACGTTGAGGTTTGGGTCCACCTTTCCTTCCAATAATCCTGCTCTACGAAGGTTGTTTTCCCTGATAGCTTCCAGGCGCGAAAGGTTTTCAGGGGTCGAAATGAAGGCGACCATCAGTGGTCGGTCCTCATTCGTGTAGCCATAAGGTTGTAATTGCACCCATTCACTGTTTGCAGCTACATGTTCAAAGTAATCTACCAAGAGATGATGAGGAGTGAAGTTGTCTCCCAAGGCGTGAGGGAGGAATTGATCGGGGGATTGCAATTGTGCAGCAAGGTGAAGGCCATTTGCTAATAAGCAAATGCCTAAGCAGAGTTTTTTCAACATTCCTATTGGCGTTTTTGCTGAATTAATGCAGAAACAGCACAATGATAATGAGTAATTGCCTGAATATGAAAAGGGTGGGAGCTAAAGTTGTCCTTAAGAATTTGCCAAGGAGGGAATTAGCACGATTTTTCCCTACCGTTACATGCAGAACAAGCTTTACCTACTTCACAAGCTTACCAGCTTTCCAAACGTAGAGGACCTTTCGAATATCACTGATATCAAGGTTTGGGTTCCCATCTACCAAAAAGGCATGGGCCGGCATGCCCTTTTTTAGTCGACCCGCTTCTTGCAGTTGGAAGGCCTCCGCCGCATTACCCGTGGCTGTACGTAGGGCTTCTATCGGACTCAAGCCACTGTCAACAAATAACTCCAATTCAGTGAAAAGGTCAGTTCCATAATTGATATTTAGATTAGGTGGATCAGTTCCGGCTACAAGACTAATACCTGCCTCGTGTAGTTTCTTAATCTCAGCTAACAGCTGTTCTACGCTTAAATGTGGGATATCTCTACCTTGCTCTTCAAAAAACTCTATTACTCTTTTGTTGGTGAGAATGGTGGGTACCATAAACTGTCCCCCTTTAGCTAATACCTGAATCTCCTGTTCCGTACTCGGTTCATCAAACCAAATATGGACAAACCCATCTAAATCGGTCCCTGCTAAGATCAGGCCATCTGCCTTACGACTAATATGCGATACCGCCAACTTTTCATGAACATGAGCTGTGGCGATGACGGTGTCTATTTGTTGGAAATCGATAGTTGGACGACTGGGTTCTCGTAAGATCTTGATGTAGTCAGCGCCATCCTTCACCCGATCTTCCGTAAAGGTCTTAGCACTGGTAATGGAATCAATAGTAGGAGTTGGCATTCCAAACTGAGTTCCATGTCCTCCTGGTACCGTGGCTCCTGGTCCAGCCGAAAGATAATTAGCAAAACCAGTGGAGTCTTTGAGTGCCTTCAGAATGGGAATACTGAAGCGAGAGGCATGCATATCCATTACGGTCAGCACTCCTGCTTTCGCTGCTTCTGCTAGGTGGGCTGGGAACCAGATGTGAACATGAGCATTGATCAATCCAGGGAGGAGTGTTTTACCTTTGCCATCGATGATCTCTTCAGCTTCGCGCTGCGGATCATGAACTTGTATGCTGGCCACTTTCCCATTTTCAAATAGGACATCCATGCCCTCTTGTATTTGTACTCCGTCAAATAGACGTACATTTTGAATAAGTAGAGTAGGGGAATCTTGAGCCGTGCCGACAAGACCAAAGAATAGGCCTAAGCCCAATATAAATAGGGTTCTCATACATTGAGTTTTGAGGCAAATTAAGGTAATGAACTTCTATATCTCACAATTTTTAGGCGAACATACAAATAGTAGTGAGTTATCAAGACCTTACTTCAGATAAACCATTTTAGCCTAAAAATCAAGTAGATGTGAAAGATGGCTTGAATAGATGTGCTAGTATACTTTCTCCACAATCTGTCGGATAGTGTCGGAATCTCCCATAGTGTAGTAGTGAAGGCACGGAACGCCGGCCTCCTTCAATTCTTTGGATTGTTGAGCACACCATTCGATACCTGCTTGCCGGCGACCCTCCGCATTTTTAGCTTTGGTGATGGAATTGACCAGTTCGTCCGGAAGATCCACGTGGAAAAGACGGGGTAGAGAGTTGAGTTGATAGAGTTTTGTGACGGGCTTCAAACCGGGTACGATCGGTACATTAATACCTACCGCACGACATTGTTTTACGTATTCGAAGTATTTCTTGTTATCAAAAAACATCTGCGTGACGATGTAATTGGCGCCCGCATCAATTTTGGCTTTTGTGTATTGTAAGTCCAAGCCCATATTGGGTGCTTCAAAATGCTTTTCAGGGTAGCCCGCAATACCGATGCAAAAATCTGTCTTTTCTCCGTTTTCAATATTGGTATCTAGGTATTTCCCTTTGTTCATGTCATCGATCTGCTTGATCAGATCTAAAGCGTAGGCATGCCCGCCGACCTCAGGAATAAACTTACCCTCAAATTTCCGTGCATCCCCCCGCAAGGCCAAGACATTCTTAATATTCAAAAAGTTCAGATCGATCAAAGCATTCTCTGTGTCTTCTTCAGTAAATCCTCCGCAGATCAAATGAGGCACCGCATCTACGCCATAGCGGTGCATGATAGAGGCACAAATCCCTACCGTTCCAGGCCGCTTTCGGATCGATGTTTTCTCATAATACCCGCTATCTCTCTTTTTATATAGGAATTCCTCCCGATGGTAGGTCACATCAATAAAGGGAGGCTTAAACTCCATTAGGGGGTCTAGGGTATCAAAAATGGCCTTCATGCTGCCGCCCTTAAGAGGGGGAAGAACTTCAAATGAGATCAATGTCTGACCAGCTGCTTTCTCAAAATATTCTGTGACCTTCATATGAGATTTGGGCTTTTGCGGGCAAAGCTAAGTAATAGCCCAAACTTTTTCAGCTCCGTACAGAAAAAATGACCAGATCCTGATCATCAGACATTCCTGCCCAACCATGCTAATTGTCAGTACTATTGTTGATTATTGCCTATCTCACCAAACGCTTTTGGACTGTATTTTCCAGTCGTTAGTCGGATTTTCGGCACTAACTATTGCATTGTATTCGGAAATGCTATATTTTTGATTGAACGTTCATTCAATGAAAAATGTCGCCAAGATCTAAGGAACAAAATGAGGTTATCAGGCAGCAGAGTAGGGCTGCCATCAAAGAGGCTGCTTTGGAGATGTTTGCCAAGTACGGGTATCACAGTACCAAGATATCTCATATTGCCAAGGAGGCGGGGATCTCGAACGGGCTACTGTACAACTACTTCGGCGGCAAAGAGGAGTTGTTGCGAGCCATTGTCAAAGATGCGATGGATCAGAACGATGCGGGTTGGCTGAAGGCGCTCCAATCCGATTTGCCACCCAGTGAGAAGATCACCCAGGCCGTGGAGGCTACTTTTGATAATATTAAGTCCAATGTACACTATTGGAAGCTACTCTCGGCCTTGGCCTTTCAACCAGATGTTCAGAAGAGCATGGAAGATCTGGTCATGGCAAAAAAGGAGTTGTATATCAATTTGCTGATCAAGCTCTTTCAGGAGATGGGATATGCGGAACCAGAGAAGGAGGTCTTCTATTTTGGAGCTATCCTTGATGGCATTTTTTTACACTATATGAATATGCAGGAAGCTTATCCACTGGATATGATGAAGGACATGGTTCTTCAGCGGTATCGAGGCTAAGCTGATTTCAATAACATAACTATTTCAAATGAAAAACATGAAGCGGCTGAGTTGGGCTTTAATGGCCATCTGGACCCTTACTGCTCATCCGGCCTTTACTCAGGCACCTGATGCCTTGAGTATCATTAAGAAAGCAGACGATAAGCTGAGAGGAGAGACGAGTAATGGTACGATGAAAATGACCATTGTCAGACCCAGCTGGTCCAGGGAAATCACGATGAAATCCTGGTCTAAGGGAACGGACTACAGTTTGATCTTAATCACAGGACCAGCTCGGGATAAAGGTGCTGCCTTTTTGAAAAGGGAAAAAGAGATATGGAACTGGCAACCCACTATCGACCGAACGATTAAGCTACCGCCATCGATGATGATGCAATCCTGGATGGGTTCCGATTTTACCAATGATGATCTAGTGCGAGAGTCCTCCATAGTGAGAGACTATACGCATGAGCTCCTAGGTGCAGAAACGGTCAATGGCCATACCTGCCATAAGATCCAGTTGACACCAAAGGAAGATGCTCCAGTGGTTTGGGGTAAAGTCTTGGTGTGGATCGATCAGAAGGAGTATATGCAGATGAAAACCGAGTTCTTCGATGAGGATGACTATTTGGTCAATACCATGCTCGGTAAAGCAGTAAAGAAATTAGATGGTAAGATGCTTCCTTCTATCATGGAAGTGATCCCGGCCGAGGAGGAGGGGCATAAGACGATCATCGAATACATCGACCTAGCCTTCGATAAGCCCATCAAAGAGAGTTTCTTCTCTATTCAAAATATGAAACGAGTCCGATAATGTTGACGAAACTCGCATGGCGCAATATTTGGCGCAACAAAAGACGGACCTGGATCACGATTGCCTCTATTCTTTTTGCCGTGCTATTCGGTTCATTTATGGAGTCCCTGCAAGAAGGGGCCTGGGGCAATATGATCAGTAATGTGGTCAACTACTACATGGGCTATGGTCAGATACATCAGAAAGGTTACTGGGAGGAGCAAGTGATTGACAAGGCTTTTGCCTTACCCGCAGATAAGATGGATGCCATCGAAAGCATTGACGAAATTGGCGGAGTGATTCCGCGCTTGGAGTCCTTCGGTTTGGTCTCAGCAACGAACATTACTAGAGGAGCCTTGGTGGTTGGCGTGGACCCAGTCGCCGAGCAATCCATGACTCAACTGGCCGATAGAGTTTCGGAGGGAGAGTATCTAGTGGATGATGAACAGGCAGTATTGGTGGCGGAGGGGCTGGCGAATATCTTGAAATTGGGCGTTCAAGATACGCTGGTGATCATCAGCCAAGGGTACCACGGGGTGAATGCAGCCGGAAAGTATTTGATCAAGGGCCTAGTCAACTTTGGTTCTCCGGAACTCAATAAGCAAATGGTCTACCTGCCTTTGAAGACCGCCCAAGACTTTTACGGTGCTGACGGTTTGCTGACTTCTATCGCGTTGAAGATCGATGATCAAGATGATATTGACAGCGGCTTAGCCGCAATTGGAGAAGTACTTGATACCTCAGCCTACGAAATCATGAAATGGGATGCGCTGCTACCCGATTTGGTGCAGGCAAGGTCTCTAGATAGCGCCGGTAACTACATCGTCTATTTTATCCTCTATTCCATTATCGCCTTTGGCATCTTTGGTACCATCCTGATGATGACTAAGGAGCGAGAGTATGAATTCGGAGTCCTAATTGGCATTGGTATGCGAAGATTTGCACTATCCAGTGTCGTATGGATGGAGATCATCATGCTAGGGATGCTGGGCGCCTTGCTGGGCATTGTAGCTAGCACTCCTGTGATCTGGTACTTTAACCAAAATCCACTCCGCTTTTCCGGCGACTATGCAAGTACCTTAGAGAAATTTGGTTTCGAACCCATTTTTCCTGCGGCCTTTGACTTGAGTATTTTCGTCGCTCAAGCGGCCATCGTATTTGCGATCACGGTCATATTAGCCATTTATCCTTGGCTCAAAATCCGCCGCTTGGAACCGGTAAAAGCCATGCGAGACTAGCACAGCTGTCTGACCGATTAAGCCATTTTTATCAATATCGAAACAATAACATGATACCAATACTAGCCTGGCGAAATTTATGGCGCAATCCTACTCGGACCCTGGTCCTGATCGGAGCCATTGCTCTGGGCGTATGGGCTGGGCTTTTCATGACGGGCTTCGCCACCGGCATGATCAAAAGCTATATCAGCAATGCCATTGATCAAATTGTATCACACATTCAAATCCACCATCCAAATTTCTCCGAAGATCATGATGTGAAGTTTATGCTGGATCAGCCAGATCAGCATGCGGCTGAGATTGCGGAAAAAGAGGAAGTGAAAGCAGTAGCCGTGCGCACGCTGGCTTCCGGAATGATTTCTTCCGCCAAAGGGGCCCGGGGGATCCGAGTAAAAGGGATAAATCCTGCTCAGGAATCTGCTGTGACTGGTCTTGACCAAAGAATTGTAGAAGGGGACTATTTTGCAGGGAAAAGGAAAAATGAAATACTTATCAGTAGAGCTCTGGCCAAGAAACTGAAGGTGAAAATTAGGTCCAAGTTGGTACTGAATATGCAGGACCTGGAAGGGGAGATAACGCCTGCGGCCTTTCGGGTGGTTGGCATCTTTCACACAGGAAATAAGCCCTTCGACGAAGGGCATGTTTTTGTGCAACGCAAGGATCTAAATCGCCTGCTTACGCTCACTAGCGCAGAAACGGTAGATCCTTCCATGATTGGCCATGAAATCGCGATGTTACTGCACGATACCAAGAATATTCCTGCCCTCCAGTCGGCGATTTCCAAGCCTGATTGGGAGGTAGAGAATTACAAAGAGATTTCTCCAGACTTAGAACTCTATGAATCTCAGATGGAGTTTGTATCTACCATCTACCTTAGCATTATCATGCTGGCCCTTACTTTCGGCATCATCAATACGATGTTGATGGCCGTGTTGGAGCGTATCCGAGAGCTGGGCATGTTGATGGGGATTGGCATGAACAAGTTGAAGGTCTTTTTAATGATCATGCTGGAAGCCGTTTTTCTTGGAGCTGTTGCCGCACCGATAGGACTGACGCTTGGCGTTGTGACCATCTATTTCTTAGGTAGTAGTGGCCTTGATTTATCCATGTACTCAGACTCCCTGGAGATGTATGGGATGTCCCCCATAGTCTACTTTGATGTACCTGCTAAAGTCTATTGGCAAATCCCGGTCTTCGTGGCTTGCACGGCAATTTTGGCAGCCCTCTATCCGGCTTACAAAGCCATCAAGTTAAAGCCTGTCGAGGCGATTAGAAAAATCTAAATCAAGCAAAATGGACGTCATCAAAACGCAAGGCGTAACTAAAGTATATAATCCTGAAAAAATCCCTGTTCATGCACTCAATGGTGTAGATATCAATATTGAAGAAGGAGAATTCACGGCCATTGTAGGCCCATCCGGTTCCGGGAAAACAACTTTGTTGAACATAATCGGAGGTTTGGATCGCCCTTCGGATGGGGAAGTTTTCGTCGGAGGACAAGACATCTCCCAGCTTTCAGACAATCAACTAATTGACTTTCGCAAAGAGTATATCGGCTTTGTCTTTCAGGCTTATAATTTGATCCCTGTACTAACGGCCAAGGAGAATGTTGAATTTGTAATGCTCCTGCAAAAACGATCAAAAGAGGAGCGAGATCAAAGAGTGCAAGAGCTGATGGATTCCGTAGGCTTGTCCGATAAAATGGATAGCCGCCCTGCTCAGCTTTCCGGTGGGCAACAGCAACGTGTGGCCGTAGCCAGAGCCCTGGCTCCTAAGCCAACCTTCATCCTCGCCGATGAACCTACTGCTAATCTGGACTCGAAGTCCACCGAAAACCTCCTGGATATCATGGCTAGGCTGAACAAGGAGGAAAATATGACTTTCGTGTTCTCCACCCACGACCAACGTGTGATCGATAGAGCGAGAAGAGTGGTAACCCTGGTAGACGGTAAGATTAGCCAGGATGAACGGCGGGATTAGGCCGTTTCCTAAAAAGTAAACCATCATGAAAGCGATCTACATAATGCTTGGGCTAGTGCTAGCCCCTTACTTTGCCTTTGGTCAAAGTGATAAGCCTAAAAATTGGTCGGTTACGGGTTATGTTAAGAACTTGCAGACCTTGCTCTTTATAGAGGACGATTATCTGCAAGACAATTTAATCCACAATCGACTCAATTTTAGGTGGTTCATGAGTGATGCAGTCACTTTGCGGGCAGATCTGAGAAGTCGTTTCTTCTGGGGAGACCTGGTTAAAGCCAATCCTTTTTACGGCGAACTAACAGATCAAGCCAGCAACGACTGGCTGGATCTTTCCGTGGTACCCCTCAATAACAATAATCTGGTATTCCATTCCGTATTTGACCGGCTCTTCCTGGAGTATTCTAAAGACAATTGGGAAATACGTTTGGGGAGGCAGCGAGTGAATTGGGGTATTAGTACCGTTTGGAACCCAAATGATATCTTCAATGCCTTTAGTTTTACGGATTTCGATTATGAAGAACGCCCGGGTAGCGATGCTATCCGCATAAAGTATTATTCCGGTATAGCTTCCAGTGTTGAAATCGTTGCCAAGGGGTTTGATGATTTTGATGAAGCTGTGATGGCAGGGATGTGGAAATTTAATCGATGGTCTTATGATTTCCAGTTGTTGGCTGGGGTAGTACAAGAAGACTTTGCCTTCGGAGCAGGTTGGGCGGGCAATATCGGCAATGCTGGCTTTAAAGGAGAAGCTACTTACTTTTTGCCGATGGAAGAGGAAGGAACATCCGCTTTTACGATGGCCCTGGGAGTAGACTATGCCTTTTCTAATTCCCTCTATCTCAATGTAGGGTATTTGTACAACGAAAGTGGTTCCAGTAATGCCGGGGTAGGGGGGCTCTTTAATTTTCAGTTGTCAGCCAGAAATCTCTATCCTTATCGACATGCTTTCTTCATTCAGCAGAGCTACCCGCTCACCCCTTTGTTGAATACAAGTCTTGCCATTATTTACAGCCCAGTGAGTGTTCATCCCTTATTCTTGAATCCTGTATTGACCTACAGCATCAAAGAAAATTGGGATTTGGACCTAGTGGGCCAGATCGTATTTAACGAAGATGAAGGGTATAAAAGCCCAGTACAAGCTATTTTCCTTCGAACGAAGTTTAGTTTTTAATGGTGTATGGGAAGAAAATAGAGGGAGAGCTTATTCAGGCAGCTCAGGTAAGCGATTCAGGTTTTCAATATATCTTTTTTCATCAAAGGGAGTGTTACTAGCAATAACCTCATACATTTCTGTAGCCACGCAAGTGGCGATCAGTTCTTTGGCCACTCTTTCTTTAAATCCTTCTTTCATCAGGCGTTCAAGCGTCAGGCGGGTTTCAGGAGGCTGATTCTCTCTCAATTGATTCTCAACGACTTCCAGGAATTGGTCCCGCACAATATTCTTATTAGTCATAAAATCAGTAAGTTAATGCAGGCTTTGTAGAACTGCATTTGGAGTTTAGTAGTAAAGTAGTCTGCTAACTGCTGATGTCATCGAACTCTAGCTCTACCTAACGCATTGGGGTAGATACGGAGAGTACTAGGAGCTATGGTTTTGGGTTGAAAAGCAAGACTTTAGCACCAACTAATGGACCAGCAGTGAATGTCTATCTCTTGTTATTGGGTTTTTACCTGTCCTCTTTAACGTTGAACCTACATCGATAGTTTCATTCAAGCTAGATTGTAAACGACATAAAGCAAGTTCGCTGTATGGCAATGCGAGATTATGGACCAAGGATTACCAAGCAATGACTCCCGAACTCCAAGGGAGGCTGGCACGCCTCGGTTTATTGCCTCCAAGGCCTACCTCAGCCAGTACGATCCAAGAAAGTGTATATTTTGCGCTTCGCAGATATAAGTTTGTAGACATAAATACGTTCATTTTGTACACTTGAGATAAGCACTCTACATGCAACTTGATATATGGCTTATCCAATTGGTACTATTAATTTTGTTATCTCCCCCTCGAGTAAAGCACTAAGCAATGAATAAAAGTCTTTTTCGTCACTTCACTATTTACCTCCATTTATTTCGACATCCAGTGCTCCCACTGGCTATTTTTATGTTCCTCAGCATCTGTTCCCAAGCTCAATCCGTTGGCGACAATTGGGGCATAGGTATTCAGTTGGGACAACCGGCTGGGATCAGCATTAAAAAGCACAATTCCTCCGGCATGTCAGCCGATATTCTACTGGCATGGGATTTAGATGATTTCTTTTTCGTCAACCTGCACGGGGTTTGGGAGAAAGATGTCTCTGGAGCCAATGGTTTACACTTTGTCTATGGACCGGGCGTTTTTGCGGGCTTTAGGGAGCGCAACCGCAACCGGAATGACGACGATGAGTTGTTCCTTGGCATCAGTGGAACCTTCGGCCTGTCTTATTACATCGATCAATTCGAAATCTATCTTCGGCTTACCCCTCGTCTTGCCGTCATCGAAAGCACAGATGGGGATGTTGGAGGAGGCCTTGGCTTCCGGTTTTTCTTCAACTAACTAACCCAAGTTGTGATGAATGAGCGCAAAAAAGGAAGACTTTGCGGCAACACACAGTCGAAGGCTTGGTTTTGCCGCAAATGCCTGACCCTTTTGGGCTCCAAAGAATGAATCGCAACTAGCATTAACTAGAACAGTACAATTTTCTTGATGAGGAAGTACGGAATTACAATCAGGCGTCCGCATTTTCAGTAGGAGGTCCCGAATTACAAATAGGAACGATTACCCTGCTAAGTTGCTGCATCTTCGCATTGTCAATCCGACAGAAGGTCAATGACTGACTACCCAAAATACGGTAGACTTCATTGATGATTGTATTCACTTTCAAAAATATAAGTCATGAGAAATGTATTAGCTATTGTTCTATCTCTTTGTGTGTTGAATGTTTTCGGGCAAGTTTCTGATAATACTATTGAAAGAAAAGGGTTTGTGTTCGGCATGGGCATAAGTGCGGGCGTATTCAGCATCTCAGATAGTGATCAGGAAGTGGCCTTTGATAAAGCCCAAGGAACCATTAGCTTACCGAATTTTAAGCTGGGATGGATGGTAAATGATCGCTTGGCCATCTTGGGATCTTTCCCTGGCATGATCTACGAATTAGAAGGCAAAGATCGCAGCTTCAGTGCTTTCGTTCCTTCTGTACAATACTGGTTTAAGGATCGATGGTGGGTAAACGGGGGTATCGGCTTGGCGTATGACGGACCTGCCCTCTATGAAGGCCTAAAAGGAGAGGATTGGAACTTTGGTTGCGCCGTGACGGCCAGCACCGGCTTCGAGCTTGTCCAAAAGAAAAGATATGCTTTGGATATTCAAACGCAGCTACATTTGGCCAGCACTTCCTTGGATAACGGTGGGCATCGCGAGGGTGTCGCCTTCACCGTTGGCATTGGATTTAACTGGTATTAGCCTGGTGCAATTCATTTCTATTCGCTAAACGACTTTGCCTTGGCTGATCCCTGACTACCATTGAGGCGGGATCAGCCAAGGCCATAATATTTTCTACATTATGAATATCCTCAATAGCATTCTCAGCTATCAGTGTCCACGCTGCCGTTCGGCTAAGCTATTCAATGAACCCTTTCGGTTTGCTGATCCATTGGATATGCCCGAAAGATGCCCGAACTGCCAACAGCATTTTGAACCGGAACCTGGGTTTTACTTTGGAGCTATGTTCATTTCTTATGGGCTATCGTCGATCTTGTTGCTTGTCCCTGCCTTAATTCTTGTTCTGGGGTATGATTGGAGAGCTGACCGGGCGATGATTCTAATTCTCGCCCTTGGAGCGATCAGCTTTTTCCGTATCCTACGTGTTTCTAGATCCGTTTGGATTCATATTAATGTGAAGTATCAAGGACCAGCTGTTAAGCAGAAAAAGCAAGTGTAAGGGATTCTTATCTTAGTGTTCCTGGAAGCCTAACTCAACCAAGCTGTGAATACTGAGCTGATCTTTTCAAATATTGCCAAGCATATATCCTTAGACAAAGGGGAGCAGCAGCATTTTGCCTCGCTTTTGGAGGAACAGCAGTTGCCTAAGAACGCATATATTCTCCGTCAAGGAGAACGCTGTCAACAACTCTACTTTGTAAACTCAGGAATATTGCGCGCCTTCTATCTAAACGAGCAAGGAAAAGATGCTACGGTAATGTTTGCCATGCAGGATTGGTGGATCACTGACATGTATTGTTTCCTCAATGAATTGCCAGCAATGGTCAATATTCAGGTGGTTGAATCTGCCTCTGTATTAGGCTTGTCAAAAGAAAAACTAGAGCGGCTGTACGTAGAGATTCCGAAGTTCAATACCTTCTTCCGAATACTTATGCAAAATGCCTATTGCCGGGAGCAACTCCGGATGATGCAGCGTCTTTCTCTACAAGCTAAAGATCGATACGAGGAGTTTTTGGAAAAGTATCCTCATTTGGCCAGTCAAGTGACACTAAAGCAAATAGCGTCTTACCTAGGCGTTACTCCTGAGTTCTTAAGCTACATTCGGAAAAAATAAATGATCTGTGGCTCATTTCTTAAGATACCTTATCTCTTTTCTTAGCTACAGGCGAGTTCTTTGCTGAAAACACCGATTATGTTGATTCTAATTGCAGGTCCGTATCGTAGCGGGACTAATGATGATCCCATTCTCATCCAAAAAAACCTAGATAATCTCGAAGCCATGGCCTTGCCTATTTTCCGCAAGGGACATGTACCCATGATTGGCGAATGGGTAGCTTTACCACTACTTAAGCTTGCTGGGTCGGAAAAGCCAGGGGACAGCGTCTGGGATGAAATTCAATACCCTACGGCACACCGCTTGCTTGAAAAATGCGATGCGGTATTAAGGATTTCAGGGGCCTCTAAGGGAGCAGATATGGACGTTAAGATTGCTGCTGAACGAGGATTGAAAATCTATTATAGCCTTGATGAAATACCCCCTATAAGTTGAGCTTATTGAGCAACCTTTGTTAGCTGCCCATGGGTAGATGTTAGGCTACTTTTTATCCTTGATATCATTCCACACTTGATACAGCTTGGGTTGAGCAGGTCTATCCTTGGGTACCTCTCGCAGGGGCTCACATTCACGTAAGCCTTCATGACAAGCAGCGGGCAGGCGCTGGTAGAGTTGAGTGCCCTTAGTTTTCCACTGGATCATTTCATCACTAACCGTTTTGACTATCCGGCCTGGATTGCCGACTACCAAGCTACGTTCCGGTATTTTTTCTCCTGCCTTGATAAAGGTGAGCGCTCCAATAATACTTTCCGCACCCACTACCACTTCGTCCATGATTACTGCATTCATCCCTACCATTACATTGCGCCCGATGTGCGCACCGTGAATGATGGCGCCATGACCAATGTGCGCACTTTCCTCTAAGCGGACCGTAATACCAGGAAACATATGAACTGTACAATTCTCTTGTACATTGCAGCCATCCTCAATAATGATGCCGCCCCAATCGCCACGTAAGGCTGCCGCGGGCCCAATGTAAACATCCTGCCCGATGATCACATTGCCTGTAACAACTGCTTGCGGATGGACGTAAGCTGAAGGATGGATGACAGGTTTGAAACCCTGAAATTCGTAAATCATGATTCGAATTATGTTAAAGTTCTGATTCTTAGTTCTAAATATTGTAACTTTTGCTATCTCAATACATTACCAACTATAGAGAGTGTAGCTCAAAACCACCATTAATGACTCAAAGGATAGTTTTGAAATACGCTCTGACTATTCCCCATTGACACTACTTGACTTGATTCGCTTGAAGATGGCATCTTCTTCAAGTTTCCTATGAAAAGAGCTCTGGTGGTAGATCTCTGAGTTACGATTTACACACGCTTGCAATATTACTACTTTTGGCACAGTTCAACTGGACATATCTGGCAGATACGGGTCGACAGTATAGTGTCGGATTATTTCATGGCGATAATACAGGACACCTTATGGTGTACCTAAATTCGAAGGTGATCATTATTGATTTTCAGGTTTTGGAAACCAAAACTTATTCTTTCTTTATTGAGGAGGAGTTGTGTGAATTAGAAGTAGAACGCAAAGAGGATGATCGCTTCGCTTATGGCTTTAAGATTAACCAGGATGTAGATACACCGCTCAACCGCAAGCGGAAAGCCCAAGAAAAGTCGGATATGCGGAAAACCTACTGGCTCGCCGCAGGCTTTTTCACAATTATTTTGATAGGCAGTCTGATCTTTGCACATGCTTACCGGCAAAAGAAGAAAAGATTAGCCGAAACGTTTAGCTCTGCCAGCAGGCCCGTCGCGGTACAAGTGGTGCAACAGCGCCAAGACTCCGTTGATTTGAAATTTCAACTGGAATTTCAAGGCTTAACCCGGGATTACGTCCGTTCAGTACCTATTGATGCGATTACTACCCCCTTTCCGCTCGAAACGGGAGACGAATTTAACCTGCGCTTTAGCCTGTATAAACCATCAATGGATCAGCTTGATTTTGAAAGCATAAGCTATACGCAGCTCGGAAAATATCGAGATCGTACGATGGCCATTCACCAGAAATCTCATCCGGAACTTACCCAAGATCAAGTGGCTTGTCAGGTGGATATTGCTTTTCAATTGTACGGCATTGATGGCCTTGCTCATTTTTATTTTCAAGATCAAGTGGCTAAGGACTCGCCACTATTCAATCGGGAGAGCTTTCAGAAATTAATACGAGATCTACCGTATCTAGAGAAGGCTGAAGCTTGCCGTCTACCGAATTGATGCTAGTTTTTTTACTTTTGCGGAAAAAAGAATTTGGAAAAGCTGGCACAACATATAGAAAGCCTCATTTTTTCAGCTGAAACCCCGATCTCCAAAAAAGAGATTATTGAATGCCTTACTGAAGCCTTTGGGGTTAAGTTCAACGTAGCGGAAATAGATGAGGCTATCCAGGCCTTGCGAGAGCGTTATGAAGATGAAGCCTTCTCCATAGAACCTTTACAAATCGCAGGGGGGTATCAGTTTCTCACCAAAGGAGCTTACCACAATACGATCGGGATATACTTGAAGCAGACCATGAAGAAGCGCTTGTCGCGCTCCGCACTGGAAACGCTATCCATCATTGCTTACAAACAGCCTGTGAATAAAAGTGAGCTAGAACGAATTCGGGGCGTGAGTTGTGACTATGCTATCCAAAAACTTTTGGAAAAAGAACTTGTTGCTATTGTAGGGAGAAGTGAAGGTCCAGGACGTCCCTTGCTGTATGGGACAAGCGAAAAATTCATGGATTATTTTGGATTGAAAAGCTTGGAAGATCTTCCAAAACCCAAAGAATTCAAAGAGCCTAGCAACCAAATTGGCGAACAGGCTCCCATCGAAGAAGCGGTTAGGCTTCAAGATGAACCGGCAGCAGAATCCCCTGCTCCAACAACAGAAGAAGAATAGCTATGAGTGTAGATAAACCATTAGTTAATAAGGTAGCCGCTAGCGGCTTGATCACAATAAAATTAGAAGACTTCTTACCTAAGGAGTCTGTCGTGGAAATGGACTTGAAGGATTATCTCTTTCATGGTCTTATTTTAAAAGAAAAAGATTTTAGGACAGCGCTGAAGGAGATGGACTGGACACAATTTGAGGGCCAGGTCCTGACTGTGTTTTGCTCCACTGATGCTATCATACCCATGTGGGCCTACATGTTGGTAGCTACCTATGCCACACCGCATGCTCATACGGTTTTCCAAGGAACCAAGGACGAATTCCTCCGGCACGCCCTTTATCAAAGATTGAACGAGATTGATTATGAGCAGTACGAAGGACAACGTTTGGTGATCAAAGGTTGTGGAGATGAACCCGTACCTGCCTCCGCTTACCTGGAGATTACACGCCGTCTTCAGCCTATTGCGCAAAGTATTATGTATGGAGAACCCTGCTCAACGGTTCCGATTTATAAGAAAAAAAGGCGATAGGCTACTTACCTCTTGATTCGTGAAGCAAGCTTATTCCACATAAATTGTTTCAAGGATCGGTTCGACTCGATTTTTCGCTGGTATGTTAGGTGGAGCGTAATCGCCGCCTGCTTTTCGCTGAATTACAGATTCGTGAATGTAAGCGTTGTCTGGTATCGTGCGATAACTTCCTAAGGGAATATACCAAGAACGTTTACCTGTAGCTGAACTATACTTGGTTTTCGGGATGATTTCAGCTATGTACCAAAAACTGGCTAAGGATTTATGTAGTTTACCCTTAGGGTCTGGTCCTTTCATATCCGAATTAGTCCTCAGTACGGTTTTTTCATATTTACCTGGATCGACCTGCAGTCCCTCCTTTGCGGCTTCATTTAACATCCATTGCAATGCTAGTTTTGCCAAACCGCTTTCTTCTTCGGCATAAGAACCCCCTACATCCGAGTGTACACCAGCAAACCATACCTCTCTTATGCTCTGATCCTCCTGTTCTTTCCCTAGTTTATTCTGCGTATAAAAGGCTCTACGCTCATCGATAGCTAGAGCATGGCGGATCGTTTTTACATTTTCATTGTTCCTGGTGTAAGGATAAGACTTCCAATTGCCAAAATACCCGACAGAAGACACGGTATCCCAAATTCCCATGAATCGGATCGGACACTCTCGCGCAAAACGAGATTTAAATTTTCCAGCAGTTCTGAAATTGGGTTTCCTGCGCGCATATATTTGAAAAGCATATGGAATCAGATTTTGGCACCCCTTTTCCAATAAGCCCATCATAAAAATAAAACCAGATAGTACTCTCACGGTATAGGCTCCCCGACTAAATCCGAATAAATAGACTTGATCCCCCGGTTCGAAATTTTCCATTAGATAGGAATAGGCTTCATATACGTTTTGATAAAGCCCATAGCCAGTGGCTAATCCTGCTATTTTTTTAAATGTTCCCCGGAGAGGGAAGCCTAAGCCTTGTGGTTTGTAAGTGCCAACACCGGGATCATAATAGGCAATCTGCTCACCTTCTACTTTCCTAATCACAGAATAGAGTTTGACGACATTTGAGTTGTTTTGACCAAACTGGTTCCCCGTTCCATCACAACAGATAATGATGTTTTTTGACATTTGCTGGTGTTGTTTGATATGCGGTAGCCAGCTAAATATAAGCTTTTCTCCCTCAGCTTGTCCTATTATGCCCTATTGCATTAATTCCCTTTAAGCTATTCTACCCTACTTTCCCTGCAGTTTTTTACCTTTGCACCTTCTTTTTTCCAACCACAAACATGCAAAGGGAAAACCATGGCAAAAAAAATACAATCAGCCCTGATTTCAGTATTCTATAAAGAAGGCTTAGGACCGATCGTGCAGGAGCTTAACCGCCTGGGAGTAAAAATCTATTCCACCGGCGGTACGCAACGGTTTATCGAGGAGCAAGGCGTCCCAGTTGAGGCTGTTGAAGACCTGACCACTTACCCTTCGATTTTGGATGGAAGAGTGAAAACTTTGCACCCAAAGGTGTTTGGTGGGATTTTGGCTCGCAGGGAGGAAAGCCATTTGGGGCAGTTGGAGCAATATCAGATCCCTGAGCTAGACCTTGTTATTGTGGATCTTTACCCCTTCGAGGAGACGGTAGCCAGTACCAAAGACGAAAGCGCCATTATTGAGAAGATCGATATTGGAGGGATTTCCTTGATCCGCGCCGCTGCTAAGAATTACAAAGATGTCGTGGTGGTACCTTCTCGGGATGAATATGAGATACTCTTAAACCTGCTAAAGGAGAAAGACGGGGTCACAGAATTGGCTGATCGTAAAGAATTAGCTCGACGAGCGTTTAAGGTGTCATCCCATTACGATACAGCGATTTTCCAGTATTTTGACGAAGAGAGCGATGATCGTGCCTTTAAGCATAGCATTCATCAACAAGAGGTGTTGCGTTACGGAGAGAATCCGCATCAGCAAGGGATTTTCCATGGTGATTTAGGTGGGTTGTTCGATAAGTTGAATGGTAAAGCCTTGTCTTACAATAATTTGGTAGATATAGATGCTGCGGTAGCTTTGATGGCAGAGTTTAAGGATGCTGATCCGACTTTTGCTATTCTGAAGCACACCAATGCCTGTGGAGTAGCCACTCGATCAACCGTTTTGCAAGCATGGACGGATGCCCTAGCAGCGGACAATATCTCCGCCTTTGGGGGGATCTTGATCTGTAATCACGAAATTGATTTAGCTACGGCTGAGGAAATCAATAAGCTTTTCTATGAAGTTTTGATTGCTCCTTCTTTCGCTGCGGATGCGCTGGAGTTGCTGAGTGCCAAAAAGAAAAGAATCCTCCTACAGATCAAGGAATTTGCGGTTCAGTCACGCAGCTTCAAAAGCTTGCTGAATGGAGTGATTGAGCAGGATACAGACCTGAAGATGGAAAGCGCAGATGATCTGGAGGTGGTGACAAAAAAATCGCCGACGGAAGCAGAGATCACCGATTTGATTTTTGCCAATAAGTGTGTGAAGCACCTGAAATCGAATACTATCGTGCTGGCTCGTGGCAATCAATTGCTAAGCATGGGCTGCGGACAGACCTCCCGAGTGGATGCCTTGAAACAAGCCATTGATAAGGCGGGTAGATTTGGGTTTGAACTTGAGGGAGCCGTGATGGCCTCAGATGCCTTCTTCCCTTTCCCAGATTGTGTAGAAATTGCGCATCAGGCTGGCGTGACTGCGGTGATCCAACCAGGAGGTTCAATTAAGGATCAGGACAGTATCGATTTTTGTGACCAGCATGGAATGGCGATGGTGAAAACAGGAGTGCGACACTTTAAGCACTAGAGGTTTAACGATTCATTAAGATACTTTATCGAAGAGCCTAGGTCAAAAGGGAAAGAAAATCCATGAATCTCTGCTTAGACATTGGGAATACAAGGGCCAAAATTGGACTTTTTGATGGATCACAGCTGCTACAGTTTTGGTCTATCCCCCGAACAAAAATCATGGAGTTCCCCAAGACCCTAACCAACCATTCGATCAAAAATGTCATCTTATCTACAGTAGCCCAAGATGTTGGGAATGAGATAAGACAAATGTGGGGAGATCCTATTAATTTCATAGAACTGAATGAAAAAACGGCCCTCCCTATACAGAATACATACCGGACACCCGAGACCTTAGGAAAGGATAGAATTGCAGCCGTGGTAGGTGCTACTTTGGTAGGACCGGCAACTAATAAGTTGATAGTCGACGCTGGAACCTGCATAACTTTTGAGTTATTGAAGGATAATGAAGTGTATCTGGGGGGGAATATTTCTCCTGGTGTAAAGATGCGACTGCAAGCGATGCATCATTTCACAGCACGATTACCAGTGCTATCTATGGGAGAGACAGAAGCCGCCCACGGTTATGATACGCCAAGTGCCATGAGGAATGGGGCTCAGTGGGGTACGATCTGGGAAATAGAAGGAACGATAGATCATTTTGCCGAGCAATTCGACCCCTTAACAGTAATTTTAACAGGAGGAGACGCGAATTTTTTGGCAGAAAAAATGAAAAGAAAGATATTTGTGCATCAACATTTGGTCCTTTTGGGGCTAAATAAAATTCTGGATTATAATGTCGAGTAGCAGGAGTAGAATTTTTGGTTTGTTGTTTGGACTGTTATTTTGTGGTCAACTCTCGGCTCAAATAGAGAGCTCCAGTGATGTGATCAACCCGACGATCAACTCCCCTTTTTCCCGTTTCGGGCTAGGTGACTTCATGGATCAATACTTTGCAGCTTCTGGTGCAATGGGTGGTTTACGGGCCGCTTACCAGGATCCTTATCATATGAATTTGGATAATCCTGCTTCCTTAGCTTCTCTCAGGGCAACTGCCTTTGAGGTAGGTCTAGGAGCTCGTTATTCCAGTTGGGAAAGTCCTTCTGTGGTGGATAACCAGTGGAGTGGAAATTTGAGGTATCTGGCTTTAGGGTTTCCCTTATTCAACCCCATTAACGAAGCCTTAGATCGCAAAGATGGATCTACCGGTTGGGGAATGAGTATTGCTTTAGTCCCATACACCTTGGTGGGCTATGATATTGAATCTCGGGTTACCGATGAGAATTTTGATGTAGCAACCAATGTACTAAAAGGAAAAGGAGGTACATATCGTTTCCGCTGGGGGAATGCATTTCGCTATAAAGGCTTCTCTGCAGGGGTTAACTTGAATTATAGTTTTGGTAAGCTTACACAAAACCGTAAAGTTAGTTTTGATAGTTTGCTTGTGTCTTATGATACTGAATTTCTGGATGAGTTTAGTATCAGTGGAGTAGGGTTTGATGTAGGTTTGCAGTATCGCTTTAGATTGGACAAGCCACAGGAGGATGATAATTCAGCTACCGCTGGCCAATTTCTTACCATAGGTGCTTTTGGTAACAACCAAAATGAGATTAGAACGAATTCAAGTCGTTTTTATCACCGCGACAACTTGGTTAACTATACGACGGATATTCGAGATACGCTGCTGTTTGAAAATAATATCGAGGAGCGGCTAAATCTGCCCGCACAGTTCAGTGTTGGGGTCACCTACGAACAAGTTAATAAGTTAAAGCTGGGCGTGGAATACTCGGTAGGTAACTGGAGTCAATATCGAAACGAGGCAAAAGAAGAGAGTTTGATGGACACTTATAAATTCAGTTTTGGAGCTGAATATGTGCCGAATATTCTATCTTACAATAATTATTTTGAAAGGGTATATTATAGAGCTGGTTTTTATTATGGGACGGATCCCCGCCATGTTGATGGGTCACAGCTGAGGCAAGTTGGCTTGACTTTTGGGGCAGGCTTCCCGATTGTTATGCCCCGACAACAGGTTTCCTTTTTTGATATTTCATTTGAGATTGGACAGTTCGGCCTCAATGAGGTGCTCAATGAAACCTATGGGAAACTCACTCTAGGATTCACCCTTAATGATAACACTTGGTTTTTAAAACGCAAATTCAATTAATTATGAAGGTATTACGCAATTTTTTGATGCTAGCGCTGCTTACTGGCTTGAGCACCTCAGGTCTTCAGGCACAGTGTCAAACATGGAATGACTCAGACAAAAAAGATCAAGCAGAAAATGCTCACGTAGTGTACCGTCCTTTTATGAAAGGAGATTTGGCTAAGCTCGATGGAGAAAACTTCCAAATCGCCTTTGATAACTGGAAAACGGCATACGAAATCGCACCAGCTGCAGATGGCCAACGTCCTTCTCATTATGTAGACGGTCGTAAATTATTGAAAGCCATGATGGCCAAAGAAACCGATGCCGCCAAGAAAAAAGAATTGGCAGATTGGGTTATGCGTTTGTATGATGAACAAATCCAGTGTTACAAGAATGAAGGCTACCTATTAGGCCGTAAGGGATTTGACATGTTCTACACTCCTGGCTACGGTTACTCCAAATCTACATTGGAAACCTTGGTGTCTTCTATGGAAAAAGCAGGGAACGCTACAGAATACATTATCTATGATCCACTAGGTCAGGTGATGAAGTATCTATATACGTCCAAGCAATTGCCAAAGGCAGACTTCTTGAAAATCCACGAGCAGGCTATCAAGATTGCAGACCATAACGTAGAGAACAACACTAAGTACGGTGAATACTACAAGTCAAGTAAAGCCATCTTCGAAAATCACTTCAAAGAAATCGAAAATGAGATCTTTGACTGTGCTTATTTCAAGGAAAAATTGATGCCTTCTTACCGTGAAAATCCAGAAGATTTAGAGGTGATCAAGTACGTTTATGTTACTTTGAGAGATAGAGGATGTGATGAATCTGATGCTGATGTAGCTGAGTTGAAAGGCAAATACGAGACGCTTGCTGCGGAGATCAATGCACAATTGGAAATAGAAAGACGTAAAAACAGTCCTTGCTACGATGCTACTCAATTGCAGAAAGAAGGTAAGTACGAAGAGGCAATGACTCGTTATAAGGAATGTGTAGATGCAGGAGAGCAGGAAGGAGAGGCACTAGCATCTGTATACTACAGTATGGCTTTCATCCAAACTTGGGAACTAGGACAATACCAAGCAGCACGTGCCAACGCACGTAAAGCGGCTTCTCTAAAGGATGGTTGGGGTAAGCCTTATATCCTCATTGGTGATATGTACAGTAAAACCACCCGCTCTTGTGGTGATGACTGGGCTTCTCGTTTGGCTGTATTGGCAGCAATCGAAAAGTATGCTTACGCTAAATCTATCGATTCTGATGTGACTGATGATGCGAACAAGCGAATTGGTAACTTGAGTGGAGCACGTCCTGATGGCCAAGAAGGTTTTATGCGTGGCGTAAAAGCTGGACAAAAGGCTACTGTGCCATGCTGGATTGGTGAAACCGTAACGATCCGATTCAAGTAATTAACCCAAGATGCGCTTCATAATGAATCGCAACTTGCATTAATTAGTTGCCCCTGTAAGGCAACATCATGAATAAATAAGCAACACAAGGCAAAGTGGTCTACTTGACCCTTTGCCTTGTGTGGTTTTGGAGAGCAGGCAAGCATGGTGGTGACCTACTCCCGCTCTTTCTCATTCTCGCACTACCTTAAATCAGAATCTTATGAATCTCAAACTGCTGATCAAGGCTGTCTTGGCAGTGTTGTTGATCAATGTATTTGGCCCCCAAACTGTAGTAATAGCACAAAAATCGAATACCGAGGTAGAAAGTCGAAAGGCTAAAAAGAAGAAAAAGAAGCGGAAGAAGAAAGGAGAAGAAGAAGTGGTGGAAGAACCCAAAGAAGTAGCCCCGCCGCCAGTCGATCCTAACCTGAGTCCTTGCCCAAAATTTACGGATGCTCCCGATAAGGACGAAGCGGAGACCAATTATGTATTGTATCGAGATTTCCTAAAGGCAAAAGACTGGGACCAGGCTTTTGATTTTTGGCAAAAAGTATATGCTGTTGCTCCTGCGGCCGATGGAAAAAGAAATACTGTGTATGCCGATGGCATCCGTTTTCATCAGCACTTCTATGCTGCTGCTACCGATGAAGCTGAAAAGGGGAAGCACGTAGACCGTATTTTCGAACTGTATGATGAGATTGGTTCCTGCTACCAAGAGCAGGAATATGTGGCAGCAAGAAAGTCTTTCGATCTGTATTACAAGTATCCCAATCGAGCTACTAGAGAGGAGATTTATCAAATGGCTAAAGGAGCTATTGATGCGGACATCGATAAGGTACCAGACTTTATCGTGAATCCCTTTACTTCTCTATTGGTTGAAATGTACTTACAGGAAAAGATAGACGTAGCCGAGGCACAAAAGTACGATACTCGGATTAAAGAGATTGTGGCCAATGGTGTGGAGAAATGTGAAGGGGTAGGTTGTCAACGATGGGAAATCATCCAAGGCTATGCTCCCGTGCGATTGGAAGCTTTTGAGACGGTAAAGGGCTTTTATGATTGCAATTACTATCTGGATAAGTTCTATCCTGAGTTCGAACAGGATTCAACTAATTGTGATGTAATTCGCATGGTTTATAGTCGCCTGAAATGGGGGGGATGCGAAGAGACGATGGAAAAATTCAAGCATCTGGTTAGAGTGGGTAATGAAGAATGTGTAGAGGAAACGGCTCTACAAAAAGCCTATCAGGCCTTACGAGATGCCAAGTATGAGTTGGCCATAGAACTCTTTGAAGCAGCAGCAGATGAAGAGGAGGATATAGAGAAGAAATCGAAGTACTTATTGCTAGTAGCTAAGATCTACTATAGTCACCTTAAGCGTTTTGGCAAGGCCCGAGCGTATGCCTTGAAAGCTGCAGGCGCTCGGGATAACTGGGGAGAACCCTATCTGCTTATCGGTCAGCTCTATGCCTCAAGTGGTCCATTGTGTGGCCCCGGTACAGGCTGGGATAGCCAGATCGTCACCTGGCCCGCCATTGACAAATGGAATTACGCCAAAAGGATCGATCCGTCTGTAGCTGCTGAAGCCAATAAGTGGATCGGCCGCTACGCCAAATACATGCCTTCTAGAGGCGATATTTTCCAACGTGGCTTGCAGGAGGGAGGATTTTTCTCCGTAGGCT
>ENA-UENX01000122-UENX01000122.1-marine-metagenome-genome-assembly--contig:-NODE-122-length-40689-cov-3.335473_pt1 | contig 40689 bp, 30 predicted proteins | sample MGYA00237875_ERZ529327 | MGnify/ENA primary metagenome ERZ529327 (study PRJEB26372, sample SAMN05368347) | marine metagenome | biome: cultured habitat; feature: ocean water; material: water; isolation... | reverse complement strand
CGTTTGGCCAAGAAGGTTCTAGTAGTATTTGCAATACTGATTTTCGCCTCTAGCCTACTTTTACTTCGACACATCTATTTCCCAGCGAAACATCTCCCCTCCTATCCCACCTATGAGGGCTGGGATAATGGATCAGTTCGACACATTTTACCGGCAGCCAACCACCAACAGTTCTTAGTTAAAGTCTCTTTCAAAGCCCCCCTAGCTGGCCCGCCCAATCTCGTCCTTTCTGATAGTCTCAACATCCAGGGGCAATCCTTAGAGTCAACACAAAGGTTTTGGGAGTTTTTCGTTAACCATCTTAACCCTAACACCAGCTATTCTTTACAACTTGAAACCGCAGATCAGACTAAGCTTGCAGATAAATGGGATCTTAGAACATACCCTCATCCCGATAGTAGTGCGCAAGAATTGACTATCCTCGCCTTTACCTGTGCTGGGGGAGTAAAGGAACGTGTTTTACGTCAGGAATTATTCCTAAAGACCGAATTCCGACACCTGCTGCTCAAACGAGGCTTGAGCTTTAATCCAGATGTCGTTATTGCCAATGGAGACCATATTTACTGGGATCGACAAACCATGGATAAGGGGTTTCTGAAGAAACTGGTTAAACTCCGACTCGATAATATATATGGGCATTTAGACCTAAATACCCCGATGTCTAGTGAAAAAAATCTGTCTACGATCACCCAAATCGCTGACGCTCAGATCGCCGAATTGTATGGTTGCCTTTTACGTTCCACCCCAACTTATTTCCTACCCGACGATCATGATCTTCTCGAAAACGATGAGGCTCATGAGGATCTCGTTACACTTCCGCCAAAATTATATGGCATTGAAGGGCAGGGCCTGATTCAAAAACTCTATTATCCCGAATTCTTATCAGACCGCAACCGGCCGCTCAATTTGCCAGGAGCACACGAAGGCCGCAATAAGCACTACGGAACCTTGCGCTATGGCAAATTGCTTGAGTCGGTGCTCTATGACTGTAAGAGGCACTCCGCTCTCCTGGGGGAAGAGGGCATCTTAGTAGCCAGAGCTGCAGAAGACTGGATTAAACGGAGAACCCTAACCACTGATACAAGATACATCATTCATATTCCTTCCACCCCATTCGGATTAACTGCTGGAAAATGGAGTGAATGGTATCCGGATGTGTTCCAAGCTGATGGTGAAATCGGAGTAGGCGAAACGGAGAAATTCAAGTGGCAAACCGGATGGTGGCTCCAGCACCAAAGGATACTAAAGAGCTGGCGTGGATCGAAACAGCTACCCATCATCATTCAGGGCGACTTGCACAATTCCAGCTATGCTAAGATTTACAGAAGTGGGAATCTCGATTTCGGCAGGAAGCCGATCCACGTAATCGGTTCAGGAACTTTGGGAAGTGGAAAACTGGGTTTCCCAAGTTCCTTCAGGGGGACCACTGCAAAGGTACCGAAAGACATGGACGTTGAGGAGATCCTACCGCCTATCGAAAAGAACGGGTTTTCTATTCTAAGCATCAGCGAATCAAGAATCAATATCAAGATGTATACTTGGCGACCTGAAGATGGTCTCGAAGCTATTGAAGATCTAGAGCCGATACTAGAACGGGAAATAGAACGACCTGAGGGCCTTTAGAAAAGACTGGTAATCAATGATCCAATCAAATACATAAAAGGGAAGAATAAAAGACAAAGCACAGCGACGAGTTGTTGATGGGCGTCCGTTTTAGCTGTTGAAGTTTTTTCGTTCAGATCTTGTTGAAGTTGAATAGGTTGGGTTGCGATGCTTTTCATGATCTTACATTTTTCGAGATCCTTTTCAAGAATCTCACTGAGGTTTTAGAAATAGGTGTTTCGGACAGTTCAAAGATGCAGCACTTTACAGAAAGTGAAGTGAGCTATTGTCTCTAATGGGTGGATTATTGTTGCAGAGTGGGAAAATTATGAAGTGAATTCGAAATTCTATGGTCCAAAAGCTAACTCATTGACCTGATCCATAACTTTAGCTATTCATCCAAAAGCATCAAAACCATGACCGAAAAGGCATTTATCATTAGTGTCGGCATAGTGGCAGGAATCTTCACTGTGCTATTCTGCCTACTAGTGCTTCCTCCCTTAATTGAACAACCGGACATCATAGGAGCCTTTGGAGCTGGCTTCGTCAACCCCTATGCTTCCGCCTATTCAGCAGACGTCTTTAGTTGTTTTGCTGTACTATTAATCTGGATAATTTACGAGTCACCGAAGGTTAAATACGGATGGATTTGCCTCCTGCTAAGTCTAGTACCAGGTGTGGCGGTGGGATTCGCTGTTTACCTTATCATGCGGTCAAACCAGCTCAAAAAAGGATAGAAAAACAAGTATTAAAGGAGGGAAAGCCAGAAATGGCAGGGCTTTTGGGAAAAGGAGCGAGATTTAGTTTACATTAAGCGGATTCTTCATTCACTCCTCTTCCCTCACCCTATCAGACGCATCTAAGCTGACCTACAAGAGTAGTTTGTAATTCCCAAGCGGTTTAGGTCAGCCCATAAATTCTTAGACTAATTGCAAGACCAATGTCCCCAAGAGGCAAATCAAGGGAACCAAGAAAAAGAGTAATCCTACAAATAGTCTTTGTTTATTCTTTAGTGCTAGTTGCTGAGGATACTGAATTTTGGGATTGTGATGGAATTGAATTCTTCCTGCTTTAATGCTTGTTTGATTCATCAGTTTGTACTTTCTAGAAAGGCTATGGGTGATTGCCTTCGGGTTTTCATAATGGGATAACAATGATAGATCAAAGATGCAGTGCTTTTAGGAAAGCGAGGTGGGCTATTGTCTCAAAAGGGTGGATTATTGTCTCATGGGGTGGATTCAGATAAAAAAAGGGGAGAGTTCCGAAGTCTTTAAGACTTCGGAACTCTCCCCTTTTTAGCCTAATTCTGCGGTGGAGGCGTGATCATGATGTGCGCTCTATGCGTTCCTGGGTCCATGATCCAAGGCCCACCGGGTACCTGTGGTTGCAAGGGTAAACCGGTAGACTCCGCGGTAGCAAAAGGAATATACACTACCGAGCGGTAGTTCGCTCCAGTAACCGTATTGGTGGCTGCGTCGTATTTTCCTTCCGTCCCCGACAAGATGTGCAAGGTGGTGGGGTTTTCCGGCATTTTCAATACACCAGCTTTGGCCTCCGCTTCTCGTATATCAAACACCTCATTGGCATTTTTTCCTTCTTTCTTCAAGGCACGGCCTCGAGCCATAAAAGCCTCCAGGTCCACATGATAGCAGGCCACATTAAATCCGGCTTTGTTGGGATCATCAGCGAGACAAATCATATTATTTGTGCCCTCTCTTAAGGTCACTAGTTCTCCCTTTTGGTCATAGCCTAGCACCTTGGCCCCATCCCGGAGGTCTTCAGGAATGGCCATTACCGCAGCACCAATCTGCTCCGCGGAATTATCCGAGCCTTGGGCGCAACCGCTAAGGTATAGGAGGGAAAAAATCAGAACAAAGGATAGATTTAGATGTGATTTCATTGATGGTATAACTTTTATTCGAAGTAAGATTGATCAATGTCTTCTAAAACCGATGGGACGGACTTCACGCCATCCAAGTGTCGTTGCAAGGCCGCCCGCAGCTCTTCCAGCACCTCTGGATGCTCCGCCGCCAAATTGAATCGTTCGGATGGGTCATGCTCTAATTGATAGAGCAAGGGAGGATCATGAGCTACTGGCTGTTCTCCAATATAAGGATTTAATGTCTTCAAGTGCATTTTCCAAGGCCCCTTTCTATACGCAAATACCTGAGCCCCCAGGTAATAAATCACTTCATCACGCACCTTCGCATTAGGATCGTCAAATACAGGACTTAAATCTGTACCGTCATAGGTGCGGTCGTCGGGAAGCGATCCTCCTGCTAGCTTGACAGCGGTGGCGTAAATATCCATGGTGGTGCCCAACGACTGAGTTATACCTGGTGCGATCCTCCCTGGCCACCAGGCGATAGTTGGTTCACGCATTCCGCCTTCAAAGGTAGACCCCTTTCCCTGATGCAAAAGACCCGCAGAACCGCCCTCTTGTTTTTCGGTTAACCAGGGACCATTGTCGGAAGTAAATACAACTAAGGTGTTCTTGTCTAAGCCTTTTTCCTTTAATGTGTTCAAGATCTGCCCTACACTCCAATCTAATTCCTCTACCACATCCCCATACAGACCTCTGCTACTTTTCCCCTCAAAATCAGGACTAGCGAAGAGCGGAACATGTGGGAAGGAATGCGGCATATACAAGAAAAAAGGCTCCTCCTCATGCGCATCAATAAAGGCCTTAGCCTTCTCCGTATACTGCTTGGTCAGGAGACGCTGATCCGGATTCGTATCCAAGACAGCAGTATCCTGATATAGGGGTAGCGGAGGGTATTTCCGAGCTGGGCCCCACTTGGCATTCGGCCTCGGAAGCATATCATTTGAGTATGGGAGGCCATAGAATGTATCAAAGCCATGCCGCAGCGGAAGATATTGTGGATGGTGCCCTAAATGCCATTTTCCCACTATGCCCGTCTGGTACCCTTGTTCTTTCAAAGCTTCAGCTAGGGTGATTTCTTCGGAGGGTAAGCCACTGGCGGAGAAGGGAAACAATACTCGATATCGATCACTGGCCATACCGGAACGAATCGGCAAGCGTCCCGTCAATAAAGCCGCTCGACTGGGTGTACAAACCGAAGCGCCAGAATAGAATTGGAAGAACTTCAAGCCTTCCGCCGCCATTTGATCGAGATGGGGCGTTCTAATAGTGGGATTGCCATAGGTGCCGAGATCTCCATACCCTAGATCATCAGCAAAAATGATGATAATATTCGGCGGACGATTTTCACTTCCAGCAGTAGAAGCCGTTTCAGATTCACAGGCCGACAGGAAGCTGAGGGCCAGCAACAGAAGGAAAATGTTAATTCGTTGGTATTTCATATTTCGTTTCCTTTTACCAAAAGTTAAACTACCACTTCGCTATTCAAGCATTCAAATACGGCACGGTAAAAGTCCGGATGAGATTCCCAGGTTTTGCCCGTTACTATTTTACCATCTCGAGTAGCTTCTTGATCTGCTACATACACTCCGCCACAGGATTCCACTTCAAAACGAACATGTTCGTAGCAAGAAATTGGCCGCTTATCCACCAGACCAGCAGTGATCAATATTTGTACCCCATGACAAATCGCAAAAATGAATTTGTCGGCCGCAGCAAAGGCACGAACAATCTCAATTACCTTCTGACTATTGCGTAAATACTCCGGCGCTCGCCCGCCAGGAATCAGGACGGCATGATAATCCTCAGGCTTGACATCAGCCAAGGCTATGTCGGAGGAAACGTTGTATCCCGGACGTTCCACATAGGTATCCCAGCCAGGTTCGAAATCATGGATCACAAGGTGCATCCGGCGTTTGGATGGAGCTGCAATGACAGGTTGATAACCTGCCTCCTGCAATCGGTGACTGGCATATAGAATTTCAAAACTCTCACCAGCATCGCCTGTGATGATTAGGATCGATTTAGAATTAGACATAGCGGTAATTTGTTTAAAGTTTTCGGTTCTTCGTTTTTAAAAAATACTAATATTTTGTGCGACAAATCGTCCTTCCAAGAGCAATGGATGCAGTTGTATTGGCATGCTTCCTCAATCCGTTCCCGCCCCTGCTAATTCGCCGACTGGCCTGACACCAGCTCCTTTTCTCCCCGTCAATCGATCGCCCAATTCAGCACGAGCTTTTTCAGCATAGGCCTCCAACCTTTTAACTACATTAGGGTGTTCTCCGATCACATTGTGGACTTCTCCTACATCATTAAATAAGTCATAGAGCTCCATTTTATCCAAGTCATTTTGATCATAGGGAATGGGTTGCCCATCGTCAGTTCCGGTTCTGCCATTCAGAGAACGGTATCGATGAGGATAATAGAGCTTCCATCTTCCATCTCCACTCATCACCGCATGCAACTCATTGCTTTTGTAATAGAAATAGTAAGCCGCTTGATGAGGGGCGACCTTTTCTTTTCCCACCATTAGATCCGTCATATCCTTACCGTCGATGGCGTGCTCTCGCAAACTAGCTCCGGTCAGGGCGGCAATCGTGGGAAACACATCAATGGTCATGGCGGGTTTAGCCTCCTCTCTCCCTGGCTTGATCTTGCCTGGCCATCGCATAATACAAGGCACTCGGACCCCTCCTTCCCAAGCCGTTCCCTTGCCCTCTCGCAAAGGTAAGGCTCGCCCAGAATGTCCCCCGTAGGAAAGCCACGGGCCATTATCAGAAGTAAAAATGACCAAGGTATTTTCGTCTAGGTCGTTGTCCTTAAGCGCTGCTAGGATTTGCCCAACGCTCCAATCGATCTCCTCGATCACGTCTCCGTACAATCCAGCTGCGGATTTACCCTTATGTTTTTCGGAAGCAAATAGCGGCACATGGGGCATGCTGTGGGGAACGTATAGGAAGAAAGGCTGATTTCTATTTCTTTCAATAAAAGAGATGGCACGTTCTGTATACCAAGTTGTCAGCATGGACTGATCTTCCAACGTATCAATGGTTTGCTCATTTTCTACCAGGGGGAGCGGGTCAAAATCAAAGATGGTTCCCTGAGAGGGGTGATAAGGCCACATATCATTTGAAAAAGGAATTCCAAAATACTCATCAAATCCTTGGCGAGTAGGCAGAAATTCAGGCTCCGAACCTAGATGCCATTTACCATACTGGGCAGTAGCATACCCTAAAGGTTTTAGCATTTCGGCGATGGTTACCTCATTGGGATGCAGCCCCTTCCCCACGTATGGCATATAGGCGCCGTGTATACCCATGCGATTGGCATAACAACCGGTGAGCAGGGACGCTCGTGAAGCAGAACATACAGGCTGTGAAACATAGAAATTCTTGAATCTCATTCCCTCTTTGGCCATTTGATCGAGGTGAGGCGTTCTGATATCGGGAGAGCCATAGCAACCTAGGTCTTGATAACCTTGATCGTCGGTAAAAATGATCACGATATTCGGTAAGGTAGTTACCTCCTCTTTTTGGCGACAACTCGATACACAGTATAAGAGAGCTAGCGCAGCCACAAGGAGACGTCGGTACTGGTTCATTAGCGTTGGTTTTTCATCCGTGCTAATGTAGTAAAAATTAGCGATCTAGTTGAGATGAGATCAGGCTATAGAGATCTATTTATTATGCACTTACCAAGTCAAGCACCAGCTCTTTGCGAAGGGTAAATTGAAAACAGGTACCTTCCTTATATTCGTCGTTAACCCATATTTTACCACCATGCTGCTCCACAATCTTCTTACAGAGGGCTAGACCTATTCCAGTACCCTCGTACTGCGAACTACTATGCAACTTGCGGAAAAGTAGGAAGATCTTTTCCTGAAATTCGGAGCTAATGCCTATTCCATTATCCTTAATATAGAAGTTCCAGTAATCCTCTGTATTGGAACAACCGATTTCAACTTTGGGTGCGATGCCGGGTCTACGGAATTTAATGGCATTCTCCACCAGGTTCTGAAACAGTTGACGCATCATAGTGCTGTCTGCCTGAATACTATCAGGTATGTTTTTGATCTTGATAGAGCCTCCACTGTCTTCTAAGGCAGTCTGTAGGTTGAGTTGGATACTTTCGAGTATCCTAGGAAGAGAAACTTCCTCTAATTGGTGGTTATTGGTATTTACTCGAGAGTAAGTCAATAAATCCTCAATGAGGTTCTTCATGCTATTAGCCCCCGTACTTATGTACTGAAGGTATTCTTCCTCATTATCCTGCAATCGGTCTTTTAAACTTCGCTTGAGAAGCTGTGTGAAACTTACGATGGTTCTAATGGGAGCTTTAAGGTCATGTGAAGCCATGTATGCAAAGTTTTCCAATTGCATATTGCTATCAATATACTTTTCTAGGTCCTCATTCTTTTCATTCAATGCCTTGAGGGCTTTTCGAATGATCTCTTCCTGGTTTTGTTGTGTGGTAATGTCTTGCACGATACCAGAAATTCTCGTTGGTCGGCCCTCTTCATCAAAAGACTTGCCTCCGGTCATTTGAAACCATCGCTGCTCGCCGTTGTCCAGCTGTTTTTGATAGGTGAAATTAAATGCATTTCGCTCCGCTTCATCCATTACTTGAACCATGAATTTATAGTACTCATCTGACACCAATACCTTCATGCAAGCACTGTATCCTCCCTCACTGGAATTATGTACTGCGAACATCTTGTGCAGTTGTTCAGAACACGAAAATATCTGAGAATTGTAATCGTATTCCCAGCTACCCAACAGTGCTACTTTCTGAGCTTCTCGCAATTGCCGTTCCCTTCTTATTAAGGCCTTTTCAGCTTGTTGCCTTGTTGAGACATCCTTTATGATCACCAAAATTTCCTTGGAATTGTAATTACTGGGAATTAGGGTAGTTTCCGTTTCAAACACTTCACCTCCAAAGCGCTTGTGGCTGAGCTCAATCTGCAAGCGCTTCTTTGAAAATAAAGCAGCTACTTGCTCTTCAATAATCTTACTAGAGAGGCTTCCATCGGGCTGATATTGCGGCGTCATGTAGATCGGAGATAGCGTACGGATATCTACATCATCCGGTATTTCAAACATCACCTTAGCATTTTCATTGCACTCTTCCACTAAGCCCGTTTCGATATTGAATACAAAAATGGCATCGAAGGTGCTATTGAATAGGTTTCGAAAACGATTTTCGCTCTTCAACAGAGCATTCTCCGCAATTTTCCGTTCGGTCGTTTCAAGTGCAAATCCAATTCCCTCTTGCTTTTTTACATCGAAAGTAACACGCGTATCAAAAAAGAGCTCCTCTTCGGTGGTGGGCACCTTGGTCAAAAAGGCATTATCTTTCCCTTCGATCGAGACCTGATGACCTTCAATGATTTCTGGTACATGACGGTATAGATCTTTCATACTTTTACCCACAACCTCATTGGGTTTCAAGTTCAAGCGGTTTAAGGCGCCACCAACACTGAGCGTAAAGTTGAGGTCTTTGTCAAACCGATAGTACACAACCGGAAAATTAGCCATTAACCTTTCTGTGATCTCATCCCGCATGGCGATGGTATCTTGCGTCGCCTTGAGCTCAGATATATCTCGCTGCGTTCCCCAAATTCCCTTCAATTCATTCTTCTCAATAATTCCAAAGACATTATTAAGTAAGTGAACATATTCTCCCTTGTCATTCCATTCTCTCGAAGCTTTATTGAGCAGAATATAATTAGACTTGGCAAAGTCGGGAAAGGTTACCGCCATGCCGGCATCGGGAATACCCGATACAAATTTTGTAACTGGCATCCCGTTCAGTATACTTCCATCCTCGTAGCCATAAAGTTTGGCAAATGCATTATTGCATTCCAAGAAGACGCCATCCTTTTTAAACCTACTATACTGTTCTTCGATGGGTAGATCTAGTGGAATCGGTGGAGAGAAAGCAATATGATATATACCCTCGGTAGTTAATTTTAAAAACTGTTTCACGCCTGCTTCAGAAGCCTCTTTCGTAGTGATAGTGCGCCAGTACATCAGTAAAAAACTCAAGATCTTATAGGCGAATATATAGGCAAAGAAGGTCAAGGCCGTCTTCATGCTAAGGATTTGGAAACTGGTATTCTCTTGAAAAGAAAAGTAATTCAGCTCGACAATGAATAGCACAAGACCGGTAACTAGAAAAAGAATCAAGATGGATAAGGATACCTTTTTTCTCCCGGGGAAATAGATTAAGGCGTTTAAGGCTAAGGGTACAAAAAAGAGGCTATTGAAAAGACTACTAAAATTGAGAACAATGACCAGCATCATGAGATAGATAAAGCCGATGCATTTCCAAACACAATACTCGTAGTAACCCTTGGATACAAAGTAGATACAACTTCCAAAAAAGAGAATAATAAAAATATGGCCAGCTAAAAAGGCAGGGGTCGTAAAACCACTTACTTCGTAAAAGACAACGGTAATCATGGGGAGCACCATCCCCATTACAAGATCGAAGTTAAATATCTGTCGGGCAAGTTTTTCTAGGCTACTGAGGTCACCCGAAATGCCATTATTCAGTATGCGCTGTAGTACTTTCATAAGACACATGCGTGGTTAGAAAATTCCGAAACCAGGAAGCTCCTAGGCTGAAAATAATTACAAAAAGAGTGATGTTCAGTATTGGGAAGTTAAGAAGCTCAGCCTTAGGTTGATGGGTGAATGCTGTTGTAATTTAACTAACTTATACTAAAAACGGGGGAAAATGTTCTTAAATATCGACAGGAAATTGGTCTACACCTGAAGAAGGAGTGGAATAAATATAGAATTGACAATCAGTAAGCAAAAAAAAGCTCCCCAAAGGGAGCTTTCTGCTTAATAAGGGACCCTTAAGGGGTCATTGTTCATCTCGATTTATGAAAACTCGGGGAACGGTTATCAGGCTGAAAGCCTAGCCGCATGTTTAATTCTTAGTTGGCGAGCTTTTGCTTTTGCTCGGTTGAGCTTCATCTTGATGGCTCCTTCTGATTTATTTTTTCTTTGTGCCATCTCTTTAATCGACATTTCTTCTTGAAATTTCATCAGAAGAATCTTGCGATCTGAAGAGGGTAATTCATCCAATACTGTATTCAACTCAGCGATCTTGCGATCAATTAGGTAATGGTCAACATGCCTCTCGGTAATCTTCTCCTATTTTGGAACGTTTAGACTGCTGCTTTTTCAAGAAGTCCATGCAGTAGTTGTAAGTAATGGAATACAACCAAGTTGAGACTTTAGCTTCTTGACGAAACTGAGAAGACTTCATAAAAGCTCGGATAAATATCTCTTGCATGGCATCTTTTGCCAATACCTCATCTTTTAATAAGCTCAAGCACTTCATGTAAACCTTTGGCGCAAATTGACGATATAGAAGGTCAAAATTCAAGTTCGCCGTTCCTTCACCTGCACGTTTGCTATTCATCACTTGATTCTTGGCTGTTTGATATGTCGTTGTCATAAAAAAGGTTTTTAAGTTAACGATCATGAGATGAGGGGATTCCTCTTTTGGTTAAGTGTGTTTTGTCCGTAAAAGCGACTCACTTTTCGCATTTGTTGAAGGACAATACAAAGATGAAGGGAAATCAAATAGGCTTCGTGGACTATCGTTGCAAAAAGGTGGACTATTGTCTTATTTGCATGAAACAAGCCCAAAAAGAGGTAAAATCCTATCAAAATGGGAGGGTAAATACGGCCTAAATGAGGTGCTGAATAAGTAGATCTTAAGCGGCTTGTGTCTGTCTCCGATCAATTTTCAATAAGGCAGGCAGTAGCATAACGACACAGGCAACTACACAAATCAAGCTAAAAGAGATCACCACTTCAAAGTTATTACCGACGATCAGAAAGCTCACGAAGGCTGGGCCGATGGCTCGTCCACCTAGATTAATGGTAGCTCCTAAGGCGACAATCTTACCATCCAAGTCAACGATAGATTGTACCTTTTGAAAATAGGCAATCAAAAAGCCCCAACAACCGGCCACACCAAAAACTGAGGCGAAATAAACCCAAGCAGAAGGCACCCAATTGATCAGTAGAAAACAGACGGCCAGAATGGAGATACCTCCCATGATCGGGATAGTTAGACCGAGTCTATTACCCAGCCGAAAGACCAGGAATCCAGCCAATATCCCAGCGAAATTGCTATTGCTGAGGGCCATGGCGATGAAGGAGGCACTGAGACCATTAGCATTACCCATCCGTTCCACATAGGCATAAAAGGCACCTGAACCGGCCATGAGCAGTAGGTAAGAAATGAGGCTGATTAAAACGGGGCGTTGTTTCAACAGATACAGGAGAGTGTCCGCCTGTACAGTAATGATTTTGGTATGAAAAGGCTTCAATACGGGTGAAATCAATAACCCGACCAAGCCGGAAAAGGCGATCAAATAGAAGAGGGCAGCCATGCCGCCAATCTCCATGATGTAAGGAGCCACAAAGAATAAAACAGCAGACCAAGAGCAATAGACAATCACATAAATTCCAAAGCCCCGCTCCTGTCTTGGAAGGCCAGCTAAAACACGCAGGATACCTGCATATAACACCCCTCCCAGGAGACCAGACATAAAGCGAAACAAGAGAAAACTGCCAGAGGTAGTTAAAAAAGCACAACTAAAGTCTATCAAAATTAGGCCCATCAAACTCCAACGTATGGAAGGCAAAAGCTGAAATTTATCGCCTGATAACGGAACATAAAGCGCACCTAATGCTATGCCAGCGGCATTCGCTGCGGCCACCCAGCCAATGGTTTGGTTGGAAAAGCCTAGTAGATCTACCATCCCTCCTAAAGCTACTGGGAGCAAAAGGATCATGCTGAAACCTGCTGATGCAATATACCCTAGCTTCGCTAAGGTCAACCAGGACGGTGTTTTTTCTGCTTGTTCGTTCATGTTACTAGCTTATGCGGATCATTCTACTTGACCTTCTGCATTGCTTGATCAGATCTCCATGATTTCGCATATGACCTCGACCCAGTGCTTGGCTTTCCGGTCTGTGAAATGTTCAATCTGGTGTCTACAACTGAATCCGTTGGCAACTATCTTCGCCTTTGGGTCACTCTCACGAACAGCTGGAAACAGGATTTGTTCGCCTATCTTTCTGGATATATCATAGTGTTCTTTTTCATACCCAAATGACCCAGCCATCCCGCAACAGCCGCTGGGAATTTCCTCTAGGCTCTTCCCAGTCAATCCTTCAAAGATACGCTTCAGGTGAGCCGTTCCAAATAAGGCTTTCTGATGGCAGTGACCATGCAATAGTACCTGATTTTCTTGGTAGGCGGGTTCCATCACAACACGCCCCATATCCAATTCGGCTGCCAAGAACACATCTAGCATCTGGATGTTCTCCTTCAATCTCGATCCCAATTCCTGGTCGGCCAGGAGATCTGGTAGATCGTCTACTAGGGCTGAAGCGCAGCTGGGTTCGCACACCACGATGGTCGAGCCATTTTGTATTAATTGATCCAGTGCCCTCGCTGTGTTTTCCCCTTCTGTTTTAGCTAGGCGTAAAAAACCATGGGAGATCCGCGGTCGTTGACAACAGCCTACGGCCGCTAATTCCACACCGTACCCCAGACGAGACAAGAGTTTAGTTGCCGCAATTCCGACGCTGGGTTCATGGAAATTAAGGTAGGTATCAGCAAAAAGCACCACACTTTTGCTTACTTCGCTAGGTGCTTGATAGTTGGAATTGTACCAATGCTCAAAGGATTGCCCAGCAAAAGCAGGTAGTTTCCGGCGGCGGTCAAACCCACTCATCTTGTCAATCATGAAACGTCCGACCGAAGAATGCGTAAGACGATTCACCATCCCAGCCAGGGGACCAGCCAGGCGATCCGCCATCTGGGCAGAATCTCGGATGAGTTTGTCTCGGCGCGACAGGCCATTTTGATCGTACTTCAATTGTAGGACTTCACTCTTCAATTTGGCCATATCTACGTTGCTGGGGCATTCAGATTTGCAAGCTTTACAGGACAGACATAGATCCATCGTTTCCTGCAATCGCTCTCCGACTAAGCCCTCTTCCCCCAATTGACCAGACATGGCCAGCCGTAAGGCATTGGCCCGGCCTCTCGTCGAATGCTCCTCCTCGCGTGTCGCTTTGAAGCTAGGACACATCGTACCGCCCAGCATTTTTCGGCACTCCCCTACTCCCGTACACATGTGTACGGCATTCGCGAAATCACCGTCTTCCCTATAGTGATAATGAGTGGTTAATTCCTGATCGGCATAAGCCACCCCGTAACGTAAATCCTGATCGATGGCCGGTGCATCAATGATCTTTCCCGGATTCATGCGACTGTCCGGATCGAATAATTGCTTAACGCGCTTGAGCACCTGATACACTTCTTCCCCAAAGAACTCTGGCAGATAAAAACTCCGGACCAAACCATCTCCATGTTCGCCACTCCATGATCCTCCATACTCCTTAACCAATTGGAAAGTTCCATCGGCAATATTTTTGAAGCGCTGGATATCTTCCGCCAATCGCAGGTCCAGGATCGGTCGTACGTGGATCACACCAACGCTGGCATGTGCATACATAGCCGCTTCCGTACCATTGGCCGCACAGAGCTTTAACACCCGGTCTATGTATTCAGGCAAATGTTCAGTAGGTATGCCAGCATCCTCAATAAAAGCTAAGGGTTTCTTATTTCCCTTTATGCCTAACATCAATCCGAGACCTTTCTTACGAATCACCCAAACATCCTCATAGGCAGGTCCTTCGGGAAAAAGTGGGTAGGCATAGCCCATCTTTTTACGCTGCAGTTCAGCTATCATTTGCCGTGGCCGTTCCATCACCTCCTCCGGCGAATCCCCATAAAATTCCACGATTTGTATCGCCGCCGGATCCCCTTCAATAAATTGGGCATGGCGCTGGGTAGTAAGGTTTTCCCGGCTGAGTCTCACCACCGTATCATCCAAAATCTCAATCGCCGAAGGATCAAAGGGTAACATCACATTAACCGCCTCAATCGCCTCGAGGACCTCTGCAAAGTGTACCACACAAACGGATTTGTGCTTTGGCAAAGGCTCCAGCTTGATCTTGGCTTCCAGGAAAGTGACTAGTGTACCTTCGCTACCACAAAGCAATTTACTCAGATTCCATACCTCCTTCCCCGCAAACTCATCCAAATTGTAACCCTGAACCCGCCGCATAACCTTTGGAAAGGCACGCTGAATAGCCTCTTCATGATCGTCGATCATCTCAAACAATTCCCGATAGATCTCACTTTCACGACCACCAGCAGCCCCTTTCTGGATGAAATCAGCCTTTTCCAGCGGTTGGGTATGCAAGAACGTTCCATCTTCCAATAAGGCCTTCAACTCTATAACATGATCTACCGTTTTACCGAAAACAATACTTTTGGTTCCAGAGGAGTTATTCCCGATCATCCCACCGACATTCGCCCGGCTGGAGGTGGCAGGGTCGGGAGCGAAGTGCAAGCCCAGTGGCTGAAGCTTGGCATTTAATTCATCGCGAACCAAACCCGGCTGTACCCTGGCCCAACCTTCCTGCTCGTTCACTTCCAATAATTGATTCATGTACTTAGAGAAGTCTAGAATCATAGCCTCAGCCACTGTCTGGCCAGCCAAGCTCGTGCCTCCTCCTCTGGGCAGCACCGCCACTTGGTGATCCTTCGCGATTTGTAGGGCTTTACGCACGTCTTTTTCATGCTTAGGTAAAACTACAGCAATGGGCCTAATCTGATAAACGCTGGCATCCGTAGAATAAAGGCCTAAACTTGTGTCATCGGAAAGTACATCTCCATGGATGTGGAACTCTAGATCTTGTACAAATAACTGCTGATTGGACATTTGTAGTTGGTAGTTTCGTTTTGAAGTTGTTGAAGAATGTCTGCTGAGTCGAAATGGAGAAGATTTTTGGCTCAATTGAGGCTTTTTTTGAGTCGCATAGCAGCGCTACGCGGCGATAAAAAAACGAAGAGTGAGTCAAAAAGAACTTCATCGCGGCCAGAAAGATATTTTTAAACAACTTTTTGAGCAATCAAGCTAAAAAAGAATTATGGCAAAAGCTTTTTAAAGCTGTCATTTTTTTTCGTTTTTTACTTCAACTGAAAGCTTTCAGAGCATCATAAAACGAAAAAACCAATGATACGACCCTACGTATTAGCAGAGACAAATTGGAAAGCTGTGGAACCCACGGATTACCCAATTGCCATCCTACCTTGGGGCGCTACCGAAGCCCACAATTACCATCTTCCTTACGCCACGGATAACTACGAAGCCACGGCAGTAGCCGAGGAAGCGGCCAGAAAAAGCTGGGAGTCAGGTACCAAAGTGATTGTGCTTCCAACCATCCCATTCGGCATCAACACCGGGCAACTAGATGTAAAACTCTGCATGAACCTTAACCCCAGTACGCAATACGCCATCCTGAAGGATGTGGCAGATGTTTTGGTCCGTCATCAGGTTGGAAAACTGGTGATTCTCAATTCACATGGTGGCAATAACTTTAAGACCATGATCAGAGAATTGGCTATTGATTTTCCAGACTTATATGTATGCAGTATCAATTGGTGGCAGGTGGGTAATAGTCAAGAATTCTTTGTGGAGCCAGGCGATCATGCGGGTGAGTTGGAGACCAGTGTAATCATGCATTTGCACCCAGATTTGGTGCTACCCCTGTCCGAAGCTGGTGACGGAGCCGCCAAATCCTATAAACTCAATGGTTTCAAGGAAGGTTGGGCAACTAGCCAACGGCATTGGACTAAAGTGACGGCCGATACGGGCGTTGGAGATCCCAAGCATTCCACACCAGAGAAAGGAGCAGCTTTTCTGGATATGACCACCAGCAAGATCAGTGAATTCCTAAACGAGCTAGCTCCACTAGGCACGGAGGACTTATATGAATAGGAACAAGATCACCTTCACCTGTCTTTCGTGAAAAGTTTTTAAATTACGCCTTCACTTCAAATACCGATCCCAAAGAATCAAGGCAGCAGCATATTTATAAACGAACATTGAGTCCAACATCCGTACAGGCTCATACATAAACCAACTTAGCGATATGTCAACGAATATTAGGGTACAGCTTTCCATCATGATGTTCTTTCAGTTCTTTATTTGGGGCTGCTGGTACGTGACGATGGGTACTTATTTTGGAGAAATAGGATTTCAGGGATCTGATGTGGGCAATGCCTATAGTACGATTAGTTTAGGCGCTATTTTCGCCCCACTTTTCGTCGGGATGATTGCCGATCGCTTTTTTAATGCAGAGAAGGTATTAGGAGGCTTGCACTTGATCGGGGCCGGTTTGCTATACTGGATCTCTACGATCACCACGCCAGGAGGCGTATATTGGGCCCTACTACTCTACTCCCTGTGCTACATGCCCACACTAGCCATCGCGAATGCCGTAGCCTTCAATCAAATGGACAATCCTGAAAAGCAGTTTCCTGCAATTAGAGGAATGGGCACCATAGCCTGGATCATTGCGGGCATCATGATTGGAACCATGAAAATTGAGCCCACAGCTATTCCATTTAAGATTGCGGCAGGATTTTCCGTAGTCATGGGCATTTACTGCTTTTTCCTTCCAGCTACTCCACCCAAGGCCAAAGGCAAAGAGGTTTCGGTGGGGCAGCTTCTTGGGTTCGATGCCCTAAAGCTGATGAAAGATCGGTCCTTTGCCGTTTTGATCATCGGCTCACTTTTGGTTTCCATCCCACTATCATTCTATTATAACTTTACTAATCCCTATTTCAATGAGTCAGGCATGGTCAATGCCGCCGGGAAGATGACGATGGGGCAAATGTCAGAAATCATTTTTCTGCTTTTGATGCCTTTCTTCTTCAGAAAATTGGGGGTTAAGAAGATGATTCTAGTCGGAATTATGTGCTGGGTAGCTAGATACCTCCTGTTTGCTTACGGCAATAATGAGGAGCTCGTCTTTATGTTCTATGCCGGTATTATTCTACATGGTCTTTGCTATGATTTCTTCTTCGTAACCGGTCAAATTTATGTGGACAATGAGGCTCCTGAAGCCGTGCGTTCTAGCGCCCAAGGCTTAATCGCTTTGGTGACTTATGGATTGGGTATGTACATTGGTTCTATCTATTCCGGCCAGGTGGTAGAGTCGCACGAGATCCTCAACGACGCCGGTGAGATCATTGGTCACAATTGGTGGAACATCTGGATGGTACCTGCCGGTTTAGCAGGTGTAGTACTCATCTTGTTCGCCATCTTCTTCCGTGAAAAGAAGTCCGCCACGTCAGAGGCTTAACTTTGTAACAAGACCTCAGAATAGGTCGGGTCACCGAACCACTTCTGAGGTCTTGATCACTTCCACAAGCCTAACCCACATGGCCCTTCTACATTACAATCACTTTCTCATCGTATTCCAGGGCGGGCGATCAAATACATCCTCCACTTCATAACCATCTTCGCCCATCGCAGGACTCAGAATGGCAATGATCCGAGCATCCTGATCAGAATCATTAAATGAAGCATGTACAACCCCAGCGGGAATGAAACAGCTGTCCCCTGGTTTCATCATTCTTTTTTCTCCTTCAATCCATTGTTCCAATACCCCTTCTACCACATAGATCACCTCTTCCTGGTTGGGATGATGATGAAAGCTATGTTGTTTTCCAGGTTCAAAAACGGCATCAATTACCATAAGATTTTTAGCCCCAGTTTGCTTTGGGCCGGAGAGGGTTGCTGTTCTTCCAATTGGGGCTACCTCCCAATTCTCGTCAGCCTCCAATATAAATTTTCCGTTCATCGTACTTTACTATTTATGTTCTTTCGTTAAAATCAGCTTGAGGTTTCATGTCTAAATTCCCCCCTCCACAATGATCTTTCCGTTCATCATTCGCCAATGACCGGGGAAAGTACAGACATAAGGATAAACGCCACTTTTTTCCGGTGCGGTAAACACCATACGATAAGTTTCTCCAGGGTCTACCAAGGGGGTAGCTGCTAGAACTTCTGGGATAGCAGGGATATAATCAGCCGCCTCTCCATTCTGTTGAGCTAGTCGATCTGCTGCTGTTCCGATCGTTTCCAAGGAACCTATATCTCCGATCAGTAGATTGTGTTGCATGGCATCAATATTTTCAAAAACGAGAGCGACCGTTTCTCCTGCTTGTAGTCTAATCTCCTCGATGTCATATTTCATCTCCTCTCGAATGGTCTTAATCCGTATCTCACGATCAACATCTGTAGTTGCAATGGAGCTAGCAGCAATCGTTTTAGAATACGGCCCGTAATGTTTCATAAAGAGCTCTTGCACAGATATACCTTGGGTAAATACGGACTGCGAAGAACGAATTACATTTTCTACCTTAAACTTCCACATACCTGCTAAAGGAATTCTTTCTGGTCCAAGGGCCAGATAGACCTGGCTAGAATCCCCATATATTCCTGCTCTCCATTGTTCATCGAGCACCTTAATAGCAACTACATTCTTTCCGGCTTTTAAAAGTCCCGCCGGGACCTTATAGGTTCGCTCCGTATTCCGATCTCCCTCAATACCACCAATACGTTTGCCATTTATGTAGGTATCATCCGTTTCATCCACTGGACCTAAACTTAGAGTCCCTGCCTTTCCTACTTGATCTACCTCCAGATTGATCGTTATCCTGTACCAAAGCGTCCCATCAAATCGCTCTAGTAAAGGGATTCCTGTTTGACTCCAAAGTTTGGGAACCGGAATTTCTTTCCAATCACCATCATCCAATTCCGGATCTTGCCAATTGTAATTTTGCTCCATTGCAAAACCATTCATCCATTCTTGTTTATGGGTAGCCAGCGCCTTGGAAAAACTAGCCTTATTTTTCACAGCAGAGGAGTATATGCTGCGGGCTAACCATTCATCCTTCGTTACCCCCTCCTCTTCACTTAATCGGAATAATAACTCTCCCAATTCAACAGAGCTAGGAAGATCATATAGCCAATTTATCGCAGCAAGGCGAGTATGGGGATCCGGATCATTAAAGCTTTTTGCAGCACTCAATGCTTCTAATTGTTGAGCCGTCTTGGGCAAGCACATGATAGCTGCCTTACGAACACCTGCCGCCGGATGTGACAGAGCAGTGTGCACAACAGCAAGAGATTTTGGATGCGCCTCATTCACCAACCCTAGCCCATGCATCGCCCAAAGTGCATGTACGGCAGGGCTATTCAATCCAATCTCATCCACAGACAAATCTTCGATGATCGCATGCAAATCCTCCTCAACCTCAGGGCTTCCTCTTTCTACTAAAAGTCTTTGGGCATGCATCCGCCAAAGCATATTGGGGTGACGCAGGGCATCTATGCTGGTCTTTGGTTGATCAGCATCCAAGATTGGAGCTGGCATCTCTTTGCCCTCCTTATAGGCCAAGCGATAGATTCTGCCATGTTGCTTATCTCGTAATGGGTTAACATGCGCGTTGCCTGCTCCATTTTCAAAACCGGTCGGGGTAGGATTATGTTGAATAATGAAATTGTACCAGTCCAAGATCCAAACTGCTCCATCCGGACCTACCGCCGCATGAACGGGCGACACCCACTCGTCAGCGCTAGCTAAAAGGTTCCAGCCATCTTTCTCTTTGAACCCTGCCCCATCTTTTTCCAGTATAGCTTGATGCAGTAGATGACCCGTTGGTTCGCAAACTAGGGCAATCCGGTTCCAAAATTTCTTCGGATAAGCCCTCGCGGTATACAGCTGATGGCCCGCAGCAGCAGTAAAGCCACCGAAAACATCTACTTGTCGGAAATTTCGGGTGATCGGATGAAAATCATAATGCCCATCTATCTTCTTCACGCCCCTGCTATATAGCCCCTCGGCCTCTTTAAGTTGCTTATGTGGAATGCCCAGGTAAGCGCTATGGGTATTATTGGCCGTGGATACAAATACATCAAAGGTTTCAGAGAAACCTAAGCCCCAAGTATTATTCGATGTGGTACCCATTAATTCCATCGAACTACCATCAGGCTGAAAACGATACACCGCCTGACCAAATTTCAAAGTATCCTTTCCCACTACTCCATTGAAAGAAGAGTAGCCGACCACACCCCAAATCTGATTGTCAAAACCATATTGAAGATTGGATGGGCCAGCATGGGTATCATAGGTACCCCAACCTTCCATCAACACTTCCTTTACATCAGCTTTATCATCTCCATCCGTATCCTTTAGGAAAAGAAAATGTGGAGCCTGTGCCACGATCACTCCGCCATTGGAAAAGACCAAACTAGTAGGTACACTTAGGCCTTCCGCAAAAACGGTGAATTTATCAGCCTTGCCATCACCGTCTGTGTCTTCTAGGATCTTTATTCGATCATTTCCCTCATCAGCTGTTACGTTAATCTCATTTGGATAATCGCGAGTTTCCACTAGCCATAGCCGTCCTTTCTCATCCCAGTTCATGCAGATGGGATTAATAATATCCGGCTCTGAGGCGAATAATTGCAGTTCGAAGCCAGGAGGTACCTGGATCAATTGTTGTGATTCGGCTGGGCTTAGGGGAGCTTGCAACTGAGGAGCGGGGTTGCGTCTTTCATAGTTTGGAATTTTGGCCTCCGAATAACTTCTTTCCGGAAAACTTAACTCGTCCAACCAGGCAGCCTTTTCCTCGCCTACTGCCCAACGGATACCATTTTCCAGGAGGTTGTGAAAACCAGGATTTGACCAGGTTCTTTCGTCATGCCCCAAGGCAGTGTAGAACATCCTGCCTCTACCGTATTCTTGCACCCAGGTGTAAGGTTCGCGATGATCTCCCTCTACCCTTTCCATGAGCACCGTGCGGGTAGGATTATGAGCGGTATGGACATAAGTTTCATCCCAGGTCTCAAAGGGCTCAAAGCCAAGCATGGCAGGGTGGTCTGGTGCTATAACCTCAGCTGTAAAAGTTCCAGTCTCATGCGACTTAAATTGTCCTCCCACTAAACGAACATAATCATCAGAATTGCGGAAGCAGTAACTGGCAGAATGTATAGGCAGCAAACCTCCTCCTCGCCTTACAAATTGTAAAAGAGCTTTTTCTTGAGCATCCGATATCTCATCATGATTCGCATAGATCATTAGTGCATCGAACATTTTCAGATTGTCAGCACGGAGGTCCTCGAGGTCAGATGTATAGGAAAAATTGAAGCCTTTCGAACTCAAGGCAGAAGCTAGAAAGGGAAGGTAAGCAGCCGAGTTGTGATGTTGGCTGTCATGGCCCAACATTAGTATCTCTAGTTTCCTAGGCGAGTCATTGATTGATGGGCCTTGACAAGTTGCTAGGAATAATAGGTTTAAACCCGCAAATAGGAGCAAACCTTTGTTTAGTTGGTGCATTTCGTATGTCGCTTGTTTTGACTAATAGCCTCCCAAAATAAGAAAAACCACTATACAACAGAAAATCAATTCCTTTGTTATATGCAGGAAATATGACCCAAGCTCAAGCAAAGGATGTCTAATTCATCCGCTTTTGCTTGGAGTTCGGTATCTTTCCTGTATCAAGCCAACAATTAATTACAATGTTCAGAATCTGCCTTTTCCTTCTAGTCAGTCTTTTCTCTATTTCGATAGCTGCTCAAATCAATCCTGACAACATACAGATCGCTCGAGATGAATGGGGAGTCCCTCATATTTTCGGGAAAACCGATGCCGAGGTGGCTTATGGTTTTGCTTGGGCCACTGCCGAGGATGATTTCAAAACGATGCAACAGCAATTGCTACCCATTAAAGGTCTAGCGGGGCTGGTGAATGGCCGGAGCGGTGCGATCTTTGACGTGGGAGTGCACATTCTAAACCCGCATGATATTGTAGCGGAAAAGTATGACAGTGATGTAAGTCCAGCATTCAAAAAGATCTTGGAGGCTTATGCGGCCGGAGTGAATAGCTATGCCGCTTCTCATAAAAAAGAAATATTGCACAGAAAGCTTTTCCCTGTCACTCCACAGGATTTATTGAAATCTTACGTGGTCGGCATGGCCCTACTCTCTGGAGTAGATAATTCATTGAATAGATTATTGAGCGGTAAGGTGGCGGCGCTGCCTCCGAATGAATCTCGCGGCTCCAACGCCTTTGCGGTAAGCAGCAAACGTACAGCTGATGGCCAAACCTATCTTGGCATTAATTCACACCAACCGCTAGAGGGCTTGAACTCCTGGTATGAAGCACACCTTTGTAGTGAAGAAGGCTGGAATATATTAGGTGCTACCTTCGCAGGTGGTGTTTCTATTTTCACTGGTACCAATGAGCACTTAGGCTGGGCACATACGGTTAACAAGCCAGATTTTGCTGACATCTTTCAGCTAGAAATGCACCCTACCAATAAGGAATGGTATCGGTATGATGACAAATGGGAACGACTTGAAACCTATGATACTAAGGCTAAAATCAAACTGATGGGGTTCTTTAAGGTGGGCAAGAAACAAAAGTTCTTTAAAAGCAAATTCGGGGTCACCGTCGAAACACCCAACGGCTTCTTTGCCCTACGTTTTCCGGCCAACCAAACGATCCAGGCAGCAGAACAATGGTATCTAATGAACAAGGCCACCAATTTCCAGGAATGGAAAAAAGCCCTTGACATGCAGGGCATCATCTGTACCAATATCGTCTACGCCGATATGGAAGATCACATCTACTATGTGAGTAATGGCAAGTTTCCGGTCCGCAATAGACAATACGATTGGACGGGTGTAGTCCCTGGAAATACATCGTCTACGCTTTGGGATACTTATTATCCAGTGGATAGCCTAGCACAAGTACTTGATCCTCCTTCGGGCTTTGTCTACAATTGTAATCATACCCCTTTCCTAAGTAGTAGTGCAGATGACAACCCATCGGTAAGCAATGTTCCTGCTTCGATGGGCTATGAGCCGCCAAAATTTGAAACCAACAGAGCAGTGCGGATGCTACATCTTTTCGAAGCGGATCAATCCATTGACTACGAAGAATTCAAAGTGATCAAGTTTGATCGTCAATATCATAAGCCAATGCGATCAGCACCAAAACTAGAACCCATCTTTTCCCTAGATGAAAACAAATTCCCACAAATTGCTGGTTCGATTCAATTGCTGAAAGATTGGGATCGCGTGGCATCAGAGGATAGTGAAGCTGCATCCATTTTTATTCTGGCCCTATATGACATCCTACGCAAGTTGAAAGATCGAAAGAGCTTGATTACTGGGGATGAGTTGACTGAGGCGAGTTTAGCTGCTTCTGTTCAAAGTGCACAAGATCATTTGCAGGAAAACTTTGGTAAGGTAAAAGTGCCGCTTGGGCAGGTGCAAAGACATAGCAGAGGCGAGGTGAGCTTGGCCTATGGAGGTGGACCAGATGTATTGGCGGCAGTGGGTAGCCGAATGCAGAAAGATGGTCGTCTTCGTCCCATCGCAGGCGATTCTTATATCCAAATGGTTCGATTTACACCAGATGGACCGGTACTGGAATCCATTAATGCCTACGGAGCTAGCGCTAAGCCAGGCAGTCCTCATTATACAGATCAAATGGAACTGTTTACCCAACAGAAATTAAAGCCGATGACTTTGAACAAAGATGAGGTGCTTAAACATGCGAAGCGGGTTTACGCCCCAAAATAGCATACCGAAATTCCGTCAAAGCAAAAGTCTCAAAACCACCATGAAAAACCGACTATTCTTTAGCGCCTTATCCTTTAGTTGCTGCGGATTACTTTTAGTCGTATCGCTCAAGGCTCAAGATGCTGCCCCGATCGTTTTCGATTTTGATCAAGGACTTAAAGGGGGTAAATATGAATTCTTTGGAAGTGATTTCTCATTTATAGCGGGTATAGATGGGAATGCTATGCGACTGGGAGGTACTGGAGAATATTCCCAACTGAAGCTAGAGGGATTATCCCTTAGTGGAAAAGAGGACTTTTCTATCCAATGTTGGGTGCAGACTACCTCCGATCATCCGATGGTATTCTTGGCTCAAAAGGATTTTGTCAACAAAGGTATTGGGGCACAGATGAATGCAGGCTGGGCATTGTATAGCGCTGGAGGAACGCTGGCTTGGAGCATCGGCTCTGGAACTCGAAGAATCAATTATGAGAGGGATAATGGTGATAGACTGCCCATCAATGATGGGAGATGGCACCAATTGACACTGACTTACTGGAAAGCTTCCTCCGAATGTAGAATATACTATGATGGGCAGCACATAGCCTCTTATCAAGTAGGCTTTGATTTTAGTAATGAGCAGGCGCTCACTATCGGTACTACCCGGTCAAACCTCGATATTGATCGAAAGTATTCTCCTCAGATTGAGGCGGGAAAAAAGCAATTACAAATTCTTGTCGATCGGTTTCATGAGTTAGGAATTGGAAGCTTGCAGGAAGATGAGTTCTTAGACTTGATCGTTGAACCAGAGGACCTAGCCGCAAGAAAAGCCAAAGAAGGAGGCCAGGCTGGGAAACTTGACCAAGATAGGCTCTCAGTAGTACTAGACCATAGAAAGGAATTGGTGTCAAACCCATACACGGTCTATCAGAACAGAGCTTTGACCAATCTAAAACCCATCAGTAAGCTATACGCCCTCAAAAAGGATCGTGTAGTCCTCAATGAGACTATAGCTACCTCATTTACAGCCAAAGAAAAGTTATATCCTGCAGATTTTGCGATGGACAAATTGACGGTTTGGGAAGAAACACTCAGCCCAGCAGCAGTGCTGGAGAGTTATCGGCAATTCAGACCCACAAAAGAACCCAAACTAAAAAAGAAATTAAAACACCTTACGGTTGGCGTTTGGAATATATGGCATGGCGGAATTCATTGGAACAAAGAAAAAGATGGATGGGACTCCCGGAGGAGGATTGTGGAAATGCTCAAAAAAAGAAAGGTAGATATCGTCTTGATGCAAGAAACCTACTCCTCCGGAGATTTCATAGCAGCAGAATTAGGCTATTACTATGCCACTACATCAGATTGGGATTACCGTTTTCAAGGAAGCAATATTTCCGTGATTAGTCGCTACCCAATCGAAGAAATACAGGTAAACGAGGAAACAGAATTTAATAATGTCGCCGTGAAGTTGGCGATTAGTCAAACGCAGAAAGCCTGGGCCATGTCCAATTGGTACGGTATGCAGCAATTTCCAACGGTTTACGACTTTCATGCAGACCGTTTTTCTACCACCGAAGAGATTCCTGTCTTTTTTGGTGGGGACTTTAATGCGGTGCCTCATACTGATGGAGGGGATAGTCCTGCTTCAAGAAAATTACTTGAAGCAGGGTTTACAGATGCCTTTCGAAGCCTAAACCCAGATCCTCAAAAGCATCCCGGTTTTACTCATCGAAGTGGCTCAAGAATTGATCAACTTTATTATAAGGGCGCCCAGATAAAGAACCTATCTACTGAAGTTCTTTCGACTTGGCCCACTGGCTTTCCTTCAGATCACTATCTGATCGTTTCAAAATTTCGATTAAAAAGGTAGTTTGTCGTTCAATCCTTCACTTCTAGCATAACACTGAGTGCTCATTCATCTCGCAGCGCATTCACAGGATTGGCCAAAGCAGCCCTTACACTTTGGGCGCTGACCGAAAAGAAAGCGATACTCAAAGCCAAGACACCCGCCAAGGCAAAAATCCACCATTGAATATCAATCCGGTAGGCGAAGTCCGCAAGCCATTCTTTCATGAAGTACCAAGCCAGCGGCGAAGCGATCAACAAAGCAATAAAAACGAGTTGAAGAAAATCCTTTGAAAGCAGTCCAACGATACCTTCTACACTCGCTCCCAATACTTTGCGAATCCCAATCTCTTTCTGTCGGCGCTCAGCCGCATAGGTGGCTAAGCCGAAGGCACCCATGCAGGCAATAAAGATGGCCAATAAGGTAAACACCCAGAAGATCTTGCTAAGCTTTTGCTCTGCAACATACATGGCCCCAAAACTAGCATCTACGAATTGGTAATCGATCGGATAGCCGGAATCAAAACTATCCCAAACCTTTTCAACACCAGCCAGCGTCTCACTCATGTTTTGCCCATCTAACCTCAGCGCTACTTTCCAGTAAGCCCCCGGGAATATATGCAAGACACTGGTCTGAACCGCCTGATGAAAACTATTGTAGTGAAAGTCCTTTACTACCCCAATCACTCTCCCTTTTTTGAGGGTATCTCCCTGCACCCACATTTCCCATTCCAGTGGCTTCCCGATCGCTTCTTCCGGGGAATCCGCAATACCTAAGGTCTGAACCGCTGTTTCGTTAATAATGAATCCCTCATCCGCATCAGTACTAATATCCCTATTGAAATCTCGCCCTGCGATCACCTCCATGCCCATCGTTTTGATGTAATCATGATCGATAGTAAATATTCGGGCAGGGAGGGTTTGTCTATCTTCCCCTGGCACAATGATATTATCCCCGGAGACGATATCGCCAGGTATGCCAAAGCCAATCGTGGTCGATACGACTCCTGGAACTTTGGAAAACTCTTCTCGCACCACATCCTGTTTACTGAACAAGCTCCCCCTCATTGGAAAGTGAATCAACTGCTCCTTTTGGAAGCCAAGATCTTGCTGATTCAAAAACTGAACTTGCTGAAAGACGATTAGCACACAAATAATGAGTAAGGTTGAAACGGTAAATTGGACTACGATCAGGCCCTTCCTTAACCATTCTTGACCTGAACCGGGACGAAATTGCATATTCTTCAGGGCTTGCAAAGGTCTAAAACCCGAAAGCACCATAGCTGGGTAAGCACCGGCTAGTAAGCCCGTGGCCAAGCAAAGAGCCAGCAATAGGGCGATCACCGATACATTCGTGTAGATCGGAAAGCTAATCTGTTTTCCCGCAAAATCATTCAGGTAAGGTAGAATCAGACGGGTCAGGTTAGCAGCTAGTACCATGGCTATGACTACGACGAGTATAGCCTCACTGAAGAACTGCGCAGCCAGTTGCCCTCTCCTAGCCCCTGCTGTTTTGCGAATGCCCACCTCCTTGGATCGCCGAATAGCTTTTGCGGTGGTGAGGTTAATGAAGTTAATGCAGGCGATAAATAGAAGGAAAAATCCTACATAGGCTAATCCAGTAACATAGCGATGATTCCCAGCTACAATCTTGTCATTGCGCAGCTGTACGGAATGTAAATGTATATCCGTCAAAGGCTGCAGCGCCAGGTAGTAGTGAAAGCCCATTTTCTTCGTAACGGGATGCGCGTATTCTTCTACAAAAGCTGGAAGCTTGGCTTCAAACTGTTCAACAGAAGTCCCTTCCTTAAATCGGACATAATTATAAAAGTCCTGCCATACCCAGCTTTGGATGCGCTCTTTCGAAACATCAGCTAATAGATCTTCAAAGGAAAACAGGAAATCAAACTTCAAGTGAAAATGAGGAGATAAGGGTTCCAATACACCCGTCACAGCAATCTCATTATTATTTATCTGTATGGTTTTCCCCACCGGGTTCTCTTCCCCGAAATACTTGCTTGCTAAGGAAGTGGACAGCACGACCGTATTCGGCTTTTCTAGCGCTGTTGCGGGATCTCCATGCAGCAAAGGAAGGTCGAATAGATCAAAAATAGCACCCTCTGCAAAAAAACCATCATCTTCCAAGAAGCTGTCTTCTCCATTATCAAACAGAATCTTTTGCCGGATCTGAAAAAGTCGAAGTGTTTGTTCCACCTCCGGAAAATCCTGTTTAAAGGTGGGACCTACAGCCGGGGAGGTCGAGGCATATCCGCTATTGCCATCTCCACTAGTACGATCGGCAATAACCCGGAAAATGCGATCCTTATTTGGGTGATATTGGTCAAATTTCCATTCGTCCCAAACAAATAAACCGATCAGCAAAAAGCCCGTCAATCCAACGGTTAATCCCATCAGGTTGATGGCGGTATTCTCTTTGTACCGCCATAAATTTCTGATAGCAATCTTTAGATAATTTTTAAACATGGTCAGGTGATTTTGGTAGAAAGGGGCCGAGCGATAGCCCAGACTCCTTGCCTTTTCAAAAGTGGTCGGATTAAAAAATCGAATACTATCTATGATGTAATGTCGGCGAGCAAAACGAAGCCCCCTGGCATCATGATTGCGCTCAAAGGCTTCCATTAAATCCCCCTCAATTTCCTCGAGTAAGGCTGAGGGGCAATACCAGCGCAGCCAACGCTGGGCCCATTTAGGAGGACTGGGATAAGATTTGTTTATCATAACATCGGGTTAAGCCTAGCTCAAACCTCAGGAATCATATCCCATAGGTTATTTCGCTGGATTCTTACTTGATCTAAAGCCGATTTTCCAGCTGCGGTGATTTGATAGATTCGTTTGCGGCGGCCCCCTCTGGTTTGTGTGGAGCCAGATAGTTCAGAACGTACAAAGCCCTTTTTTTCCAAACGATAAAGCGCGGAGTGTACAGGGCTCAAGGACACCTTGCGACCCGTTTGCTTCTCAATCTCTTCTGCCACCGTCACGCCGTAGGCTTGATCTACCAGCACACCGACGATCAACAGGACCAACTCCTCAAACTCCCCCAAATGCGTTCCTTTCATAATTGTCTATTAATTCTATTACCTACCTAAATGTAAAACAAATAATCGAGAATTAAAACTTTCTTCCATTTCACGCTCTCAGGCATTACTTTACCACCCAATTTTCCCACTTCACTCCTTCAAACTGGCACCCTGGACCCTTATGGCACAATTTGCGGGTAAAACCCGATGATAGATTCCTTCAAACTAGTCAACCACCGATTCGAACCCATACGGGAAAGTCTCACCAGCACCTACCATTACGAATGGAGGCCTGGACTTATGCACTATCGCATGCAGCGTGAGGGAAGAATTAATAAGCGGGATGAGGGAACTTATCCTCTACCAGAAAGAGCAATGCCAATTCTTCTGGACTTTTTGCTTAGCAATGATTTATTGACCAACAGAAACATCCTGCATAATCCCTATAATCATCCCTCTGGTTACCAAGGTGCAGATGGCCTGGATATAAAGATTAATTGCCAACTTGCAGGAAAGTCAATTCAACAGCACTATCGAGGTACATCGGTTCAGCTAGAAGCCTATGCTGAAGCACTCCATGAACTGTGGCGCTTGGTAGATGGGTTTCTTCCACAAGCTGGGCAACAATAAGCCTGAACAAGCTTTCTTTCCGACCTCGAGAGGTAACCATAACTAGATTTGTGTACTATTGTGAATGACTTTTGAGATTTCACCCATTCAACTGTTTACCGTATGCTCGGTGATCAATGGATTTGTGTTTGCCTTTCTGCTTTTTGAAAAAAAAGAGAACCAACAGGCGAATCGATTTCTCTCTTTAACCATTCTAGCCACTTGCCTGACTTTCACTCCTTTTATCTTAGACGCATCCATCTGGGATGCCTATGAATGGCTAGCTTGGCTTCCCTTTTCTTTATCCTATTGGATCGGCCCCGCCTTTTATTTCTACATCAAAACGCTCACTGAAAGGCCCGTGGCATTTAGGAGGAAAGATCTCTGGCATTTTGCACCCATTATTCTCAACTATATCCATAGTATTTATCATGCTATCGTGGTTAATGTCAACCCTTGGCCCTGGTTTCATCATATTGCTGAATGGTTAGAATCTGCTGCCATCTTATCCTTATTAATCTATTTATTTCTTTCTTTCCGCTTAGTCAAAACCTACCAGCATTCTCTTCTAAACAAGGTCTCAAATACCGCAAGAATTGACCTTAGATGGGTGACTCAATTCATTTACGTCATTGCAGCTTCCTGTGCCCTTATTTTAGTCTTTCTAGTTGCTAGTCTGCTCGCGGGAGGGAAGTACAGTCTACAGCATTATAATGATCCTAGAGCATTCGCCTTGCTGGTTTACGCAGCCGTATTGTATTGGTTAAGTATCAGCGGATTCAAACAGGCGCAAACTCATCGCATGCCCAAGCTGGAGGAATCAATGGAACCGGATCCAAGGGAATACTCAGCAGTGACCCAAAAATTGAGCGCTGCTATTAGAGGCCACCAGCTCTACAGAAATCCTCAACTTTCCCTCGCTGACCTGAGCAAATTTGTGAATATTTCGGAACGGGCCATTTCCAATGCCATTAATCAAGAACTTGGGAAGAATTTTTTCCAGTTCATTAATGAGTACCGGGTGGAGGAAGTAAAGGAGCGACTTAAAGATCCAAAACAGGAACATCTGAAGATTCTTAGCCTAGCCTTCGACGCCGGCTTCAATTCTAAAGCGAGCTTCCATCGCGTATTCAAAGCCTATACTGGACAAACACCACAGGCCTATAAATCAGGTGCATCAACGGATCCCTCAGCTGAAGATCAGACCGAAAATTAATGGTCGTTTACGGGTTTTGAGACCTCGATACCGGTATTGAGACCCATTGGATTTGCTCCTTTCCTAATTTGAAAAAAAATCAAATTAGCTTATGAGTAAGACCATCACCACGACGCTTTTCATGATCGTAGCTATCAGTTGCTCCGGTCAATCGATCAAGGATCTTGATTTTCTAATTGGCACCTGGGAAGTCGAAGAAACAATCTTACCCGGCAGGGAAAACGAATACCAAGAAAAGGGAACTCGAACCTGCGAATATTACCTCGATGGAAGTTTCATAAAGTGCGAAGCTTCGACCGTCGTATCCCGTAATGGAAAGAAACGATCCTACGCCTATTACATCAATTATGACAAAAATGAGGATTGCTTTTGGGCGACGAACTTCGCCAATGACTTCCCTTTACACGGACTGCACCAATGGTTTTTGGATAAAAAAAATCAGCAGGTCATCGGGATCACCCCCCGTAATGTGAACAAAGACCGCTTCTTCAGGCATACGATTTCCTTCGCCAATAGAGATCAAATTATTTGGGAAGGCTGGTCCAGCAAATTTAGAGCCTCAGAAAAGGCCTGGCAACACATTTTTCGAGACGTAGCTACAAAGCAATAATCATGAAAAAATATATCATTTTAGTACTATTAGCTTGGGGAGGCGAGCTGGATGCTCAGTCGATCAAGGATCTAGATTTTCTAATTGGTGACTGGAAAGTCAAGGAGACGCTTTTTCCTGGAACGGATAAATCCTATACCGAAAAAGGTACACGTACTTGTGCCTATTATTTAGATGACAGCTTTATCAGATGTGAATCTTCCACGGTTTCCTCTAAAACGGGAAAGCAAAGATCCTACACCTACCTGATCAATTATGATCGAAAGGAAGAATGCTTCTGGGTGACCGCGTTATCCAATGACTTTCCCAAACATGACAAACAGCAGTGGTTTTTGGATCGAGCCAACGAACAAATCCTTGCCATCATCCCAGAAAGCGTTTTCAACAATCGATTCTTTCGTGCCACCATCTCCTATAAAGATCCCGATAGACTGGTTTGGGATGGCTGGTACAGCAAGTTTCGAGCTGAGCGGGAGTGGAAATACATCATGAATGATGTAGCCACCAGACGTGAATAAGACTGCCATTTAGTTGGCCGATGTAGTACTTTTCCCAGTCAGATAATAAAGTGCAACCCCCATTGCTCCACCAATAAACAAATGAGCAAGGGTATTCAATACAAAAATGGTATTAACGTCCACGGTCCAGATGCTACGGATCACTAAGGCCTGTGGGATATACATAAGGGCAGCAATCAATACTCCAAATCGAAAGGCTCCACCGATCGTACTGTGTTTGGCCTGATAGTAGGGATAAAAATGAACCATTAAAGCTGCATAAATCAGATGATTGAGTGTCAATAGGCCATAGTCCATGGTTTCTCTGCGGAAGGGTACTACATTCGGTGCATCCATTAGCATGTACCAAAGTGTCGTAAGCACATTACTAAGCAAGAATGTTACTACAGTGGCTAACAGAAAAGTTTTTGTCGGCATGGTTTCTTTTTTCAGGTCAAGATAGCGGCCATCAGAGTTAAAAAATTGACATATTGCGTCAAAACCATCATACTGCGACAATACTTCTACTTTGCCTGTAGCGAGAAAGGTAGCGACCTAACTTAGCAAGCTTTTTCATTACAAGGCTAGTGCAGTAATACAAAGATTGTCAGCGAATAGAAGCCACCTATGTATTTTAATTCCTTTTATGGGCAGGACATTATCAACTTTGCAGTAGATCAGGGGGTAATGGAACTTGAATTTGATAAGGAAAGAGCCGTCTTGGAACAAAGTGATGGGTCAGGGCATTTATCCTATTCCTTCACCGCAGGACTGTTGGAGAAGGCCGTTTCGCTAAGTCAAAATCCACATTTTGGCTTGCACCTCGGAGAATACTTTGACCTTAAGGCTACGGAAGCCGTTGACCATATCATGGATCGGGCCAACACTATTGGGGAGGCCTTTTCCTTTGCAGCCCAGTTCAGCCGCCTGATCAGTGATTCCATGGATTGCTGGCTCGAGGAATCCCAAGATCAGTTCATGGTTGTCTTTGAGTATAAGGCGGATTGGGCTTTACAGAATAATCTAGCGGTACAGCATAATTTAGATACGGCTTTAGTTTGTGCTTGCAAGTCTCTGCAGCGGCTTAGCCAGCAACGACACTTACCCGTCTTGGTGCAACTCCCCTACCCTCGCCCCCGTCAAATCAATGAATACTATCGGATATTCAATTGTCGGGTGGAATATCGAGCTAAACGGGCAACGATCACCTTCCACCGTCGGCTTTTACATCGTCCTACCGTTAATGGAAGCCCAGACCTGCTGAATACCCTACTATTAAATGCACGTTCATCCATTGCAGCCTTACCCACAGGACCTTCCCTCACAAATACCGTAAAGAAATTAATCCTAAAGCAGATCCAAGAAGATCGCTTCCCTAAGATCGTGGAAGTGGCTAAGAAGCTGGGAATGGGACATCGTACCTTGCAGCGGCGTTTAAAGGAGGAAGGCACTCAGTTTGGACAACTCGTAAATGATATAAAGATGGAACTGGCCTCCAAACACCTGCTGGAGAATCAGCAATCCATCGAAGAAGTTGCCTATCTCCTGGGGTATTCAGAAGCCAGTTCCTTTGTAAGGGCATTCAAACAGTGGAAGGGAATCTCACCGGGAAAATTCCTCCGGCAGTCTGTAGCACGCCTCTAATGAGAATCTCGAGTAACAGTACTTCCCGACTTTCCTTTCAAGAAGTTCAAGTCTGCTCCCTTATCGGATTGTTCCACAGTTTGGATATAAAGATGAACATATCCTCTATCGTAACCAAGATCAGGTGCTGACCAAGATTTTCTGCGTTCTGCCAGTTCTTCATCAGCCACCAATAGATTTAGTTTGCGATTGGGCACATCTACTTCGATCATATCTCCATCTTGAACGAGGGCTAGATTTCCTCCCACGGCAGATTCTGGTGAGACGTGGAGAAAAACAGTCCCGAAGGCAGTTCCACTCATGCGTCCATCAGAAATACGAATCATGTCCTTGACTCCTGCCCTCAATAGCTTAGGAGGAATTCCCATATTGCCTACCTCGGGCATGCCTGGATATCCCTTAGGTCCCACATTCTTTAATACCAGTACACAAGTTTCGTCTACCTCCAGGTCTTCCAGATTAATTCGAGCGTTGTAATCCTCGATGTCTTCGAACACTACAGCCTTACCTTTATGGGTCATCAGCTCGGCCGTAGCCGCAGACGGCTTAATGATCGCTCCGTTTTCCGCCAAGTTTCCATAGACCACAGCGATACCGGAGGCCTGTTGAAAAGCATCCTCTAAAGTAGGTGAGATGACGTCTGCATTGAAGCATTCTGCATCCGTGCAATTATCGACTAGGTTTTGCCCATTCACGGTGAGTACATTATGTAATTTTTCTCCTAGGGCTTTAATGATCACCGGCAAGCCTCCTGCGTAATAGAAGTCCTCCATAAAGTGATCTCCTGAGGGCTGTAGGTTGGCCAGTAATGGGATCTGACTGCCCAATTGATCAAAATCATCCAACGATAAATCAATCCCAATCCGCCCGGCAATGGCCATCAGGTGCACTACGAAATTGGTAGACCCACCGATTGCGGCATTGACAATGATCGCATTTTCAAAGGCTTCGCGAGTCAATACATCGGACATCTTTCGGTCATTCTTGACCATCTCAACAATCTGACGGCCTGACAATTGAGCCATTACTTTTCGGCGGGAATCAGCCGCTGGAATGGCTGCATTACTAGGTAAAGAAAGGCCCAAAGACTCCACCATACAAGCCATAGTAGAAGCTGTCCCCATCACAGCACAATGCCCTTGACTACGACACATACACTCCTCCACGGATCGAAAATCTTCTTGCTGCATCTCCCCCGCACGCACGGCATCCTTATATCGCCAAATATCAGAGGTAGCAATTGGTTTTCCTCGATAATGTCCCGTCAACATGGGACCACCAGAGACTACAATAGAAGGTAAATCTACACTACAGGCCCCCATCACGGTAGCAGGCGTTGTCTTATCACAGCCGGCCAGCAGCACTACTCCATCCATCGGATTGGCTCTAATGGATTCTTCTACATCCATACTCATCAAATTCCGAAACAACATCGCCGTGGGTTTGATCAAGGTCTCCCCCAAGGACATAACGGGAAACTCCACCGGAAAGCCACCTGCCTCCAGCACACCTTTTTTAACCGATTCCGCCAATTCCCGAAAGTGGGCATTACAGGGTGTAAATTCGGACCAGGTATTACAAATTCCAATCACCGGCTTCCCCCTGAACTCATCATCGGGAATCCCTTGGTTCTTCATCCAGGCTCTATAAATGAACCCATCTTTTCCAGTTTTGCCAAACCAATCTTGGCTTCGAAGCTTTTTCATGTCGTAAAGTTGGTTCGTTCTCCGGCAAATTTTGTGGTTCTGTCCTGTTGGCCAGACGGGCCTGTCCTGCTGGCCAGACAGGCCTGTCCTGCTGGCTAGACAGGCAGCGTTTTAGCTAAGAGGGTGACGCTAAAACACAAAAATTGTGAGAGAAACAGTTGGATAATGCGACAAATATCGACCTTAATTGATGAATATCTTTGTCTTTTTCCGCGAAATCCTAGTGCAATCCGGCTAAAAGGGAGTTGAAGGTTTGTCATACGCTGCATTGTGATATACCCTATATTTGCGTTTGCAAAACAAGCGCATCCACATATGAACCCATCCAACCCCCGAACCTATTCTGCCAGTTGGCGTATCCGAAAGGCCTATTGGACGGCCTTCGTGGTTATGTTCAGCTATCTACGGCTGTACCTTGCTCGTAAGATTCGGGGAAAGAAGTACTATGAAAAGAGAATTCTAGCCTTGCATCTACGCAATGCCCAACGGGTAAAAGAAGCCATCCTAGAACTTCAAGGACTTTTTATCAAAGTAGGCCAATTACTATCCATCCTAACCAATTTCCTTCCCGAAGCCTTCCAAGCCCCTTTAGAGGAGTTACAAGATCAAATTCCCGCCCGCCCCTACCCGGAAATACAAAAAAGAATTCAATCTGAACTGGGTAAGGACCCTAGCGAACTATTTGCTGATTTCACCGAAACACCAATCGCTGCAGCTTCTATCGGTCAGGCTCATCGGGCTCGCCTGCGAGATGGAACCGAAGTAGTTGTAAAGGTGCAACATGCTCATATCGAAACCATTGCGCAGGTTGATTTGACGGTCATCGAAAGACTCACTGGTTTAGTAGCTTGGTTCTTTGAGATAAAAGGCATTGAATATGCCTATACGCAGGTTAAAAAGATGATCGAAGAGGAATTGGACTTTAGAAAGGAAGCCTTTTCGATGCAAGCCATCCAAGCTAACCTGACCGATGAAGAGGCATTTGTTATTCCGCAGGTCCATCCAGACTTTTCTTCGCAGCGGGTTTTAACCACTACCTTTCACGCAGGCGTCAAGATTAGTAATATTGGGCAAATAGATGAATGGAACATTGATAAGCGTGATCTTGCCAATCGCCTCGTTCACGCCTACTGCCAGATGGTATTCGAAGATGGTTTCTATCATGCTGATCCTCACCCAGGGAATATTCTAGTAAAAAAAGATGGAACCTTGGTCCTACTCGATTTTGGCGCCGTAGCTACCTTAAAACCCAATATGCGGACAGGGCTGCTGAAGTTGATCGAAGGGGCCGCCAAGAACGATAGCAATGGCATCATCGACGCCCTGAAGCTAATGGAAATCTTAGCTGATGAAAGAGAAGCCACGAAAATAGCGGAAAAAGTTATCGATGCCTTCCGAAACTTCCTGCAGAATGAAGTTCAGTTTGACGGACTAAGTTTCCAGGATATTAAAGTCAACCCATTTGAGACGAGCCTATTTAATCTGACGCAGGAGCTAGGCATAAAGGGCATTGCCAATACCATGCAAATTCCCAAAGACTACGTCCTGTTGAATCGCATGGTAACGCTGCTCTTAGGCATCTGCAACACCCTTGACGCCCATATGAATCCGATCGAAGTCATTCGACCCTATTTCCAGGAGTTCGTACTAGGGGAACGGGGGGACTTGGTAAAGTTCATTCGAGAGCTTTTGCAGAAAACCGTGGCCAATGTAATTTCCCTGCCTGCCGATGTCCGCAAGACCCTGGACCGAGTACAGCGGGGCGAATTAGAAGTTAAATCTATTGGGAGTATTCAGCGAACGCAGTTATTGTATGCACTAGGTCAGCAGTTCATCTTTACGATTCTTGGGATTGCCGCGCTGACCTTCACCTATCTTTTCCAAGATTCGGCTTATCAGGTTTACACACGCTGGGGTTGGGGTTTGGCTGCTCTACTAGGCCTTTTGTTGATCAGAAGCTTTATGCGGGCCAAAAAGATCAGAAAAAAATTGGAATTAGAGGTGTAGCTAGACAGGAATACATTTCTCCCCAACCTACGGCAATCGGAGAACATAAGTCGGAGGAAGCTGTTTATTCTCCATGAATACAAACAAAACCACCACTTTACAGATTGCCAATATACTTGGTTTTATCTTCACGATCACCTTAAATACGCTGGCCGTTACCTTGCCAATAGGTGGTCGTTCCACCGGAGAAATATCAGATTACTATCCCAATCTTTTCGTACCAGCGGGATACGCCTTCTCCATTTGGAGCTTGATTTACAGCCTGTTGCTCGTTTTCATCATTCTGCAAAGTCGCAATCTATTCAGCAAAAGCAAGGAAGGGCCTGCCTATGTACAAACCATCGGATGGTGGTTTGTCATTTCTTGCTTGGCAAATGGCAGCTGGATTCTTGCCTGGCATTACCTATGGACAGCCCTAAGTCTGCTGATCATGATCGGGATCCTAGTGTCCTTGATATTTATTTACGAACGACTCAGGTTGGCACCTGAATCCGTTTCTATCCCCTTTTGGATCAAGCTCCCTTTCAGTGTCTATCTAGGCTGGATCAGCGTTGCTACTATCGCTAATGCAACTGCTCTCTTGGTCTCCTGGGAATGGAATGGATTTGGGATTTCTGAAATCAGCTGGACCGTCACCATGCTGATTATCGGCGGGCTACTCGGATCGCTGGTCTTGTGGCTGAGACGCGATCTTGCCTACGTTCTCGTAATTGTTTGGGCCTTTTGGGCTATCGTCGTAAAAAGGCAAGGTTTTGCTGTCCCAGAAGAATCCATAATCATTAGCACAGTTTATGGAGTTTTAGGTGTATTTTTACTCTTAGCGATTCTGCGATTTTTCATCATTAGACCACAACGAGTAGCATGAAAAAAATACTAAAGATATTAGGGGTACTAGTCGGTATCGTCGTTTTAGGTATCGGTATACTATTCTTCAGCCTCAATGAAAAGGAACCTGCTGGAGAAACAGGGGCAGCAGCGGAAGAATTGGCTAAAGCCATGGAAGCTGCTGTAAACAAAATGGCTTGGGACTCTACGACTTATGTCAGTTGGACCTTCCAAGGTCGCGGCGAACACGATTTCATCTGGGACAAAGACCGCAATTTCGTCAGCGTTAGCTGGGATGAAAACAAGAAAGTATTGCTGCATACCAAGTCCGTCACAGGTTTGGCTTTTGTCGATGGACAAGCCGTTGAAGGCGAAACAAAGGATCAAATGATCCAGGAGGCCTGGGCATTCTTCTGTAACGACAGCTTTTGGTTAAATCCGGTAGTAAAAGCCTTTGATCCAGGGGTGGAAAGAAGCGTTGTGACTTTGGAGGACGGAGCGAAGGCGCTCAAGGTATCCTATAAATCAGGAGGTGTCACTCCCGGAGACAGCTATCTATGGATATTGGATGAAAATAATCGTCCGAAAGAGTGGAAAATGTGGGTCAGCATCATTCCATTCGGCGGTTTGAGCTTTACCTGGGACGATTGGAATCCACTTTCAACTGGCGCCATGGTTTCATCCACTCACGTCAGCAAGCTATTCACTTTGCAGCTGGCCAATATTAAAGGGGGAATGGATCTGGCAGCCATTGGTTTGAGTGAAGACCCTTTCCCAGGGCTAAAGGCACAATAAACCTGAAACTAGTATTAGAACAGCATATAAGCCGAATCTCCCGAATCATGGAGGTTCGGCTTTTCATTTTCTAATGCTATAAAATGTCTGCCGGAAGATCATAAGTGAACTAACTGTTATATGATCTTTTCAACAATTTATATATGCTGATGAACAATTTTCACCAAAATTTATTTAGCATTTTGAGTATTTTTTGAAACAATGATTTTTCAGATTCGTATTCCATTATGAATTCCCATGAAAATAGTACCCAAAAAGAATTAGAATGACTGTTTCCAAATTGAAAATTAAGCGACTCAGTCAGGTTATGGGGCAATTTGCAACCGGCCTCTCCGTCGTTACCACCCAAGTAGATGGACAAATTTTTGCGCAGCACATCCACTCATTCACGGCAGTTTCTAACGAACCTCCGTTAATTTTGTTTTGCCTACCAAAGACATCGTCCACTGTAGATCACTTAAGAGAGAATAAGTTCTTTGCGATCAATGTCCTACCCATGAAAATTGGGGAAGCAAATGGAAGTCATGCTTCCATTGCAGAGCGTTTTGGGCAAGAGATCAATGTAGAAGCTAATACTAAATCTCCAATCTTTAGCCAGCCATTAGCCTGGCTAGACTGCAAATTACGCAGTATTCAAGATGGTGGGAACCACTATATCCTGATCGGTAAGGTGAGGGATTTAGATTATCAATTTGCCGATAGCCCACTACTTCACTTCACAGGCAAATACCAGAATATTCTGGAAGTTTAGCAGACCAAAAGACAACACTAAATAAGGCTGGATATTTCATTCGAAACGGATGAGCATGTATGGATTATGGGTCAACCCAAAAGCTGAAGATGCATTATAACCGAATCCGTTTTAAGTATACATGTTACACAACCGCTTTTGAGTGATTTTATCCTCATGAACGTATTAGGGGCAGCCAAACTCATATTTGGCTGCCCCGTTTTTATTTCATGATCGATAGCTCAGTATCGCTAGGACTTCATTTTTTCAAGTAGCTTACCCATCTCCTCCCAAACGACATTGACGGCTTGTAAGGGACGGATCATCACTTTAAATTCGGTGATTTGTTGATCCTCATTCCAGGTGATGAGATCTACTCCATTGACGTATTTGCCCTCAATTTCCGTTTCAAACTCAAGACAAGCGCTTCGCTCACCAACTATTTCTTTCACATACTTGAAATGTTCATTGCCAATAACATGACCTGCTGCAGCTAAGTACATCTTAGTGATGTACTTCCCCCTTTGAGGCGTAAATACCACCGGGGAATACATGATGGCATCCTCCGCTAGGAGTTCATCCAATTCTTCGAAGCTACGGGTGGTCATCATATGATGCCATTTCTCTATTACTGTCATGATGATGTTTTGCTTTGTTCCTATAATTCCGCCGCCAAATAACTCGCCTGTTTGATCGCTCGTTTAGCGTCGAGTTGAGCTGCTACATCTGCGCCGCCGATCAAATGTACCTTTTGGCCCTGAGCTTCTAAAGCGTCATGCAGGTCTCGCAAAGGCTCTTGCCCAGCGCAGATGACTACATGCTCTACTGGCAACACCTGATATTCGCCCGCAACGCTAATGTGCAATCCTTGATCATCTACCTTCTCATAAGTGACATTAGCCAAATGTTTCACGCCTTTCATCTTCAGGCTTGCACGGTGAATCCAACCGGTTGTTTTTCCAAGGTCTTTACCATGCTTTCCGCCAGAACGCTTGAGCAAATAGATCTCTCGAGGAGACGGTGCTGGCTTAGCGGTTGCCAGCGCCCCTGGATCGGTGTAAGCCATATCTACCCCCCATTCTTGCATATAAGCTGCCGTGCTCATACTCGGGCTTTCGTGCTCCGTATCGTGAGCAAGAAATTC